>WNGI01005248.1_pt1 | contig 20753 bp, 19 predicted proteins | sample 5400621 | NCBI WGS metagenome assembly WNGI01 (sample SAMN13153374, study PRJNA577476) | soil metagenome | isolation source: 20 cm soil or saprolite under Garry oak tree replicate 1 | place: USA:California | collected 2016-06-15
AGGCGCGCGGTGGTCTGGCGGCGGCGGGCGCCTTCCTGGAGCAGGCCGCCAGGCTGACGCCCAGCCCGGCTCGCCGGGGGGAGCGCGCGCTGGCTGCGGCACAGGCAAATGCCCAGGCCGGCGCTTTCAATGCGGCGCTGGGACTGCTGGCCACGGCGGAGGCAGGACCGCTGGACGAGCTCCAGCGCGCCCAGGTGGACGTGCTGCGGGCCCAGATCGCGTTTGCAGTGAACCGCGGCCGCGACGCACCGCCGCTGTTGCTCACGGCGGCCAAGCGGCTTGAGGCGCTCGACGTGGGGCTGACCCGCGAGACCTATCTGGAAGCGCTGCAGGCGGCGATGTTCGTCGGCCGCCTGGCCAGCGGCGACGGCCTACTGGAGGTCGCGCAGGCCGCCCGCCAGGCGCCCCCGTCGTCGCAGCCCCCGCACCCGGCCGATCTCCTGCTGGATGGCCTGGTACAGCTGATCACTGAGGGCTACCCGGCTGGGACGCCGATACTGAAGCGGGCCCTGAGCGCCTTCCGCAGCGAGCGCATCTCGACAGAGGAAGGGCTCCGCTGGCTCTGGCTCGCCTGCCTCGCGGCCGTGGATCTGTGGGACCACGAGACCTGGTACGTGCTCTCCACCCGCCACGTCCAACTCGCCCGCGATGCCGGCGCACTCACGGTGCTCCCCATCGCCCTCATCTCGCGCATGGCCGTGCACCTGTGGGCCGGCGAGCTCGCCGCGGCCGCGTCGCTGGTCGACGAGGTGGAGGCGGTCACCGACGCGACCGGGAGCCACCTCGCGCCCTACGGTGCCCTCGGGGTCGCCGCCTGGCGGGGCCGGGAGGCCGAGGCCTCCGAGCTGATCGAGACCACGACGAAGGAGGTAGTAGCCCGTGGCGAGGGTCAAGGGCTGGCCCTCATCGACTGGACGAGCGCGGTGCTCTACAACGGCATCGGCCGCTATGAGGACGCGCTGGACGCGGCCCAGCGGGCCGGCGAGCACCCGGAGGAGCTGCCGTTCGCCTGGGGGCTGGTCGAGCTCATCGAGGCGGCCACCCGGATCGGCAAGGCCGCACCCGCGGGCGACGCCCTCCAGCGACTCTCGGAGTCGACTCGCGCCAGCGGCACCGATTGGGCGTTGGGTATCGAGGCCCGCTCGCGAGCGCTGCTCAGCGACGGCGAGGCCGCCGAGGCCCTCTATCGGCAGGCGATCGACCGGCTCGGCCGGACCCGCGTCCGGGTCGAGCTCGCCCGCGCCCATCTTCTCTACGGCGAATGGTTGCGCCGCTCACGCCGCCGCCTCGACGCGCGCGAGCAGCTGCGCACCGCGCACGAGATGTTCGCCACGATGGGCGCCGGGGGGTTCGCCACACGCGCTGAACACGAGCTGCGGGCCACGGGCGAGACCGCCCGCAAACGCAGCGTCGAGACCAGCAGCCGGCTCACCGCCCAGGAGGCCCAGGTCGCCCGGCTCGCCCGCGACGGCCTCTCAAACCCCGAGATCGGCGCCCGGTTGTTCATAAGCCGGCGCACCGTCCAGTACCACCTGCGCAAGGTTTTCACCAAGCTCGACATCACCTCGCGTGGGCAACTCCACCGAGTCCTCCCCAGCAACCCCAATGTTGCCTAACGGCCACGCGCCAGGCTTCGATCCAACCTAAAAACGCGAGAAGCCGCCCCAGTGGGCGTAGTAGGTGGCGCCGAGGCGGTCGAGGATCTCGCGGGCTGCCGCGTTGGGGTCGCCGTAGGCGACGACCCGGCTTGCGTCGACGCAGTCCATGACCCGCCCCGCCCAGTTCTTCAAGGCGAACCCCTCGCTGACGTGGTGGGCCACCACCGCCGCAGCGTCCGCGTACGTCTCGACGACGTGAACGGTGCCGCCGTCGTGTGAGATGTACCACTCGTACGCGAGGGTCCCCGGCTGGTTCTTCGCGCCCGAGACCATCTCCTCCATCAGCTCTCTGAACATATCGAGCTTGGCCTCTTTTACCGTCAGCTCGTTCACCCAGGAAATGTGTCCTTCCATCGTGTTTCTCCTTCGCTCGTGGGTTCGTGGGCCTCACGGGTGACGGCGTCGACGCTCAGGGCTTGACAAAGCGCTGGACGAAGGCCAGCGCGGTGTCAGCGACTTCGCCCCAGCCGTGGTCGATTGTCAACGAGTGGCCGCGGCCCTTCATCTCGACGATCTCCGTGACGCCGGGGTTGTGCTTCTCCAGCTTGTAGGACGCGTTGGCGACGGCCCAGGGCACCGTGTGGTCACGCTCGCCGGAGATGATGAGCAGCGGACCGCGGTCGGGGTTCCTGGTGTCGACGTTGGCCTCGGTCCAGGGGTTGAGGTTCGCGGCAGCGGCCTGGAAGACCGTCTCGCCCGAGCCAGGGACCGCGAACTCGTCATAGAGGGACTTCGCCTCGTCCTCATCGAGCGCGTTGGCAAAGCCGTAGCGGAACTGCTCGTAGGTGAGTGGAACCGCCCGGCGCCGGTTGGCCGGGTTGCGCAGCACCGGCGAACTCGAGCGCAGGGCCGAGATCGGCAATGGGAGCACACCGCGGAATGGCGCTGGGTCGATCGCCACGGAGACTGCCGAGAGGCCCCGGCCGGCGAGGATCTGGGTGAGGAGGCCGCCGAAGCTGTGCCCGATCACGGCCGGCTTGCGGTCGAGCTTGCCGATAACGTCCTCGGAGTGGTCAGCGATCTGGCCGACCGACTTGCGGGCGAACACCTCGGGGTGCTCATTCGCCTCGTCGACGTTGGCAGCATCGTCGGGCCAGTCCGGGGCCACGGTGGCGTAGCCGGCCTCCTCGAAAACCGTCCGCCACCGATCCCAGCTGCTGGCGAGCAACCACAAACCGTGGACAAATACCACCGGGGCGAGCCCCGAAGCGTTTGCTTTATTGACCTGGTCCTCTTCCTGTTCGGAGATGGCTGCCATGGTTGTCTCTCCTTTTCTCTGTATTGAGGATTGCGACCTCGGGTTGATTGTGTGGTGCCGAGCCTGAAGCCGCCTTGGCAGGCTCGCATCCGCCAGGTGGCCAGCCACCTGGCGGATGCGACCGAGTTCTGACGGCATGAGACTCAAATCGCACGCCACACGGACTGCTTTTCGAGGACAGACAGAGGAGGTTGAGATGGCAGACGTTTCGACATCGGACCGTTACGAGCGCGGTCTGAAGAAGATGAGTGAGGTCTACGGGGTCGACGGTGGGGAGTTCGTCGAGCCCCTCAAGGACCTCGGGCGCTACATGGTCGAGTTCCCCTACGGCGACATCTACAGCCGCGGCGGCCTAGCCGTACGCGACCGCGAGATCGCTACGTCCGCGATGCTCACGGCACTGGGCGGCCGGGAGCCCCAGCTTCGGGTCCACTTCCACGCGGGGCTCAACGTTGGCCTCACGCCCGACGAAATCGAAGAGATCATCATCCAGACGGTTATCTTTGCGGGTTTTCCCACCGCCATCAACGCGATGAATCTCCTTCACTCCGTTCTTTCGGAACGTGAGGGCGCAGCGAAGAACACCTGAAGGCGAGTTCGCCGGACCCCCCCCCGAAGACCGCCCCGCGGGCCGGGGGCTGCGCTGTTGCGCGGTGGTCCCCCGGGGGGGACTCGACGCTCCACTATGCCTGGGGGCGTGCCTTCCGCCGACTGTACGACACCGCCGTCGCAGGGCCGGAGGCGACTGGGGACAGTCGCGCGGTACGTGGCGATGTGCTCAGGGCGCTCAGGAGCACTCCAACTACGCCTGCACAGCTTCGGCGTGTCCATCCAGCGCCACGCCTGCACGAAGGCTCTCAAGCGTTGTGAGCAAACCACCAGGGATCGACGTGCCGGCTCCCCGAACGGAACCCTACAGGCACGTTTCGCTTAAGAACTTGAGCTTCGACTGGTCGACGTATCCCCACGTGCCGGTGCGGACCACGATCCCGTAGTACCGGTGCATGAAGTAGGGCGCACCGTTGGTTCGCTGCGCCTTGAACGTATCGCCGGGGACGATGGTGCCCACCAAGTCACGGTTGCTCGCAAGAACGTTGCCCGACGCCGTGATGCGGTACTGGCGTACGTGTTCGCACCGGGGCCGGATGAGGCGCGTGCGATCGCCCCCGGTGAGGCGGGTGACCACGAGGGCGACCACAGCGATCAGAAGGGTCGCGGCGATCCCGGCGAACAACAGCTTCCCGACGTTGGGGCGCCGTCGCGGGCTGCGCCCATCGGTGTCACGCTCCGACTCGCTCTGTCGGAACGGGCCCCCTTCGGGACTCTCCGGGACGTGGACGTCAGAGTCCGGCGTGGAGGCCGGAGCCGAGGGGCGTCGTTCATCGAGGCCACTGCGGACCGAAACCCACCGGGCCCGCCATTCGTCCTCGTTGCCGCCCAACGCCCGGACGAGGCCGAGCGTCACGTCGAGCGTGGGGAGGCGGTTCCCCTGGAGTGCGTCGTGGAGCGTGGTGCGACCGTAGCCGGTCGAGTGGGCGAGGGTGCGAAACGCCGGCTCTCCCGCCTCGATGCGCAGCCTGCGTAGCTCGGCACCAAAGGCTGCAACAAGCTCCTCGGTTTCCGGCTCGCCCAATGCTCGGCACCCTGTCCCGGTCTGTCCGGAATTGTCCGGAAGTATAGCCGGACGTGTCTCGACCCCCCTACGGTGGCCATGCGGTCCCGGCCGGACCAGGACATTTACACCGCAAGACACCGAAGGGAGAAACCATGACGGGAACTGTGGTCAGGTACCACCGAGCTGCACAGCGGACGGTAGCGGCGGTCGCTGCATGCGCCGCCGTCCTCTTGATGGCGGTGCCGTCAGCCCAGGCGCGGGACCCATCTACACGATCAAGACGGCACCCTCCCCATCCTCCGCGGGAGGGCCGATCCAGGGTGGGGGGAGTTGGATCACGAACAAGGCGAGTGGCTACTACCTGGGCCGGGCGACCACGGGCAGCCGCTTCAACCTCGTCCCGGGCCACGGCGGAACATGGCACTACGGCAGGGCGGTCGACACCGTCGACATGTGTGGGTGGGTCATGCCGGGATCCCTCGGCACGCGGCAGGGCCAGAGCGGCGACTCCTGCACGGGCGCGACGCTCGAGAGCATCAAGCATCGCAGGACCTTCGGAAAGTACTTCAACGCCAAGAAACACGCTCTGAAGACCGGCACGAGGGTGGCGGCGACGAACTCGCCGTCGTGCATCTTCTCTTACAACTACTTCCACGGGACCAACTTCGCCCACGGGGCCAATGCCGGGCACTGGGCCAACCCGGCGGGGCAGATGACCGCCGGCTTCGTCCTCTACCGGTTCACGACGCTCGACGGCAAAGCCGTGGAAGCAAAGGACCCGAACCTCGGATGGGGCTTCGCCCCGGCATCCTGCGTCGGGCGGCCCACCAGGGTCTTCCAGGACAACGACTGAATCCCCGGCGAACGACCAACAACGAACAAGGAGACTGATTGATCAGGCGCAAATTCAAGCTGCTGTTGATGCCGCTTGTCGTTGCGGTGGCAGCGGCAGGGTTCACCCTGGTGCCGAACGTCGCGGCGCACGCCGACTACTGTCCGTTCGAACGGGCGAAGCTAGTTGGCACGTACCTCGAGCCGATGGCCGCCATGCTCGACGGGCAGGGCCGGTTGCACCGCGCTCAAACACGACGCGGGCGGCGGCCCGCGGTGCGAACCGGGCGAAGAGGACACCGGCGGGCGCCGAAGGGTCCGGCCGAGGCGGCTTCGAAGCCACCCGTCACAGCCTCCGCCGCCGGCCGTTCGGGCGCATGCGCGCGATTCGCTCCCAACTTCGGACCCCGATACGGGCCCATTTCAACCTCGGAGACCCCCTTCCGCCGCTACGACGTGCCCGGGACGATGGAGTTTCTTCGCTGCTCCAGGAAACTGCGTTCCGCCATGTTGGCCGTCAGGGCGATCGCGGCGTCGTAAGCGAGGACCGCCTCCGCGTTGCGCTCGAGACGGCGAAGGAGGTCGGCCCGGATGGCGTGGTACAGGTGGTAGTTGTCGAGGTGCAATGACTCGAGGGTTGCCAGGGCCGCCTCGGCCCCCTCGACCTCTGCGACCGCCACGGCACGGTTGAGGGCGACCACCGGACTTGGAGCCACTGCGAGGAGCTGGTCGTAGAGCGCCAGGATCTGGCGCCAGTCGGTGCCGGCGGCATCCAGTGCGTCGCTGTGAACGGCCTGGATGGCTGCCTGGATCTGGTAGGGCCCCGGCTGGTTGCGCCGCAGGCAGGCGCGGACGATGGCCTGGCCCTCCGCGATGAGGTCCCGGTTCCACAGGCTGCGGTCCTGGTCGGCCAGCAGAATGAGCGCCCCGCCGGGTGACGTGCGGGCGCCTCGGCGCGCGTCGGTGAGCAGCATGAGCGCCAGCAGTCCCATTGCCTCGGGCTCGTCGGGCATCAGGTCCGCCAGAACGCGGCCGAGACGGATGGCTTCGGCACAGAGATCCGCCCGAACCAGGTCATCGCCGGAGCTTGCCGTGTATCCCTCGTTGAAGATCAGGTAGACGACCGCGAGCACCGCGCGCAGGCGGCCGGGGAGCTCGGCTTCGCTGGGCACCCGGTAAGGGATGCCGGCGGCCCGGATCTTGCCCTTCGCCCGCACGAGGCGCTGCGCCATGGTCGGTTCGGGTACCAGGAAGGCCCGTGCGATCTCGCCGGTGTCGAGGCCTCCGAGCAGGCGCAGGGTCAGGGCCACCTGGGCGCTGATCGCAAGCGAAGGGTGGCAGCACGTGAAGATCAGGCGGAGCCGGTCGTCGCGCACTGCCACCTCCTCGGGGGGTTCTTCGTCGCCAGCCTGGATGCGCTGCGCCTCGGCGTGGCGGTCGTCGCGGGAAGCCTCACGGCGGAGGCGGTCGATCGCCCGGTTGCGGGCGGTCGTGATGATCCAGCCGGCCGGGCTGGGCGGCACCCCCGTGGACGGCCAGCGCTGCACCGCCACGGCGAAGGCATCCTGGACCGCCTCCTCGGCGAGGTCGATATCGCCGAAGACCCGGATGAGGACCGCAACAGCCCGGCCGTACTGCTCACGGAATGTCCGTTCGATCTCGCCGAGGTGAGCTGCCACGCCGCCGTCAGGCCTCGACGTCATCCTGGAACGGCCGGACCTCGACCGGGGCAGCGCACGCAACGGTGGCCTTGGCGGCCCAGGCGACGGCGGCGTCGAGATCGGGGGCCTTGATGACCCAGAAGCCGCCGACGTGCTCCTTGCCCTCGGCGAAGGGGCCGTCGGTGGTGAGGACGTCGCCGTCCTGCACCTTGACGACGGTGGCGGTGCTCGGCGGGTGCAGACCTCCTGCGAACACCCACACGCCGGCCGACCGCAACTCGTCGTTGAAAGCCTCGACATCGGCGTACATCTTCTGGATCACCTCGGGCGCTGGCATGGGGGTTCCCTCGACGTCGTGCACGGTGAGCATGTACTGCTTCATGGGACTCTCCTCTCGTGTTCGGTCTGGTTCATGTGGTGGGTCTGGTTGACTGCCAAGCTACCGAGCCCGGTAGGTGAGCAACAGGATGCCGTCGCCGGCGGTCCCGCACTCGGTGAGGTCGAGCCTGGTGGCGTCGCTCGTCTCAGCGAACAGGCGCTTGCCGCCGCCGAGCACGATCGGGAAGACCATCAGCCGGTACTCGTCGACAAGGCCGTACTCCTTCAGGCTGTGGACCAGGCTGCAGCTTCCCGCCACGAGGATGTCGCCGCCGGGCTCCGCCTTGAGCCTGGCGATCTCGGCGGCGACGTCGCCGCGGATCACCTCGGTGTTGTCCCACGTGGCCTCGTCGTCCGTCAGCGTCGTGGAGACGACGTACTTGCGCATGGTGTTCATCTTCTCGGCGAAGCCCTCCTCGTCGGTCCTGCCCGGCCATGCCTGGGCGAACCCCTGGTAGGTCACTCGCCCCAGCAGCAGAGCTTCGCTGGCGAATAGCTCGTCGAGCTTGAACTTGTTTCCCTCGTCGCCGCGGTCGAACTGGAAGGTCCACCCGCCGTGCTTGGTGCCCTCGGACCCGCCGGGGTCGTCCATCACCCCGTCCAGCGAAACGAACTCCGTCACCACGAGCTTTGCCATGACCAAAGCCTCCTGTCTTCGATGCCGGCCCCGCGCCGGCGTTCCGCCTCCTACACGAACGGGTTCGGCCAGTTTCGACAGCAAGGCCGAAGAAAGTACAAAGACTGGTCCCCTCGCTGTTGCTTCGCCACTCTCCGTGGTTGGGAAGAGAAGCACCTCAGGAGGCTCTGGCCCCGACGCACGCGAGGTAAGGAATAAAGGTGTTGCGATCACAGCACAAAACGTCCTAACCTCTGGAGAGCGTGAGTCTGCACGAGCTGACTCGATGCCTTTGCGGGCCCGTCCGCCTCCAGGATTGGCCACTGAGCGTGGTGAGCTGAGCCGCTGGGCCCCCTCGGAGCCCGACCATAGCGACAATTCGGACCGACACCAAACAGTGAGGAGCCATCAGATGTTAAGGAACGCCAAGGCGATGTCCGGTTTCTCCGTGGACGACGTGGCACGGGCCAAGGAGTTCTACGGAACGACGTTGGGACTCGATGTTGCCGACGCCCGTCTCGGCGTTGAAGGTGCCGATGTACCGACGGGCCTCGAGATCCGCTTCGCTGATGGGATGAGGGTCCTGATCTACCCGAAGCCGGACCACACCCCCGCGACATTCACCATCCTGAACTTCGTGATCGACGACATCGAACTGGCCGTCGACGAGCTGAGCGCGCGCGGCGTGAAGTTCGAGCATTACACGGAGCCGAGGACGGATGCGAAGGGCATCCACCGAACGCCCGAGGTGCGACCCGTCGCCTGGTTCCGAGACCCTGCCGGCAACATCCTGTCGCTCGTCGAGGCGTGACTCGATGACCGCCGGGGTGATGGGGGTTGCGCAGTGTTTCAGACCTCAGACGGCTTGTAGAGCGGCAAGGGGTTTCGACCCGCGATCGACTACTTGACGAGCTGGACGTTCTGGCAGAACTGCTGAATGCCAAGGTAGTCAGCGTTGCCAAGCCAGATGCCGTAGCTCGAGCCAAGCGAGCTCATGATCTGGGTGACGATCGAGGGCAGGACCTCGGTGGTGCCGCTCCCCCTCCCCCGCCGTTCGCGCCAGGTTGCCAGCTCCGTCGCCCACGAGGTCACTCGGAAGAACCCTTCGTCGAGGTAGGGCGGATCCTTCGCCTTGGGGTCGCAGACGTATCCGTCCAGCGACACCGACATGTCGCTGCGCACCTTGGTCATCGCCACTCCTTTTCTCACGAGCGGGCGGATCTCGCCTCGCACCGTGAAGTCGGAGCCGCCGACCGGTTCTCTACGTCATCCCAAGAAAATTGCGGCCTCGACCATCGGGCGAGCGTTCAGCCCAGGGCGCAGCCCGCTCCCACGGTCGAGCCGCCCCCGGCTCCTCGCAGACCGCCAACGGGATGGAAGTCGCCGGTGGCGACGTCCTGTTCGTACGGGACAGGCGGCGGGTCACCAGACGTCACGGCTGCGAGGGCGCCGGCCAGGCACTCGACGTCCGCCGCGGTCGTGGAGAGGCAGGCACTCACCCGAACAGCCCCGGGGATGGAGCGGCGGTCTCCCGCCAGCACGTCGCTTCGATACCGGCGCACCGCTTCACTCGAGAGGCGGAGCAACCGGATGAGGTAGGGGTGAGCGCAGAAGCAGCCGTGGCGGACACCGATGGCGTGCTCGGCACTCAGGCGGGCGGCCACGAGCGCCGGCGGCACGCCGTCGACCGTGAAGCTGACGACGGGCAGCGTATCCAAGCCCGGGCCGGGCCCGAGCACGGTCACGCCAGGCACGCCTGCCACTGCCTTCCGCAGCCGGTCCGCAATGTCTCGTTCGTGGCCGAGGATGGCCTCCCAACCCAGCCGCTCGAACTCAACGACCGCAGCAGCCAGTGCGACGGCACCGACGACGTTGGGCGAGCCTGCCTCCTCCCGCTCCGGCGGGTCGGTCCACACGACCTCGTCGAGGTCGACCAGGTCGACGGCCCCGCCGCCGGCCAGGAATGGGTCGCCCTCGGCAAAGGCAGCTTTGGGGCCGACCAGCACCCCGGCGCCGAAGGGCGCATACATCTTGTGGCCGCTCCACGACACGAAGTCGGCCCCGGCAGGGATCGGCCGATGGGGAGCGAGCTGGGCTGCATCCACCGCCACACGCACACCTCGCTCGTGGGCCGCGGCGATGATCTCCTCCAGCGGCGGGAGCCAGCCGGACACGTTGGAAGCTCCCGTGATCGCCAGAAGCTGGGGGCGGGGGCGCTGGTCCAGCCCCGCGACCACATCGTCCACACCGAAGGTGCCGTCCGGGCCGCACTCCACGTAGCGCCGGGTCGCCACCCTTCCCCAGGGCAGCAGGTTGGCGTGATGCTCGACGACCGTGGTGAGCACTACATCGCTCGCCTCGAGACGGAGCCGGTAGGCGAGGTGATTGATGGCCTCGGTCGTGTTCCTGCAGATGATGGCGGTGTCGCCGTCAGCCCCGCCTGCGAACCTGAGCAAGGCCTCGCGCGCCTCCTCGTAGGCGGCCGTCGCCGCCTGCGATTTGTGGCCGGCGCCACGGTGGATGCTCGAGTACCAGGGGAGGAACTCCGCCACGCGATCTGCGACCGGGACGAGCGAGGGCGTCGATGCCGCCGCGTCGAACGACAGATACGGCCGCTCGTTGCCGTCGACGCAGGGAACCATCAGCCCGTCGCCCACCAGCCTGACGTCGCTCCAGGGGCCGACCATCAGGAGGTGCTCGCTGGGGCGAAGGAGCGGGCGATTTCCAGGATGACACTGAGAGGCTCGAAGACCTTCTCTTCTCGATTGACCACGCGCCCAGGCTAAACGCTGCGGGCTCATCGAGTGGAGGAACAGGAGGTCGACCAGCTCGCCGGCCGGCGTGTTCCACGGCCCGGACCTTGAGCCAAAACGTGCAGAAATGTGCTGTTTTGGCTCAAAGCTCTCGGGACCCCGGCTGACGCCCCCCGGACGCCCAAACATTGTGGCCGCCCCCACAATGCCTCTCACGCCCCAAGAGGCCACAATCAAACAAGTTGTGCGGGAGGGAGTACCGCCCGTTCGGCGGTCTTCGCTGCTGAGGACGAGACATGGGGAGGCACGATGGCCACAGCGCTAAGGGTTGAGCAGCCTGAGCTCGCAGTTGACGAGCTCGCGACACGCTTTCTCGGCGAGCTCCTCCGGCCCGGGGAAGCCGGTTACGACGAAGCGCGCAGGGTCTGGAACGCAGCCATCGACCGGTACCCGGCCCTGATCGCCCGGTGCACCGGGACGGCCGATGTCATGGCGGCCGTCAACTTCGCCAGGGCTCGCAACCTCGTGGTCGCGGTCCGGGGAGGCGGGCACAACGTGGCCGGCAACGCGGTCTGTGACGGCGGGCTGGTGATCGATCTTGTGGGGATGAAGGGGATCCGGGTCGATCCCGTCCGGAGAACTGCCCGGGCCCAGCCAGGCCTCACGTGGGGAGAGTTCGACCGCGAGACCCAGGCCTTCGGACTGGCGACTCCCGGAGGCCTGGTCTCTTCGACGGGCATCGCCGGGCTGACGCTCGGCGGAGGGTTTGGTTGGCTCAGCCGCAAGTACGGGACCACGTCGGACAACCTCCTCTCCGCGGATGTGATCACGGCTGAGGGCCGCCAGGTCACGGCAAGCCCGACCGACCATGCGGACCTGTTCTGGGCGATCCGGGGCGGCGGCGGGAACTTCGGCATCGTGACTTCTTTCGAGTACCAGCTTCACCCGGTGGGGCCGTCGGTTCTGGCCGGGCTCATCTTCTATCCCGGCGAGCTCGCCGGGCAGGTCCTGCGGTTTTTCCGTGACGCCTCTTCCAGCTTCCCCGATGCAGTGACTGCCATCGCGGCGCTGAAAATGGCGCCGCCCGTACCCTTCCTGCCACCCGAGGCACACGGCCGTCCCGTGGTCGTGTTGAGCCTCTGCTGGTCCGGGCCCATCGACGACGGGGAGGCAGCGCTGCGCCCGCTGCGGGAGATCGCTCCCCCGCTGGCGGATCTCCTCGTCCCGCGACCGTACACCGAACTCCAGAGCATGCTCGACGCCTCCTGGGCTCCCGGGTTCCACAACTACTGGAAGGCGGACTACCTCGGTGGCCTGCCCGATGAGGCCATCGACACGTTCGTCGATCACGCCATGGCCATCACGTCGCCGATCTCTGACATCAAGGTGATCCCGTTGGGTGGCGCATTCGCTCGACCCGACGAGCGTTTTTCCGCCTTTGCCCACCGGCAGGCGCCGGTCCTCATGAACATCAATTCCCGATGGGCCGATCCCGGCGAGACCGACCGCCACGTGGAGTGGACCCGGGGGCTCTGGCAGGCAATCCAGCCCTTCTCGTCAGGTGGCGTCTATGTCAACTTCCTGGGGGACGAGGGTGAGGACCGGGTTCGTGCGGCGTACGGGCCGGCCATCTACGACCGGCTTGCGGAGATCAAGGGCAGGTACGATCCGACGAACTTCTTCCGCATGAACCAGAACATACGCCCCCGCCAGCAACGAACGTCGTTGCCGACCCCAGCGGGTTGACATGCCCGTGGCCGCCATCAACGGCGCCGAGATCTTCTCCGAGGACGTAGGGGCCGGACCGCCGATGGTCTTCCGGCACGGCACCCTCACCGGCTCGGGCAGTTGGGCGGCGCACGTCGCGCGCGAGGTTGTCGCTCTCCTCAACGAGCGATCAAGACCTTTGAGAGGTCCTCTCGCGACGTGATCCCCAGCTTCTGATAGGAGTGCGTCAGATGGACCTCGACCGTGCGCGTGGTGACGAACAGCGCCTGGGCGACGTCACGGTTGGCCAACCCCTGCGCCGCGAGCTGGCAGACACGCCGCTCGCTCGGCGTCAAGGCGTCGACTCCGGTCAGGGCGTGGCGTCGGGGTCGGGCACCTGCGACCGATAGTTCGGCGCGAGCCCGGGTGGCCAGGGGGTGCGCTCCACATCGGTGAGCGAGGTCCAGCCCCCGGCGAAGGGTCTCGACGGCCTCGGAGCGCCGCCCTGCCCGGCGGAGCGCTGATCCGAGGTCCGTGAAGGCCCAGGCTCGGGCAAGCCGGGAGGGGGATGGCTCCAGCACCTGGACTGCCTCCCTGAGCAGGTCCAGGCCACCGTCACCGCCCCGAACCAGGCCGGCGTGTCGCAGCGCAGTGCCGAGGGCCCGTGGGGCCCCCCAGGCCCGGGCCCACACCAGGGTGTCCTCCGCCAGGGCGAGCGCCCGTTGGCCTTCCCCCAGCCGATGGAGGCCAAGCGCAGCGAGCGATCGATACGGGGTGAGGCAAAGATTCGCGGCCCCCTGACGCTCTTCACGGTCCATCAGCTCGAGCAAGTCTGCGACACCCGGCCGGGTTCGTCCCTGCGCCAGACGCAGGTGTCCCCGGCTGGCGAGGAGGAGCCGGGAGAGCACGCTGTCGTGAAGCTCGGCGTCGAGTCCGTGCTGCTTCAGCACTGCCTCCGCCTCCTGCAACCCTCCCCGCTCGATCAGCACGTCGACGAGCGCGGCCACGATGCCCGTGACGAGGAAGCGCAAGCCAGGCTGGCGGGTGGCGACCTCCAGCGATTGCCATGCGTCCGCCTCGGCGTCCTTGAGCTCGCCTCGAGCGCAGGCGAGAAAGGAACGGAAGAGGGAGGCGTAGGCAAAGGCAACGAGCGACCCTCGCTCCCGCGCCTGGGCCAGGGAATCCTCCAGTCCGCGCTCGACGAGGTCGAACCGTTGGTCGGCGCAGAGGAGCTGGTAGAGCGGCAAGTAGATTGCCTGGGAGTCACCCGATTGCTCCTCAAGCAGACGACCATCCCCGAAGGCCCGTGCGGCGAGGTTCGCCACGGTGGCAGCGTCGCTCCCGGTGAGCCCGGCATGGGCCGCCAACGTGACGAGCAGGAGCCGCTCCGCCGGGCTGCGTCCCTCCACCTGTCCCTTCCACTGCTCAAGGCGCTCGTCATCCATCGGGGACTTGGCAAGGCCTTGCCGGAGGATCGTGATGAGCTCTGCTTCCAGCTGCAATGCCAGTTCCGGGTCACGGCCACCAAGGTCCCGAACAGAAGTGCGGACGACCTCCGCTGCCTCGCTCACCCGGTCGGTCGCCAGGAGAGCCCGCAGGAGCTGAAGGGCCGTCCGCGCACGATCGACCGGATCCTGGTGGAGCTGCAGGGCCTGGCCGAGGTGCTCGGCGGCGACAAGCGGATTGACGAGGAGCTCCGCGGCGCCGAGCTCGCCCAACACGCCTGCTCGATCCTCGGCGCGAGGCGGCTCGGCCAGCGCGCGCCGGAGGTAGAGGATGGCGCTCTCGGGACCCCCTCGACCCAGTGCCTGCTGAGCAGCCCGGCGGAGGGTGTCCGCCGTCCAGGTGTCGGCCTCTGGTTCGGAGGCGAGGAGATGGGCCGCGACCCGTTCCGGGGGAGCCTGCTCCACCGCCAGGAGCCGGCCAGCCCGTCGATGGCCGAGAGCTCGGCTGGCTGTTGGAATGTCCGCGTACACCGCGGCCCTCACCACCGGGTGCACAAACTCCAGCGGCCCACCGGGCCGGAGAATCTCGACGGCAGCCAGCCGGTCGGCCGCGTCGGCCGCAGCGATGAGCTCGAGGTCTCCAAGCGTGGCGGCGTGGCGGAGCTCGGTCCCCGGACCCAGCAGGGCTACGGCCCGGGCGAGTGCGAGAGCCGCGGGAGAGCAGTGCTCCAGCCGGGCGACGACGGCCCGGGCAACAGCAGGGGGGCCCATCTTGCCGACTCCCGAAACCTCCCCGGCCACCGGGCGCACACCCTGCCGGCGGAGTGCACGCACCAATTCCCTCAGCAGAAACGGGTTCCCCCCCGTGGCAGCATGGCAGGCCCGGCAGAACACGTCCTCGGCGCCCGGCTCGAAGAAGGAGCAGACCAGCCGGCCGGCCGCCTCGGGGCCCAGCGGGTTCGGCCGGATGACCGATGTTCCGGGCGCCCGGGCGATGTCGCCCAGCGGGACCGAGTCGAGCTCCTCCGGACGCAGGGACATCACCACCAGCACCGGCAGCTCCTCGATCCGGCGCACGAGGTGCAGGAGGAATCGCATCGAGGCCGAGTCGGCCCAGTGTGCGTCGTCGACCGCAACCACCACCGGTGCCCGGGCGGCCAGGTTGGCGCAGAGCCAGTACAGGCCATGGAGCACCGGAAACGAGCGGTCCCCCGTCGCGGCACCTCCGCCGACGGCAGCCGCCCCGGTTGCACCGGAAGCGCCGAAATCCGATCCCCCCAAGCCGCTGGCCGGGGCCTCGAGGGGGCCAGGAACCGACTCGAAGGCGATCCGGGCGAGGGACGCTGCTCCCGACAGCAGGGAGGCCCGCTGCTCGGACGATGCTTGGGCAAGGGGCTGCTCAAAGAGTTGGCGGACGACGCCGTAGACGAAGTCACGCTCGACTTCGGCGCCGGTGGCCCACAGGGCCACAAAGCCGCGCTCCCGAGCCAGAGCGCGAGTTCTCCGGAGCAACTCCGTCTTGCCAATGCCCGACGGACCCTCGATCACCAGGACGCGGCCGGCACCCGATCGGGCACCTTCGAGGAGAGCCGAGATCTCGGCGATCTCTTGTTCCCGGTCGAGCAGCTCGACGCCGGCCTCCACCTCGCTCCTCGGGTTTGGCAGCTTCGTTTCGGTTCCCTCCGCAAAAGTGTAGGGGCCTACCCACGATGCGTCCGGGGGGTTCTCGGGGCAAGGATGGACCCATGAGCGAACGGCCATCGCGGTTCGCAATCGCAGAGTGGATGGAGGTGGGAAGGTGACAAGCCCGGACGTTAAGCATGCGGAAATCGACGGCTGGTCGGGCGTCGACGGTATCGAGCATGAAGGGCAGCGTCCTTCAAGCTGGTGCGACGGCGGCGATCTTGCCATCGTCTTGGCCTGTCTCGACCCGGACGCCGTCTTTGTGAGGCAAGGGGGTGGGACAGCTACGTCGGTCATGCGACGCGAGGCGGACGGCGCCTGGTACTTCGTTGACTGAAGAAGCCTCCTCTTTGACCCCATCCTCCATCGTGCGGTCTGCTGGCGTAGGTGAGGTAGAAATCACGCGTATACGAGTGATTTCTACCTCACCTCACTCATGAACGCTCTCGCCCCGTCCGGGGAAAGTCGGTCTTGCCACGAGGTCCTATACATAGGTATAGTCAGCTAGCGACAACGAACAGCTGGTCATACGGAGGTATAGGAGGTGGCGCTGGTGGCGAGCCCCGTTGGAGAGCCGGTATTCGAGGATCTGACGGCCCGGGCCCGGATCAGGGACGCAGCGCTCCGCCTCTTCGCCGAACGCGGCATCGGAGGGGCGACGATCCGGGACATCGCCAAGGCGGCGGGCGTCTCGGGAGGGCTGGTCCGGCACCACTTCGGGTCGAAGGAGGAGCTTCGCCACGCCTGCGATTCCTACGCGTTGGACCACATCATGCGCATCAAGGAACAGACCTGGCGTTCATGTCCGCAGCGCACCCCACGATCCTGCTGATCTATCGCTACTTCGCCCGCTCGATGGTGGACGGTTCGCCTGCGGCCGCGTCGATGTTCGAGGAGATGGTCGAGCTTGCCGAGCAGTGGCTCGCCCACCACAACCCGGGCCAGACCGCCGATCCGCGGGGCTACGCGGCGGTACTCGTCGCAATGGAAACGGGCATGCTTGCGATGCAGGCCCAGCTATCACGGGCGCTGGGGGTGGACATCCTCAGTCCCGAAGGGCATCTACGGATGTCGAGGGCCAAGGTGGATTTCTATTCGCAACCTCTGCTGAGCCCGGACCAGGCCGCCGAGGCGCACGCGGCGATCGACCGGCTCCAGGCACGACGACCCCCAAGGACCGCGGAGGCCGCGTCCTCCACGGACGGAGCACGGCGATGACCGACGCGGTTCGCACCCAGGCTCTCGTCAAGGCGTTCGGACACACCCGAGCACTCGACGGACTGGACCTCACCGTGCGCACCGGTGAGGTGCACGGCTTCCTCGGCCCCAACGGTGCGGGGAAGACCACCACCATCCGGATCCTGCTCGGGCTGATGCGCGCCGACGCCGGAACGGCTCGGCTCCTGGGCGGCGACCCCTGGCACGACGCCACGGCCCTGCACCGCCGGCTGGCCTATGTTCCCGGCGACGTCACTCTGTGGCCCAACCTGTCCGGCGGGGAGGTCATCGACCTGCTCGGCCGGCTGCGCGGCGGGCTCGACACCCAGCGCCGCGCCGACCTGCTGGAGCGCTTCGACCTGGACCCCCGCAAGAAGGCCCGCACCTACTCCAAGGGCAACCGGCAGAAGGTGGCGCTCATCGCCGCGCTGGCCTCCGACGTGGAACTGCTGCTGCTCGACGAGCCGACCTCGGGCCTGGACCCGCTGATGGAGAATGTGTTCCGCGAGGTGATCCAGGAGGAGCAGCAGCGTGTCGGGCGTACCGTCCTGCTGTCCAGCCACATCCTCGCCGAGGTCGAAGCGCTGTGCGACCGGGTCACCATCATCCGCAGCGGCCGGACGGTGGAGTCCGGCTCCCTCGCCGAGCTCCGGCACCTGACCCGCACGTCCATCCAGGCCGAGCTGGCCGGCCCTCCCTCGGGGCTGGACGACGTGCCCGGCGTGCACAACTTGCACATCGAGGGCAGCAGGGTGCGCTTCGACGTCGACACGAACGGACTCGACGCGGCGTTGCGCCATCTGACCGCCGTGGGCGTCCGCAGCCTGATCAGCCAGCCGCCCACGCTGGAGGAACTGTTCCTCCGGCACTACCAGCAGACCCCGGCGGCAGAGGAAAGACCCTCGGAGCTGTCGCGATGAGCACGTTGACGGGCACGGGCAAGCTCGTCCGCCTGATCCTGCGGCGAGACCGGGTGCTGATGCCGCTGTGGATCCTGTTCATCGGCGTTGTCCCGATCAGCTACGCGTCGACCTTCGCCACGCTGTACCCGACGGCCGCGGCACGCCAGCAGTTCGCCAGCATCAGCGCGCCGAACGCCACGTTCGTCGCGCTCTACGGCCGGCTGTATGGCTCGAGCCTCGGCGAGCTGGTCACCTGGCGTGCCGGTTTCATCCCCGTCATCATCGGGCTGATCAGCCTGCTCACCGTCATCCGGCACACCCGGGTCGAGGAGGAATCGGGCCGCCGCGAGTTGATCGGCTCGACCGTCGCCGGACGGAACGCGGGCCTGGCGGCGGCGCTGATCGCAACATTCGGCGCCGACCTCGTCCTCGCTGCGCTCCTGGCGCTGGTCATGATGGGCCAGCACCTGCCGGCCGCCGGATCCCTGTCCCTCGGCCTCGAGTTCGCCGCCGCCGGTTGGGTGTTCGCCGCAATTGGAGGCGTGGCCGCACAACTCACCGACGGCGCCGGGGGCGCCAGAGGAATCGGCATCAGCGTCCTCGGCGCGGCCTACCTGCTGCGAGTCGGCGGCGACCTCAGCGCCCAGTCCGGCGGCGCATTCTCCTGGCTGTCGTGGCTGTCGCCGATCGGCTGGGTCCAGCGGATCCGCCCCTACGGCGGTGACCGCTGGCCGATCGTGGTGCTCGTCGCCGGAATGAGCGCCGTGATCGCCGCCGCGGCCTTCGCCGTGTCGGCGCGGCGAGACGTCGGCGCCGGCCTGCTGCCGACACGGCCCGGCCCGGACAGCGCGGCACCCTACCTGCGCACCCCGCTGGCCCTGGCCTGGCGGCTGCACCGGGGCCTACTGGCCAGCTGGACAGCCGGGTTGGCCGTCGTCGGCGTTGTGCTCGGCGGTGTCGCCAACGGCATCGGGAACCTACTGCAGGGCAACCGTAGCCTGGAGGACCTCTTCACCCGCATGGGTGGCAGGAGCGGCATCATCAACGCGTATCTCGCGGGCATGATGAGCCTCCTCGCTCTGCTCGCGGCGGCCTATGCGATCCAGGCCACCCTCAGGCTGCGTTCCGAGGAGACGAGCGGACGGGCCGAGCCGGTCCTGGCAACCGCGGTTGGCCGGCTGCAGTGGGCGAGCAGCCACCTCGTGTTCTCGATCCTCGGCTCGGCCGCGGTCATGCTCGGTGCCGGGCTGACCACCGGGTTGACCTACGGGTTGGCGAGCGGCCACCCCGGCCGGGAACTGCTTCGTGTGCTGGGCGCAGCGATGGTCCAGGTCCCGGCGGTCTGGGTGCTGGCCGCGGTCGCGGTCGCGCTCGTCGGCCTGCTGCCCCGGTTCGCGGTCGCAAGCTGGGGCGCACTGGCGCTCTGCCTGCTCTTCGGCCTGGTCGGCGCCGCCCTGCAGCTGAGCCACTGGCTGCTGGACATCTCGCCGTTCTCGCATATCCCCAAGGTCCCGGGCGCGGCGGTATCGGTCACACCCCTGGTCAGCCTCCTTGCCATCGCAGTCGCGCTGGGCGTCGGCGGCCTGATCGGGCTCCGCAACCGCGACATCCCCGTCACCTGAGCCACCGGGTTCCCGGACACCCGGGTCCTCATTGCTCGGCGGGGCGCTTCTCTATCGAGAGGAGACGTCCGGCCTCGTCGTGGTCGACCTGCAGGGTGGTGTGCGCGATCCCGAAGCGCTCATCCAGCAGCCGCTCCAACTCTTCCCGGATCTTGTGGCAGTCGTCGCCGGGCCGGACGAGGACGTGGGCCGACAGGGCCGGGAAGCCCGAGGTGATCTCCCACACGTGCAGGTCGTGGACGTTGGTGACGCACGGGTGGGCGACCAGGCTCTGGCCGATCTCGCGCGGCTCCATCCCGACGGGGGCGGCTTCCAGAAGGATCCGGCCCGCATCGCGCAGCAGTTGGTACGAGGCGTGGAGCATGAGGACCGCGACGGCCAGCGAGGCAAGCGCGTCCGCACGGAAGAATCCGGTGGTGAGAATGAGCCCGGCCGCCACCGCCGTGCCGATGAACGCATAGAGGTCGGTCAGGATGTGCTGGTAGCTTGCTCGGATGTTCAGGCTTCTCCGGTTGGCCGTCGCGAGCTGCCAGGTGGCGAGCAGGTTCACGCCGATGCCGGCAATGGCCACTGCCAGCACGGGGAGTCCCTCCACGCGCGGTGGTGCAATCAGACGATGGACGGCCTCGTAGACCACCAAAGCCCCCAGGACGAGCAGGGTTGCTCCGTTGACGAGGGCAGAGAGAATCTCCGCCCGCTTCAGCCCGAAGGTCAGACCGCCCTCCGGCCGGCGAGCCGCAAGGTTGACCGCCACCAGCGAGAGCCCGATCGCCCCGGCGTCGGTGAGCATGTGGCCGGCGTCGGAAAGAAGGGCGAGGGAGTGGGCCATGATGCCGACGACCACCTCGCTGGCCATGAAGGCGAGGATCAGGGCGAGCACCACGCGGAGGCGACGCTTGTCCGCGTTCGGGTCGATCGCCTGGTGAGGGTGCCCTTCGTGCGAACGGTGATCTGCCGTCATGTCAGCAGGCGTCGCAGCAGGCCTCCCCCCGCCAGCTCTCGATGCCCTCCCGGGCGGCGACCCCGGCGATGAGGAGCGCCGCGAGGGAGTCGGCCCACCAGGCCCCGAAGAGCGCATTGGCTCCGAGGCCAACGAGAAGGGCGACCGACAGGTAGGCGCAGAGCATGTTCTGGCTTCCCTCGCTCACCGTCGCCGCCGAGGCGAGCCTTCGACCGACACGCCGCTTGGCACTCGCCAGGAGGGGCATCGTCACCGCGGTGAAGGCGGCCAGGGCGATGCCCGGCCAGCTCACCTGGGGATGGCGGCCCCCGGCGAGGGTCCACAGCGTGTCCACGAGGACGTAGCCAGCGAGCACGAAGAAGCTGACCGCCACCAACTGCTGTGCCCGGCGCTCCGCAGCGGCGGATTCACGGCGCCGGCCGCCGAAGCGCCAGATGATCACGGA
>WNGI01005431.1_pt1 | contig 20734 bp, 25 predicted proteins | sample 5400621 | NCBI WGS metagenome assembly WNGI01 (sample SAMN13153374, study PRJNA577476) | soil metagenome | isolation source: 20 cm soil or saprolite under Garry oak tree replicate 1 | place: USA:California | collected 2016-06-15
ACCCGCCACTTGAAATGTTTGTACTGGACCTGGTTTTGTCCGAAGTACTGTTGTGCATCGGCTCGGGAAGCGAAGCTCAGCGCGAGCACCGCAATCAATCCGCGTAAGACGACTCTCATTGTCGTATCCGTCCTTTTAAGTTGCCACCACATCGGCGTCGCTCCAGAGTCGCTCTATCTGATAGAACGACCTCAGCGTCGGGTGAAAGATGTGAACCACGAAGTCCACGAAATCGAGCAGTACCCATCGGCCTTGCTGAAGCCCCTCGGTGTGGTGAACTCGAACCCCTTCTTTCTTTAACACTGCAATCACGTGCTCCCCTATGGCTCTTACATGCGTATCGGAGGTTCCACTGGCGATCACGAAAAAATCCGTCATGTCGGTGACGCCCTGAAGATTCAAGAGCACGACGTCGTTTGCTTTCATGTCCTGACAGAGAACGGCGGCAAGTTTTGCGGCGGATGCTGGCTCGCGCGCCGGTGTTGCTTGTGACAGGGAGGTCGCCATGCGGCTCCGTGAATTGTGAAAATCGCGCCATACCTTTCTGCTACAATATCATATGGTGCGGCATAAAGTTCCGTTAGCAATGAACTAAGCATTTCGCACGCCATTGCTGCAGTGAATACGAAAGGCCCGCCTTCGAGAATCGGCGGGCCTTTGCTACCTGACGGTCAAGGTGGCCTGCTGTGCGGTGAAGCCTACTGCTTGATCACCCAGACTTTGATTTCCGGGTGTACGTCCGCGTGAAGACGAATCGGCACGCGGTACACACCGAGCGCCTTGATCGGCTCCTTGAGATCGACTTGCCGCTTCTCAATGGCGTAGCCCTGCTCGGCCAGCTGCTGCGCAATATCAGACGACGTGACCGAGCCGAAGAGCTTGCCCTCCTCTCCAACACGCGCCGAGAACGTAAGCGATACCTGCTCCAGCCGCGTCGCGAGCTCCTGCGCTGCGGTGCGCCGCGAATCCTCGGCGGCTTCGAGTCGCTTCCGCTCGCGCTCGATGCGCTTCTTGTTGCCCGGCGTCGCTTCGTAGGCAACGCCGCGAGGAAGCAGAAAGTTGCGCGCGTAGCCCGGCGAGACCTTAACGATGTCGCCCGGGTGCCCGAGCTTCTCTACAGCCTGTCTTAGAATGACTTCCATAATTCCGGTTGGTTAAGAGTAGAAATATTCAAACGGTTTTAGCCTGCAGCAGCCTTCTCCAATCTACCCAGGTATCTCCGATTCCCAATGAAAAGGCGAGGAGTGTAAGGGGCGCGCCCAATGCGACAAGGAATCCCAGCTGATATGCAATAGTTACAGCGATCACCGAGAAAAAAACGATCGCGAAGGCGAGTCGAACGATGTGACCGTTCGAGATCCATCCGAGAATGCCGAGTCCGCGCAGGACGTAAAGCGCGCCGAAAAAAAGCAGCAGATTCAAGCCAGCATTCTTCCCTTCCGCGAATGGCGGCAGAATGAACACCGATGCTCCGACGGCAACGCCCCACACGAGCTGATCGTTGAATCGGAAATCCCGCAGCCTGCCGAGAGGCGGTCCTATGGGCAGGGAGCTCAGCTTGTTGTACAGCGACCATGCGATTGCCATCGCCGCGAGCGACTCGAGTGCAAGAAGTGCCGGAAAAAGAAGCGACGCCCACTGAGCGATGTAACTGGTCTCTTCTTCGATCGTTTGATTGATCTTGTCGGCTTGCGCAGCAGACGCCGCGTCCTTCGGCTTCGCTAAGTCAGCCGCTTTGCGCAGCTGCGCAGTTGCTTCGTCGACTCGCCTCGCGTATTCAGTTGCCATCGTTGCGGAAATCCGGGCTGGCCCCGCCGGAGATACGAGAACCAGGATGAATCCGAGTCCCGCCGCCAGCGCCAACGTCGAAAGCGCGCGCCCGAATAATGGCTGCGCGGGACTGAAAAGACTCACTAGCCCGAAGGCTGCGGCGACGAGGAGCGTCCATCCCCTCGCAAGCGCAGCGTATGGACTTCCCGCGTCGAATGCCCACCCTCGCTCGAAGAAACCAATAGCGCCCGCCGCGGGCTGTCGGGGCCACGCGACCAGCGCTACTGCAGCCACGACAAAAAACAGAGCGAGCCACGGACTCCCGCCCTGTCGCCAGCCGACAACGCTGCACGCAGCGAGAAGCGCCACTAGCAACATTATCGATTGCTCCACAGGAAGGAGTGCACGCAGCTGCGGCGCCACCGGTGCGAGAATCCAGAGGACAAGCACCATTCCGATGCGTGTCCAATATCTGTGTCGCCAGAACGGTGACGCCGTCGCAGCCATCTTAGGCCGTGTGCCCTCTCAAATACGGAATCAGCGCGAGATAGCGCGCTCGCTTGATTGCCGTGGAGAGCTGCCGCTGATGTCGCGCACAGGTCCCACTCAATCGGCTTGGAAGAATTTTGCCCTGATCGGTGATGAAGCGTCCGAGCGTTCGGTCATCCTTGTAATCGATCCAGCGCACGCGTCCCTCGCAAAAGGGACAGCTCTTTTGTGGTCGTCGCATTTTTCCTAGTCCTCGTCGTCGTCGTCATCGTCACGGCGCGCTGCGGCCGCCGCAATCTCTTCATCGCTCATTGCCGGCGCGCCGACTTCATGTTCGTGCACCGTGATGAGGTAGCGCATCAATCCATCGTCGAGCCGAAGTGCGCGCTCATACTCGGGCAGCGCGACTGGCTCAGCGGCGAATCGTGAGATGACGTAGTAGCCGTTTTCCTTGGCACCGATGGGATACGCGAGCTGTCGACGTCCCCAATGGTTTACCTCCGGCTGCTCATTTGCGCCGAGGATTCCGTGAAAGCGGGTGATCTTGTCGTTGATGGCGGCGTCTTCGAGTGTAGAGTCGAAGATGTAAACCGCCTCGTAGTTCCGAGACATCGGTGGGCAATCCTCCTTGTGGTCCTGTTTCCGCCCCCCGCTGGTTGCCGGCGCGGGAGGAAGGGTGAAGGCCGCGGGTGCGGCCGTTTTTATCGAGGAGGAAAGATAACCCGCGCCTCCCTCTGCGGGCAACGGACTTCACCCCAAGTTGCTACTTTCACTCCGTCACCCAAGGAGGAGCGCGTTCGTGTTTACGTCAATTTCGGAATTCGTCGATACTTGGAAGCAGGAGATGAAATGGACGCACAACGTCCTTGCTGAGCTCACGGACAAGTCGCTATCGCAGCCCGTCGAGCCGGAGGGTCGCACGCTTGGCCGTATCGGCTGGCATCTGACGCAAACGGTGCCGGAGATGATGAATCGAACCGGCTTGAAGGTGAAGGGACCGGATGAACATCAATCCCTTCCTGAGAAAGCTTCGAAGATTGTCAGCGAGTATGACACTGCGGCTGAATCCATTCTCGACGAAATACAGAAAAACTGGAACGACTCGACGCTGAGCGAAGTCGACGAGATGTACGGCGAAAAATGGAAGAGGGGTGCAACGTTGATGGTTCTCGTGCTTCACCAGGTGCATCACCGCGGTCAGATGACAGTGCTGATGCGGCAGGCCGGACTTCGTGTGCCGTCGTTTTATGGACCTGCCCGCGAGGATTGGGCGCAGTGGGGAATGAAACCACCAGAAATTTGATCGACGGATAGACAGATTGACCGATAGAGAGATGAAAACGACATCACGCGTGGCATTCATTACTTCGGCGTTGCTATTGATCGCGAGCACGCTGAGCGCGCACGATCTCTTTCTGCGACTCGACAGCTTCTTCGTTCGTCCCGAGTCGGTTGTTGTCATCAAAGTTTTGAACGGCACGTTCAGCAAGAGCGAGAACGCAATCACTCGCGATCGCCTGCGTGACATCAGTGTCGTCGGGCCTTCGGGTCGAGTGCGTGTCGATACGACGTCGTGGGAAGCGAAAGGCGACACCAGCCGTCTCGCGGTTCACATCGGTGAATCAGGCACGTACGTTGTCGGCGCTTCGACTGGACCGCGCGAGATCTCGCTCGAAGCGAAGGCTTTCAACGCGTATCTCGCCGACGATGGCATCCCCGACATCCTTGCGGATCGCAAGCGAGATGGAGAGCTCGCAAAGAAAGCCACCGAGCGCTACTCGAAGCACGTGAAGGCACTTCTTCAAGCAGGCGATACGAGATCGAGCGGATTCGACAGCCCACTCGGCTACCCGGCTGAGCTGGTGCCGTTGAGCAATCCGTACTTGCCGCGCTCGGGCGGATGGTTGCGCGTGCGCGCTCTAGTGGACGGGAAGCCCGTCGCGAATCAACTGGTAGTTTCGGGCGGAATACCACCTCGCGGCGGACGTCTCGCCGAGCGCAGAGTGCGCACAGATGCTGACGGCGTCGCGCGAATCCGAATGAGAGATCGCGGGCAGTGGTACGTGAAATTCATCCATATGGAGAAATACAAAGGACCGTCGAACGCAAATTCTCCGGACTACGAATCGAAGTGGGCGACGCTCACCTTCGAAATTCGTTGACAAGAAACGGAACTACGTAACCTAGAACCCCGCAGACAACAGAGATCAGAAGTGGAGTTTGCCAGTTTCTAGGAACCGCGCTCAGCCGTGCAGTTACTAGAAGCTGGCCAACGCTTCCTTCTGATCTCTGTTCTCTGCGGGGTTCGAGGTTACGTAGTTCCGCTGTTTAAACCTCAAACGTTAAAGCGAAATAGCATCACGTCCCCATCAGCGACGACGTACTCCTTCCCCTCGGATCGCACGACTCCCTTCTCTCGCGCTCCCTTCCATCCTCCGTTCGCAACGAACTCATCGTATGACACCGTCTCGCCGCGGATGAATCCGCGCTCGAAGTCGGTGTGAATCACCGCCGCAGCTTTTGGCGCAGTGTCTCCACGATGGATCGTCCACGCCCTTACTTCCGGATCACCCGCGGTGAAATACGTCTGCAGTCCGAGCAATCGGTAGCCCGCCTGGATCAATCGGTCGAGCCCTGCCGACTGGATTCCCAGTGACGACAGGAACTCCGAGCGATCTTCAGCCGGAAGCTCCGCGAGCTCGGCTTCGATTTTGGCGGAGAAGGGAACGACTTCAGCATGCTCGCCACTTGCACGGACCGCTTCTCTCAATGCCGTGAGATGATTTCCCTCGACACCTGTCAACTCGCTGTCACTGACATTTGCCGCGTACAAAACGGGCTTCATAGTGAGAAGCGTGAGCGGCGCGAGAGCAGATGCCTCATCGGCCGAGAGCTTCGCTTCCCAGAGTCCACGACCTTCCTTTAGGAATTCGTACGCCCGCTCGAGTGCCGGCAGCTCCGCCAATGCTTCCTTGTCGCCGGTCCGCGCAGTTCGTCGCGTCTTGTCGAGGCGCTTTTCCAAGGTGGCGAGATCTGCGAGAGCAAGCTCGAACTCGATCACTTCACGATCGCGCACCGGATCGACCGCGCCCATTACATGCGTTACGTCTTCGTCCTCGAAGCAGCGTACGACATGCACGATCGCGTCGGTTTCGCGAATGTTCGCAAGAAATTTGTTGCCGAGTCCTTCGCCTTCAGCGGCGCCTTTGACGAGTCCCGCTATGTCGACGAACTGAACCACCGCTGGAACAGTCTTCTTCGGCTGGACAATTTCGGTGAGACGCGCGAGGCGCGAATCCGGGACTTCGACCATCCCGACATTCGGCTCGACAGTGCAGAACGGATAATTCGCGGCCTCAGCCTTTGCTGCCGTCAGCGCGTTAAAGAGCGTCGACTTACCGACATTTGGAAGTCCTACAATTGCAAGCTGTAGCACTCACGTTTCCCGTCGATTGTGTGCATTCATTGCCCGTTCCACACCTTCTCTAATCCAGATATCAACCGCGTTCTCGATGGACGGCATCAAACTCAACACATCTTCACGCTCATCGCGTGCAAAGGGCGCAAGAACAAAATCGGCGAGGTCCTTGTAAATCCCGCGGCGTTCTTCGCTCGGACCGACTCCAATCCGAAGGCGCGCGTATTCCTGATTGCCGACAGCTTGCTCGACGCTCTTCAATCCGTTGTGACCGCCTGCGCTTCCCCGCGCGCGCAGCCTGTACCGACCAACGGGAATTTGAACTTCATCGACGACGACGAGCAGATCTTTCGCCGGAGTCCAAAGCGTTCTTCGCAAATAATTTCGAAGGACCGCGCCGCTGAGATTCATGTAGGTCAGCGGCTTGATCATTCGCACGCGCGTACCGTGAACCGTCGCGGTCGTGACCATTGCTTCGCCGTCGCGCTTCCATCCATCGAAACGCCAAACGCCGGTCAGGTGATCGAGCAGCCACCAGCCGACGTTGTGACGAGTCGCTTCGTACTGTCGCCCCGGATTTCCGAGGCCAAGGATAACCTTCAAAGGTTATCTCGCCGTTACTTCTTCTCGGCTTCTTCCTCTTCCTCTTCTTTCTTCGCCTTGCCGATCACTTCCGGCTCGGCCACGATCTCGGCCTCTTCTGTCGGCGCGACAGTCTCAACGACGGCGCGCGGAGCAGAGACGACGCACACGGTCGAATCAGGCTCGCCAACGAGCTCAACACCCTCGGGAAGAGGAATGTCGCGCACGTGCACGGAGTCACCGATGCGAAGCGCATTCACATCCACCTCTACGTGGTTTGGAATGTTCGCCGGATCCACTTCGATCTCGAGCTCGCGCATTACCTGATCGAGAATTCCGCCGTCCTGCCGAACTCCCTCGGGAACACCCATGAGAACAATCGGGATGCGAACGGTGACCTTCTCACCCGCAACGAGCTCCTGGAAATCGACGTGCAGAATCTGGCGCTTGAACGGGTGTCGCTGAATCTCGCGAATGAGAGTCCGCGCACTCTTGCCGTCCATCGAGAGCTCGATCACCGTGCTCTCGGCGGAAATCTTCGATAGAAGCTTCTCGAGCTCGCGCGTTTCGATTGCAAGCGATTGTGGCGCGCGTCCGTGTCCGTAGATCACCGCGGGAACTTTTCCCTGCGCGCGAAGCGAGCGTGCAGCGCCTTTGCCCGTGCCGTCGCGAGGTGTAGCGGAGAGTTGTGCTGATGCCATTCGTTGAGTCCTCTGGACCTACTGTTCGAAAAGTGAGCTTACCGATTGCTCGCTGTGTATGTACCTGATCGCTTTCGACAACAGCTCGCCGACCGATAGTATGCTCAGCGTGTCGAAACGTTTTGCTTCCGGAATCGCGACGGTATCGGTCACCGTCACTTCCTTGATCGGCGCGTTCGAGAGGCGCTCCACCGCTTTGCCCGAGAGCAAGGCGTGCGTTGCGCACACATAGATGTCGCGCGCACCCAGATTCTTGAGAGCGCACGCCGCCTCCGCGACCGTTCCGGCGGTATCGATCATGTCATCGGTAAGAATACAGTCGCTTCCTTCCACCTCACCGACAACATTCACCACTTCACTTTCATTCGGCCGGGGACGCCGCTTGTCGATGATGGCCAGCGAACCGTTTAGACGTTTCGCGAACCCCCGTGCCATCTTCGCCGAGCCAACATCGGGCGCGACGACGACCAGATCGTGCAGATGCTTCTTTCTGTAATGCGAAACGAAAACCGGTGCAGCGTACAGATGATCCACCGGAACATCGAAGAATCCTTGCAGCTGATGCTGGTGAAAATCGAGTCCCAGCACCCTGTCCGCGCCCGCCGTCACTATCATGTTGGCCAGCAGCTTCGCTCCAATTGCAACTCGCGGCTGATCTTTACGATCCTGCCTCGAGTAACCGTAGTACGGCATCACGCAGGTGATGCGCGCCGCCGACGCGCGACGTGCAGCGTCGATCAGCAGCAGCAGCTCCATAATGTTGTCGGCCGGCGGATTCGTCGGTTGAACGATGAATACATCGTTGCCGCGAACGTTCTCGTCGATCCGAACAAAAATCTCACCGTCCGCGAATCGTGAGACAGTGAGCTTGGCCGGTTCGACGTCCAGGTTCCGCGCGATTTCTTCGGAGAGGCCTTTGTTCCCTCGTCCGCAGATCAGCTTGAACCCGTGACTCGGTACGGAAAGACCGTCCATTGCCTACAGCCTCGCAAATTAGTGGCGCCCGCCCGTCACTTCAATTGCCCCCGGTGGATTCGAACCACCATTACCGGATCCAAAGACCGATGTCCTGCCATTGGACGAGGGGGCAGGAGCGCGAAAGCTAGCCGATACGAACAGGCTGAACAACTTTGTCGGCCGTCCGCGTCGGATTCATCGTCGTGTCTTTGAACGCGCCGAGAGCAGTGGGTGCCGGGAGCGGGTCGTAGATCCCGAAGAGCGTCGATCCGGAACCGGTCATCGAGCAGAGCAACGAACCCGTGTCCTTGAACGCGTCGAGTAAGTCCGTCACTTGAGGATGACGCTGGGATACCGAAGGGATAAAGTCATTGCGGCTGAGACTTGCAACTGACTGCCAGCTCGTCAGCATCTGCTCTGTTATCAGCAGTAAGTCCGAGGCACTATAGCGCATTGGATCGCCATCAGATTTACGGTCGGCGTCGATCCAGTCGTACCCATCCTGCGTGTCTACCTGGAAATCCGGCGTCACCAGTAGGACGTCCCGCTGCGGCAACGGACTCAGCCCGAGCATGTGCTCTCCGCGTCCCCAGGCGAGCGCCATCACTTCACGGCTCACAAGGAAAGGAACATCGGTTCCAAGTGAAGCGGCGATCGCAAGAAGCTTGCGCTGGCCAAGCGGGTTACGTGCGAGCGAATCCAGTATGCGGAGAACCGCGCCTGCGTCTGCGCTTCCTCCGCCGAGTCCGGCTGCGACGGGGATTTTTTTGTCGAGCTCGATCGTGAACCCGCGCGGCCATCCTGCCTGCTCCTGATACGCCACCGCTGCGCGCCAGGCGAGATTCGATTCCGCCGGCCCGACGTCCGCTCCCTGCACATCGATCGTTCGAAGCTCGTCTTCCTCGACATGAAATACGACTTCATCCGCGAGCTCCACACGGTGGAAAATCGTCTCGATCGAGTGGTAGCCAGATTCTTCCCGCGTCAGAATGCGCAGGTAGAGATTCAGTTTTGCTTGAGCCTGAATGCGCGCTGCAGGTCCACTCATGAGGGGCTTTCTCGATCCGTTCTCAGGCAGGTGTCTCCGACTGCGCGGTCAGCTCGCGGAAGCTCAAGCCGAGGCGAGAGAAGTAGTAAATGCCGATGACTGTTATTGGAATAAAGCTGAGAATGTGAAATCCAATCGCCCAGCTCGTCGCCGCTGTCGGGGAGACGGCATATATCGCCAATCCCACCGTTGCGAGCTTCTCGAATACGCCAAAAAATCCCGGAGCGGAAGGGAGGGCAACCCCCAGTGCGATGACCAGCTGGAGAAAAAGCGCCGCGGAAAAGCCGAGATGAATCCCTACCGCGAGAAAGCCGAGCCAGAAGGCCAGTCCACGCCAACACGACAATGAATCGTCCCGGACTTTTCAAAACGCTCAAGCCCTCACTGAAGCGCAACAATGCATTCTTCCCGCGCTCTTCCACGGCCGGCGAAACTCTTCGCGCAAAAATCTCGAATGCGCGCACCAGCTGCGACGGAAAAATCGCGAGTACATACAGAGCGCCGAGCAGCAACACGACGAGGACTACTGAACCTTGAGCGAGATGTCCGACCGACTGCCCTGCGACGCGCGCATCGCGTGGAAACGATGGATCGAAAACCGCGATCACCCCCAGCGCGAGGAGGCCCACCATGTCGAACAATCGGTCTACCGCGAGTGATGCGAGTGAGCTCGCAAATGAAACCGAGGTCTCGCGGGTCAGGGCATACGCGCGCGCTATTTCGCCGGCACGCGCGGGGATGAGATTGTTCGCCATTCCTCCGATTGCGATTGACCGCCATAAGGGAGCGAGCGGAAGTCCGGGCGCGACCGGCTCGAGAATGATGCGCCATCGGATCGCGCGCAGAGGAAAGATCAGCGTCGCCGCAACGGCTGCCGCGAGAAACAACCAGAGATTCGATCTCTGGAGCTCGACCCACACAGCTGCGAGTGAGACACCACGCAGCGTCCACGCCAGAAGCGCGACGCTGAGCGCAATACCGATCGCGCTCTTCCAGTTGAACTTCATTTACTCCTCGGCGGCGAGCGCAATCAGATCGAGCAGCTCTTCTACAGCTTCGGGAGCAGGCAGCTCGCCTTCAACGCGAGCCGAACGAATCTGGAGTGCGCGCTCCAGCGCGGCGCGACCGCGATAAAGCAATGACTCAATTGGAACCGGTGGAGGCAACGGCGTCGGCGTTTTGCGAGTGACACCCGACACTCCGCCGAGCTGAGCGATTGTAGTCCCGATGAGATTCTGCAGCTCGCGCCCGCGCGCAGGCGTGTATCTGGCCGGCGTGGGTGTTGTTGCGACGATGTGCGGACCACCGTCGTCGAAAAAGAGTCGCGAGATCGGAATCAGATCTTCAGCGTCGGCTACGACATGCGGACCCTCGTCATCGAAAAACAATCGTGAGATCGGAATTAAATCCTCAGCCTCATCAATCATTCACTTTGCTCCTAACCCCCGAGCGTTATCCATTGCCGTGCGCATTTCGCGCACCGCTTCAGTGAGACCCACGAATACTGCTCTACTGACGATCGAGTGCCCGATATTCAACTCCTCGATTTCGGGAATTGCTGCAACCGCGCCTACATTCGCAACGTTCAAACCATGGCCTGCATGCACCGCGAGGCCGAGGTTTGCGGCTGTGGCCGCTCCACCAACCAACGCGCGCAACGTCGGACCGCGCCCGCCCGCGAGCGCGTACTGACCAGTATGAAGCTCGATGGCGCTGGCGCCCACATCGTGCGATGCACGAATTGACTCATCCTCAGGATCGATGAAAAGGCTGACACGAATTCCAGCGTCGCGAACGCGTTGCACGGCGCTCTCGATGCGCGCCATGTCTGATTTCACATCGAGGCCTCCCTCGGTTGTCACCTCCTGGCGTTTCTCTGGAACGAACGTCACCTCGACCGGTTTCAACCTGAGTGCTATCTCAACCATTTCGTCCGTGCACGCGGCTTCGAGATTGAATCGATCGCGAAAGTTCGTTGCGATAGCTTCGACGTCGGCGTCTTGTATGTGTCGCCGGTCCTCGCGAAGATGCGCCGTTATTCCGTCGGCGCCCGCCGCAAGGCATTGCACCGCCGCCTCGAGTGGACTTGGCTCTCGACCTCCGCGGGCCTGTCGCACTGTCGCGACATGGTCGACGTTTATGTAGAGACGCTGGTGTCTTGCTGGCATTTATCCCGCCCGTTAGGTTCGCAACAATTATCGTGGAGAAAGGCGTGAAGAAATTCCTGCTCGCTATTCTGGTGCTGTCGGCGTGTTCTCATACGACCACCACCACAAACACCGGAACGGGCGCGCCGCGCACTAACACCGGACCACAGCTTCCCGGTGCTTCTTCGCCCCGCCTGGCAGTCGAAGAATTTCTCGCAGCTGTGCGTGGTCAGGATCTTCAGGCGATGTCCGCCGTCTTCGGAACTTCCAGCGGGCCCTCGCGCGACAACATGGATCGCGAGCAACTCGAGAAGCGCCTCATCATCCTTCAGTGTTATTTCAATCACGACAAATTTCGTATTCTCGGTGAAAATCCGGGAGAGTCATCGCACCGCGTCTTCACCGTGGAATTGACTCGCGGCAGGCTCACTCGCATGCCCCACTTCTACACGATCCAGGGACCCCGCAAGAGGTGGTTCGTCGACAATATGGAAATTGCCGCGGTGAAAGAATTCTGTCGTGAATCGGGAACAATGAATTCAAGACGCTAGGATTCGGTAAGCTCGATCAGAATCCCCGCCGTCGAGGCGGGATGAAGAAAAGCGATTCGTTTTCCCTCTGCGCCCATTCGCGGCGCCTCGTCAATCAGCCTCACGCCTTTTTCCCGACAACGCTCCAGCGTCGCATCGAGATCGTCGACCTCAAAGCAGATGTGATGGATCCCGGGCCCTCGCCTCGCGATGAATTTCGCAATTGGAGAATCCTCGCGCTCCGCTTCCAAAAGCTCCACGAGAGTGCCACCTGCATGGACTCCGGCGATTCGGGCGCCGTCGGTTTCGTCGAGACTTTCCTCTTTCAACCCGAGGATTTCCCTGTAGAACGGAAGCGCCCCGGCGATCGAGCGCACCGCGAGCCCGACGTGAGAAATTTTCACACCCTCAGGGGTTGCCTGGCGCATTAGATTTCTTGGTGAAGGACGACTCAAAGTTAATTCGGACTAGCATGCGGGCTATCCCCGCGGAGAAGGTATTAAATGTCAACTGCTGTAGCTGTTACTGACGGCGATTTCGAAGTCGAGATCGAAAACCACGAAGGACTCGCCGTAGTGGATTTCTGGGCGACATGGTGCGGACCCTGCCGCATCGTCGAGCCGACGCTCGATCAGCTTGCTGTCGAGTTCGAGGGCAAGGCGAAGGTGATGAAGATGGACGTCGACACGAACATCAAGACGCCCGCCCGTTTCTCCGTGAGATCGATCCCCGCGATTCTGTTCTTCAAGGACGGGAAGCTCATCGATCAGGTTATCGGAGCCGCTTCGAAGGCGCACCTCGAGCAGAAGTTCAAGCAGCACGCCGCGTAGCGCCGACGACGGCGCAGTGACGACGGGCTCCGAGTCAACCAACCGGGAGAACGGGGCCCTTTACGTCGTGAGTACTCCCATCGGCAACATGGGTGACATGTCATTTCGCGCGGTCGAGGTCCTATCGTCGGCCGCGCTCGTTGTTGCGGAGGACACGCGTCATTCTCGCCGCCTGCTCGATCACTATCAAATCACGACGCGATGCGCTCCATATCATGAGCACAACGAGGCACGCGAAACTCCCCGGCTCGTGAAGCGATTGCTCGATGGAGATACAATCGCGCTCATCACCGATGCAGGTACGCCGTTGTTATCCGATCCTGGAGCTCGACTCGTCGCTGCAGCAATCGATGCCGGCGTCGCGGTCGTTCCAATTCCAGGTGCGTCAGCGCTGCTTGCCGCACTTGTCGGATCAGGCTTAGCCGGCGAGCAATTCACATTCTTTGGCTTTCTTCCGCGAAAAGGAAAAGATCGACTGCATGTGCTCACCGAGATAATGCGAATGCAGCACACCGCGATCATTTACGAGGCGCCGGGTCGCGTCGGCGAAACGCTCGCGGAGATCTCGGAGTCCGGTGCGGGGACGCGAACTGCGGTTGTCGCCCGTGAGCTCACAAAAAAATTCGAGGAGTACGCTCGCGGTACCGTTGCCGAGCTCGCCTCCAGGTTTTCCGAATCACCCGCGCGCGGTGAAGTCGTGATTCTCATCAGTGGCGCCGAGAAGGAAGAATTGTCCGAAGCATTCCTCGGCGAAGAAGTGATGCGACTTCGGGACGCGGGAAAAACTCAGCGTGAGATTGTCGAATGGCTGATCTCGCGTCACGGTGCTCCCCGCAATCTCGCCTATCGCCTGGCTCACGAATCGTGATCGCTTTCACTGCCGAGACCACCGCTGAGAGCAAATCTCTCGACCCCACTACTATTGCCGACGACCTCGGTCCGCTCGGAAGCATCGCGGCCGAGATGGATCAGTATGAGGATCGTCAGAGTCAGCGTGAGATGGCCCGCGCGATTGCGGAGCTGTACAACGATGGCGGCGTCGGACTGCTCGAAGCGGGCACCGGCGTTGGAAAATCACTCGGCTACCTTCTGCCTGCGCTTCGATGGGCGGCCCTGAACGGCGAGCGAACCGTCGTGTCGACGAACACGATCAACTTGCAGGAGCAGCTCGTTCGAAAGGATCTGCCATTTCTTTCGCGCGCGCTCGACGGAGAACAGAAGGTACGATTCGCGTTGCTGAAGGGCTGGCGAAATTATCTCTGTCTCCTGAGACTCGAGCAGGCGAAGCTCATTGGCGGCGATCTCCTCGCAGAATCCGATGGACTCGGCGAAATCTCGCGCTGGGCCACGGTGACAAAAGACGGATCGCTCGGAGATTTCGCAGAGGCGCCTGATCCGGAAATATGGGACGAGGTTTCCGCGGAGCCGGATCTCTGCACTCGCGCGGAGTGTCCGCATTTCAATGAGTGTTTTCTTTTTTCCGCCAGGCGCGCTGCGGCAGAAGCGGATGTCGTCGTAGTCAATCACCATCTGCTGATGTCCGACGTCGCTGTGCGACGCGTGCAGCGAAACTGGAATGAAGCCGCGGTCATCCCCGCGTACACTCGACTCGTAATCGACGAGGGACATCACCTCGAGGACGCGGCCGCCGCGCATCTCGGAGAGTCGGCAACACGTCGTGGACTTCAGCGGCTCATGTCGCGGCTCATGCGAGGGGCGGGCACAAAGCGCGGGCCAGGTCTGCTCGCGCTGCTCGAGCAACGGCTTCGCCAGCGTGACGACATGTTCAGCAAAGCCAGTCTCGAAATGGTCGCGGAGAAAGTCGCCCCTGCGGTCACCGCGGCGCGGATGAAAGGCGAAGTGGCATTCGATCTTCTCGAGACTTACCTCCGCCGCTCAGGCCAGTCGGAAGTGCGACTCACGGATGAATTCGACACGGATGAGATCTGGCATTCGGGTCTCGCCGCAGCGCTTGCGGATCTTTTCACGCAAACAGCGTTGATCACCGACAGTCTTTCTGTGATCAAGAAACGATTGGAAGTCGAGAAACTGCGTGACGAGGCGACCGCCGTCCTGCTGAATGAAATGAGCGCCGTGGGGAGAAGAATCGAAGGTCTCGCTGCGGCGCTTCATGGAGCGCTCGACCCCGGACCTGATGCGCCCAAGCGCATTCGATGGATCGAGCTGAGAGGGAAAGACGGAAACATCGCCGTGACATGGGTTCCGCTGGACCTCGCGCCGATTCTGCGCGAAGATCTTTTCGCGAGAGTGGAGACCGCGATAGTGACGAGTGCGACACTCGCGACCGACAACCGGTTCGAATTTCTCGCGGCGAGACTTGGCGTCGATCAACTCGAGATTCCACCGCTCACAGCTTCATTCCCGTCGCCGTTCGATTACTTCAGGCAGTCAGTCGTCGCGATTCCCACCGACGTTCCCGCGCCGAACGCGGATGCGAGAGCGCATTTACTCGCGGTGATCGAGATGATCGCGGATTTCGCGGATGCGAGCGACGGTGGATTGTTCGCGCTTTTCACGAGTCACAAGGACGTGAGGGAAGTAGCGCTCGCGTTGCGTGCGCGCGGCGTGGCAGATAATCGTCCGCTTCTCGTACACGGAGACGAAAGTCGCGACACACTGCTGGAAAAATTCAGGCTCTCAGGACGCGCCGTTCTAATCGGGACGTCGTCGTACTGGGAAGGCGTCGACGTTCCTGGCAATGCATTGCGAGGACTCTTGATTGCAAGACTCCCATTCCGTGTTCCGACAGAACCAGTCACTGCGGCCAATTGTGAAGCGATTCTCGAGCGCGGTGGCGATCCCTTCGCGGAGTACATGGTGCCGCACGCAGCTCTGCGCTTGAAACAGGGATTCGGGCGATTGATTCGTACCGCGACCGATCGCGGCGCCGTGATCATCGCGGATCCACGAGTGATCACCAAGAAATACGGAACAGAATTGATGCGAGCACTTCCCCCTGCGCGCAGGTTAATGCTTCCGTGGAATGAAATCGCTCGGCAACTGCGCGACTTCTATTCGGTGTCCGATTGAGATAATGAGTTTTTCTAAACCCTTTCAGTTAGCGCGTCGGGAGATCTCGCGTAACGAATTTCGAATGGCCACTTTGAATCGTCCCGGGAAAATCGTGTGCATCGGCCGCAACTATCGCGAGCACGCAAAAGAGATGGGCAACGAGGTCCCGACTGAGCCGTTGTTTTTTCTGAAGCCGTCGTCGAGCATCATCGCTGACGGCCAGCCCATTGTGCTTCCAGCGCAATCAGAGCGCGTGGAGTTTGAGGGAGAGATCGGAATTGTGATTGGGTCCGCGATCAAGCGAGCGAGCGAAAGCGAAGCAGAGCGTGCGATTGGCGGAATCGTCGCGCTCAACGACGTCACCGCGCGCGATCTGCAAAAAAAAGACAGTCAGTGGACACGGGCAAAAGGCTTCGACACGTTCTGCCCAATCGGCGCGGTCTCGAACGGATCACATGATCTATCGAACCTCACAGTTATGACGCGCGTCAACGGGGTCGAAAAGCAACGCGCCTCCAGTGACGAGATGGTTTTCTCCATCGGAAAGCTGCTCTCGTACGTATCACATGTGATGACATTGGAGCCGGGCGACATTGTTGCGACTGGAACGCCGTCGGGCGTTGGACCGCTCGCCGTGGGCGACATAGTGGAGATCGAGGTAGTGGGTGTTAGCAAAGTGAGCAACCCGGTCAAGGCGCGCGCGTGATGCCCCGATACTCCGAGCGTCTCGTTGGTCTTCCCGAATATCCGATGGCCGGAATTCCTGCAAAAAAGCGCGAGCTCGTCGCGCGCGGTGTGGACGTCATTGACCTGGGACCCGGCGACGCCGATCTCGCTCCGCCCGAAGCGGCAGTGAAGCGTCTCGCGGAAGCGGCAGCGAATCCAGTAATGAGTCGCTATGGATTTGGTCTCGGATTGATGGAGTATCGCGAGGCAGTCGTGCGATGGATGCGCAAGCGGTTCGGCGTCGAGTTCGATCCACTTCGCGAAATCGTTCCGCTGCTGGGCTCGAAGGAAGGAATCGCGCATCTCGCATTCGCTTACGTAAATCCCGGCGAGACGACGATCGTCCCCGAGCCGGGATATATGTCCTACCTCGGCGGAACTCTCCTATCCGATGGGACTCCGTACGTGTATCCGCTTCGTCCCGAAAATGATTTTCTCGTTGACCTCGAAGAGATCCCCCCCGACGTCTTGCGCAGCACCAGAATACTCTATTTGAATTATCCGAATAATCCGACGGCTGCTGTCGCGCCGCGCGATTACCTCGAGCGAATCGTTACAAGGTGCAGGGAACTCGATATCCTGCTGGTGTACGACAATGCTTACTCGGAGCTCGCGTACGACGGTTACTCGCCGCCGAGCATCTTCGAGATCGATGGCGCGCGCGACGTAGCGATCGAGTTCCACTCGATTTCCAAGACGTACAACATGACAGGTTGGCGGTGCGGCTGGGCGGCGGGACGACAGGAGCTGGTGGGTGCGCTCGCGCAGGTAAAGACGTTCGTCGATACCGGGAATTTCATGGCGGTGCAGGCCGCCGCCGCTGCTGCGCTCGATAATTGGGCGACGTTCGTGCCGGGAAACGTGAATACGTTTCGCGAGCGGCGAGACGCCGCCGTCGAAGCGTTTCGCGCGAATGGATTCGAGTGCGATACACCAAAGGCGACGATGTATCTATGGATCCGGTTGCCCGAGCACATCACGAGCGCCGAATTCGCTCAGTTTCTGATCGATGAGGAAGGAGTGGTTGTAATGCCCGGATCAAACTTCGGCGTTGGCGGCGAGGGATTCTTCAGAGTCTCGTTCGTAACTTCGCCCGCGAGAATTCGCGAAGCGGCGGCGCGTGCCGGACGCGTTCTCACGCGGCTGAGCGTCGGCGCCTGAGCGGCAAGAGTATAACGTGAACACGCTGAAGTCAGCGAGAGAGGATGCTCTCAACCCTGGAGCGAAGCGCAAGCGTCCGACGAGTTATCTCGTCGCGTCGGTCGCGCTCCACGTGCTCATCGGCATGCTGCTCGTGCGATTTCTCATTTCACCGAACATGATCTGGCTCATTCTCGGCGGCGGACGAGCTGCTCCGGTTCCTACCGAGAGAATCGGATTCCTGCGCTTGCCCAAGGCGAAGGGCACTCCAGTGATTGGGAAAAGTGGCGGAGACAATCGTCGCGTAACGAAGAGTGCTCCGCTGAAGCTCGTCGCTCCCACGGCTGTGCCGAGCACGCTCCCTCCGATAACAACCTCGACGCAGCCGCCAAAGCCGGAAGCGGGAAGCGGACCACTCGTCGGTGCCGGTGGTCCTGCTCGCGGGATCAAGCCTAGCTACGACGATCCTCGCTTGTGGCCGGCACCGGGTGACATTGTCTCTGCGCCAAAGACTCCGACTCAGCGACTGGACAGCGTCATTGCCGACATCATCAAGCCGTACAACGATTCAATGGCAATCGTCAACGGACAGCGACAGCCAGGCGATTGGACATTCGATCACGACGGCAAGAAATACGGAATCGATCCAAAGTACATCCACCTCGGAAAATTCTCGATTCCGACTGCGATTCTCGGATTACTTCCGATCAACCTGCAGGCAAATCCTACTCTCGCCGAGCGGAACAAAGTGCAGAACCAATTGCACTCCGACATCATGTCGCAAGCGCAACGCGGTATGAACGAAGCCGACTTCCGAAAAGCTGTGAAGAGTATTCGCGAGCGAAAGGAGCGAGAAAAAGCCGCGGCGGCGAACGGCGGCAGCGACAATAAAAAAGGGCCGGCGGATCCACCGCCGGCCTCGAAAGCACCACCCGATAAAGGCTAGCCTATCGGCTTAGCTGACGATGGCTTGCGCCGCCGTCATTGCTTCCATTGTCACGAAAGGGCGGAACACACCGCACAGAACGCCAAGAATGCTGTAGTCATCGCCATCCTTCAGCGTGATCGCGCGCTCGGCGGGATTCGCGGGCTCGAGCACAACCGTTCCGTTCAAATGCCTCAACGTCTTTACAGTTGCTTCGGTACCAATGCGCGCGGCAACGATGTCGTTCTCCTTGGGCATCGCGACAGGATTCACCATCACGTAGTCCCCGTCGTTGATCGCGCGACCAATCATGCTGTCGCCCCTGACACGAAGGAAGAAAACTTCCTCAGTCGGAACGAAGCGGCGATCGATGGTGATGTACCCTTCGCGATTGTCCGGCAAAAGAGACGGCTCGCCCGCGTGGATCTTGCCATAGTAGGGAACGGGCTTGGTCTTTCCACCGCCCGTGAATCCAAGCAAACGGACGCCACGTGACCGCGCGGGATCGCGCTCGATGTAACCCTTTCTCGCCAGCGACTGTAAAAGGTCTGAAACGGTTTTTGTCGATTTGATTTGAAACTGCTTTCCGATATCTCGAATGCTCGGCTGATACGTATGCTCTGCGGTGAAGTCGAGCAGGTATTTATAAACTGAGCCCTCGAGAGGTGTGAGCGCCTCAGCCATGTATAGCTCCGGGAAATTGGCGGCCTCCGGGGCGCTTTTTTGCCCCCGAGGCCGCTCGTTCAGGGGCATAATGTGGTGATTAGATGTTTACTCGTCAACCTGTGTCTTTTTGTAACCATGCGACAGCATCGGCGATGCGCTTCAGGGAAAGCTCTCTTCCCATTGCCATCAGGACCTCGAAAATGCCCGGACTGACGGTTAGCCCCGTAAGCGCAACTCTAAGTGGCTGAAACACTTTTCCCGCGGCGAGACCCTTCGACTCGGCAAGAGAACGGAGGGCCGTCTCTAGCGACTCGGTTTGCCACTCGCCGACTGACTTGAGCGTTTGGGCGATTGCCGCGAGGATTACGATCGAATCATCCCGGTTCTTCCAATTCTTCGCCACCCCTTCCGGATCGTATTCGATTTTCGGCAGGAAATACGGTCCAGCTTGTCGCACGATGTCATCGATTGTGCGTGCGCGAACGCGCAACAAGTCGAGGAGCTCGAGATACCACTCACGGCGCGCGTCGAGCGTGGCGTGATCGGCGAGTCGGGCGTCGATGATCGCGGGCGTGACGCGCGGCTCGAGCTCCGCCAGTGGCGTCATCGACAAATGTTGTCCGTTCATCCACTCGAGTTTTTTCGGATCGAAGATCGCGGCTTTTTTTTGCAGGCCGTCGGGCGAGAAAAGCTCGATCATTTCCGGCATCGTCATGATCTCGCGATCTCCCCCAGGTGACCAGCCGAGTAGTGCGAGAAAGTTCAGCATCGCCGAAGGGAGGAGACCCTGATGCTGATAATCTCCGACAGCCGTCGCACCGTGACGCTTGCTCAGCTTCTTGCCGTCCATGCCGTGGATCATCGGCAGATGCGCGAACGTCGGAAGCTCGGCGCCGAGTGCGCGATAGAGCAGAATCTGCTTCGGCGTGTTGGAGATGTGATCGTCGCCGCGCATCACGAGATTTATTCCCATCGCGATGTCGTCGGAGACAACGGCGAGATTGTAAATAGGCGTTGCGTTCGAGCGGAGAATCACGAAGTCGTCGAGATCCTTGTTTGGAAAAGCGATCCTCTCGTGGACGAGATCATTCCACTCGGTCTCGCCCTCCGGAATCCTGAAGCGAACGACGAATGGATCGCCGCGGTCCAGGCGCTGTTGGATCTCATCAGGAGTAAGTCGATCGCATCGGCGATCGTATTTGAACGCTTCCTTTCCTACTGCGCTCGCGCGCCGGCGCTCTTCGAGCTCTTCGGGCGTGCAGAAGCACCGATATGCGGCGCCTGTCTCGAGCAACGTGAGAGCGTCAGCACGGTGACGCTCGAGATTCGCGCCCTGGTAAACGACGTCCTCGTCCCAATCGAGCCCGAGCCACTCCATTCCCTCGAAGATCGCCCGCGTGCTTTCGTCGGTTGAGCGAATCTTGTCGGTGTCCTCGATGCGGAGAAGAAAAGTTCCGTCGAAGTGTTTTGCGTAAAGCCAGTTGAACAAGGCCGTGCGTGCGCCCCCGACGTGCAAATATCCCGTTGGTGATGGAGCGAATCGCAGTCGCGGTTTTTTTGGTGAAGAAGGGTCGGTCATACGATAAAGAAAATGGGTCCGCGCGTTTTACGTCGCGGACCCCGGAGAAATCAGAGCGGAGAGAGAGGGATTCGAACCCTCGATACGCGTTTCCACGTATGCCGGTTTAGCAAACCGGTGCCTTCAGCCTCTCGGCCATCTCTCCGGAGGTGTCGCAACTTAGATGATTGGAGAGAGCGACTCAAGGCGATAT
>WNGI01001264.1_pt1 | contig 20730 bp, 21 predicted proteins | sample 5400621 | NCBI WGS metagenome assembly WNGI01 (sample SAMN13153374, study PRJNA577476) | soil metagenome | isolation source: 20 cm soil or saprolite under Garry oak tree replicate 1 | place: USA:California | collected 2016-06-15
TGACTGAGTACTATCTGGCTTTCCTTACCACACCGGGAGCAGGCCAATGGCGGAGGCATCACTCCAGAATCAACGGCGCATCATTGCCAATCAGAAAGCGATCCTGCGCAATCAGAGCAGAATCCTGCGCGACCTTCAGGCCACTCTCAGAAACCAGAAGCGGATCCTCGCCAACCAGAGCAGGATCCTCGCGAAGTAACCGACTCGCCCCCTAAGCCCCCTAGCCCCCTAGCACCAGGTCGACAGCCCCGGCGAAGTGGCGCCAGCGGGCGATCTCGTGCGCGATCGCCCGCTTTCCCACCGCCGTGAGATCGTAGTACCTCGCAAGACGATTGTTCTCCGTAGCCCGCCAATACGACGTCACCCAACCACGCCGCTCGCAGCGATGGAGGGCGGGATACAACGAGCCCTGGCCAATGCGGAAGGTGTCCTGAGACATCTCCTGAATCCGCCGCGTGATGCCCCACCCGTGCATGGGGCGGAGCGACAGCGCTCTGAGGATGAGCAGGTCCAGCGTGCCCGGCATGACATCCGCGACGCGCTTCATCTCAACTCCTGTCGGATCGACAAGGAAGTATAGAGTACTACTCCTGTCGGAGCAACCAGGGAGAATAAGCACGTCTCTAGCGGCCGGCCGGGGTCACGCGTATATCATCTCCCTCGGCTCGGACACTGAGGGACACGATGGGACATGCAGTGCAAACTGAGATGAAAGGCTTCATCGCAAGACTGAACGGCCCGTGGCATGCGTGGGCGTTGCGGACATTCACGCTGATCGTGCTCGCCCACTGGGCCGAGCATTTGGTGCAGGCCTATCAGGTGTACCAACTGGGGTGGCCACTGCATCAGGCGCGGGGCGTCCTGGGCCAGGTGTTCCCCTGGCTCGTGCACTCCGAGGTGCTCCACTACGGATATGCCGTGATCATGCTGGCCGGCATCTGGATATTGCTACCAGGCTTCGTGGGTCGGTCACGGACCTGGTGGCTCCTGGCGCTCGTGATCCAGTTCTGGCATCACATTGAGCACGCGCTGCTCCAGGGCCAGGTCATCGCCGGCCGGACGCTCTTCGGGGCCGCCGCGCCCACGAGCATCCTGCAGCTGTGGTTCCCACGGCTCGAGCTCCATCTCTTCTACAACACCGTGGTCTTCATCCCGATGGTCGTCGCGATGTACTATCACCTCATTCCCAGCGAGCCCGACGCCCAAGGAATGCGATGTAGCTGCGCGTTGCATTCGCGCCATCTGGCGACGACCTGATGCCCGCGGAGCACGACGCGGCGTGAGCGGTCGCCTCCTTGGGCGCGCCGCCCGCCACCTCCCGCTTAGTGATGCATCGGCATGGCCATGCCCAGGGCCGAATGGGGCCCGTGGAGTGGACGCAGTCGGATGAACACCATCCCGCCCAACGGAGTGCGCGATCCGTAAAACGGCTCAAGTGCTGATGGCACGAGGTTCACCGTTGCCTGGACTCCCACGCCCAGGGTCGTCGCCGTGCCGCGCAAGACCTCCCGAATGTATCCGGCGGATATCGCGGTGATGGTGAACCGGGTCTCGGGCGCAAAGGTCCCCAATACCAGGTCCTCGGCCGTCTTTTGAGCAAACTCGAGTCGCGCAAGCGCTGTATTGCGGGGGTCCAACACCGCCTCCGATTCCACCAACGCTGAATGCGTGGTCACGCCGGAGCGGCGGTTTGCTCCCCACACGATCGCCGTGGCCAGCTGTCCACCGCCGCGAATCTTGCGTCCCTGCAGCACGGATGCCGTCATGCGGTGCACCGACTCTCCAGGATGCAGGGCCTCGGGGTCCTTCAGATAGCCATATCCCGCCGACACCGTCCAGTTCGAGTCGAGATGTGCAGACAATCGCCCGGAGTATGAATCCAGACGGATGGGGTCGAATCCCCAGCGTTCTTCGTTGGGCTCGCGGCCATTGAACAGGGAGCCTTCGAGTTTCCAGTGATGCCCAAAAATCCCGGCGGTGAGCACACCGAAGCTGATGTGCGTGGCGTCCTGCCAGTGATGACCGAGTGGCGCCGTCAGGTTGTCCATAGCGGAAGGACGATGCATGAACGCGACGGGGCCAAGTGCCGGCTCGCCTGACGGCGCGGCGTACAATGAAGCGCCGAGCGTAGACGAGAACGCGCGCTCGTACATCACGGCGAGCTCCATCCAGAAGTCGTGCGGGTGTTGGCGGTCGACGAGGGGCTGTGTCTGGTAGGTCTCGCCGCTTTGCAGGAGCAACGGATACCCGCGGGTCGTGACGGTCGCCGGATCGAGACTCAGCATCGTCCTCGCCTGAAACCGCCCGCCCAACAGGTCACGGCTCGCCATCAGCATCGCCCAGTTCAACGAACCAAACTGCTCGTCGCCGCGGGGCCCCGCCTGGGCATCGTACTGTACGAATCCAAAGCCGTGGAGCATCACGAGCCACGGCCCCGTCATCCAGTGTCGAGCAGGCAGGGGAACCGCGTCCGGTATCCACGTCGTCCCGGAACCCATGCGTTCCATCGGAATGCCGAGCGGGTCCAGCATCGGCCCCGTCGATGTGGCGTCGTCGTGTTGCAGATGTTGCGCCTGAATCCCGCGAGTACCGGATAATGAAAGGATTGCAACAAACAGTGCGGCTGTGCGAGGCATTAGCGCGCGCCGACGACTGGCGACCGCGGGAACTACGAGTCGAACTGGGCGACCCTCACGGTTGCAGCGCGCTCCGCAGCGCCTCCTCGTCCGGCTTGACCGCGTCGTCGAGCGCCACGTGGTTGCGATCGTTGCGCACCATGCGGGAAAACAGCGTGATGTTGCGGTCGAAAAGGAAGCGCACCAGCAAGCGGCCCCACGACTGATGGGCGGCCAGGTTCGCGTACACCTCGGGAGCGGCGGCGCGGATTGCTGGCAGCCGGTTCCACGGCACCGACGGGAAATCGTGGTGCTCGTTGTGGTAACCCACGTTGAACGCGAGCCGGTTGAGCGGGCCGTAATAGCTGAACGTCTCCTGCTCGCCGTCTTCCGTGAGGTAGTGTCGCTGGATCCAGCGCGCACCGAGCGGGTGCAGGCCGATGGAGAAGAACAACGACAGCGCGAAGTAGGCCAGCGCCTTGGGCCCGAGCACCACCCAGACGGCCGCGTCGAACGCCGCCTGCAGGAGCACGTTGGCCACGGTCCAGCGGTCCCAGAGAGAAACCTCCTTCACCCGCCACGGGCGGAGCGCCTGGAAGATCGGGAACAGGAGCAACCAGAGCGCCTTGCCGAGCGCCGACCGCCCGATGAGTCGGGCCTCCCAGCGAAACGGAAGATCACCGTCGAGCTCGTACACGCCCTGAAACGCGTGGTGCTTGAGGTGGTACTTGGAGAACGACAGGGCGCCGGGGAAGAACTGCGGCAGGTTGGCCAGCAGCGCCGTCAGGATGTTCGGGACTTTCCGTTTGAAGACCAGGCGGTGCGCGGTTTCATGGATCACCACGAACAGCGCGTGGTCGCAGAACGCGCCGACCGTGTAGGCCACCACGAACACGACCCACCACCGCTGCTGCGCCACGAACCAGGCGGCCGTGATCTGCAGGGCGACGATGCCGACCGTCCACCAGAACGTGACGGGGTTCCGACCGATCATCTCGCGGATTTCCGGATGACGTTGTAACAACTGCTTCGTCCGGAGCCGGTGGGGCTCCGGCGCTGCCGAAAACGCGAATTCGTCGGTTGGCGTGTTCACCAGGATGTGAAACTGATCAGTGGGACGCGTCAGCGCCAGTGCTCGCGCCGCGGCCCCGCGGCCACCATCCTTGTGCACGTGCACACCATATCCGTGACCGATGGCCGCGAGAGGCTAGACCGCCGCCTGTTCTTCTGGTCCCTCACCGCCGCCCTCGCGGGCTTCCTGTTCGGCTTCGACACCGTGGTCATCTCCGGTGCCGAGCAAACGATCCAGCGCTTGTGGGGCCTGAGTCCGGGGATGCACGGCGTCGCCATGGGCGCCGCCCTCTACGGCACGGTGCTCGGCTCCTTCATCGGCTCATGGCCGGCGGATCGCCTTGGTCGCCGCCCCACACTCCTCGCGATCGGGGTTCTCTTTCTGATCTCGGCCCTGGGATCCGCCCTGGCGTCGAACGTTGCATTCTTCATCGTGGCGCGCTTCATCGGCGGCGTGGGCATCGGGATCAGCACCGTTGCGGCGCCGCTTTATATCTCCGAGATCGCGCCCCCCGCCCAGCGTGGACGTCTGGCCGCCATGTTCCAATTCAACATCGTGCTCGGCATTGTGATCGCGTTCCTGTCGAACGCGGCGCTGGCCCCCGTCGGACCGGAGGCTTGGCGCTGGATGCTCGGCGTCGCGGCGGTACCGTCGCTCGCCTACACCCTCCTGTGCCTCGGCCTCCCCGAGAGTCCGCGCTGGCTGCTCACGCGCAAAGGCGATCGCCCCGCAGCCCTGCGTGTGCTGTCGCTGATCATGCGCGGCCCGTCTCCGGACAGGCTCGAGGCCGCCGCGGACGGCATCGTTGCCGCAAGCGCCGACGATGCCGGCCACGCCGGCTTCTGGACCTGGCGACTCCGCCGGCCAATCGCGCTGGCGTTTCTCGTTGCGTTTTTCAACCAACTGTCCGGCATCAACGCGATCCTGTATTTCGCACCGCGTATCTTCGCCATGACGGGCCTCGGCCAGCAGGCTGCCCTGCTTCAGTCCGTGGGAATTGGCGTGACCAACCTGGTGTTCACGTTCGTTGGACTCTGGCTCATCGACCGGTTGGGGCGGCGCACGCTGCTGCTCATCGGCTCGTTCGGGTACCTGCTGTCGCTGGGCGCGTGTTCGTGGGCGTTCTACACAGGGCACGAGTCGATCGTGCCGATCTGCATCTTTGCCTTCATCGCCGCGCATGCCGTGGGACAAGGCACCGTCATCTGGGTGCTGATTTCGGAGATCTTCCCCAACCGCTACCGCGCCGCCGGCCAATCGCTCGGCAGCACAACGCATTGGGTGTTCGCGGCCCTGCTGACGACGGTGTTCCCCTTGATGGTCAGCGCGTTCCACCCGGGCGCCATCTTCCTCTTCTTCTGTGGCATGATGGCCCTGCAGCTCATCTCAATCCAACGGCGCCTCGGTCTCTCGTGATGTTACGGCCGGTGGTCGTTGGCGCAGGCGAGGTGCTCTGGGACGTGTTCCCCGACAGTGAACACTTCGGTGGAGCGCCCACCAACGTCGCCCTGCACGCTGCCGCACTGGGTGCCGAAGCGTGGCTGGTGAGCGCAGTGGGGCGTGATGCGCGTGGCGAAACGGCGCTGGCACGGCTGGAGCGCGGCGGGGTGCAGCGGGCGGCGGTCGCAGTGCTCGCGGACCATCCCACCGGCATCGTACGCGTGAGCCTGGACTCCGCCGGTCAGCCCGGCTACGCCATCGCGTCGGGGAGCGCATGGGACCACATACCCTGGTCGGCGATCATTGCGCAGGTGGCGGAGCGGGCGGACGCCATCTGTTTCGGTTCGCTGGCGCAGCGCGCTCCCCTCTCACGCGCAACCATTTGCCGCGCAGTCGCGGCCACGCGCCGCTCGGCCTGGCGGCTCTTCGACGTCAACCTGCGGCAGCCCTATGACGATGCCGGCGTGGTGACGGCGTCGCTGGAGCTGGCGAATGCAGTGAAGTTGAACGATGAAGAACTGCCCGTAGTGGCACGCATGTGCGGGCTGGGCACGGCGCCGCCAGCGGACCAGCTCAGGGCACTGTGCGACCGGTTCGAGCTCAGGCTGGCCGCTCTGACCCGCGGCGCGTCCGGCGCGACGCTGGTGACGCCGGATGACTTCAGCGAGGTCGCTGCCCCGCGTACCACCGTCGCGGACACGGTCGGCGCGGGCGACGCGTTCACCGCCACACTGCTCGTGGGCATTCTGGCCGGCCGCGCACTGAACGAGGTAAACGAGCGCGCGAACGCCGTGGCCGCGTACGTATGCTCACAACCCGGCGCTACACCACCGATCCCCGCGGAATTGGGCTGGACCGCAACGCTCTAGGCGTGTCCCGCCCACGTCGTCTCGCCGGGCGTATACGGCACGCACGGATCGAACCGCCCTGGCGTCTCCCGATATCGCATCGCCTGGGTGCAGCCGATCTCCGAGGTGAAATAGCCGAGCAAGGCCAGCTCTTTCATCTGGCGGAAGAAGTGCGGCGGGTCGTCCGGTTTCTTTTTGTCCGTATAGGCCTTCTGCTCGCCGTCGAGCTGCTCGAGTCGCGCCAGGCGCTGCGCGGGTGTTGCCGCCATGAACGCGGCCTCGTCCAGCGTGACCATGCCGGCGCGGAACGCGTCCTGATCGCCCGGCTTGTAGGTGTCGGTCACCATGAGCGCCATGAAGGCGCCGACGTGCGCGGCCTTCGCCCCCGGAGTCTTGGTCTCGGGCAGGATCGTGTCCGCGACTTCGTCGAGAAAGGCGACGTCGCGCGCGGTGAACGTCCCTACCGATGTGGTTGTAGCGGCGCGCTGCTGCGCGCGCTCGCAGGCGGCGACGAACCCACCGCTCCCCGCGAGTGCGATACCACCGAGGAGGAGGCTGACGCGTCGAATCGCTTCCCGTCGATCGATGCTGGACTCCTGACCCGATCTATCCACGTTTGTCGATATGTCCATTTTGGTTTCCGTTGACATTTGGACTCTGGTCGATCGTTAGAGGTTATTTCGCTTGAGCTCGTCGACGGCGTAGTCCGCCGCCCGGGCCGTCAGCGCCATGTAGGTGAGTGAGGGATTCGGACACGCCGTCGACACCATGCAGGAGCCGTCCGTCACGAACACGTTGGGCGCGTCCCACACCTGGTTATGCGAGTTCAGGACCGACGTCTTCGGATCCCGCCCCATTCGGGCGGTCCCCATTTCGTGGATCCCCATTCCCGGCCAATAGCCGTTGTCGTACGTCCTGACCTTCTTCACCCCCGCAGCCTCGAGCATCTCGGCCATGTCATTCATCATGTCCTTGCGCATCAGCCGCTCGTTCTCGCCGGTCGCGCAGTCGATCGCCAGCACCGGCAAGCCCCACTTGTCTTTCTTGGTGGGATCGATGGTGACGCGATTCGCATGATTCGGGAGCATCTCGCCAAACGCGGTGCCACCAATGGTCCAGTCGCCCGGCTGCGCCATCGCGTCCTTGAACGCTCCGCCCACGCCCAACTCCGCAACGGCGCGCGACCACCCCTGACGGCTCGCGCCGCCCTGGTAGCCGAAGCCGCGGAGATACGGGCGCTTGTCGCCGAACAAATTGCGATAGCGCGGGATGTAGAATCCCGTGGGACGCCGGCCAGAGTAGTACTTCGCGGCGAGGCCCGGCTCCTCGATGGTGCCCGATGCGCCGGCGCGGAAGTGGTGATCCATCAAATTGTGCCCCAACTCACCCGAGCTGCTTCCCAAACCGCCCGGCCACACGTCCGTCGCCGACCGCAGCAGCAGCCAGGCGGAATTCAACGTGGAGGCACACACGAAGATGATGCGCGCGGTGTAGTCGGTCGTTTGCTCGCTCACCGCATCGAGCACGCGCACGCCAGTCGCACGCTTCTTGTTGCGATCGTAGAGGACTTCGGTGACGATGGCAAATGGCTTGAGCGTCAGACGCCCGGTAGCCATCGCGGCCGGTAACGTCGAGGACTGCGTACTGAAGTATCCACCGAATGGACAGCCGAGCCAGCACGCGTTGCGATACTGACATGCCGAGCGTCCGGGCAGCGCTACCGTGGCGTTCGCGGTGCGGCCCGGGATGATGCGACGCCGGCCGCCGAACTTGGTCTTCAGCCGTCCGGCGATCAGCTCCTCGCCGCAGTTCAGCGGCATCGCGGGCTGAAACTGACCATCGGGAAGTTGCGCGAGTCCTTCACGCGAGCCGGAGATGCCCGCGTGCCGTTCGACATAGTCGTACCATTGCGCGATATCGGCGTAGCGGATCGGCCAGTCGACGGCGACCCCTTCTCGTGCGTTGGCCTCGAAGTCGAAGTCACTCCAGCGATAGCTCTGGCGGCCCCACAGCAGCGAGCGACCGCCCACGTGATATCCGCGGTACCAGTCGAACCGCTTGACCTCGGTATACGGGGAGTCCTTATCCGACGCCCACCAGTCCAGGTTCTTTTCGTTGAGTGGATAGTCCCGCTTCAGTACCGGATAGTCATGCTCCATGGCCTGGGTGCGTCCGCCGCGGTGCGGATAATCCCACGGAGCCTTGGTGGCGTTCACGTAGTCCTTGACGTGCTCGATATTCTTGCCGCGCTCGAGCAGCAGGACGCGGAGTCCCTTCTCGGTCAGCTCCTTGGCAGCCCAACCACCGGAGATACCCGAGCCGACTACGATGGCGTCATAATTCTGAGCCTGCACGATTCCCTCCGTTATGAGCGAACGTAAGCGAAGCCGCGCTCGTGCGCCTGGGTCATCGCGACGAGTACATCAGGCACGATGACGACGCCCGGCAGCGCGTGCGCGGTCAGATCGGCGTGCACGTCGTTTGCGGCGCCCAACCCGTCTTTCGCGAGCCTTGCTGACCACCGTTTCAGCGCGTTGTTGCAGAGCGCGAACACGACGCCGCGACGCTGCAACGACTCCATCGAGCTTTCCGGCGTGCCGTCGGCGACGGGATCTCCCTGCTGCGGGTGAGCGAACCAGTTGCGCACGAGCGGTGCGCCGGTGGTCGAATCCGTGATGCCGATGGCCGCGCCGAGGCGGTACTTTGCCCACATCGCGTCCTGGACGCCCCATGGGGTCGTGCGCGCGTAAAGTGTGACCACCACGCTGACGTCCTTGTCCGCGACGCCGAAGGCCTCGCGCCACGCATCGAGATAGTTGCGCACGTGGCGAAGTGCCGTGCCACCTTCCGGTTCGGGCACGTCGAACAGATGGCGGTGCTTGCCCTTGAGGCGCTCGAGCCAGGCGTCGGCAGCCGGCACCTGCAAAGGCTCGAGCGAGCGGTGCGTACCGAGGACCGCCCCGGCGCCGAGGGCGGCAACAGCGCCGACGAATTCGCGCCGGTCAGTCGTGAAGGAATCAGAAGCGGACATGGTCAGCGTCTCCTGTTGCAAGGCTAAGCGACCAGCGCGCGGATTTCCCGCAGCACCAACTCGATCTCTTCCGGCTTGTTCATGATGCCCGCGCAGACGCGGGCGTACGACACCTTGTACGGTGATGTTGTCGCACGAATCTTCTTTTCCGCAAGACGGCCCGCCACCTGTTCGGGCGCCAGGCCGCGCACTTCGAAACAAGAGATCCCGCCGCTCAGCGCCGGATCGCGCGGCGTGTGCAGTGTTACCCCCGGGAGTTTCGCGGCGCCTTCGCGGAAGGCCGTGTTCAGCTCGACGATCCGCGCCGCGATGTGATCCCGGCCGATCGTACGGTGCAAATCGACCGCCGCCGGGACCGCCAGCACGTGCTCGTAGGCGGCGAAGCCGCCGGGTGAGACCAGTGCCGCCTGCGTGGGGGGATAGTCGGCGCGATCGCCCCAGACGGGGAACGTGATGGCGACCCCGTCCGGATCGAATGTCGGGATCGTGGGGCGCAGCTCGGGCCACGCGTCCGCGCGGCCCCACAGGAAGCCCGTGCCGCGCGGCCCGAACAGCCATTTGTGTGTGCCGCTCGCAAAGAAATCCATCCCGAGCTTGGCGACATCGACGTCCTGGTTCGCAAAACCATGCACGCCATCGACGATGAGCAGGCAGCGGTCAGCGGGCAGGCGGCCGCGGTTGGCCCGCCCGACGACCTCGGCGATCCGATCGAGCGGCAGCTTCACACCGCTCGACGACGCCACCCACGTCACCCCGACGGCGCGCGTCTTCGGCGTAATGGCGCGCCCGATGCGTTCGACGATTTGCGCGGCGTTCGCTGCGGCGCCCGAGTCATACAGCGGGATGTAGCGCACCCCGCAGCCGGAGCGCGCCGCCGCGTAGCGAATCGACTCGTGATGGGAGTAGTGGTCGTGCTCGGTAGTGACAATTTCCTGGTCGGCACGGATGCGCAGACCGTGATACGCCATCGCCAGAGACGTCGTCGTGTTGGACGTCAAACAGATTTCCGAGGGATCACCGCCCACGTAGCCGGCCAGCGCTCGCTTCACCGCGGTGAACGGGTGTCCCTCCGCGTCGGTGAAGGCGGCGATCTCGATCCACATCGCGTCGGAGTCGAGTTTTTTCCTGAAGCGATCGATGGCCTCGGCCACGGGCTTCGGGTGAGAGACGAACAGAAAACTCGAGAGGTGCGTCCAGTCGGGCGCGAGCGGAAAGAGCTCGCGGACGGCGAGCCAGTCCACCGTACCAGTCGCCGACCGCAGCGATCGCAACCGGGGGAGACGGGGGGGCGGGGGGGGCTGCCCCTCCAGCACGGCGGGAAACATCGAGCCGGCCGATCCGGCGGCCAAACCGGCGACGAGCGACACGAGCATTTCGCGACGATGCACCATCATACGAGCTCTCCAGGTGGTGGCCGACGCCTAGAACCTGACGCCGCCAAGCCAACGTTGCCAGTCCGGGATTTCAGCCCCATGCTTGACGCTTCGTTTCTTTCTGAGGCAACTATGCGATCCCGAGCCCTGCTGCTGATGCTGCTGCTGCTGGCGTTCCTGCCACAGATCCTCGTCACGCAAGATCCGCCAATCATCCCCCGGCGCGTGTTGTTCGACAACCCGGAACGCACCGGCCCGCAGCTCTCGCCGGACGGCCAGCGCCTGGCCTACCTGGCGCCCGACAGCGGGGTCCTGAATGTCTGGGTCCGCACCGTGGGCAAGAACGACGACCGGCCGGTCACGCGCGACCGGATTCGCCCGGTGCGCTTTTACTTCTGGCAAGGCGATTCGAAACACGTGCTGTACTTACAGGACAAAGCCGGCGACGAGAACTATCGGGTGTTTCAGACGGACGTCGCCACGCGCGCGACACGCGATCTGACGCCGTTCGACAGCGTCGCCGCCCAGATCCTGGCGGTCGATCCCTCGCGCCCCAACGAGATGGTGGTCGCGTTGAACCGCCGCGACCGGCGGTTCCACGACGCCTATCGTCTGGACCTCACCAGCGGCCAGCTCACCATGATCGCGCAGAATCCCGGTGACGTCGCCGGGTTCTCGGCCGACAACGCGTTCCGCGTGCGCGTGGCACAGGGGTCGCTGCCCGACGGCGGCAATGAGATTCGCGTGCTGGACGATTCCAACCACTGGAAGACGATTCGTCACGAAGGTCCGGATGAGACATTCGGCGGCGTCGCGGCGTTCACGCCCGATGATCAGGCCGTCTGGCTGGTCTCGAGCGTCGATGCCAACGCTGCGCGCCTCGTGCAGATGGATCTGAAAACCGGCGCGGCGAAGGTCATCGCGGCCGACTCACAATTCGACGTGAACGGCCTGCTGACACATCCGCGCACTCACGCGCTGCAGGCCGTCTCGTTCGACCGGCTGCGCCTCGAATGGCAGGTCCTCGATCCGGCGGTCCAGGGGGACTTCCAGGCGCTGAAGGCGGTGCGTGATGGCGACTTCACGGTGGACAGCCGCAGCCTCGACGACAAGCGCTGGATTGTCCGGTACGTCGTGTCCGACGGCCCGATCTACTTCTACTTGTACGACCGGCCAACCAAGCGCGCGACCCTGCTGTTCAGCAATCGCCCCAAGCTCGAGCAATACAAGCTCGCCAAGATGCAGCCGATCACGTTCAAAGCCCGTGACGGGTTGACGCTGTACGGTTATCTCACGGTGCCGGTGGGGAAGGACCCGAAGCATCTGCCGCTGGTGCTGTTCCCACATGGCGGGCCCTGGGGCCGCGATGACTGGGGATACAATCCCTTCGTCCAGTGGCTCGCGAATCGGGGCTACGGCGTATTGCAGGTGAACTTCCGCGGCTCGACCGGCTACGGAAAGGCGTATCTCAATGCGGGCGATCGCGAGTGGGCCGGCACGATGCATACGGACTTGCTCGACGGCCTCGACTGGACGGTGAAACAGGGTTACGCCGATCCCAAGCGGGTGTGCATCTTCGGCGGCAGCTACGGCGGCTACGCCACACTCGTCGGCGTCGCGTTCACACCGGACGTCTTTACGTGCGGCGTGGATCTGTTCGGGCCATCGAATCTCGTGACCCTGGTGGCGAGCATCCCACCGTACTGGACCACCTTCCGCGCCATTTTCGACAAGCGGATGGGCGCGCATGACGACACCGTGTTCTTGAAATCGCGCTCGCCGCTCTTCAAGGCCGATCAGATCCGCGCGCCGTTACTGGTCATTCAGGGGGCGAACGACGTGCGTGTGAAACAGGCCGAGAGCGACCAGATCGTGGCCGCGATGCGCAAGAATGGCCGCGACGTCGTGTACATCGTTTTTCCGGACGAGGGCCATGGTTTCGCCCGTCCCGAGAACAACCTGGTTTTCGCGGCCGCCGCCGAGAGCTTCTTCGCGAAGTACCTGGGCGGCCGTCTGGAGCCGGAGGGCAATGGGGAGAGCGCGACTAGCTTTATGAAATGACGCGCCTCGAAGCATGGATTGCGCCGTCCGTCGCGGCCAACGGCGGACGGTCCGCGTTTCGGTTGCTGCCCACCGGCCTCGACGCCTTCGTGGCGCGCGCGGTCCTGATCGACATGGCCGAGCGCACCCTCGATCTCCAGTACTACATCTTCAACCGCGACCAGACCGGCTCGCTCATCATTCAGCGGCTGATCGCCGCGGCGGATCGGGGCGTGCGCGTGCGAGTCCTGCTCGACGACTGGGGAACGCTCGACAAACGAGACGAATCCGTCGCGGACCTCGATGCGCACCCGAACATCGAGGTGCGGCTCTTCAACCCGTACACGCATCGCTCGGGAGTGCGCCGCCTGGCCGAGTTGCTGATCCGCTTCAGTCGCGTCAACCGCCGCATGCACAACAAACTGTTCGTCGCCGACGGCATCGCCACCATCCTCGGCGGCCGCAACATCGGCGACGAGTATTTCGGTTTCGGTGAGCTCGACTTTCAGGATCTGGATGTGCTCGCGGTGGGTCCCGTCTCCCGCCAGTCGACCGGTAGCTTCGAGACCTACTGGAACAGCCGGTTCGCGATTCCGATCTCTCGGCTCGGCAAGTTCGCACCCGACCCCGAATCGTTCCCTGCCAAGCGCCAGGAATTGAGTGATCGCTGTGATCTGCTGCAGGATTCGACGTACGCGCGCGCGCTGGCCGAGTCGGACCTCGCGCGGGAGCTGCGCGCCGACAAGCTGGAGGTGCATTGGGCCGACGCGCGCGTCATCGCCGATCCGCCCGACAAGCTGACGAAACCCGCCGGCACCCGGAACAACGCCTATCTCGGCGACCAGCTGTCGCCCCATGCCAGCGCGGCACGATCGAACCTGCTCGTGGTCTCGCCCTATTTTGTGCCCGGCAAGGAAGGCGTGGAATTCCTGGGCCACCGCCAGCGCGACGGTGTCACCGTCGCAGTGCTGACCAACTCGCTGGCCGCGACGGACGTCTGGCTCGTACACGCCGGCTACTTGAAGTACCGCCGTCCCCTGCTCCGCGAGGGCGTACGGTTGTTCGAGCTGCGGCCGGAGGCGGCGGGCGCGAAGCGTGCGCGCGCCACCAAGGCCTTCCCCGGCTCCTCGCGGGCGAGCCTCCACGGCAAGACGTTCGTGTTCGATCGCACGTCGGTCTTCATCGGCTCGCTGAACCTCGATCCACGCTCGCTCGAGCAGAATACGGAAGTCGGCGTGCTCATCGACGGTCCCGAGCTGGCTCAGGAGGTCGCGGCGCTGTTCGATCGCTGGTCGAGCCCCGAGCTGGCGTACGAAGTCAGGCCAGGCGTGAATGGAGGGCTGGAGTGGACCCCCGGTGGTTTCTCCGACGAGCCCGGGGCGGGATTCTGGCGGCGTCTCGGTGTGAAGGTCTTCTCTCATCTCCCAATCGATTCGCTGATCTGACTTGAAGATTCATCTCCTCGACGGCACGTACGAGCTCTTCCGGCACTTCTACGCGATGCCGAGACAGGCCGATCGTGATGGCCACGAGGTCGCGGCGATTGTGGGAGTGCTCAGCTCGGTGCTCGGCATGCTGGAAGGCGGCGCGACGCACCTCGGCGTCGCCACCGATCATGTCATCGAATCGTTTCGCAATGATCTCTGGCCCGGGTACAAGACGAGTGAGGGCGTGGAGCCCGAGCTGCTGGCCCAATTCCATCCGCTCGAGGATGCGCTGCGCGACGTCGGCGTCATGGTCTGGGCCATGGTGGAATTCGAAGCCGACGATGCCCTCGCGTCGGCCGCGCAGCGCGCGGCCGAAAACCCCGCCGTCGAGCAGGTCATCATCTGCACGCCCGACAAGGATCTCAGCCAGTGTATCACGGGCGACCGCGTGGTGCAGTTCGACCGGCGCAAGCGCGAGCAGCGCAACGAGCGCGGCGTCAAGGAGCGATTCGGCGTCGGGCCGGCATCGATTCCCGACTATCTCGCCCTGGTCGGCGACTCGGCGGATGGCTTTCCCGGAGTGCCGGGCTGGGGGGAGAAGGCCGCGAGCACCATCCTCGCGGTTTATCCCCACCTCGAGCGGATCCCCGCCAGCTCAGCGAGCTGGGGCGTCCCCGTGCGCGGGGCCGCCCGGCTGTCGAGCGCACTGGAAGCGAATCGCGAGCTGGCATTGCTGTTTCGCCGTCTCGCGACCCTGCGCGACGACGTGGAGGTCTTCGCGGATGTGGATGAGCTCCGTTGGCGCGGACCGAGGCCCGCGTTCCAGGATCGCGCCCAGCGTCTCGGGGTTCCGGGATTGTGGGAGCGAGCGCGGCGCATCCCGCTGATGGATTAGCGGCAGTCAGTGGGCTTCGCGAACGGTCAGCTTGCCGTGCATCGTCGATGGTCGAAGAAGTCACCGGCGCGCCGGTGACCGAATGTTGCGAGCGCCGCGCGCATCCGCGCTGCGCGTTTGCGATCGCGAGCTAGCTGGGGCCGATACTCACCGCGATCGACCGCCACCTTCCCTGCCGGAAGCGCAGCACACTCAACGCGCACCGCGTGACGTGCCCGGCGAGAATCGCGAGCCAGATGTCGATCGGATCCAGACGGCCCGTCTCTCGAATCACCACACAGATCCCGAGCGGCACCACGATCTGCGAAACCATCGAGATATACAGCGGGCTCTTCGTGTCGCCCGTGCCCTGGAGGCCGCCGGTGTACGCGAGCGCGACCGTAATGAATAGACCCGAGACGCTGAGCACGCGCAGCAGCTCTACGCCGATATTCACGACGACGGGATCGTGCATGCCGAATACCGCCAGCAGCTGCCGTGGGAAGAACACGAAGAACAAGCCGACGAACGCGGCAACCGAGAGTCCATAGCGCGCGGCGATATGCACAGCCTGTTCGGCGCGATCGGGATGCCCGGCGCCAAGATTCTGCCCCGCCACCGCCGCCGCCGAGCCCATCAACCCGACCGATGTCCACGTGATGAGCGAGAACAGTTCCGTGTAGGAAACCGCGAACGCGCCTTGGGCTGCCGCGCTTTGCGCCAAAGATCCAATGAACGACAGCATCAGGACGCCACCGATGTTCATCGCGATTCCCTGAATTCCAGTCGGCAGGCCGAAGCGGAACAGCTCGCGGATGATCGGCCAATCAGGACCGAGGCCGCGGTCCCGCGGAAACGCGATCACCCACCCACCGCTCCAGAGCTTCCACAGCGCGTACACGGCCACCAAACCGGCGGTGATGCACGTGCCCATCGCAGAGCCGCGCGTGCCGAGCGCGGGAATCGGCCCGAGCCCCCGAATCAGGATGACGTTGAGGACCAGATTCACCACCGTCATCACGATGCCAAGCACCATCGGCGTGCGCGCATCGCCCGCGGCGCGGAGCGCGCCGCCGAGCATGAAGAAGACGAGCATGCCGCTCGAGAAGCCGAACATGATGCGCAGAAACGGCTGCGCCTGCTCCTGCACCGCCGGTGCGGCGTTCACGATGCGGAGCAGCAAGGGCGTCGCAAAGTATCCGATCGGGGCCATGATCCCGATCGAAATACCGATCGCCGTGAGAAACGCCTGATAGACGACGCGGTCGACTTTGTCGGGCTCCCCCGCCCCGGCAAACCGCGCCACCAGCACGCTCATCCCGCTGAAGAGTGACGAGATGAAGACGATGACGACCAGGAAGATCTGCCAGCTGACACCGATCGCCGCATTCGCCTGGTAGCCGACGAGATTTCCGACGAGCACATGATCGACCATGCCCTGCAACCCGCCGATCGCGTTCGTGAGCATCGTCGGCCACGCGATCTTCCAGACCACGGACCGTAACGGCCCCTCGACGATGGACCGATCGTATCGCGACTTCGGCGTGACAGGCGCGGCGGTGTCCGTCATCTAGCTGCCAGGCACCACGGACGCGCGGCGCCGTTCCAGCAGGGCATCGAGACTCCATGGCCCCGGCCCCGCCGCGGAGAAGTAGAGGAAGAGAAAACAGGAGATCACTGCCGGAACGCCCAGGTTGAGGACCGGCCACAGCCAGGGGCCGTGGCTCGCATGGCCGTGGAAGTACGCCACAGCCATCTCGCCGGACAGGACGAACGCGACGGGACGGGTAAACAGACCGAGCAGGAAGAGCGTGCCTCCCACCACCTCGATCACGGCAGCAAACCAGAGTAGCGAGCCAACGGGCACCGTGCCGCCGCCCGGCATGATCGCTGCCGGAAAGGCGAACCACTTGGCGGTGCCGAACTGGATAAACAGATAGGCCTGGACGATGCGCAGGACACTGAGCAGCTGGGGAGACCACTCCTTCTTCACAGAGCCTCCATCTTCTTCAGTAAGAGATTGCGTTCGCGAACATTGTGCGTCAGCTCGGCAGCGTGCTTCAGCTCCGCGCGGGCTTCCTCCAAACGGCCCAGCTTGGCCAGAAGATCCCCTCGCACACTCGGCAACAGATGATAACCGGCGAGCGCCGGATCGCCTTTCACCGCATCGATGACTTCGAGTCCCGCCGCGGGACCGAACGCCATACTCAGCGCGACGGCGCGATTCAACTCGACGACTGGAGACGGCATCAGCTGCGCCAGCGCGTCATACAGCGCGACGATGCGCGTCCAATCCGTCTCCTCGGGAGTGTGCGCACGCGCGTGGCAGGCTGCGATCGCTGCCTGTAACGCGTACGGTCCATAGACACCGCCGAAGGCTTCGGCGCGCTCCAGCGCGGCCAGGCCGCGGCTGATCAACAGGTGATCCCATCGTCCCCGGTCCTGCTGCAACAGCAGGATGGGCTCGCCATCCGGTGTCACGCGGGCGCGGATGCGCGATGCCTGGATCTCCAGCAACGCCACCAAGCCGTGGACTTCCGGCTCTGCGGGCGCGAGTTCGGCCAGAATCCGCCCCAGCCGCAGCGCGTCTTCGCAGAGCGCGGGCCGCACCCAGTCTTCGCCCGCCGTTGCGGAATACCCCTCGTTGAAAATGAGGTAGATCACCTCGAGGACCGATCCCAACCGCGCCGCCAACTCGGCGCGGGCCGGCACCTCGAACGGCACGCGCGCAGCCGCCAGGGTCCGTTTTGCCCGCACGATGCGCTGCTGGATCGTGGCCTTGGGCTGCAGAAACGCCCGCGCAATCTCATCGGTGGTGAGACCACCGAGCAGTCGCAGCGTGAGCGCGACGCGCGCTTCCGTCGTGAGGACCGGATGACAGGTCGTGAAAATCAGTCGCAGCAGGTCGTCGCCGACGTGGTCGTCGATCGCCTCGGCAAGGTCCGATTCCGGACTGACCTGCCGCGACTCCATCTCACGACCCAGATGCTCGTGTTTCCGGTCGAGCATTTTGCGCCTGCGCAGCTGGTCGATCGCGCGATGCTTGGCCGTCGCCATGAGCCAGGCACCCGGATTGTCGGGCACGCCCGACGTCGGCCACTGCTCGAGCGCGGCAACGAGGGCGTCCTGCGCCAGGTCCTCGGCGACCCCGATATCGCCGGCCATGCGCGCCAGGCCGGCGATGAGTCTGGCGGATTCGATCCGCCAGACCGCATCGATGGCCTCAGCAACCTTCTGAGGGATCGCCATCCATCATCTGCCGCACTTCGACTTCCAGCTCGTGATCCCACAGCCCGATGTGGGCCTCCAGGAATCGCCGCGTCCATTCGAGGGCGTCCTTCTTCGACGGCACGTCATAGATCGCGAAGCCGCCCAGGACTTCCTTCGCTTCCGTGAACGGTCCGTCCGTAATCGTGATCTTGCCGTTGGCAAGCCGGGCCCGCGCGCCAAGCGCCGTCGGCCCGAGTCCGCCCATTTCGACCATTACGCCTTTCTTGCTCGCCTCTTCCCCGAGCTTCATGATCTTTTCGATGAGCGCCGGCGACGGCCGCGCGCCGGTCTCGCGTGACTTCACAATCGTCATGAATCGCATGGCTATTTCCTCGCGCGTTGCTTGTTCTGTTGGATGGCCGCGCGCTGCCGCCGTTCCTGTTCGCGCAGCTCGGGCGTGAACTCCTTACCGAAGTCTTCTTCCTCGAACACCTGGCGAATCTCGACTTCACCTTCCTGGAACGGGATGCGCTTCGCCCACTCGATCGCCTCGGCCTTGTTCTTCACCTGCCAGATCCAGAAGCCGGCGACGAGCTCCTTCGTCTCGGTGAACGGGCCGTCACGCACCGTGCGCTTGTTGCCGGAGTAGGTGATGCGCGCACCCTTGGACGAATCCTGCAATCCTTCACCGGCGAGCATCACGCCTGCCTTGACCAGCTCGTCATTGAACTTGCCCATCTCGGCCAGCATCTCCTGCGTCGGCAGGATGCCGGCTTCGGAGTCCTTGTTGGCCTTGACCATCACGATGAATCGCATTGCCGTCTCACTTTCAATTGAAGTCGCCGTTCGGTTCGGCATTCACCTAAGCGACGAATGACCTGAGGGGAAATCGACACGCGCTAATCCCATTGTGGTAGGCCTACTTAGGGGGTAGACTCGGGCACGACCCTTGCAATCCAGAGGAGCCGTTATGTGTCGAAACATCAAAACGCTGGCCAACTTCGCACCGCCCGCGACCGACGATGAGATCCGCGCCTCCTCGCTACAGTTCGTTCGTAAGCTGAGCGGCACGACGCACCCGTCGCACGCCAACGAGCAGGCGTTCAACGCAGCGGTCGATGACGTGACACTGATCGCTCGGCGCTTGATCGACTCGCTGGCCACCAAGGCGCCACCACGGAACCGAGAAGAGGAAGCCCGCAAGGCGCGTGAGCGCGCCGCGAAGCGCTTCGGCTAACTGAAATGCAGCACAGGTTTTCGAGAGGAACCACCGAGACTGCGGATGCCCTGGCTCGGATTCGAACCGAGACGCCTTGCGGCACTGCCCCCTCAAGACAGCGTGTCTACCAGTTCCACCACCAGGGCGGGCGCAGAAACATACGGAGGCTGCTGGCTTGGCGGCAACGCCCGCTACGGGCGACGGTGACGGGGGTCGCGGCGCGCCGGTGATGCGGCCATGCTCGCGCAAATCTGCGCGGCATATAGTTTTGGGACATGGAGCTGTGGGTCGCGTTCGGTTTCGGTGCGGCCGTCGGCGCGCTGATTGGACACCTGCTCGGGCGTCTCAAACCGAGGCCGGCTGCAACGCCCATTCGTGCCGTCGCCACGCCACCCCCGCCGCTCCCCAAACCCCGCCTGAGCCCAACGGAAGTCAAACACGTCGTCCTCGATGAAGGCTCGGCGAACGTCCTCAACGCGCTGAACAATCGTCTCGCGGCGATCGGCGGGCTTGCCGATCTGCTGCACGGCAGCCCGCTCGATCCGGAGCGCGCGCGGGCTCTCGTGCTGCTGCACGGCGAGGTCCGGCGCGCTGCCGAGATCACCAGTCACTTCCTGGAGCTCGCCGCGCACCCCGCGGGCGCCGCGGAGCCGTGCGATGCAGCCGTCGTGATCAACGGAGTGCTGGCGGAGCGCGAGTCTACCTTTCGCGAGCTCGGGGTAAAGCTGCACCGCTCCGTGCCGGCTGATTTGCCGATGGTCGCGTGCCCCATGGCGCAGCTCACGGAGATGCTGACGAAGCTGCTCGACTTCTCGCTGCGACGGCTGCGCGCGTCCCAGCCCCCTCGCGAGCTGCGCCTGGATGCTGTGGCGACCGGGCCTTCCGTGGTGGTATCGCTGTGGGATTCGGGAACGCCGCTGTCCGTCGAAGCCGAGCAGCGACTCGTGTCACCGTTCCGGTTCACGCAGTCGGGTGGCGGCGGAGAAGTGGAATTCGCCCTGGCACGCGCGCTCGCGCAGTCGGCGGGCGGCAATCTGCGGCTACGACCGAGGGGCGGCAGCACCGGCGCCGAAGTCGTCGCCACACTGCCGCGGAGCCTGCTCGGCGCTCAGACGGGGCTCGCCACGCCGACCGAGAGTCTGCCCCGCATGCGGATCCTGGTCGTGGATGACGACGCGGTGAACCGCCAGGCGATGGTGCTGTTGCTCGAGCGCGAAGGCCATCAGGTCGTCGCGGTGGAAAACGGGCTCGAAGCCATGGAGCGGATCGGCGACCGCGACGGGACGTTCGAGGCGATCGTCACCGACCTGCAGATGCCGCGCCTGGGCGGCCGCGCGATGTACGAGCAGCTGGTCAACAGCCGGCCGCTCGTTGCCAAGCGATTCGTCTTTGTCACGGGCGATCAGGCACGCGGTGAGACGCGGTCGTTCCTCGAGAACTGCGGACAGCCATCGGTGACGAAGCCCTATGATTTAGGCGACTTGATTAACGCGATTGGGACGGTATCTCGGAAAAAATAGACGCACAGACGCAGCAGACCCTGCAGGTAAGCTCTGACGATCAGTTCGGCGCGTGCACCCT
>WNGI01001265.1_pt1 | contig 20726 bp, 22 predicted proteins | sample 5400621 | NCBI WGS metagenome assembly WNGI01 (sample SAMN13153374, study PRJNA577476) | soil metagenome | isolation source: 20 cm soil or saprolite under Garry oak tree replicate 1 | place: USA:California | collected 2016-06-15
TGAGTAATGCGCCCCTTCTTGCCAACAGCACGCCCGATCCGATCCAGTTCCATCGTCAATCGCTGATTCCTGGCGATAACCTCGTTAAACGTGTCCGCTATTTTCCCCGCAACGCCCGTCCAGTCGTCGGGTAATCGCACGGAAAAATCGCCGCGCTTAAACGCCATCAAAGCTCTTAGCAGCTGACCGTCGTCGCACTCGTGAATGCCGGAACGCGAACCGTTAGCAGGGGCCGCCCGCCGAGAGGGGGATGTGTCTTTTTTCATGATCGAATCAGGAACCAGAAGCTTGAGCTAATCTTTTCGCCGGATGAAACGCGTAAGAATCGACCGCCATAGTCGGTGGCAAGCCCAACTTGATCGCACAACTTCGTCCGGCGAGCAAGAAGGCGGTCAGTAGCTCGTGAATGCCCGCCTTTCCCCATTGTGTTTCTAATTTTTCTGGCTCTTTTTTGGTGGAATCTCGATCGCACTTGCGAGCCGTTTTCTGCATCCAAAACACACTCTTTTTTGCTTCTCAATCCCATTCAAAATTCGTCATGTTGACCGAAAAAGTTTAGTCGCCCTGGCGAGAAACACCTCTGGTTGTTTCCACAAGTGCAGCGCCTTTCAGCGGTGACCTCAGTCTGGTATGCAGCAGGCGCAATGCCCGACGTTAGCGACCGAAATCAACTCGCGCTCTGAATCCGTAACGTTTTCGGTAGCGTCGGCCGATTTCCCTCTAGTTTTCGATGGTTAAGAATCAGCTGCTCTACCAATTGAGCTAACGGCGCGGCTTGGCGATTTTCGATTGCCAGAAAAAGCAGAAACACGACCGAAACGGGAAAAATTAGGCCTGTGTATGGCGGGCGTAATGATTTTCGACACCCTTCGGCAGCAGACGTTTACGGCCTCGTTGTCGCCGACGCGCGAGGGTGGCACGGCCCCCCTTCGTTTTCATGCGCGCGCGAAAACCATGCTGGCGTTTGCGCGTTCGTTTCGATGCTTGATAGGTGCGTTTCATGGAGCGGTGGAAGGGACGGGAACAGTAAAAGTGACACTCCGATTGTCAATGCCGTAGCGGCGGTCTATGACCGCCGACTCGCCGCGCGACAAGAACTCTTCGGCGGTCATAGACCGCCGCTACAGAAGAAAATCTCGCGCTCACCACGCCCCAGCCAAAACCGTGGGTTGCCACTGCGCCGTTTTTCGATGATAAAACCACAATGAGTCATGTCCTCATTGAGCCGGCGACGGCCGAAGACCTGGACGAATTGTCCGATCTGCTCGGCGAGCTTTTCAGTGAAGAGAGCGATTTCCGGCCGAACAAGGAGAAGCAGTTACGCGGGTTGCGATTGATTTTCGAGCAGCCGAACCGGGGACGTGTTTTTGTTCTCCGACGCGATCATTCCATCGTCGGGATGATTAATTTGCTCTTTACCATCAGCACGGCGGAAGGCGGCTTCGTCATGTTGTTGGAGGACCTCGTCATTCACAAAGGGTTTCGCGATCATGGTTACGGCTCGCAATTGCTCGAATACGCCATCGACTTTGCCCGCAAGAAAAATTTCCTGCGCATCACCTTGTTGACCGATCGACCCGAAATCAAATCGCAGGCGTTCTTCAAACGCCACGGTTTCTTCGAATCGGCGATGATTCCGATGCGCTTGCTAATCACGCCGGAAACTTCGCAAAGCGACGTGACGCTTTAAGCGGTTTGCAACGGACTCAGTTTCGGCGGAATAACTTCGATGCGAACCGGCGTAATTCGTCTTTTTCGTTTTGCGGGGATTGAAGTTTTCCTGCATTTCAGTTGGTTCCTGGTGGCGGCGATCTACATCTCCGGGTACATCCGTCGTTACGAGTCGCCGGTCTGGGGCGTGCTCGAATACATCTCGGTGTTTGCCATCGTGCTCATTCACGAATTTGGACACGCGCTTGCTTGTCGCCAGGTTGGGGGAATAGCAGATCGGATCGTGCTCTGGCCGTTAGGAGGCATTGCGTTCGTAAATCCGCCCCGCCGGCCCGGCGCTTATCTATGGAGCATCGCAGCTGGCCCTCTCGTAAACGTCATTCTCCTTCCCGTGCTCGCGTTGGTGTCGATGATGGCACAGGCCTCATTGCCTGGGAGCGACGTTGCGGTTTTCTTTCGCGATTTGAACTTTATCAACGCCGTCCTTCTCGGGTTCAATCTCCTCCCAGTCTTTCCACTCGATGGCGGACAAATCGTGCGGGGTTTGCTCTGGTTTCCATTCGGTGAAATTCGAAGTCTGCAAATTTCCAGTGTGATTGGTCTCATTGGTGGAGCAATTCTTGGAGTCGTGGGGTTGATAGCCGGATCGGTGTGGTGGGCGGTGTTGGCGTTTTTCCTTTTAAGCCGTGCCTGGTACGGCTGGCAGCAAGCCAAAGCGATGATCACTGCGTCAAAAATGGGAATTCCAATTTCGCCTTCGCCTACTGCTCCCGAAAATCCGGTGCCGCGGTAGCGTCACTTGCTCCCGGTCATCCCGAGCGTAGTCGAGGAATTTCGCGATGAGCCTTCAAGGTCACGCTCCGGGATTCCCTCGGTTTACGCTCGGGATGAGGTTATTGCAATGTGTGCAACTGATCGATCAAGCGTTTGCGGAAATCTGCCCGGAATAGAATTTCATCCGAAGCAATCTCGACCGGTTTTCGGCTCGGTTCCGAGAGATTTTTCAGCGCAAACGCTTTTAATTCCTCGATTCGCGCTGGATCGTAGAAAAATGTGAAAAGACTTGGCAGATAGCTGTTGGCATTTAGGGCATCGACTTTTGCCACCAACGCTTTCAGGTTCTTTCTGGCGAATTCCCAGGCGAGCTCCGGCCGGTCGCTTTCCCGGGCAACTTTCGAGACCATGAAAACAGCGCGGCTAGTCGGCAGCTCATCGGTCAAAGCAATAGCTAACGATTTTTGGATTAGCTTGGGATCGGTGGCAAAGGCGAGCGCGTCGTAATAATTTTGTTTTTCTTCGGTGCTCGTTGTTTTCAAACCGAGCTCGTGCAACTTCTGCCAGGTGGCTGCGTCGCCGTAGCGCATGGCAATGGCAAACGTCGGCGCGCGCAGATCGGCCGGAACACTCGATCGGTCCTTGGAATAGTTCTCGAAGTTTTGCCGGCACGTTGTGATGACTTCTTTATCGCCCAACAAGCCGAGTTCCTGAATCAGGCTTGCGCGCAACAATGAAGCTGTCATCGGTTCGCCGGCTTTTGGCTGCAAGGTGAGTGTATCCAGAGTAGGTCGCAAAACTTGCCGCGCATAGCGGCGGAATTCTTCCTGCTCCGATGCGCCGGCAAGAAGACGATCGATTGAATAGAAGGCATTGATGATTTGTTCGCGAACCGCGAGCGTGGTGCTCGGCGGCAGCCGATCAATCAGGCCAGTATAAAAGGTGAAGGGTTGGCGGCCAGCCTGAACAAACGCCCACGCATCGCTCAGCAAATTCACCTGATCGGGCCCGTTCATCCCAGGCAAACTTGCAAGTAGCAGCTTCCACGACGTCTCATCGTATGCGACGCGATAATTGCCCGCGCCTTCGACGTTTAGTTTCAGCGCGCGATCAGAAGGAACATCTTCAAGCGTCGCCATTTTCTCCGACATCAAGAGCGTGGCCGGCGCGCTCTGGCCATCAATGAAATAGGTGAGGGGAATCTTCCAGGTGGCGCCCGTGCTATCGCGAAAATTAACCGTGAAACGCTCTTGTGAGAGCGCGACTTTGCCATTGGCTTCCCGGTTCACATTCACTACTGGAAAACCGAGCTGCTCGGTCCAGCCGGCCGCAATTTCGACAATGGGCTTGCCGGAAGCTTCGCTCAGTGCGCTCCACAAATCAGCCGTGGTCGAGTTGGAATACTTGTGGGCCTGCATGTAGCGCCGAATTCCATCGCGAAAGGGTTCTTCGCCGAGAAAACTTTCGAGCATGCGCAGAAAGGACTGCCCTTTTTTGTAAGTGATATCGTCGAAAGCGCTGTTGGCCTCGGCTTCGGTGGCGACCTTCTGCTGGATCGGATGGGTGGTCGCGCGGGCGTCGCCTTCCATTGCCTGTTCCTTAGCCATCCCAATCCGCCGAGCGGGATCTCGTGGAATCCCTTTCTCCAGCCAGACTTCCCATTGCGGATTAAAACGAGCGGTGCATTTCGTGCCCATCCAGGAAGCGAATCCTTCGTTGAGCCAGAGATTGTCCCACCATGCCATAGTGACGAGATCACCGAACCATTGATGGGCGACTTCGTGTGCGATTACTTCATAAACGCGTTGTTTGGTCGCGGCCGATGAGTTTGCCGGATCAAATAACAATGCCGTTTCGTAGTAGGTGATTCCGCCCCAGTTTTCCATTGCACCGCCGAACCCGCCTGGAATCGCAAGCTGGTCTAGCTTTGGCAGTGGATAAGGAACCCCGAAGTATTCATTATAATAATGCAAAATCTGGGCAGTGGCTTCCAATGCATAACGCGCGCTCTCTGCTTTGCCTTTTGTGGTGGTGATGCGCAGCTTCACTCCGTCTACTTCCGATTCGATCGCGTCGAATTCGCCTGCGCAAAACACATTCAGATAACTGGACATCGAGGGGGTCGGTTGAAATTCCACCTCGCGGCCGCCAGCGACTTTCTTTTCACTTGCAATCGGCATGTTCGAAACCGTCATCCAATTTTCCGGGACGACCGCGGTTAACTGAAAACGCGCGCGAAAAACCGGCTCATCCCAGCAGGGAAAAAGGCGCCGCGCATCTGTAGCCTCGAACTGCGTTCCGAGGAACATCTTCTTCGCGCCGGTCCCTTCCTCCTGATACTTGGCGTAGAAGAGGCCGCGGCCAAATTGATTGATCTTGCCGGTGAACTTAAGCGCGAGCGCGTGCTCGCCCGGCGTTAATTCTTGGGGCGACGCAATTGTCAGCAGCTCGTTTTTGCCATCGAATTTGATCGCCGTTTTCGGAACCGTTTTGCCGTCAATCTCCGCATCAGTAATCGTGAGATCGAGCGCATTCAAAACGATCTCGCGACTCGGTTTTTCGACATTCAGCTTCACCGTTTCCCGGCCAGCAAAGGTGAGCTTTTTGAGGTCGGGTTTAAACCAAATCGCGTAGTCGGTCGGCCGAACCTGTTTCGGCAATTTTCCGGGTGTGCTGGCGAAATCGAAAGGTTTTTCGGCGTAGAGAGAAGTCACGACGGTAAAAAGATAAACCAGAACAAAGAAACGCATCCGCGCACTATAAGCCATCGCATAAATCCGAAAGCCGGAACCGGCCATGCGAACTTGACGGCTTAAAGCCGTCAAGTTTCTGGAAGAGCCGATGGTCAGTGCGAATCGAGCGTTTTCTGTGATACTGGGTCGCGCGTGTGTCGCCTGCTGGCGAAAACGCCCCGCTTTCGCGAACTTTTCACGACGCCCGATCAACCCATTCAAGCCACTTGCTAGGAAAGCCCGTTTGGGCGTGACGCCGAAACCAACACGCGAGACGCCTGCGCTACCCAATCCGCGACCGGCGCCACTAATTGAACTATTCGCGAACGTCGTCAACGCTCGATTGCGGTTTCGTCGGTTAATCGGACGACTTAGAGTGAGGGCAAAAAATCGCGCCGAGGTTCTACTGCACTACCAGCACGATGACAAGCTGGCCGTCGCCTACCTGGGGACCGCGAATGACCAGTGGGCTTGCTTTGCTCAGCCTGGCTTTGGTTTCCAACAATAGCTTTTGCTCCTGAAAAAGTTTCAGATTGAGAACATAGGCATCGGCCTTTTCGCCCCGAGAATCGACATGCAGCGAAAAATATTTACTGGTCGCGAGCCAGTCTTCTTCGCCGGTTTTTAATGTCTTGCGCGCTTCACCGATGAGCTGGAACTGGGAATAACCAAAGAGTTTCCGCAGCGTTCCTTCAATTTGCGTTACCTCCGCCGGCGTCGGCTCGGTTGGTGGCGAATTGCTCGCGATAATTAATCCACTCCAGACCGTTTGTTCTGGAAGTGACGCTCCCCCGATACTAAACGCGACGGATAGAATCGCGACTTGTAACAGAAGACGCGGTCTCATTTTTATTTTGCCGCATATTCGGGCGGCAATGATTGCAGACCATCCACCCAAAGGACGGTCACGTGGTCGTCCTTTTTCTCGAACATCGAAATGGTCGCGTTCGGACTTACGGTCGGATCAACCCGAGACTCCAAAATCTGGGTCAGATATTCCGACTGACTCGACGGTGTCCTTTCGCGAAATACCACTACTGCGCAAATCGTAAAGACTGCGAGCGAGGTGATTCCACCCCAAAGCAGGCGACGAATCGTCCACCAGCCGGTCCGAATTGCGTCAGGCTCCGATCGAACCGGCGCGTTCTCGCGATCCAAACGTTCCCGTAATTGATGGCTGAAGAAATCAGCGTTGCTTAGGGCGATCGCTTGCTCGCGCAAGAGGGAACCGACTTGTTTCGCATTCTGCTTCTCCGCCTGCGCTGCAGCCCTATCCGGGAGCGAAGCAAGGAACTCCTCGAGCTCACGACCTGTTAGCTCGTCGTCGATCCAGGCTGTCCACTTTTCCTCAAACGTTTTCATAAACATCCCTCAATAGGTTCTGCAGTTTTTTGCGCGCATAAAACAGTCGCGACATCACCGTGCCGATGGAACAACCGAGCGCTTCCGCGATCTCGTGGTATTGCATGTCTTCGGTTTCCTTCATCAAAATTACCGCCCGATGTTCCGCCGACAGCTGCGCGATTGCCTGATCAATCCGCGCTCGCACCTCGCGCCGCTCCATTCGCTGGTGCGGCAATGGCTCGCCTCGCGGAACAGTTTTCGAGGAAGGATCGATTTCTCGCAGCTGAACATTGTCATCGAATTCCGTCCCGCTTCCTTTGACCTGTTTTTTGCGGAGCCAATCGATGGTCACATTCATGACGATCCGATAGAGCCAGGTATAGAATGAGGACTTCCCGCGAAAGCGATCGATGGATTTCCACGCCTTCACGAAACTGTCTTGAGCAAGATCCCAGGCATCCTGCTCGTTATGGACCATGTTGTAGATCATTCCAAAAACTCGGGTTCGGTAGCGTACTACCAGCTCATCAAATGCCTCGCTGTCACCTTTCTGGCACCGTTTTACCAGCTCCAGTTCGGAGACATCGGGTTGAGCCACAGACGCTTCCGTTTGCATAATTGGACGGAGGCGCAGCGATTTAATTCATTTAACCCCGAAAGCCTTCGGGGCCGAAGCGCCGGCGCCATTCGCAGCGATATTCACCGATTAGCGTAATAATCCCGTCGCGCACCTGGAAAAGCCGTTGCAGAAGGACGGCATGCTGGGCGGCAGCGATCCGCTTCTCGCGCAGGAGCGCCGCAGCCGCATCCATTGAGAGGGTGATTGCCTTTAGAGCACGTTTCAAATAGGCGATTGTCATTCCGATTTCATCGACGTCTTCACCGCTCAAAGCGGCAGCCAGTTTTGCGCTCGCCAAGGCCGCGTGCGTGGCCAGTTTTACCGCCGAAGGTTCGTTTTGCAGGGTCGCGTCCTGATCAAACATGTGATCGATCCAGACAGTCAGGGCAAAGGCGGCGCGGTAAAGGCTGTGGTCTTCGAAGGAATCCGGCGGCGGCGGTTTTTCTTCCTCATCTTCCTCCAGCAACGCATCTACCTCCTGGGTCCAATCGCGCCCATCGAGCAGCTGGGTCCAGCCCATTTCACGCGCAATGATTTGATCGCGATTTGGATCATCCAGATACCTCTCTAGCAATTCCATATATTTCTCGGTCTTATGGTCCTGCTGCTGGAGAAAACGCTCCCAATCGTATTCGTCCCAAGCGCGTTCCGGCTGGTGATCAAATCCGGCCATGAACAAATAAACGCCAGCTTGCAATGGGGCGCAATTGATTTAGCCGCCTGATTCAAGAACCGGCGCGGCTAAACCGCGTTCTATTTGCAAGCGCAATTGCCCGCAGGCCGCGGCGATGTCATTGCCTTTTTCGCGGCGAAGGGTCGCACGCACGCCGGCCGCACGCAGAACGCCAAGAAATTTCTTCTGACGATCTTGAGAAGGCTGCGTCCAATCCAGCCCTTCAACCTTGTTGTATGGGATCAAGTTAACTTTTGCCTGTAGTGCCCGCGCATGTTTTGCCAGCTGGCGCGCTTGTTCGTCCGAATCGTTTACTTGCGCGATTAATATGTATTCAAACGTGATCCGCTGTTTCTTCCGTGAGGTGAAATAGCGGCAAGCATCAAGGAGCGCGCTCAAGTTATACTTGCGATTTACTGGCATGATTCGACTGCGCACATCGTCGCTGGCGCCGTGTAATGAAACCGCGAGCCGAATTTGCAGTGGTTGGTCTGCCAATTGGCGAATTTGCGGGACCAACCCACTGGTCGAGACGGTTACGTGACGCGCGCCAATCCCGATTCCCCAAGGCGCATTGATGATCTGAATCGCGCGCACGAGATTATTATAGTTCGCCAACGGTTCGCCCATTCCCATAAAGACAATGTTGTCGATGCGCTCGCCGGTCGCTTCTTCGACCGCCATGATCTGATTCACGATTTCATCCGCGCGCAGGTTTCGTTTCCAACCATCCAGCCCACTCGCGCAAAATTTACAGCCGTAGGCGCAACCAACCTGAGTCGAGATGCAAATCGTGCGACGATCCGAAGGCGATCCATAAAGTGCGGGCGATGCCGGGATCAGGACCGATTCGATGAGATTGTTGTCGCTCAATCGAAAAAGAAATTTCCGCGTTGTATCTTTGGATCCGAGGACGCGTAAGGCATCGATTTTGCCGAAAGAAAAATTGGCTGTGAGTTGCTGGCGCAAAGCCTGCGGCAAATCGGTCATTTCGGCGAACGAGTGAACGCGTTTCTTATAAAGCCAATCCACGATTTGACCGGCCCGATACGATGGCTGGGCAATCCCACGCAGCTCGTCGAGATGCAACGATTTGATATCTATCTTAGCCGGTACACTCACGGTCGAATTTAGCTGATTACCTGTGAAATGCAGCCGGAGACGAGACCATAAAAGCGGTGATCACGTTTTCTTTCGCCTTGAAGCGGCGCGGTCACACGCCAGTTTGCGCGCATGCCGCCTCAACGCACACCGTGGCTGATTGGCTGGGAAGCGGCGAAAGCAAACGCAGCGCCGGCGTTTCTTCTGCAAAGCGTGATGCTGGCGATTTTGCTCGCCTATTACCTTCATCCGCCGAGCGCAGCATTCCTGAACGCGCTGGCTGGTTTCAAGCAGCGGCACGGTCTCATTTTTGTTTTGATCGCGTCGGCAATCGTGGGCGCAGTTTTACCCGAGCTGTTCGTTATCGTATTTTTTCAGCGCGGATGCGTTCGGCTGCAAAATGTGCGCAACTTTATTTTTAACGCACCCTTCTGGGCGTTCGATGGCTTTCTCGTTAACCTGATGTATCGCGCCCTGGCGGAGTGGTTGGGTGATCGCACAAGCCTGCCGATTGTGGCTGCTAAAATCTGTCTAGACCAGTTTGGTTACAATCCGTTTTTTGCCGCGCCTTTCGGTATCTGGGGATACGCGTGGAAAAATAGTGGGTATTCCTTCGCGAAACTGCGCCCACGGCTCACCTGGCAATATTATCGCGAGCATGCTTTGCCGGTCCTAATCGCTACCTGGACAGTTTGGATCCCGTTAATGGCGGTTATCTATTCGCTTCCATTGGCGTTGCAATTTCCGCTCTTCGCCCTCGCCCTTGCTTTCTGGGTCCTGATGATGACTTACATGACGAATCGCTTCGCTGGGAAAATCGAGGCTGACGCAGAGTTGCCAATTTCTGTGGTAGGTGATGTTAAAGCGTTGAAGCATTGAAACGTTGGATGGCCTCTTCGCTCTAACCCTTCAACCCTTTAACGCGCATTTCCATTCAGGAAATGCACAAGAGCTTCGTGAACGCCGGCACCGAATTCGCGCTCGGCTACGTAGCCGCGGGCTGAGCGCACTGCATCTTTCACCTGGTCGATCGCATTCGCGGGGCAAGCTGGCATCGCGGCGAAACGGCCATCGAGCATGGAAACGTCATTGTGATGATCCCCCGCCGCGAAAATCTCTTCGCGTGGAATATTGATTAGCCGCGACAGTTCGGCGAGCGCGGCACCTTTGTGGTAATCGGCATGACAGAAACGCAAATAGATTGTGTTGCGCTGATAATTAAATTCGGGCTGTCTGGTTCGCACCCGCTCGACGAATTCCGTGATCCGATCCATTTCTTCCTCGCTCGTTGCAATGACGCCTTCGGCCGCGGCGCCGAGATAAATCACGCGTGCTTTGGTTTCCCGGTTCACGAAATCGATGATCTCGGTCAGGACGGGTTGAGCGGAATTGAACAAGTCCGAATGGGCCTGCGCACAACGATCGTTCCAATCTCCAAATGGTTCCCACTTACCGCCATTGCGCGATGGCCGGAAGACGTCGCGTTCGCTGGTGAGGATGAAATCGGGCCGAATGGGAAATTCGAAATCGAGCAAACCTGATTCGAGCAGTTCGACCGAGCGACCGGTGTTGATCGTCCAGAGAGCGCCGTCCCGCTGCAACTGCCCGATTAATCCAATGCAAGCCGGATCGAGTACCGGATCGTTGTCATGAGCGACGAGAGTGCCGTCGAAGTCGGTACTGATCAAACGAATCGTTCGGCCCACACATTTAACTTAGAAATTGATTTCGCCAACGCAACGAGCAACGGTTTTGACGATGAAGTCTGCTTACGAGCTGGCAATGGAACGGCTGCAAAAAAACTCGCCAAGCGTGACGTTGACCGCCGAGCAAAAGGCGGAGCTGGGGGAGATCGATTCTTCATTCCAGGCGAAAATTGCGGAAAGGAAAATTTTTCTGACCGACCAGATTAGAAAGGCCGCCGCCGCCGGAAAACTTGATGATGTGGAATCGCTTGAGAAACAACTGACAGCGGATGTCCTTCGGTTCCAAGAAGATTGCGAGCAGAAAAAGGAAAAGTTGCGGGCAGGCTGGGCGCGTCCGAGTTAGCCGAAAAAATTAAGGTTGGTCAAATTTTCGGGCGGGCTGGGAAATATCCGGCAGCACTTCGTACATCTGCGCGGCTTCGCTGAGATGAGCGCGGACTTCGGCGAGCCAATCGTTTCCGGCTACAGGCGCACCGTCGCGACGCTGGATTCCGGAGAAAAGATATTGGTGCGGACGATAGGCCCATCGCGAAATGTAGGTGTCCGTGACTAGGGCGCGGTAAAGCGGCACGCGAAAACCATTTTCGCAGAGCGCGAGAATTTCCCGACGTTTCGGTGGTTCCAGCAGGGATCGTCCCTGGGTGTAAAGAACGTCTTTCGAAAAACCGAGAGCAGAGAGCAACGTCGGCACGATATCGAGATGTGTGGTTGGGTCAGGGATGGAGATTTGGCTAAGCGGCAAGTTGGGCAAGTGCATCCACAGCAGCGTTCGGCCCTGAAAATCGTTCAACACTGCCGCATGCGTCAGTTGACCGCGTTCCTGAAATTCTTCGCCATGATCGCCGAGCACGATAACGATGGTATTGGTGAAATGGTCACGCGCATCCAGATCGTCGAAAATACGGCCGATTTGTTCGTCAATGAAATGGCAGGCATTTCGATAACGATTGCGTACGCCTTGCATGTCAGCCTGCGAGCGCAAAACGTGTTGCGAATTCTTCGTTAAGGGAGCGGGTTTGAAAATTTCGTGCTCCGGCGAGAACCAATAAGGCCAATGCGTCGCATCGAAGGGAATGAAATCGAACGTCGGCGTGCCGGAGCGGGATTGTCGATCAGTCAGATAGTGATCAACCGTCAGTAAGTCTTCTTTAGCCGGGCTGCGACGCGGGATATTCGGCAGTTTCATTTCGCGCGGAAGCAGCTCGCGCAGTTCATTAAAACTAAAATAGCTGTCTTTTCCTCCCGAAAGCCGATAGTTATTGGCGACCAGCAGCCGCAACAATGGCGCTTTAACTCCGAATTTTTGGAAGCTGGCAAAATGATGACCGCTCAATCCCGTGAGCATGGAGAACAGACCAAATTGAGTAGCGTTGCCGCCGCTCCAATGTTCGTGCTCGAAGCGAATCTGAAAACGATTCCGGTAGGACCACAGATGTGGCATCGATTCGGCTTCGACCGCATCGGCACGAAAGGATTCGATGTTCAGCCAGAGAATATTCGGACGGCGCGAAGTCGCCGGCATCGGCATTGTTTTTAGTGTCTGGAAATAGCGAACGTTGCTTTCGGACGAAGCAAGGTCGGAGGTGGCGAAACGCGTACTGCGCAAACCGAGAATCAGCGCTTCAGAACGAAGCGGAAACGCGACGCAATCATCGTAAGCGAGCACTGCCGCTTGATTGCGATTGATCTGATGAATGCAATAGGCGCGCACCGGCAGGTGGACGAGCAAGAAGGCGAGAGTCAACCTGGCGAACCATAAGCTGCGCGTTCTTGCCCTCGTGCGACGCGAGAGGGCGAAGCTGATCGCGGCAAATGCGATCGCGATTAAGATCGCCCCGGAGAGGAGCGAAACAAATTCCAGGCCGGTGAATCCCACTTCGCCGATTGATTGCGGATGAGCGATTAGGTCGATGACGCTGGCAAAACTTAATTCGATTCCATAAGCGCGATGAACCAGCCCCCAACTCAACATCCACAAGAGCCAGAAGTGGAAAAGAAAGTAGAGAAGTGTTTGAGCGATGCGCGGCAGACGAAACCGAGGGGCGAGCACCAGCAACATAGCCAGCGCCATCCCGGCAAAAAGGCCGTATTGAAGAAAGAAGAGGGCGCGAAAAAGATCAAAGAACGGTGGATAAACGAAACCGCTCCGAATTCGAACCAGGGCCGCCGAAGTCGTGCCGAGAACCACCACCACTCCAAGAAAGGATCCGTAGCGAACGAGTGCCTCGCGCACGGACAAGAAATTCTTAATGGTTGATCCTAGGAAACGGCTGTCCTTCTTTCGCCGGTCGGCTTACGGCGTGAAGGCAAGTTCGGATCGAGGAAGCCGAGCATATGGGCATGATTGATGACGCGGACGCCTTCCCGTTTCTGCAGCTCGGCGATCTGCCGCTGGAATTGTTCCATTTTCGTCCAATGCACTTTCGGACGGAAATGATGCTCGGCGTGGTAGCCGTTGTAGAAGAAAATCCAGTTGTAAATCTTCCCGTAGCTACTTACCCCCCACGCGATCGGTTTGTCCGGGTTAGCGCCGTAGTGACGGAAATATCCATTCAAGTAACTGAAGCAATGGCCCAAGTAGAAGAAAGGCAAAAAGAACAGCATGTAACGCCAATTGATAAATCCGATCGGGTTTGTCGGAACAATCAGCGCCATCGTGACCAGCACGCTAATGAACGCAGTGAGCTCAATTGTGCCCCACCGGACATCGGCGTTTCCGCGCTTGGCCAGTTCGCGCTTGATCGCTGCTGGATTGTCGCGAAAAAAGCTGAGAAAGACATAGCCCCACGGGTTTTCTGCTTCCCCATCATGGCCATGCTTGTAAATGGAAATCCAATCGACGGTCTCGCCCTGTTCATCGGGTCGATCAGCGTTTCCCTTGTGATGCTGCATGTGCACGGCGTCATAGTAGGTCTGCGAAAAACAGCAGGCGATTGATTCGATCACGCCAAAGACGCGGTTCATCCAATCCGGCCGAAAGAACGGGTTATGGATGAAGTTGTGAGCAACGCCATTGATATTGGCGTTGATCATAAGCGCATAAACGAAACCCATGATCAACATCACCCACAGAGGGGTGAACGGAAAAAGGAAGTACATCGCCAGAAAATAGGAAAAGTGAAGTAACCCGGCGAGCGCGGGCACAGTGTCCCAACGCGTATGCGCAAAAATTTTCGAATCGGTCGTTGGCCGTTGGATATGGATAGCGTCCGCTGCGTTCATGAGGGCGGCAAATTATGCAGCCGTGCGGATGCAAACGCAACCCCGGCCGGCCGTAGCTCTAGGGCCCAGGCAGGCTCACGAAACCTGAGTCCACATTCCAATGTTCCAGATGCAACACCCGAACGTTCACTCGTCAAAGTGAGATTGTGCTCAGCATTGGAGGAACGGGATGTGTCTTTCTCGCTCTTCCGAGCGAACAGGTCACCCGTCGCGGCGTGAGGAAGGTCTACCTACTTTTACCTTGGAAAAGCTTGTTCCGGGGGGAATAACCGAAGTAAGCTCATTGCCTGGTCGGGCCAATGAAGGGCAGGGCGCTTCGGGCTGCCGGCGTGGCTCAAGTCCACGGGCAGATCTAAAGAGCCTATGACTGCTTCGTGAAAGCATAGTAATTATAGGAGCAAGCGTTATACCCCTACGAGGGGACTCCTCTCGAAACTTGGATTGGTCTAAGTCGCTGAATTACAACAGATTGCATGGCCTCGGGCCAACTCTTTGACGCTAAACTGACATATCTGTTGGCCTTACGAAACAATCCGGTTACGGCCAAGCAAATTACCGCTTTTGCCTTGGCCGGCACGGGATTTGTTATTGACCGTGCGACGCATTTATGAGAATTGTGCACCCGCCGGGTGGAAAACTGCTACCGTCGTGAATGGGACCCAATGATTGCTCGTAGCATCGTTCTTATCGTCGCCATTATCATTTGTACTACCGCTGGTCATGCCACGGTAGTGGATCTCACGGGATCCAATGAAAGCGGCACGATTAACGATGCGCAGTTCGTCTTCACCACCCCACAGCCTACCGGCACTGGCGTCATTCAACCGTTCTTACGCCTGGAGCACACTCCGATCGAGCAGGGGTATAATACGTCTGGAGGAACTCCGTTTGACGATAAAGCCGGACCCTGGACACATGATCTCACGTTTGGCGATCTCCAAAACACGCAAGTCACTCTTGGCGGCGTCAGTTATTTCAAACTTTTGCTCGACGTCAATGAACCCGGCGGCAGCAAGTCGCTGATATCGCTGGATCAGCTGCAACTTTATACCTCTACCGTGGGCAGTCAGACGACCACCAACGTTGGCTCGCTCGGAACCTTGCGCTACACGTTTGGCTCCGGAGACCGTGTTATCCTCGACGCCTCACGAAACCACGGGAGCGGTTCCGGCGATATGTATGCCTATATTCCGGCGTCCGATTTTACCGGCAGCAAGACAAGTGACTTCGTCTATTTATATGCGCACTTCGGCAGCACCGATGCCAGTCAGGCCGGGTTCGAAGAGTGGGCACTCGTGAACGCCGCGCCCATTCCTGAGATGAACGCGCTGTTTCCGATTATCGGTTTTTTTGCACTGGCCTTCGCCACGCAACATTTGCGGCGACGTCGCACGCGGCAGGTGAGCGGCATCTAGTTTTCACAAGTTAATATTGCAGTGTTTGGCGGAGCCCACCGCAAGTGTAGTCCCCGTTTTTTTGCCGAATCGGATGGCGCGGTGTTGCAAACGGTCCCGCGTCACGCGTAATCTTGCGCCCGCTTATGTTCGCGCTTCAACCGGAGATGAAGATATTCAGCGGTTCGGCCAACCGCGCGCTGGCCCAGCGCATTTGCAATTACATTGGGGTGCCGCTCGGCCAGGCCACGATCAGTGCATTTCCCGACGGCGAGACCTACGTCAAAATCGAGGAGAACATTCGCGGCCGCGATGTTTTTATTATTCAGCCTACTTGTCCACCGACCAACGATCATTTGATGGAGTTGCTCATCATGGTGGATGCTGCGAGACGAGCCAGTGCTGATCGCATCACAGCGGTAATCCCCTTTTTTGGATACGCACGACAGGATCGAAAAGATAAACCGCGTGTTCCAATAACGGCCAAGCTGATCGCAAATCTGCTGGTGGCAGCTGGTGTTCATCGCGTGTTGACGATGGATCTCCATGCGCAGCAGGTGCAGGGGTTTTTCGATATCCCGGTCGATCACCTGTATTCCATGCCGGTGTTGATCAAATATCTTCGGCAAAAATTGACGCGGCAAACCGTGATTGTGTCGCCGGATGTTGGTGGATTGAAGATGGCGTCGGCTTACTCGCAGGCGCTCGGCGCGGGCCTGGCGATTGTGGCAAAACAGCGCAAGAGTGCCACTGAAACCGAGGCGTTGTATGTTATCGGCGAGGTAGAGGGCTGCGACATTTTGCTTGCCGACGATTTGACCGAAACGGCGGGCACACTCACTTCAGCAGCGACCATTTTAAAGAAACATGGTGCACTCGATATTTATGCGGCGGTCGCGCATGCGGTGCTCGTCGATGTTGCAGTCTCACGGTTGCAAAAATCTGAAATTAAGGAATTAGTAACGACCAACAGCACGCCGGTGCGCGCGATCGAGGGTTTTCCGATCGAGGTGCAGTGCGTTTCGGAACTTCTCGGCGAAGGGATGAAGCGGATTCATAATGATGAATCGGTTTCGTCGCTGTTCAAAATCGATAATGGCAAAGGTTAAATATGGCTAAGCAAGTAAAACTGGCAGCGGAGCGCCGCGACACGACCGGCCGCTCGGCCATGCGCAAATTAAAGGGACGCGGAATTATTCCGGCCATTGTCTACGGCGGCAAGGACAAGCCGCAACCGTTGCAAGTTTCGCGTCGCGACATCAACGTGATGCTCAGTCACGCATCCGGAGAAAACATTTTGGTAGAACTCGAGATCGCCGGCGAGAAGAGTTCGCGTATGGCGATGATCCAGGAGATTCAACATTCCCCCGTGGGCGGTGATGTGTTGCACGTCGATTTTCATGCCGTTTCAATGGACGAAAAAATCGAGGCTGATATCCCGCTCGAGGCCACGGGCACAGCCAATGGAGTGAAGAATTTTGGTGGATTACTCGAGCAAAGCCTGCGCACTTTGACGGTGGAATGTTTGCCGCGCGATCTGCCGGATAAGATTACGGTGGACGTTTCCGCGTTGAACATTGGCGATTCGATTCACGTTCGCGACATCAAGTTGCCCGACGGCGTAACGGCAAAAACGCCGGTCGATCTTACTGCGTTCTCCGTGCTTGCCCCGGTCGTGGAAGAGGAGCCGGTAGCAGCGGTGGCTGAAGCGGCGGTTGGTCCGGAAGTAATCAAGGAAAAGAAAGAGGAAGGCGAAGGAGCGGCGCCGGCGGCGACCGGTGCAGCGAAAGCAGCCGCTCCGGCAGCGAAAGAAAAAGAGGCCAAGAAGTAATCTTGCATTCTGCTGGTGGATCGGGCGTTCGTGCCAGTCCGGCTCGGACCTCGATGCCGAATCTAATGCCGTTAGGCCAATCTCATCCTAGTCAGATTCGTTTGGTCGCCGGTCTGGGGAATCCCGGCCCGGAATATGCGGGCACGCGCCACAACATTGGCTTCATGGTGGTCGAGCATCTTGCCCTGCAGTTTGGATCAACCTGGGAGAAATCGATCAAGTGGGACGCGCTCACGTCGAAACATGGCGATACTGTGTTTGCGAAACCGACAAGTTTCATGAATCGCAGCGGTTATCCCCTTGTTGCTATTGCGCAATTCTACAAGATTGCTGCGCCGGAAATTCTGGTGGTGCTGGATGACTTGGCCTTGCCGCTCGGTCGCATTCGGATTCGGCCCGGTGGTGGCACCGGCGGCCATAACGGGTTGGAATCAATTATCACGCAATTTGGAACGGAGGAAATTCCGCGGCTGCGCATCGGGATCGGCGCAGCGCCCCGCGATGGTGGGGTCGATTATGTGCTTGGTCGGTTTTTCGAGGAAGAACGACCGCTGGTGAAATCCGCGATCGAACGCGGCGTCGAAGCGGTCAAATGCACCGTTGACAACGGCGTCGTTTCCGCGATGAACACGTTCAACAAAATTGAAGAACCATGATGAATCGTTACGAAGCGCTGCTCGTGCTTAATACCCAAGGGAAAGACGATACCGTAAAAGACGTTGTCGACCGGCTTGAATCGGAGTTTGAAAAAGAAGGGGCGAAGATCGAGCAGGTGCAAAAGATGGATAAACGGCAATTTTCCTACGCCGCCGGTGAACTGGACGCGGGGCACTATGTGAATTTCGTTTTCAATGCCGATCCGCAGCTGATTGCGAAATTGCGGGCGAAATTCAAACTCGACCCCGAGGTTTATCGCCAGCATTTTCAACGGCTGAAGCCAAAAACTGAAAAGACACCGAAAAAGGTCGCGGCCGAACAATAACTTCGGTAAAACGAGGCATGGCCAGTTTTAATAAAGTCATTCTGCTTGGAAATCTGACCCGCGATCCCGAAGTGCGTTATACGCCAAAGGGAAGCGCAGTGGCGGATCTTGGAATTGCGGTGAATCGGCAATACACGTTGGAGAACGGCGAGAAACGCGAGGAGGTCACGTTTGTGGATGTCACCTTCTGGGGGCGCACGGCGGAAGTTGCCGGTGAGTATCTGAAAAAAGGGCGACCGGTTTTTATTGAGGGCCGGCTCCAGCTCGATACCTGGGACGACAAACAGTCGGGGCAAAAGCGAAGCAAGCTGAAAGTAATCGGCGAAACGATGCAAATGCTGGGAAGTCCTCGCAGCGGTGGTGCTGCGAATGGCGGCGATGAGGGTGATCGCGCCGGGCGCGTTGCCAAACCAAGTGCCCCGCCGAAATCCACCGCGCCGGCGGAGGCCGACGAAGACGAAATCCCGTTCTAGTCGCTGCGGGTGAAGTTGTAGCGGTGCTTGTGTCAAGCACCGAAATTGAAGGGATAGGCACTCGCCGCGGCGAGCGCCTCTGCAACTCAGCGGTGTGGGTCAGTCATCTGTATTAAGTCACCCCAGGCCCCAGAAATGAATTCCACCGAAGCCTGTATCGCGCTTAACATGTTGCCGACGATGGGGCCGGTGCGGTTGCGCAGGCTCCTCGAAGTGTTTCGTCAACCGGAGCGCGTTCTTACCGCGAGGCGTGATGAACTGCGCAGAATCGAAGGAATTGGCAACGAAGTCGCGCAACAGATTTCGAATTGGGAGTCGATTGTCGATCTGACCGCGGAGCTAAAGAGAATTTCCGATTTCGGTGCGAGCGTGATTACGCAAGAATCACCGCTGTATCCGAAGTCGCTGCGCGAAATCCATTCGCCACCCATTGTGCTTTACGTTTGGGGTGAGATACAGGAACGTGATCAACACGCCATTGGCATTATTGGCTCACGACGGACAACCCATTATGGGACCGAATCGGCTAAGAAACTCTCCTACCAGCTGGCTTACGCCGGTTTAACAGTCATCAGCGGCCTGGCGCGTGGCATTGACACGGCGGCGCATCAGGGCGCGCTCGCAGCTAAAGGCCGCACTATCGCCGTGATCGGCTCGGGATTGTCGAGACTTTATCCCCCGGAAAATGCCGCACTCGCCGAAAAAATCCGGACCGGAAATGGCGCGATCCTTTCCGAATTCTCGATGGAAATCGAACCCGATCGCCAAACATTTCCGATGCGCAACCGAATCATCAGTGGCTGGAGCCAGGGAATTCTGATTGTTGAGGCGGGTTTAAACAGTGGCGCCTTGATCACGGCGTCGCAGGCGATCGAGCAGGGCCGCTCAGTTTACGCAGTGCCGGGACACATCAATGCTCCGAGCGCGATGGGATCCAACCGCTTGATTCAGCAAGGCGCAAAGCTGGTGATGGATGCTTCCGATATTCTGGATGATTTGCAAATTCTTTTGCCGGAATCAAAACCGATCGCCTCTGCCGCGCGGCCGTTGCCCGAATTATCGGAGTCGGAGCGCAGCGTCTATGACGCGATTGAAGCGAGCGAAACCGCCATCGACGCCATTGCAGCTAGATGCAACCTGCCGAGTCCGACGGTCTCTTCCGTTCTTTTGCGCTTGGAATTGAAACGGCTGGTTAAACAGTTGCCCGGCAAATATTTCGTAAAGCTGGGATAAGCTTTCCGATCCGGCATCTCGCCCGGGTCTTGCTTTTACGAATTTGCAATTCGGACGAAGCTGAGCTTCGATTGCACCCTTTTCATGTCCAAAACTCTGATCATCGCCGAAAAGCCAAGCGTGGCCATTGACCTCGCCCGCGTTCTCGGCGTCAAGAAAGCAGGCGATCACTACGAGAACGATCGTTACGTGATCTCATCGGCGGTCGGCCACGTAGTCGAAATGATTCCGCCAGAGGGCGCGGAAGTGAAGCGCGGAAAGTGGAAGCTCGAGAATCTCCCAGTGTTGCCGGACCATTTCGATCTCGTGCCGAAGGAAAAGACCAAAGAGCGTTTGTATTTACTAAAAAAACTGGCCCAGCGACCGGACGTGACCGAGATCATCAACGCCTGCGATGCTGGTCGTGAAGGCGAACTAATCTTTCGCAACACCATGCGCTGGATCGGAGGAAAGAAGCCGACGCGCCGGCTTTGGTTACAATCAATGACGGCTGACTCAATTCGGGCCGGATTTGAACATTTGCGTTCGGAACAGGAGATGCGACCGCTGGCCGACGCCGCCCGGTCGCGGGCGGAGAGCGACTGGCTCGTCGGCATCAATGCCACCCGCGCGCTGACGTCTTTTAATTCGCGCAGCGGCGGATTTCAAATGACAGCCGCAGGCCGGGTGCAGACGCCGACGCTGGCGATTCTGGCTGGCCGTGAAGAAAAAATCCGCGGGTTCAAGCCACGGCCATACTTCGAAGTTCATGCTGAATTCGGTGTCGATGCTGGATGTTATCGTGGCCGCTGGTTCGATGAGAACTTTAAGAAAGATGGAGACGAAGACGCGCGAGCGGAGCGGATTTGGGGCCGGGAAAGAGCCGCGGAAATCGAGCAAAAATGCAAAGGTAAGATCGGCGTCGTCAGCGAAGAGAAAAAGCCATCTACTCAGCTTTCGCCCCTGCTTTACGACCTAACGACTCTCCAACG
>WNGI01001267.1_pt1 | contig 20722 bp, 17 predicted proteins | sample 5400621 | NCBI WGS metagenome assembly WNGI01 (sample SAMN13153374, study PRJNA577476) | soil metagenome | isolation source: 20 cm soil or saprolite under Garry oak tree replicate 1 | place: USA:California | collected 2016-06-15
GTTCTTCGTAGGCGCCGAGTTCGCTCTTGTTCGCTCCAGACGAACACGTCTGGAAGCCATGGTTCGCAGCGGTAATCGACTAGCCCGCTTCGCCCTTCGCGCCGCCTCAAATATCTCCCTCATCCTCTCGGCGAGCCAGCTTGGAGTCACATTGGCGAGCCTGGGACTCGGCTGGGTCGCCGAAGAAACAGTCGGGGAAATCTTTGTGGATTTGTTCAGCCACCTTCCCTTCGCCATCGAGATGTCGATGCGTCTGACGTTGGGCGCGACACTGGCGCTGATCGTCGTCACCTATTTGCACGTTGTGTTTGGAGAACTGACTCCGAAAGCCGCCGCGCTTAACCATCCGGAGGCGCTAGCAAAATGGCTCGCGCCGCCCCTCCTCCTCTTCGCGTGGGTGACGACGCCATTCACGTACGTCCTCAATCGATCGGCGACGTTCATTCTGCGCCTGCTTGGACAGGAAAAAGCCGGCTCGGAAGAAGCGGTGCACTCGCCGGAGGAAATTCGTCTGCTAGTCGAGCAATCCCAGGAGAGCGGACAGATGCAGGCGCACGACGCGGATCTCATCGACGCCGTGTTCGAGTTCTCGGAGAAGAATGCCCGCGAAGTGATGACGCCGCGCACCGAACTGGTTGCGCTCCCCGTCGAGGCGACGCTCTCCGAGGTACTGGGAGTCGTCCAGGAAAGCGGATTGTCTCGTTATCCGGTTTACGATGAATCGATCGATAACATCATCGGCGTCGTTCTCGCCAAGGATTTGCTCAAGCTGTTGGCCCCGCGCGCCAACACCGAAGCGTTCGATCTGCCGTCGGTCATGCGACCGGTGCACGTGATTCCCGGATCCCGAGAGGTCGAGGAAGTGCTTGCCGATTTCAAGCGACTCAAAGAGCACATGGCGATCGTGCTGGACGAGTACGGGGGCACCGCGGGAGTCGTGACGATGGAGGATTTGCTGGAGGAAATCGTCGGCGAAATTCTCGACGAGTACGACACACCCGAGGACGCCGAGGCTCCGCTGCACACCCGCGCGGGCGAGACGCTGGTGCCGGGCAGCACGCACATCGGCGAGCTGAACGAGCATTTTGGTCTGATGGTGCCCGATGAGGATTACACCACTATCGGCGGCTATGTGTTCGGCGTCCTGGGACGACTGCCGGTTGTTGGCGACCGGGTGATCGCCGGTGGAGCGATTTTTACCGTGCGCGAGATGGATGGACGTCGGATCGAGACTCTGTCTGTCGATTTGCACTCGCTCGGCGATCGGCGCGCGGGCGAACGCGAGCCGCAATCGACGCACACAGAAGCGTAGCGCCAATCATGCTCGATGGGTCGGCGCGATTGCGGCCGGCGATGTCGAGCGCAGTCCCGTGATCCGGCGACGTCCGCGGAAACGGAAGACCGAGGGTGACGTTCACAGCGCTTCCGAACGAAGCGACTTTGATCGCCGTCATGCCGACGTCGTGGTAAGGCGCGATCACTGCATCGAACTCGCCACGCATCGCGCGCACGAATACCGTGTCGGCGGAAAAGGGTCCGTCGATTCCGGCAGCGCGCGCCGCGGGCGCGAGAATGTCCGAGTCCTCATTGCCGAATCTGCCGCCATCGCCCGCGTGTGGATTGAGCGCGCACAGCGCGATGCGCGGCTCCGAGATGTCGAACCAGTCGCGCAGTCCATCACGCGTAATGCGCGCTGTTTCGCCGATCGACTCCGCAGTCAGCGCCCGAATCACGTCGCGCAGGGGAATGTGTGTCGTCGCCAGCACTACGCGAAGCTTGTCAGAAGCCAGCATCATTGCGACGCGCGAGCCCGTGAGGTGCGCCAGCATTTCGGTGTGTCCTGGATAGTCGTATCCGCCGGCGTGAAGCGCTGATTTGTCGATCGGGGCAGTCACGATGCCATCGACCTGGCCTACCGTCGCCATTTGAACGGCACGCTCGATAGCGAGCCCGCTCAGCTCGCCCGCGAGCTCCGCACCGCCTTTGACGCGCCAACTTCCAATCGATTCGTCGACCTTGACGCCGGATTCTGCGGCACCGATCACCACAACGTCAGAGCGCTCGCCGACGCGGGGGTCAGCGAGCGCTTTGGAGACGACTTCCGGACCAATGCCGCGCGGATCGCCGACGGTCATGGCAAGACGCGGTCTCACGTCTACATCCTGATCGACACGTAGGTCTGCTTGCGCATATCGTCCAGTAGCTGCCTGATCGAGCGCTCCTCGGAGAGCTGGGCGCGAATCTGCTCGCGTATCTCGTTCTGATTGTACTCGCCGGCATCGGTCGCCGTGACGATCTGCAGCACGGCGTATTTCGGCTGGCCACGCGGATTCGCCAGCTGGAACGGGTTAGTGATGTCTCCAGCCTTGGCGCCTCTGAGCGCGCCCAGATAAGAGGCCGGCAGCGAGTCGCGCGGGAATGGCTGCAACACGCCCTTTTCTTCCGTTGGATCGTGGTGCTTCGCGACGAGTGTGTCATACGGAACGCCGCGACGCCACTGCGCAGCGACCGTATCCGCCTCGACCTTGGCGGCGGCGACATCGGCGGAGTCGATCACCGGCGCAATCAGAATGTGTCGCGCCTTGACCTCCGCCGACTGAACCCGATCGACACGGATGATGTGATATCCGAACGCCGTCTCGATCACGGGACTCACCTCTCCCGGTCGCAACGCGAACAACATGCGCTCGAACTCCGGCACCAGGCCGCCGCCGCGACGATTCCAGCCGAGATCGCCGCCCAGCTGCTTGGTACCGGGATCCATCGACTCTCGCTTGGCGATCTGCTCGAAGTCACCGCCCTTTCTGATTTCGGCGAGGAGTGAATCCGCACGGGCCTTTGCTTTCGCTTTTGCGGCTGGCGACGCGTGGGGCGCAACGACTATCTGGCGGAAGGTCACGGTGGCGGGACGCTTCTGCAGATCTGCGCGACTCCGCTCGAACGCCGCAGTCACCTCTTCATCAGTGACGTTTACAGGCTTCGCTTTCTTGCGCAGCTCCGCGAACGCCTTCTGTTGCAGGTTCTGTCGACGGTACTGTTCGACGAGCGATCGGCGGTACTCCTCCGGCGATCCCAACCCGGCCTTCCGCAGCTCGTTCCGGTACTCTTCGTCCGAGCTGAACTGGGAGCGAACCTGCTTGATCTGACGATCCGCAGCGGAGGCGATCTCGGACTCCGTCGACTCGAGTTTCATTTCCTTCGCTTTCTGAACGAGCATCTCCTCGTCAACGAGCTCGCCAAGCACCGTGCGAGCCAGAGCAGCCTGCGCGGCGGAATCGGTCGGGATCTGCATGCCTTGTGCGCGTCGCTGATTGATGGCGGTAAGCACGTCACTCCAGAGCACCGGCTGGTCACCGACGATCGCCGCAACGCGGTCGATCGGCAGAACCGGCGGGAGAGAGCGAGCGGCGGTAGCAGGAGTCTGCGCCCCGACGACAATGGGCGAGAGCGCGACGGCAACCATTAATCGCTTGATCACTGCAGATCGTACACCTCGCAAAGAGCGTGGTTCGGTCATTTCTTGCCGGCCGGAGGAGTCGAGGATGCGGTTGGCGGCGCTGCCGATGGCAGAGCTGGATTCAGCGGCACTGCAGTCGGCGGCTGCCGCGAGGTGCGCGCCGAGTCGGCGGAACTGCGGATCTTCGATGCTTCCTGGACGGCGCGATCAAAGCCGGCGTCGTTGAAGGAATATTTGTACTTCTGTCGGAGCACGTTGGAGAGCGGCGTTGGAACCGGCACGAACGGGGCCTGTTCCTGGACCATGCGGGTGAAATAGGCATCGACGCGTTTGGCGGCCAGCTTTTCGCGCTCGCCTTCGGACTTCGCGCTATCCGACAACGATGTGGGCGCGATTCCGAGCTGGGACCACGCCGATTGCACGGCATTGACGAAGCTGGCGTGCAATTGCGCCAGCTGGGCGGGATCAATCTGAATCTTGGCGCTGTCGGCCTGCTTCAATACGAGCTCGTTGTTGGCGAATCTGCGAATCATCTGCACGATCAACGAGTCGGGCGCCTGTTTGATCTGATCGAGAATGCGGGCTTGCGGAGGTAAGGTCTCCAGCCACCCAATGAGCCGCGAAGTCGTGAATTTTCCCGCCGTTGACGTCGCGAGCACTGTATTGTCGCGGCGATAAGCGTCGGGGTCATTGCCCATGGCGCGGACCGTCGCCACGGCGTTCTTCTTCACTTCGATCTTGCCGGCTTCCTGGAGCTTGGCGAGGTAGGTGCTCTCGGCGGCAGCGACGCTGCGACCCTTCGACGCGGTCAACAGCTGGGTCTTCACCTGATCGTACGTTGGGCGGCGAATGATGTGGTATCCGTACTGAGTCTCGATCACGGGTGAGATCTGTCCGGGCCTCAGCGCCAGCAGTGCTTTCTCGAACTCCGGAACCATCGCTCCGCGCGGAAAGATCCCGAGTGATCCGCCCTGTCGCGCTGATTGCTGATCCTGACTGTTTTTGGTGGCGATGGAGTCGAAATTCGCGGGCGTCACCCTGGCTCTGAGGGCATCCGCCTTCTTCTTGACGTCGGCTTTCTGGGCCGGATTCATTCCCTGCGCCAGCAGCAGGATGTGATCGGCAGCCAAAATCTGACCGCTTTCCCACTGCTTGCGGGCCGCGGCGGTGTCTTCGACACCCCAGTCTTTCGACACGACGCTGTACCACTTGCTCGCTTTCATGTTCGCCAGCGCCGGCCACATCGCTTCATCGATCAGTTTTGGATCGTTGAGCGAGTCGTTATGCGCCGCGGCGGTGCCAAGGAGCTGATAATCGACCCAGACATTGGCGATCGATTTCGCGATGTCCTTGCGGATCGGCGCGCGTGACTTACCAAGCAGCGTGGCGAGCTTCGTGACAGTCAGCTCGGCGCTTCCGGCGCGAGCAACCCAGTCCGTGTGCGCATTGAGTGCGTCCCTCAGCCCCGAGCAGGCCGAAAGTGTAAAGGCTGCTGCGGCGGCCAAGACGAAATTGCGTTTCATGTTTGAGTCGTACGGGTTAGCTGTCAGGTGGGACGCAGTGTCGTCAGGGCACGGACAAGTCCATCGAGCATCTCAGCTCCTCCAAGACGGGTGAGCTTGAGGGATAGCGGATGCGCGCGTCGCACTTCCGCCTGGAACTGTACCTCGTGGAACGCCGCCGAAATCCCCTTCATACGGGGCACCGCGTGCTCGCGAAAGGTAATACGGGCCTCGTTTCCGCGCACCAGCACGGACTCGATGTCGGAAGCGCCTCCCAGAATTCGAAGCAGAGCGGCAGCGAAGAAGCCACGCGCTGGATCAGGCAGCACTCCGAAGCGATCGCGGACTTCTTCCATCAATGCCTCGATCTCGGCGACATCGGTCATGTGCGTCAAGCGACGGTAGATGTCGAGCTTGGCGTCCTGTGATGTGATGTACTCGTCCGGAAGGTAGGACGGCATGTCGAGGGAGACCTCCGAGGGCTGCAGCCGCGGCGCATCGTCACCTCGCATCACTCGCTTGACGGTCTCATCGAGCATCCGCAGGTACATGTCGAATCCGACGGCGTGCACGAAACCGGACTGCTCTGGCCCGAGCAGGTTGCCCGCCCCGCGCAGCTCGAGGTCTTTCAGCGCGATCTGATAACCGGCGCCCAGCTGGGTGTGATGTTCCAGAATGGTGAGGCGGCGGTTGGCATCTTCGTCGATGGAATCCGGCACCAGCAGGTAGCAGCTCGCCCGGCGGTGTGAGCGGCCAACGCGCCCACGCAACTGATAGAGTTGGGCAAGACCGAAGGTGTCGGCGCGGTTCACGAACATGGTGTTGGCATTGGGAACATCGAGCCCCGACTCTACGATCATCGTCGATACGAGGACGTCGATTTCACCATCGACGAATTTCCGCATCACGGTCTCGAGGCCGCGCTCGCGCATCTGCCCGTGTCCGACGCCGAGGCGCGCGCGCGGAACGACACGCCGAATGTGGTCGGCTATCCCTTCGATTGTCTCTATCCGGTTGTGAACAAAGAACACCTGACCGCCGCGATCGAGCTCGCGCGAGATTCCTTCGTCGATCAATCCGTCGTCCCACGGTTCGACATACGTGAGCACGGGCGAGCGATCGCGGGGAGCAGTCTGCATCAGGGTCATATCGCGCAGGCCGGCGAGCGAGAGGTGAAGCGTTCGCGGGATCGGCGTAGCGGTCAGAGTCAGCACATCGGTTTCGAGTCGCAGCCTCTTGAGACGTTCTTTGTGTTTGACACCGAAGCGGTGCTCTTCGTCAACCACGATCAATCCGAGCTGGGAGAACGCCACATCCGCGCTCAGAATGCGATGCGTACCGATGACAATGTCTGTTTTGCCGGCTTTGAGATCGGCGAGCACTGCTGCCTGCTCCTTCGGAGTCTGGAAACGACTCAACGTCTCGACGTTCACGGGAAAATCAGCGAGCCGCTCCCCGAACGTTCGCGCGTGCTGGTCCGCGAGAATCGTTGTCGGGACCAGGACGACGACCTGGCGACCTGACTGTACTGCCTTGAACGCGGCGCGCACGGCAATCTCGGTCTTGCCGTAGCCCACGTCGCCCACCAGCAGGCGGTCCATCGGCCGAGGACGTTCCATGTCACCCTTCACATCCGTCGTCGCAGTGCGCTGGTCGGGCGTGTCCTCGAAGAGGAAGGACGATTCGAGCTGGCGCTGCCAAACGGTATCGGGCAGGTGCGGCGCTCTGGTGGCGACCTTTCGACGAGCATACAAGTCGAGGAGCTCGACGGTCATCTCCTGAATTGCAGCCCGAGTCTTGTCGCGCTGCGACGCCCAACGCCTGCCACCAAGCGCGTGCAATCGCGGCGGCGGTGCGTCGGACGTGAGGTCGGCGGCGGATCGATAGCGCTCGATCTGATCGATGCGATAGAGGGGCACATTCAGTCGATCGCCACCTTCGTACTCGATCACCGCGACTTCGACGGTGCTCTCCCGCACGTACATCTTCTCGATGCCGCGGTAGATGCCGACGCCGTGCTCGAGGTGCACTACATAGTCGCCGGGCTTGAGCGCAGTAAGACTCTCGAGAGCGCTGCCGGTGGCGTAGCGGCGCGCCCGGCGAAACCGGCGCTCGCGGCGGAAAATCTCGTGGTCGGTGAGCACTCGATAACCGGGGAAATCCACGCCACGCGGCGGAATGACGAAGCCCCCATCGAGGACTCCGATCGCCAGGTTCGCCGGCGAGACACGATCATCGTTCAGCAGCTCGTCGAGGCGCTCCGCCTGGCCGGCGTTGTCGCAAAGGATGATCGTGGGGATTCCATCGGCGACAATTTGCTTCAGGCGCTTGATGTCGCGCTGAATCTCTTCCGGCTCTCTGAAGGGAAAAGCCAGCTGCGGTTCGTCCCCGGACAGATCGATGGTTCCGAATCCGCTCAGCGCGCGCGTCGTGATATCAGGCGACTCGAACAGCTCGTCGCGGCTCGGGGTGTCCTCTCCGCGCCGACGCGCCAGATCGATGTGGTGCTGCGCCTCGGCCCAGGTTCGCTCCAGCTCGGGCCTCACGTGAGTTCCGCGCGGAACGACGAGCAGTGTGTCCGGTGGAAAGAGCGCGCGAATGGAGGTGCGTTCGGGCTCCGCATCACCGACGGTGATCTGTCCATCCACCGGCAACACCAGCGCGACTTCGGCGTCACGCGTGGAGCGTTGACTCAGAAGATCGAAGTGGCGCAGCTCGGTTATATCGTCGCCCCAGAATTCGAGGCGCACCGGCTCCGCCATCCCGAAGCTGTAAATGTCGAAAATGCCGCCGCGGACGCTGAACTGCGCGACATCTTCGACCATTGGCACACGTTCGAAGCCAATGGCCTCGAGGTGCGCGGCCAGCTCCTCTGGCCGGCGCCTATCTCCCTTGCGCAGCTCGAGCCGTGCCGATGCCAACGCACGGGGAAGCTGTGTCCGTTCGAGGAGAGCTCTGCTGGTAGTGACGACGATGCGAAGATCACCACGACCGATCCGCTCCAGGGTTTCTACTCTCTCACCGGCGATCTCCGCATGAGCCTCCGCCTCGCCGAAGCTTTCGCGAGGTGGATAGAAGGCCACGACCTCGGCGTCGACGAGCGTGGTGAGGTCGGCCAGCCATCGCTCTGCGCCAGCTACGTCGTCGCTGACGACAACGAAGAAGCGTTGGTGGGCGTATTGAGTGAGTGCCGCAATGATCAGGGCGTCGCTCGACCCATGAAGGCCACCAAGTCCACAGCGTCGACCCGGGCCCGGAAGCTGGTCTCGCAACTCCCGGAATTCGGCGAGAGATTCGATGATGGACAGCAGTTGAGGGAGCGGCATGGCGCAAGGTAAATCCGCCACATGGCAGTTCAAAGACGTGTAGGTGCTTCTAAAGCGTGATTTGGGATTGACTCTTGCCCCTACTAATCGCCAAATTGTATACAAACCTCGGAGGGCTTATGCGCGCGGCGAAAATGGCGCCAATACTAGGTATTTCAGCTTTGCTGGTGTGCGCGCTTGCCGCACCCTCACGTGCCCAGGACGGAGTCAGGCAGCGGGCCCCGATAATCCGGGTCTATTCCGAAAACGGCCCCGACGTCATTGGCACCACGACGTACGTCACTCCCGCCATCGAAGTCTCCGACAATGCATACGTTTTCGCCGTGTCGATGGATCTGGATGGAAACATTCAGGTCCTGCATCCTGATTTCCCCGGTATCTCGGTGCGAATCGCGGCGCACAGGCAATTACGCCTGCCCAATTTCTTCGCCGGCTTCGCGCAGCAGGATCAGTACGGCGGCGTTTATTCTCGCGTCACCGGTTCACGCTATTACAGGAACGGCTCCCTCGATTCGAGGGGGACGGTAATCGCGCTCGCTTCGCGCGCTCCCTTCAACCTCGAGCTGATCGAGAGCGGGGGCAATTGGGACATCTCAGCGATCAGACCGCTTATTGAGAACCGCAGTCCACAAGACGCCGCGCAGGCTCTTGCCTCCTATCTGGGTGTCAAGGGAGAACCGATCGGCCGCGACTATATGCGCTTCGCTGGTGGCCGCACCTATGACTACGCCTACGGCGGGTACGGGTATAGTTATTACGGCTATGATCCATGCACCGCGTATTATGGCTACGGCTTCGGACCGCTGCGTCAGGTTCAACTCTACAATTACCTGAGCTCGCTCCCGACGCGTGGGCAGCAGGTGCGAATCCTGGGGTACGACGTTTGTGGTTTCCCCATCCTCGCGCCAGTGACCTCCACTGCTACGGGCCACTTCCCCACACCGCGACCGCCGCGTAATCCTGGAGACACCACGGTCTTTCCGAAGTCCCGAATCCCGGTGGGGGGAATTCCGCGTCACCCGAGTGAACCAAACGCGGCGCCTCAGAACGCGTCACCAGAGGGCTTCTTTGCTCCGCGGCAACGGCCCGAAGTTCCGCAAATGGGTGAGGACCGAGGCACGGCTCCAACCGGGCGTCGGCCCGAACCGCGGCAGACCTTCGACGAGCCTCGCACGCGTCCGGGAACGATTGCGGAGCCGCAGCGACAAGTTCCAATCGAGCGTCCAATTCCTCGCAATGAACCGACTACTGCAACGGGAAGTCAGTCCCCCCGCGAATATCGGCCCGCGCCGCGAGTAGAATCGCCGCCGCCGCCTCGCGAGTATCAACCACCACCGCGCGTAGAATCGCCGCCGCCCCAACGCGAATATCGTCCACCGCCGCGAGTAGAGTCGCCGCCACCCGAGCGCGCGCCCGAAAGGCCCAGAGAATCCCCACCACCGGCTCCCGTCGTCCGCGAGAGACCCGCGAGCCAGGCGCCGCCCCCGAGACCGGAGCCCGTTCCCCCGCCCCGACAGCAGTAGGCAAACCAGAAAGGCAAGGGAACTCTAAGCGCAACAACTGAGGGAGCGCTGCCGGGATTCCGGCAGCGCTTTTTTTTCTTCTTAACCGACTGCCGTGCCTCTTGGGAGAAGCGTGCCTATCGGCGGTTATATTTCGGGGTTCTCCCTCCGCGCTCCCGCACGAAAACCCGAGATCCGATTTGAAGCTCGATCACATTCGCAACTTCTGCATCGTCGCGCACATAGACCACGGCAAATCGACACTCGCCGACCGGTTGATCGAGGCCACCGGCATGCTGCAGAAGCGCGAGATGAAAGCGCAGGTTCTGGACACCCTGGACCTCGAGCGCGAGCGCGGGATCACGATCAAGCTCAACGCCGTGCGCATGACCTACACTTCGCGCGATCGACAGGAGTATGAGCTCAATCTCATCGACACCCCCGGGCATGTCGATTTCACCTATGAGGTGTCTCGTTCGCTTGCCGCCTGCGAGGGGGCAATCCTCGTTGTCGACGCGTCGCAGGGAATCGAGGCGCAGACCTTGTCCAATCTTTTCCTGGCGGTGGACGCCGGCCTCGAGATCATTCCCATTCTCAACAAGATCGATCTTCCCGGCGCCGAGCCGGAGCGCCGGCGGAAGGAAGTCGCGGAGCTGCTGGGAATCGAGGAGAGTGAAATCCTTCTCGTCAGCGCGAAAGAGGGAATCGGAATCGGCGAGCTGCTCGAAGAAATCGTGCGCAAAGTGCCGCCGCCCGAGGGCGACGAGCATGCTCCACTCCGCGCGCTGATCTACGACTCGTACTACGACAAATATCGTGGAGCGATTCCGAGCGTTCGCGTCGTCGACGGCGTGATCAGAAAGGGGACGCACATCACTTTCGGTGCGAGCGAATCGGTTTACGAAGTCGATGAAGTCGGCTACAACCAGCTGCGCCAGGTACCCACCGATCAACTTGGTCCGGGCGAAGTGGGGTACGTCGTGGCGAGCGTGCGGTCGGTGAGCGAGACCCGCGCCGGCGACACCATCTTCGACGCCGAGAATCATGCCAGTGAACCGCTACCGGGCTATCGAGCCGTGCGCAGCTTCGTGTTTGCCGGGCTCTATCCGACCGACACTACGCAGTACGAGACCCTGCGAGATGCGCTCGAGAAGCTCAAACTGAATGATGCGTCGCTGAACTACGAGCCCGAGACTTCAACTGCACTTGGATTCGGATTCCGCGCCGGTTTCCTCGGCCTCTTGCACATGGAAATCGTGCAGGAGCGGTTGAGTCGCGAGTTCGATCTCGAGCTGGTCACCACGGTACCGTCCGTAGAGTACAAAGTCTATCTCACAGATGGGTCGATGAAGTTGATCGAAAACCCTTCGCTCATGCCGGCCAGCCAGGTCGTGGACTACGTCGAAGAGCCGTACGTGAAGGCGCGCATCATGGTCCCGGCCGAATACATCGGTCCGATCATGTCGCTCGGCACCGAGAGGCGCGGTGTTTACAAGAACATGACGTATCTGGACACCCAGCGCGTCGAGCTGGATTGGGAATTCCCGCTCGGGGAGATAATTCTCGACTTCTTCGACAAACTGAAGACGGTCAGCCGCGGTTATGCGTCGCTCGATTATGAGATGCTCGAGTATAGGCGCAGCGATCTCGTCAGGCTCGACATGTTGATCAACGGCGATCCAGTCGACGCCTTCAGCGTGATCATTCACGAGGACAAGGCGTACGAGTGGGGTCGGAAGATTGCCGACAAGCTGAAGGATCTCATTCCAAGGCAGTTGTTCGAAGTTGCGATTCAGGCGGCGATCGGATCGAAGATCATTGCCCGCACCAGCGTCAAGCCGCTGCGCAAGGACGTACTCGCCAAATGTTACGGCGGTGACATCACGCGAAAGCGCAAACTCCTCGAGAAGCAGAAGGAGGGCAAAAAAAGAATGAAGCAGGTCGGCTCGGTTGAAATACCGCAGGAAGCCTTTCTTGCTGTCTTGCAGGTTGATTAGACGGATGGTTCGCCCAGTGGGGACTGATTGAGCAGCGCTCTTGTCGTTCAAACCAGCTTTCTGGGTGACGTCATTCTCACCACGCCACTGATTGCGGAGCTGGGCAGCCGCGGGCCTGTGGACGTGCTCGCGACTCCCCTCGGCGCGACTGCACTCGCCAACAATCCCGACATACGCACTCTCATCCCGTACGACAAACGCGGAACCTACGGCGCGGCGCAGGGACTCTGGCATACGATCAAGGAGCTCCGCACGCGCCGACCTTATGACGCAACGTATCTGGCACAAGGGTCATTTCGCAGCGGCTTGCTCGCGATGCTGACAGGCGCCAAGGAGCGAATTGGGTTCGCGAGCTCCACGGGACGAGTTCTTTACACAAGACAGGTGGACTATCGTCCCGATCGTCACCACGCCGAACGACTGTGGTCGCTGGCGATGTCGGATTGCGCTGATCCGCCTACTCGCGATCAAATCCGGCCACGGCTCTACCCGTCGGACCATGATCGGCGGACAATCGATCTGTTGTTGCGAAAGACCGGGAGCACTGAGGAGCCCTTTGTGGCGCTCGCCCCTGGCAGCGCGTGGGGGACCAAACGGTGGCCATACTACGTCGAGCTGGCGAAGCGGCTGGCGGATGATTTCAGAATCGCGGTCATCGGTTCTAAAGCAGACTCCGCGGTGGCCGAACAGATTACGGAGGCGGTCCCGCCCAGCTGCGTGATCGACGCCGTCGGTAGTCTTTCGCTGCTCGCATCGGCGGAGCTCATTGGACGCGCACAAGCGATAGTGACGAATGATTCGGCGCCGCAGCATCTTGCATCAGCGATGGGCACGCCGACGCTCACGATTTTCGGTCCGACGGTACCGGAATTCGGTTTCGGTCCCCTCGCTGAGAGAAAGGCAATTGCTGGACACGGCGGCTTGTCATGCCGACCGTGTGACCGCCACGGCCCACAGCGGTGTCCACTCGGACATTGGCGCTGCATGCGCGAGCTGACGCCGGAGTACGTCTCGAGCTTGCTGACGGAAGTCCTCAACCCACCGGTGCCCGTATGAGCGCGAAGGAGCGTTACATCGTCGGAGTGGATCTAGGCGGCACAAACATCGTCGCGGGCGCAATGCCGCTCGATGGGAGCCGCGAGATCGCGATGCATACCACCCAAACGCTCGCCGAAGGCGGAGCATCATCAGTCGTCGATCGAATCGCCGGGATGATCGAGCAGGTCATCGCCCAAACGATGGCCGAGACCGGCGCCGAGCGTTCGGATTTCATGGGCGTCGGGATTGGATCACCGGGCCCGCTCAACCGCGAGAAGGGCATCGTCATCGTGACCCCCAATCTCGGCTGGAAGAATTTTCCGTTGCGCGATGAGATCGCAAGTCGCATCGGGCTCGAAGCCACACTCGATAACGATGCGAACTGCGCGACCCTCGGAGAATTCTGGTGCGGGGCCGCGGTTGGCGGGCGAAACGTGATCGGCATGACGCTCGGGACTGGCATCGGCGGTGGGCTCGTCCTCGAAGGCAAGCTGTATCACGGATCATCCGACGTGGCGGGAGAAATCGGCCACACGTCTATCGATTCGACCGGACGCCGCTGCAAGTGCGGGAACTACGGATGCCTGGAAGCGTATGCCTCCGGCCCCGCCATCGCCGAGCGCGCCCGCGAAGCGCTGCGCGGGGATGAGGGCGAGTCGATTCTGGTGAGCATGGTCGACGGTGATCAGCGGAAGATCACGGCGCAGACGGTTTACGAAGCGTCCAAGCGAGGTGACGCAACGGCAAGGGAAGTCGTGCGCGAGACAGCGCGGTTCCTCGGCACTGGTGTCGCCAATCTCCTGAATATTTTCAATCCGGACATCGTCGTGCTCGCCGGCGGTGTGACGCAGGCCGGTGACGCGCTCTTTCAGCCGCTTCGTGCGGAAGTGCGACGGCGAGCCTTCAAGCCCGCGGTGCAGGCTTGTCGCATTGTGCCGGGCGCTCTTCCCCTCTCTGCCGGCGTGGTCGGCGCCATCGCCACGTTCAAGATGCAGAAACTTGGTGAGCTCTAAGACGAAAAAAAAGCGCGTCGGAGTAATGGGCAGTTTCGTGTGGGACGTGATCCATGGTCGCGACCCGCGCGACGCTCCGGTCGAAGAATGGGGCGGGATCACCTACGCCCTCGGCGCGCTGGACGCTGCGTTGTCACCGAATTGGGAATTCGTTCCGATACTGAAAGTCGGAAGTGATCTGGCGCAGCCGGCGCGCGAGTTCGTCGCCAATTTGGAGCGAGTCGCTCCTGGAACTGCACCGATTGAAGTGCCGTATCCCAACAACCGCGTCGCCCTGTATTACCAGAGCGACGAAACGCGATGCGAGCGACTGACCGGAGGTGTTCCCGGCTGGCATTGGCTCGGACTTAAGCCATTGTTGGCGGATCTCGACGCGCTCTACATCAACCTCATCAGTGGATTCGAGCTCGATCTAGAGACCGCGCAGCTGATTCGCCAGCATTTTCGCGGTCCGATCTACTGCGACCTTCACTCGCTACTGCTGGCGGTCCAGCCGGACGGGATGAGAACACTCCAGCCTCTGCCCAATCCCGCAGCGTGGTGTCGTTGTTTCGACTTGATTCAGGTGAACGAGGATGAGATGAGCATGATGGCCAGTGAGGCGATGGGTCTTGCCGCGATCGCATTCGCCAACGGCGTCGTCTCGCTCACGGTGACGCTCGGCAGTCGTGGCGTCGTCTACTTCGCCGCACCGGGATTCGAGAAGCTCTCAGATCTCAAGCGGGACGTTATCAGACACGTCGGTGGCGCCGTTCGGACAGCGCTCGTTCCCGCCAAGAAACCTCGCCACCCGACGCCAGGCGATCCGACGGGATGCGGCGATGTTTGGGGGGCGACCTATTTCTCCCGCCTTCTCGCTGGTGATAAGTTAGACGCGGCAATGGACCGCGCACTGGACGCGGCTGCCCGGAACGTTGACCATCGCGGCGCCACCGGCCTCGCCGATTACCTGCGCGGAGAGCTCAGTATCAAGTGACGACAATCATAAATGTCCCGCATTCACTCGAGGACAAGTCTTTCGAGCAGGTGCTGGACCAGGTGGCGGTGTTGCCACTCGACGAAAAGATCATCGTCGATACCAGGCACGCCCGCTGGGCATCGCCCTATGGGTTAACCGCGCTTTTGGCGCTCGCCCAATCGCGCGCCGAGAGGCCGATTCTATATGTGCCAGAGGCCGACAACGTCAGCAGCTACTGGTCGCGGATGGATTTCTTCAAGCATGCGGCAGAGCTGTACGAGCTTCAGGGGCGCGTGAGAAGCGCGCGGGCGGCGGAAACGAGCGTGCTTCTTGAAGTGACCTCCATCTCCAAAAGCGACGACGTTCACGACGTGGTGGACAAAATCCAGCAAAGAGCGCAGGATGCTCTGGTGAAAAATCTCAACCTCGACGCCAAGATCACCATGCGCTTCACGATGGCATTGTCGGAAGTCTGTCAGAACATCGTCGAGCACGCCGGACGCGGCGGCTGGGTCGCCGTGCAGACATACACCTGGCGGGTGCGGCTGGGCGGACGCAAGGTGGTCGTCATCGCTGTCGCCGATCCGGGAATAGGATTTCGCGAATCGCTCGAATCGGCGCCGACATTTCAGCGAAAAGAGCGCTGGGACGACGGACAGGCGCTGGAGGAGACGGTAATGCGGGGCGCGTCAAGGTTCAGAGATCCCGGCCGCGGTCAGGGCCTTGCCGGAGTGAGACGGTTTGTGGGAAACTGGGACGGAAAACTTTCGATCCGCAGCGGCACCGCCCGCATCGCCGTTCTGCCAAAGGGCGATTGGGACGAAGACGAGCCGCTGCTGGAAAACCTTTCATACTTTCCGGGCGCGCAGGTGCAGATAACGATTCCCGAGCGGGTCGCTTGATCAATCACATCGATGTGAGCTCGATGCTGCGCAAGAGCGTGTGCGAGCTTTATTCGAATCTCGTCACCCGCCCAACGGGTGCGGCGGTCCGATGCGAGATCGAGCAGGAGCTCGACCGCATCGGCGATCGCGCTTTGACCGTGATCGACTTCTCGCACGTTGGCCTCCTCGACTTCTCCTGTGCCGATGAGATCGTCGCAAAACTGCTGCTGCAGTACGTAAGCATCGACGCACCGCGGCGTGAGGTCTACTTTCTGTTCCGTGGGATCAGCGAATCGCACATGGAAGCGATCGAAGCCGTGCTGGAGCGTCATCAGCTGGCACTGGTCACGCAGCACTCCGACGGACAGTCGCGACTGGTTGGCATCACCGAGCTCGAGGAGCGCCGGGCATGGGAGATCATTTCGCAGCTGGGCGCCGGCGTGAGCTCGGATGTCGCCGATGCGATCGGACTTTCGGCGGACGACGCCGAGCGCACGCTCGACAAGCTGTGGCGGCGGCGCCTCCTGATCCGCCACGACAACGGGTACGTCGCTGTCGGTAGCGCCAGCGCTGCGTCGCAGCCGATGAGACTCGACGCGTGATGGAAGGCTTCCAGCCATGGCTCATGGTTTCGCAGTACACCGCGACGCGCGCGGGGGATGCCGAGCGTGGACCTCTCGTCCGTCTTCATCCCTCTGAAGCGCGGAAGCGCTTGCTCGAGGACGGCGAGCTGGTTTGGGTCTACGGCCCGAGGCGTCACGAGCTGGCAGTGTTGGTCGTCGATGATACGGTGAGCCCGGGAAACGTCGTTGCCCGCGACGTTGTGGGCATCGCCCCAGCGGAGATCGTTCGCGTCGTCAAGCACGACTTCGACGCCGGACGCAGTAAACGCAACCTCGGATAGGAGAGCTCGTGGCAGAAGTGACACGCAAGCTGGGACTGTCGACAACGGCGATTCACGGCGGCGCGCCACGGCCTACTCCGGGGACGGGCGTTGCATCTCCACTCGTTCAGGCAGTGAACTACGTCCAGGAGACGGGGACGAGTGAGGGCCTCCGCTACACTCGTTACGGCAACACGCCGAACGCCGAGCTGGTGCAGCGCCGCCTGGCGGAACTGGAAGGCTCGGAAGCGGCGCTCGTGCTCTCGAGCGGAATGGGTGCGACGTCGTGTGCGATGCTCGCTCTCCTCCGCACCGGCGACCATCTCGTCTCCAGCTCGTGGATCTACGGCGGGACGCGCAGGCTATTCAGCGAAGACATTCCCGGAATGGGGATCGAAGTGACCTTCGTAAACCCGCTCGAGCCACGCGCGTGGCGCAAAGCGCTGAGGAAAACCACGAGAGTGATTTTTCTCGAATCCCCTGTAAATCCAACCTGCCGCGTACTCGAGCTCAACTCGCTGCAGAGCCTCGCCCACTCCGAAGGCATAGCGCTCGTCGTCGACTCGACGTTTGCAAGTCCGGTCAACTTTCGACCCATCGAACACGGTGTCGACGTCGTCATCCATTCGGCCACGAAATATCTGAACGGACATCACGACATTCTCGCCGGCGTGGTATGTGGCAACGAGCCGTTCATCGAGGAAGTTCGGCAGAAGATGATGGTTTGGGGCCAGGCACCCGATCCGTTCGCCTGCTGGCTTCTGGAGCGCGGGCTGAAGACGATCGATGTCAGGGTGAAGCGTCAGAACGAGAACGCGATGCGCATCGCCGAGTGGTGCTCGAGGCGACCTGAGATCGCGAAGGTCCACTATCCGGGCTTGTCGAGCCATCCCGATCACGAGATCGCCAGGACTCTGCTCGATGGCTTCGGTGGGATGCTGGCGATCGAGCTCAAGGGCGCTGGTCCAGCCGCGATTCGGTTCATCCACGGTCTCAAGCTCTTCACCTACGCCGCGAGTCTTGGCGGAGTGGACTCACTCGTCATCGAGCCGCGCTACAGCTCGCACGAGTTCATGACACCCGAGGAGCGCGCCAGGATCGGGATTCCCGATGGTTTCCTCCGACTGAGCATCGGGATCGAGAACGCCGAAGATCTCATAGCCGACATAGAGCAGGCGCTTCAGCAGTAGCGATGATTCGATTGACCGAAGTAGCCAAGGAATACCCGCGCTCGGGTGTCGCGCTCGCACACATAAGCTTTAAGGTGAAGAAAGGTGAGTTCGTTTTTCTCACGGGGCCGAGCGGCTCCGGCAAGACGACGATCCTCAAGCTCCTTTACATGGACGACAAGCCGAGCGAGGGCGAAGTCTGGATCAACGGCGTCAGCTCCAGGAGCGCGAGCGGACGCGAGATCTCTCGGCTTCGCCGCAGAATCGGAATCGTCTTTCAGGATTTCCGTCTGCTGGAGGATCGTACCGCCGAAACGAATGTCCGCTTTGCACTCGAGGTAACCGGCGCGCCAAAGGCAACCATTCGCTCCAAAGTCGCGCGAGTTCTCGCTCAGGTGGGACTTTCGTCGAAGGCGACGAGCTTTCCGCGTGAGCTGTCGGGCGGTGAGCAGCAGCGTGTGGCGATCGCGCGCGCGCTGATCAACGATCCCTTTGTTCTCATCGCCGACGAACCCACGGGAAACCTCGACGAACGGGCGACCCGCGGTGTTTTCCAGCTTCTCCGCGACATCAATGCGTCCGGCACGGCCGTGATCATGGCGACTCATGATCTCGACCTGGTCCGTCGCTCGAACTATCGGACGATCGAGCTGAATCACGGCCGCGTCGTCTTCGACTCGGCGGAATCTCCAGCATCGGCACGGCCGTTCGACGAGCCTCTCCCGACGTTCGACACGCCCAGCGGCTCGACAGAGGCGATCTAGATGCGGTCCGCTCGTGAAGCGCTGACGGCTTCGCGCCGAGCGCCGCTGCTGAGCGCGCTCGGTGTAATAACCATTGCGTTCTCGCTCTTTGCGTTCGGCCTCTTCGGGCTCGTAGCGATCAACATCCGCAGAGCGCTGGAGCAGGTCGAGGAGCGAGTAGAAGTCCGGGCTTTCCTCAGCGACAGCGCCGACATCGAGCAGGTTGCGGCAGCGATGAAGGACGTCGGGGAGTTTCCAGAGGTGCTGAGAGTCGATTATGTCTCCCAGGAGAAAGCCCTCGAGCGCGCGCGAAAAGAAATGGGCGAATTCGCCGACGTGTTCGAGGCGGGCGTTCTTCCCGCTTCAATCGAGGTTCATTTGCGACCTGGGATGCGTAGTCCAGCCGTTGTGAAATCCGTGGCGGATCGCATCAAGACCTATCGTTTCGTCGACGACGTCCGATACGGCGAGGAATGGGTCGAGAAGCTCTATCGTCTGCGAAATATCGCGACCGTCGCGGGGATTGCGCTTGGAGTCGCATTTGCTGCAGTGGCCGTAATTATCATCGGCGCCACGATCCGGATGACCGTGCTCGCCCGTGCCAAGGAGATCTCCATCATGAGGCTCGTCGGAGCGACGGACATGTTCATCCGGCTTCCATTCCTGATCGATGGGCTTGTTAAAGGAGTTTTTGGCGGACTGCTCGCGCTTCTCTTCGTCTGGGTCGCGAACAGAATCGTCAACGAGTACTTCATTCAGACGATCTTCTTCGATCGCGAGATGATCTTCGTCGGCGTCGTTGGTGGCGCGATGATGGGCGTGCTGGGCAGCCTCGTCTCTGTGGGGAGGCATCTACGCCGGGTGTAATTGGAAGACTGTCAGTGCTGACGGTCTGCGGTTTGCTCATCGCTTCGCCACTGCGGGCCCAGCAGACGGAGAACCCGGAAGCGCGAGTTAATGCGCAGCGGGACGAGCTCGCTCGCATCCGAGCGGAGCGCGATGAGCTCGAGAAAAAGATGAGCGGGCTGCAGAACACGGCGCACGAGCTGCGCGACGAAGTAAACCTTCTCGACAAGCAGCACGACGCGACGGCGCGGATGGTGAAGTCCCTCGAGCAGCAGCTGGTCGCGATCACTGACGAAGTGCAAACGACGACGACCGATCTCAGCGCGTCCGAGCGCGAGCTGGCGATGAAGCGAACAGTGTTGCAGCGCCGACTGACCGAGATCTACAAACGAGGTCCCCTCTACCCGGCCGAGGTCCTCTTCTCGGCCCAGTCGGTGGGACAGCTCGTCGCACGGTACAAGTATCTGCACTTGCTGGCGCTGAGAGACAAAGGTCTCGTCCACCGACTCGGCGAGCTGCACGACAAGATCGAGTCGCAACACATCCAGCTCGTGCGCCTGCAGAACAGCGTGGTCGAAAACCGCTCGCAAAAGGAGCAGGAGGCCGCGCGTCTAGCCGATCTGGAGGGGGAGCAGGCGCGCAATCTCATGCGCGTGCAGGAAGATGCCAAGCGCACCAAGGCGCGTCTCGCCGAGCTCGAGAAGAGCGAAGCCCGCCTGAACAATTTCATCGCGTCATTCGAGGCCGAGCGTAGAAGGGCTGGCGCGCGCGGCGGAACGGTGTCGCTGGCGCCGAGCTCTATTCGTACGACGGACATTGGCCGGCTGGACTGGCCGGTGAACGGCGCGTTCCTCTATAGGTTCGGCCGTCAGGTAAATCCCAACAACACCACTACGCGCTGGAACGGGATTGGGATCAGTGCGCCGGCCGGCACCGTCGTCAAATCGGTTTCGGCGGGAACAGTGGCGTACGCGGGTCCGATGGGGACGTACGGCAATACCGTCATCCTCGAGCACGGCGGAGGTGACTACTCCGTGTACGGCTCGCTCGACAGGATCGATGTTCGGAAGGGAACGCGAGTTGTGAAGGGTGCGGCGATTGGGACGGTCGGGGTGAGCGATCCTGCTCTTGGATCTCACCTGCATTTCGAGATCAGGAAAGGGGGGCCCGCTGTGGATCCGGCTGAGTGGTTACGGGCGGTACGGTAGCGGGAGGCGGGAAGCGGGAGGCGGGAGGCGGGAAGTGCGCCTGCCGTAGACGCTCCGACAATCGCACCGCAGTTCACGCGCAACGGGGAACGGCGTTTCCCGCATCCCACTTCCCGCATCCCACTTCCCGCCTCCCGCCTCCCGCCTCCCCCTACCGTACCGCCCGTAACCACTCCGCCGGATCCACAGCGGGCCC
>WNGI01001377.1_pt1 | contig 20722 bp, 17 predicted proteins | sample 5400621 | NCBI WGS metagenome assembly WNGI01 (sample SAMN13153374, study PRJNA577476) | soil metagenome | isolation source: 20 cm soil or saprolite under Garry oak tree replicate 1 | place: USA:California | collected 2016-06-15
CGGCGGCTCCCAGCCGCGCGGCAGGGACGCAACCGTGACCGCCGCGCCGAGACGGTCCTCGAGCATCGCCTTGGAGTCGCCGAATTCCCGGCGGAGACCCGCTTCGTCGAGCGCGTCGAGGAACGGGTGGGTCATCGAGTGGCTGCCGATCTCCATGCCGGCGGCGGTCATCTCGCGAAGCTGCGCCCACGTGACGTGGCCGGCGGTGTCGACGCGCGTCGGGACGACGAAGAACGTCGCGCGGAGCCCGAGCTCGACGAGCGCGGGGAACGCGTGCTCGTAGTCGCTCGCCGATCCGTCGTCGAACGTGAGGCCGAAGAAGCCGCCGCCGAACTCGCCCGGCACACGGCCGACGGGCAACGACCGGCGCGGCGAATCGGCGGCCGCCAGGAGGAGAGCGCGAAAGTCGCGCGGGTCGATCGCGTACGGGCGGTGCGTGGCCGGCACCTCGGCCAGCCGGTCGGCCGGCACGACGTCGTGGAACGCGAAGACCGCGGCGCGCGGTCTCACGCCGCGGCCTCGAGCCGCTCCGTGTACAGCCGCTCGAGGCGCGCGACCATCCGCCGCGCGCTGAAGCGTTCCTCGACGGCGCGCCCGGCCGCGCCGGCGAGCGCCGCGGCGCGCCGCGGGTCGGCCAGCAGTGCCACGGCCGCACCGGCGAGCGCGGCGGGATCGCCGGGCGGCACGAGGACACCCGTGCGGTCGGTCTCGACGGCCTCGCACGTGCCGCCCACCGCGGTCGCCACGACGGGCCGCCCCGCCGCCATCGCTTCGAGCAGCGCGTTCGACATCCCCTCGGCGCGCGACGGCAGCACGAACACGTCCATGGCCGCGAGCGCCGTCCGGACGTCGGCCACGGCGCCGGTGAAGTGGACGATCTCGCCGAGCCCGAGATCGGCCGTCTGCCGCTCGAGACGCCCGCGCAGCGGACCGTCGCCGACGATCAGCGCTTGCGGCCGGAGGCCGTTCGCCAGCCCGACCATGTCGCGGACCGCGAGCAGGAAGTCGCCGTGGCCCTTCCGCTCCTCGAGGCGCCCGACCGTCCCGACGACGGGCCGCCTCGCGTCGAGCCCGAGCGCCGCCTTGGCCGCGGCGGGCGCCGGGCTGCTTCGGAGGTGCTCGACGTCCACGCCGCTCGGGATGATCGCCCAGCGGGCCCGGATGCCGTCGGCCTCCGCCTCGACGCGGAGAGCGTCGGCGTTGGCGACGATCGTGTCGACCGCACGCGCGATCACGCGCCACGCGAGACGGGCGGGTCGGTCCGCGCCGGTGAGACTCCGCTTGCCGGCGACGAGAAGCCGGGCGCCGCCGAGCCGTCCGGCGAGCGCGCCGATGAGCGCGGGGCGCCACTGGTAGCCGTGCACGACGTCGACGCGCGCCGCGCGCAGAAGCCGCGCCGCGCGGATCACGCCGGCGAGCACCCGCGGCCGCGTGAGGCGCTCCCCGAGCTCGAGCGACGTGACGGCGACCCCCGCCGCGCGCAGCTCGTCGGTGAGCTCGCCGCCGCTCCGCAGGGTGTAGACGTGCGCGGCGAAGCGTCGCGGGTCGAGGTGCCGCAGCACCTGCTGGAGGTGCCGCTGCGTGCCGCCCGTGAAGAGTAACGGCGCAAAATACGCGACCCGCGTCATGCCGGCGCCGCGAGGGCGTACTCGTCCCAGGGGGGGCGCGCACCGACGACCATTGGCTCGCCGAGGCTCTCGACGTGGCGCCGCATGGTCACGATGAGCCCGATCAGGATGTAGGCAAACGGCGTCTGCCAGAGGTCGGAGAAGAGCGCGAAGAAGCAGAAGAGCAGGTACACGATGCGGATCGCGGCGGCGATGTAGCCGACTTCCGGATCGCGGTAGGCGAGTCGCGTGACGACGCGCAGGTCACGCCACGTCACCCAGAAGAGGAACAGGTAGAGCCCGAGGGTGAAGACGCCGCCCTCCGCCGCGGCCCACAGATAGGAGTTGTGAGGCGGGCGGAAGAACGTGTCGTTGTAGACCTGCCGGGACACCTCGCGGAAGTTGCCGAGACCGACCCCGAGCCACGGCTGATCCTTGATCATGTGCCAGCCGGACATGATCGTGTCCTCGCGCATCCTGTTCGACGCCGCCGCGCCGCGGTCCTCCGCACGGCTCGGCGCGAGGTGCGTCATGCGGGCGAAGTCGCCGGCGGGGATCACCGTCGCGATGAGCCGCGCGCTCGCCGCGAGCCCGAGCCCGATGTACTTCGCCGGGACCCGGTACCCGCGCGGGCCCGACTGAATCAACACGACGAACACGACGCCGCCGAGCAGGCCGCTGCGTGACCCGGTCGCGAACAGCACGAGGAGCGAGGCGCCAATGGCCGCAAGGGCACCGAGCCGTCGCAGCTGGCTTGGCCGCGACATCCCCCAGAACCACCAGCACGCCATCTCCATCAGGCAGATCATGGCGAGCTTGTTCGCGTTGCCGCCCGCGGTGACCGCCGCGACGGCACGAAAGCCCATTCTCAGGTTGCCCTGCGCCCAGTTGAGCAGCGCCGAGGGGACCGCGGTGAAGAGCGCGAACATGAAGCCCAGGAACACGGCGCGGATGTCCGCGCGGCCGCGGACGAACACCAGAAAGAAGATCAGGAACGCGAGCCTGGTCACCAGGTCGTGGGACAGGTCAGCGGTCTTGTCGAGCATGAAGACCCTGCCGCGGCTCTCGCGCAGGAGGGGGAAGTCGAGGGGGGCGTGCGTCGTGGAGGCGAAAAACGCGAGCCCGATCGCCGCGAAGACGAGCACCTGCGGCTGCTTCAGAAACGACAGGTCCCGGGTGTTCAGCACGTGCACCGCGAGCGAGACGAGAAACCCGACGCCGAGGAGGTTCGCGACCGTGAGGAAGCCGAGCGACTGGAGGAGCGTCGGGTAGGCGCTCAGCATGTAGAGCGACACCATGACGACGATCCCCATGACGGGGTTCACGAAGAGCGCGGCCACCATCGCGAAGGCGAGCCACGCCGCGCCCACCACGAGCTCGAGCCCGAGGTAGGTCCCGGCCACCGTGAGGGCGGCGATGAACGGAAAGGCGAGCGCCAGGGCAGCCCGGATTGCGACGGGCATGCCCTGCGAACGCCTGGTCGCAGAAAGACGCGTAGGCATGCGGGAAAGGAAATCGACTCGAGTTCGAATCTCCGCGCGCGCCGCGCGCGCGGCCGAGCGAAGCGAGCGGGGAGTGAGGACCCGGCGGGCTTCGCCCGGCGGGGCGAGGGGCGGAGCCCCTCGCGAATCTAGAGCAGCTCTTCGATGAACGCGGGGATGTAGTCGCGCTGGCGGTTCAGGACCGAGCCGACGACACGGACGCCGACCCGCTCAAGCGTCCGCCGCGTGCGCTCGACGTCCGGAATGCGGGTGCGATCGGCCTCGATCACGATCAGCGCGGCGTCGAGTCGCGGCGCCAGGATCGACGCGTCGCTGTAGACGTTGACGGGCGCGAGGTCGAAGAGGACGAAGTCGAACGCCTCGCGCAGCTTCGTGAGCGCGACGGCCACCCCGTCGGAGTCGAACAGAGCCGACGGGCCGAGCGCCGTCTGGCCGCTCGTGATCACGAAGAGGTTCGGGATGGCCGTGTTCTGCACGACCGCGGGCAGCTCGGCGCGGCCCTCGATCAGCTCCGCGAACCCGCCGTTGCGCGCCACGCCGAAGACGGCATCGCAGCTCGGCGTCCGGAGGTTTGCCTCGACGACCGCCACCCGGCCGCTGCGCCGGCGCACCAGGATCGACGCGAAGACCGCGACGGTGGTCGTCGTCCCCTCGCCGTGGCGTGACGCGGCCACGCCGAGCAGCCGCGGGACCGGCGGCGCGTCGGGACCGGGGGCGACGAGCAGGTTCGTGCCGAGCCGCTGGTAGGCCTCCTCGACCTCGGGGCCCAGGCGGAAATCGAGGGCGACGCGCGGCTCGGCTTCGCGCCGCTGCGTCCGACCGAAGCGCCACCGCCAGCGCGAGCGCCCGTTGCCGTTCCGCTTGCCGTTGCCGCTCCCGCCGTTCCCGCCGTTCCCGCCGTTGTGCCCGTTGCCCTTGGCGCCGCGGCGCTCTGCCTCGAGCTTCTTCAAGGCGTCGTAGATGCGGCTCATGGTCCCTCCGCTCCTAGCCGTGCGCGACGTCCGGGGCCGTGTGCAGCTCGGGAATGACCGCGAGCACGGGCAGCTCGAGGTAGCGTTCGACCTCTTCCTCGAAACGAAGCCGGCGGTTCAGGTACTCGACCGCGATCGCCATGCCAGCGCCGACGAGGAGCCCGCTCATGAGGCCGATCAGCAACGGCATCAGGAGCCCGTTCTCGGGCTCGAGTGGCGCCGTCGCCCGTTCGACGACGGTCACGTTGACGATGCTCTGCGTCTTCATGGCCTCGCTGATGCGGGCCTCTTCCTGCTTCCGCCAGTAGAGGTCGAACGCATACGCCTTCTCGTCCGCGACCTGCTTCAGGTTGTTGATCATGAAGCGCTGATCGCGGAGCTGGTGCACGCGCTTCTTGAGCTCGGTCACGTGCTCGGCCATCGGCGCCGCCCGTTCGCGCAGGTCGGCGAGGGCGGCCTCGATCGTCAGCTGGTTGCGCTGGAGCTCGCGGTAGATCGAGTTCTCCTGCAGGGTCTCGACGTTCAGCACGCGGTCCTTCTCCTCGTGGAGCCGCGCGCGCACGTTGGCGATCTCCTCTTCCTTGTCGCGGATGTGGCGATCGTCGGGCTGGTAGCGCTGGAGCTCCTGATAGCGCTCGATCTCGAGCCCCGCGAGCCGATCCTTGAAGGTCTGGATCGTCGGGTTGGCCCGGTACTCCTCCGAGTACGGCACGTGGGACGGCGTGCGGCCGAGCTGCGCCGTCACCTCGACGAGCTTCCGTTCCGCGCCGCCGATCTTCTCGCGGTGGCCGCGCAGGCTCTTGTCGGCGTCCTGGAGGTCCTGGTTGAGGATGTGGATCTCCTGGTCAACGTCGACGACCTTCGTCCGCCGGAGGTACCCCCGCAGGCGGTGCTGGGCGGCCTTCATCTCCGACTCGAGGATGCGGAGCTGATCGGCGTAGAACGAGTGAATGCCCTCGTTGGCGTACGCCTTGTTGTGGTGCTCGACGTAGACGTCGGTGAGCGTGTTGACCAGGTGCGCCGCGCGCTCCGGGTTGCGCCCGAGGTAGCTGATCTGGAGCACGTTCGAGCCGGGCGCCGGCGCGACGGCAAGCGCCAACTGCATCTTGCTGATCATCTCGGCCATGCTGATGCCGGACTCGGGCTTGATCCCGACGCGGACGACCGCCTCCTCGAGCACCTGCCGGCTCTTCACGATCTCCGCCTCGCCGGCGACCACGTCCGGGTTGAGGGGCACGTTGACGCTGCGGGACGGCGCCTCCGCCGGTGCGAGCTGCACCGCCTCACCGACCTTCACCAGCACCTTCGTGGCGGCGCGCCACGTCCGCGGCCGCAGCACCGCCATCAGGGCCGACGCCAAGAACACCAGCAGGAAGACGCCGACGACCAGGCGACGGTGCTTGAAGACCGAGTAGAAGAAGCTCCGCGCGGCCAGGGCCGGCGAGCCGGACATTCCGTTCGCCGGGAACAGCGCCGCGGCTTCGGGCAGGGTCTGGAGGGTTGCCATCGTGTTCCGCCTACTGCGAGAGCGAATACCCCACGCCGACGCGCGGCAGCGCCGGAATCAACCCGCGCACGTACGCATCGACGACGTCATCCATGTCGGAGATCCACGTCGCCGGGACGAAGACGACGTCGTTCGGGTGCAGCCGGACGCGCTCCGGCACGCCGTGCTCGACGACCTGCCCCATGTCGACGCGGGCCGCGCTGAACTTCCCGTCGGCGCCGGGGGTCAGGAGAAGGACGCTGTCGAGCTTCGCGGTCTTCCTGAAGCCGCCGCACTGGAGCACGGCCTGGAGCGGCGTCATGTCGGAGGCGAGGATGACGTACCCCGGACGGCTCACCTCGCCGCCGATGTAGACGCGTTGCTCGCCGAGCTTCGTGATGATGACCGATACCTGCGGATCGCGGAGGTGTGCCGAGCTCCGCTCGATGATCAGGTGCTCGAGATCGGGCGGCGTCATCCCCACGACCGCGATCTCGCCCGTCGCCGGTAGCGAGATCCGTCCGTCGGGCCGGACGGGCACGTGCTCGTTCATGTCGGGCTGGTAGAGGAACTTGACGTCCATCTCGTCCCCGAGCTGGATGCGATAGGCCGGCCCCGGCTCGCGCGCCGGGGGAGGGAGCAGTGCCGCCGCCGGGGAGGCGGCGGACGGCCGGTGGCCGCAGGCGAGCCCGCAGGCCGCGACCGCCAGCAGCAAGAATCGTGGGACCAATCGCTCGGTCCGTCGTAGAGGGGAGTTGGACTTCATCGTGCGCCGCTCGTGGCTCCGCCGTTGCCCGCTTTGCGGGGTTCTCTCGTTCGCTCCGATCATCTCTGCCCGCCGGCACCGCCGCTCACGCGGCGCCACCTGCAAAGTTTCAGACTCGGTCTACCAGTCCCACCGGCAACTCGGCGCTGATGCCCTGCCGGAGAAAGTCGAGGAGGATTTTGACCCGGCCGCGTGGCGAGCATGGCCGCTGGATGATGGCCACGAGCCCGGCGAACGGCCCGCTCTTGATCTGCACGCGGTCGCCGGGCTTGAACGGTGAGAGCGGACGGATGATGCCGTCGATCGCGCTCTCGCGGATCAGGTGAACGACGTTGTCCTGGACCGGGGTCGGCACCTCGCCGAAGGCGACGAAGCTGCGGACCCCGGGCGCCCACACGACGCGGTAGTACTGCGCCAGGAGCTCGATGTGGACGAAGAGATAGCCCGGAAAGAGCGGCGCGATTTGATCGCGCCCGTACTCGATGACGCGTGGCAGGAAGGCAGCGACGCCGCGGCGCTCGAGCTGCTGCACCGCGTAGTCCTCCTTCTTCGCTTTCGTCCGCACGACGAACCACTGGAGGTTCCCCAAGCGGACGTCTGGAGCATTGGCGACTGCCATACGGTGGGGAGCGGCGGGCTGCAATTTCAATGCCACGGAGAGTGCTGTGGCGAGGCGGAGGTCGTTGATTTCCCTCGCCTTTCGGGCTTCGGGAACCCCCCGAACGAGGGTCGCCTCTCGCACCACTGCACCGCTCGTGCAGGCTCGCTGCCGGCTCGGTGCGGCCGGGTCCGGTGCCCGCCGGAAGGGAGGGCGACCGTTGCAGAGGCGTCGGATCGTGCAGGCGCACGCGGTGCCGCGGCACCGTGTCGCCGCCCTGCACGACGCCTGGCGAACGCGCGAGGATGCCCGCAGGCGTGCACGCCCGCGAGGAAGAACCGCCGAGCGGCGGCCCGCTCAGGCGTTGCTGACGAGGCTCTCCGCGCTGTCCATCTTGCCGCGCAGCCGATACTCCTCGCGGCGCAGCCCGTGGAGCTTCATCTTGCGGTGCAGCGTCGCGGCGTCGACCAGCGAGTGCTTGGCGGACAGGTTGATGCCGCCGCGATACTTGCGCAGCACGTGCGTCAGGTAGTCCTTCTCCGCGCGGCGGAGATACTCCTTCAGCGGCACCTCGTAGTCGTAGCTCGTGTGGCGGCCGTTGCCGTTCACCGCTTCCTTGCTGACACCACTGTGGCCAGGGAGATCGACTTCGCGGATGACCGGGCCGCTGGTGCGGAGGATCGCCCGCTCGATCACGTTGCCGAGCTCGCGGACGTTGCCGGCCCACCCATAGCTCATGAGCTGCGACAGCGCCTTGTTCGAGAGGCGGTTGATGCCCTTCTCGCGCGACATCTCGGAGTTCCGGAGGAACTCCCCGACGAGCAGCGGGATGTCCTCGATGCGCTCGCGCAGCGGCGGGATGCGCATCGGCACGACGTTGATGCGGTAGTAGAAGTCCTCGCGCATCCGCCCCTCGGCGACGGCCTGCGCCAGGTCCATGTTGGTGGCGCAGATGATGCGCATGTTCACTTTGATGCGGCGGTTCGAGCCGAGCTTCTCGAGCTCGCGCTCCTCGAGCACGCGCAGCAGCTTCAGCTGCATGTTGAGCGAGATCGACTCGATTTCGTCGAGGAACATCGTGCCGCCGCTCGACAGCTCGATCTTGCCGACGCGGTCGTGGACGGCGCCGGTGAACGCGCCCCGCTCGTAGCCGAAGAGCTCGCTCTCGAGCAGCGTGTCGGGGAAGGCGGCGCAGTTGATCGCGACGAAGCGGCCGCTCTTGCGCTTTCCCTGGAAGTGAATCGCGCGCGCCGCGAGCTCCTTGCCGGTGCCGGACTCGCCGTAGATGAGTACGGTGGCGTCGTTCTGGGCGAGCACGCTGATCGTCTCGAAGATCTCGTGCATCACGCGGTTGCGGCTCACCATGTTCGCGAACGAGTAGCGGTCCGAGAGCTGGCTGCGCAGGTAGTTGATCTCGTCGAGGAGCCGGCGCTTCTCGAGCACCTTCTCGGTGGCGAGGAGGATCTCCTCCTTCTGGAAGGGCTTGGTGATGTAGTCGCTGGCGCCCTGCTTGATCGCCTCGACGGCGCCTTTGATGCTCGCGTAGCCGGTGATCATGATCACGTCGAGGTCGGGCCAGCGGTCGCGGATCTCGCGGGTGAGACCGATGCCGTCCGTGCCCGGGATCTTGAGATCCACGACGGCGAGCGAGAACTCGTGCTCGCCGAGCAGCTTGAGCGCCTCGGTGGCGTTGGGCGCCGTCGACACGGCGTACTGCTGCGAGGTGTACAGCTCCTCGAGCTGGCGACAGATGAAAGGGTCGTCGTCGACGATCAGGATGCGCGTTTCCATCGGAAGACCTCGCGTCATGACGGATCCAACGGCAGGAAGAGCGTCACTCTCTTGTCGTCGGGGCCGATCGTGGATTCGAGCAACTCGCCGCCGTGGAGCATGAAGATCTTCTCCGCCACGGCCCAGGCCATGCCTGCCGCTCCGGTCTGCAGGAGCGCGGGCGCTTCGCTCGGACGGCTCAGCTGGAAGTCGACCTCGAGACCGGGATGGCCGTCCCGCGACGCACGGCGGAAGGCGATCGCGAGCGCACTCTCCGCACCCAGCCGGTCGACGACATGGCGCACGGCGACGCCGAGGGCCTGCGAGAAACGGCTCGGGTCGACCATGACGCCGCCGTCTCGCCAGTCGCCGCCGTCGGCGACCGTGACCGGTGTGCCGTTCAGCTGCGTGCGCAGCTGCACGAGTACCGCGTCGACCAGCTCCGCGGTGCCCATCCGCATGCACGCGAGCTGCGTCGGGTGGAAGTACTCGAACGAAACCTTGAGGAACTCCTCGAGGTTGCGAATGGTGCGCTCGAGCATCTGCACCGCGGTCGCGTCGGCCGACGTCCGTCCGGGCGACTCCTGGAGGAAATCGGACCAGTAGTAGAGCTTGTGGAAAAAGTTCCCGAGCTCGTGGCCGATCTCGGCCAGCACCTTCTCCTGGATCGGCACCAGGGCCGCTCCGGTTCGTGTGCCACGCGCGCGCGGGCCGTTCCCGCCGTCGCCGGCGACGTCCTGCCGCGGCTCGGGATCGAGGTGTTTGCTGGTTGCCATCAGGCCGTGTCCGTTCCGCCGGGCACGCCGCTTCGCGGCGCCGACCCGAGGGATGACTACGACCCCTCGCGCCATGCGCCTCCCGCAACGTTCGTCCGGCGAAACGGCATTGTAAGTTTCGACTCTGCAGAGTTGCAAGCACAAAGCCCGCACCCTGGCATTGCTGCCTGTTTCATTTCACGGCGGAGCCCGCGGGACGAGTCTCGAACGCCAGCTTCAGGTTGTGGACCTTGCGCAGCTCGTAGTCCATCTTCAGCAGCGCCTCGATGACGGACTTGATCTCGAGCGTCATCCGGTCGAGCTCGTCGAACGAGACCCGCTCGAGCTCGCGGCGCACCTGCTCGTAGAGATTGAGCAGACTTCCGACGCCGCCGGCTGCGGCAAAGCGCCGGTCGATCTCCTCGTACGATGCGAGGATGCGGTCGAGCATGTCGCGGACGCTGTGAGCTCCGGTCGCAACCGTAGGCACGATTCCCTCGGGAGGCATGATGGCGGCGTGCAATTCGGGTGCCACGGAAGTACTCGATTCTCCAGGAATACCGCGCTGCAAACCCGGCTCCGGCGCACGATGGACCTGGCAAATCTGCACGATTCGTGGGAGAGTCGCGTGGCGACTGCGACGCTGCACGACTCGCTCGCCGCGCCCCACCGCGCGCGCCGTGTGCATCACGACGCGCACGCGCATCGACTGCGGCCGTCGATCATCGGCGGCGACGCGCATCGCGGCGGTGAACGTCGTCACGCGACGCGTGTGATGGCTCGCTAGTCCTTGGTAGATGCGGACTTCCTTGACATCTGCCGAGGCGTCTGCGTAAGGTCCCGCCGTTCCCGGCTCTCCACACCACTCGACCCCGACGGAGGTACCGCGATGACGAAGGCGGAGCTGGTGGCGAAGCTCGCTGAAGCCGGAGGGGTGAGCCGCAAGCAGGCCGACGATCTCTTGAGCGCATTGACTGACAACGTCGTGAAGACCGTGAAGAAGGGCGAGTCCCTCAAAATCCCCGGACTCGGCATCTTCCGGCTGCGAAAGATGAAGGCGCGCCTCGGTCGGAACCCCCAGACCGGTGAGCCCATCAAGATTCCCGCCCGCAAGAAGGTCGGGTTCACGGTCGCCAAGACGTTCAAGGAGGCCGTGCTCGGCAAGAAGTGAGCTTGCTGTCGCCGACGGCCCGCCGCGCGTTCCTCATGGGAGGTGTGCGATGACGATATTGCCGAGACTCGAGATCGTTTTGGCCGTGCTCGCAGCCGGCTGCGCCACGCTGGTGCACGGGCCCTACGAGGACGTCCGCATCGACTCCGAGCCTCCCGGCGCGACCGCGACGGTCTCGCCGTTGATGTCGGAGCGCGGACCGAATTTCCTCGACCCGACGAAGAAGTACACGGTGACCACCCCGGCCACCCTGCACCTCCGGCGCGACAACAGCTACCGGGTCGAGCTGCAGAAGCCCGGCTACAAGATCGCGAGCGCGCAGGTGGCGACCAGCTACGACTGGGTGTGGGCGCAGATCGCGTGCGGCCCGTGCGAGGCGGTCGGGGATCTTCCGACGTTCGATCTCCGCGGCAAGCCCCTCCCGGTGCGCTTCGCCGAGGCGGCGTTCTACGAGTACCCGAAGGGCTTCATCCGCGCGTGGGGCCGGGGGATGCGGGTCTTCAGCCCCGACGCGCTGCTCGGGAGCTCGTTCAAGCTCAGGCGCAAGGACGCGGGCTTCTTCAGCAACTGGCACGCGCTCGGCACACCGCGAGTGGCGCCGACGCTGGAGCCAACCAGTTAGCACACCGACCCGAGACGCCCTCCCCCGACCGCGCGTGGCACGCTCCCATGCCGCGCGGCGTAGCGTCACGCTTCGTCGGTGGTGTGCGGATGCCCGCACGCGGTGCGCTCGCGCGCGAGGTGTCGCTTGGCCGACGGCGCTGTCGAGGTCTGCACCAGCGCGCCGTGTCGCCGACGGGGAGCGCGTGCGCCGCCCCCGGAAGCAGGCTCGATGTGGATCGCGACGCGCGAGGCTGCGCGCCGGCGGTCGATGGCGGCTTCGTAGACACGCACGTAGCCGCGCACCATGCGCGTGGCTGCGAACCGCTCGCACGCGCGGGCACGGCACCGTCGCCGGTCGAGCGCCGCCGCGCGCGGGATCGCCGCGGCCATCTCGTCGACGTCGCGCACCAGGAAGCCGGTGATTCCTTCGTCGACGACCTCGGGCGCGGCCCCGCGCTGAAAGGCGATGACGGGCGTGCCGTAGAGCATGGACTCGACCATGACGAGGCCGAACGGCTCCTCCCAGCAGATCGGAAAGAGCATCGCGCGGGCGCGGCCGACGTGCTCGTTCTTGGCGGCGACGTCGCACTCCCCGACCCACGCCACGCCCGGCAGCCCGAGACGCGGCACGACCTCGCGCTCGTGATACGCCTCGCCCTCACCGGCGTGCGGCAGACCGGCGAGCCGGATCGCCACCCCGGCGCGCTGGGCGGCGTCGATCGCGAGATGTGGCGCTTTCGTCGGCGCAAAACGGCTGATGAACGCCACGTAGTCACCCGGCTCCGCGACGAACGGGAACTCCGCGGGGTCGATGCCGTGGCGCACGACGTCGATGTGGGGCAAGGGGTCCTCGAGCTCCCGCTGCCGCTCGCTGATCGCGACGTACTGGACGTCGGGGTGGCAGCCGTAGAAGCGCGACAGCTCGTCGACGCGATCGTGATGCAGCGTGTACACGAGCGGCGCCCGAACGAACCGCGACAGCGCCAGCGCGGCCGCCTGGTTCGCGTGGACGACGTCGAAGGCCTCGGCGGCGATCTCGGCACAGCTCCAGGCGACGTGGTTCAGCTCCGCCATCGCCTCGATCGGCCAGACCGATTCCCGGTAGAGCCAGCGAAGGTCCGCGGCCGTCCGTGAATCGCCGGTGGCGAACAGCGTGACCTCGTGTCCGGCCCGGACCAGTCCCTCGGTCAGGTAGTGCACCACGCGCTCCGTGCCGCCGTAGCCGACGGGCGGAACGGCCGCGGCCGCGGTGGAAATGATGGCAATCCGCATGATCATCGCGTTTCGACGATGTCGACGTCTCCCTCCTTGCGCGCGATCTCGATCGAGCCGCCGTACTTCCCGCGTAACACGTTCAGATCCACGCGGGCATCCCCGATTCGCAGGTTGCGGATTTCGAGCCACGGGAGCCAGGGCGGGAGCTGCGGCTGGCGAAAGACGGCACGGCGGCGCGGCGCATCGAGCTCCATGCCGAGCGAGGCTTCGAGCAGCAGAAACACGCTCGCCGCCGCCCACGCCTGCGGTCGACACGCGACCGGATACGGCACCGGGGCGCTTTCGCGCCGGCGACCGAAGCCGCAGAACAGCTCGGGCAGCCGGCGGTCTTCGAAGTGGAGCGAGCCCTCGACGAGCCCGGTGAGGACATCGAGCACACCGTCGACGCGCTCGTACCGACGCAGGCCCGCGGCGATCAGCGCGTTGTCGTGCGGCCAGATCGAGCCGTTGTGGTAGCTCATCGGGTTGTAGCGCGGCTGCCCGCTGGCGAGTGTCCGGATCCCCCAGCCCGAGAAGAGATCCGCGCGCAGCAGGCGCGAGCCGAGGAGACGCGCGCGCCCGGCGTACGGTACGCCGCAGAAGAGGAGATGGCCCGCGTTCGACGCGACCACCTCGCAGGGCCGCTTGTGGTGGTCGAGCGCCAGCGCATACGTCCCCTCGCGCTCGATCCAGAAGTCGTCGTTGATGCGCTGGCGAAGGGTCGCCGCCGCCGCGAGCCAGTCGGCGGCGCCATCCATCTCGAGCGCCTCCGCGAGCTCCGCCATCGCGACCAGCGCCGCGTACCGGTACCCCTGCACCTCCACCGGCGCGATCGGCGGCTCCGCGAGCCGGCTGTCGGCGTGGAAGATCGAGTCCCCGGAGTCTTTCCAGCCCTGGTTCGCCAGGCCGTGCTCCGTCCGCCGCTCGTACTCGAGGTAGCCGTCACCGTCGCGGTCCCCGTAGCGCTCCATCCAGTCGACGGCCGCGCGCGCGTTCGGCCAGAGGTCGCGGACCAGCTCGAGGTCATTCGTGACGCGTGCATAGGCTCCGAGCAGCATGCAGAAGAGCGGCGTCGCATCGAGGCTGCCGTAGTAGCGGCCGAAGGGCACCTCGCCCGTCGCCGGCATCTCGCCGTAGCGTGCCTCGTGGATGATCTTGCCGGGCTCCTCGTCGCGCGCCGCATTGACCTCCGTGCCCTGAAGTGAGGCAAGGGTGCGCAGCACGCTCCTGGCGAGGCCGGGCGCGAAGCTCAGCATCTCGCGCGCCGTGACCAGCGCATCGCGGCCGAAGATCGTCGCGAACCAGGGAATGCCCGCGTACACGAAGCGGTCGGTCGCGTGTGGCGTGTCCGGCTCCGGTGCCACCGTCAGCATGAAGATGTCGGCGAGCGCCTGCGCGATGATCGCGTTCAGGCCGTCGTCGGCCGAGTGCACGGTGGTGAGCTCGGCCTGCCACAGACGATGCTCCCGCTCGCGCACCGCTTCGGCGCCGGTGAAGCCCAGCCGCGGCGGTGGCGGCGCCTCGTCGTTCAGACAGGCGATGACGACTTCGACCACCCGCTCCTCTTCCGGCGCGAAGACCAGGTCGAGTGATGCCTGATGCCCTTCCCAGCGCACGTCGGCGCCGCTGATCTCGCAACGCGTGAGGCGGCGCACGCCGTCGAGGCCGCGGTACCCGAAGCAGAGGGCGCCGCCGTCGACGCACGAGGGTTCGTACACACCACGGCGACTGCGCGCCAGACCGCGGACCTGGAAGACGTCGGCGAAATCGGCGGACAGACGCAGCTCGAGGCGCATCGCCAGCGGCTCGAGCGTGAAGCTATGGAGCACCAGGCGGAGGAGCAGCTGCGGCCCGCAGAGGAGCGTCGTCCGGCGAATGGAGAGCGTCGAGCGCGAGGTGAACCGGCCGTCCTCCTGCACGTCGTTGTTGGTGAGGTTCGCGACCGCCCGCAGGTTGTCCGCCGTCACGGCGGACGAGAGGAAGAACGGCGGACGGCCGCCGGCCAGCAGCTCGAGCTGCGAGAGATGGCGGGTCCCGCGGAAGAAGAGACCCACCTCCTCCTCGAGCGCGAACGGGATGTCGCCGGACTGATCCAGGACGGCGAACGTGTCCTGATGCGACAGGACGTGCTTGCGCCGGCGACTCGCGAGCGATGAGGCGAGGACGTAGTACTCGTCGCCCACCCGCAGGTGCTCGCCCTCGTGCGGCGACACGGGAGAAGCGGGTCGATTCATCGGGGAGACGAGCGGTCGAATGCCACATGGCATCGCGACGCGCAACGACGTCGTCACGTTGCGTCGCGCGGGGCGACACGCCACCGGTGCGGATCCGCGTCCCTGCATGATGGCACGCCCTTGGCAATGGGGCATGGGTCGCGCAGGCCTCGTGCTCAGCCGGGAGGCGCCGTCGCTGGCGGCGGTGGCCGACCTGGCGTCGCGCCTCGGCGAGGCCGAGTCGGCGCTCCTGCGCGTGATCACGGCGCTCGCGCGGCTCGAGCCGGTCGCCGCGGAGGTGGTGGCACTCGCGACGGTCGGCGTCCGCCGCGAGCCGCCGTGCATCGCGCTCGGCGAGCTGCCGGTCCATGCCGACGCCGTCGGGATGCGCTTCGCCGCCGTCGCCGACCTGTTGTCCGAAGAAGGGCTGCTCGCGCCGTCGAGCTACCGCGCGCTGCGCGCGCGCACCCCCGACGTCGCGGTGCTCGTGCGCCGCTGGACCGCGGCGGCCCCCGCCCGCGACGGTCGCGACGCCCTTGCGCTGCGGATCGCCGGCGTCGCCATGCGCCCGCTCCTTCGCCACCTGAGCCTCTCGCTCGAACCGCCCGACGCGCCGCCGTGTTCCGCCTCGGGGCGGTGTCCGTATTGCAACGGCGAGCCCGACTTCGCCACCGTTGGTCGGAACGCGCGGATCCTCTACTGCGCGCGCTGCGACGCGGCCTGGCGCGCACCGCGCGGCGGCTGCGCCTTCTGCCGCGAATCGCGGCTCGACCGTCTCGCCTTCCGCCGCACGGGCGAGCCGCCCTACGGGCTCGAGGTCTGCGCGACCTGCCGCCACTACCTGAAATCCGTCGACGTCCCGGTCAGCGGCTACCTCGCGATCGAGCGGGCCCTCTCCGCCCCACTCGACAGCGGCGCGCGCGCCGCCGGCCTGGTGGGCTGAAGGACCCAGCCGGCCTTGCCGCCACCGCGCCCGATGCCATAGACCGACCCTCGCGCATGGCCGACGGCCGACCGATCGCGCCGGGTCTCTTCGACGTCGACGCCGGCGAGCCCCGGCTGATCGCCGCCGAATGCGTCGCGTGCGGCCGCCGACAGTTTCCGGCCGCCGCCGTCTGCCCGTACTGCGCGGCCGACGGCACGCGCGAGATCCGCGTCGGACCCGCGGGCCGCCTCGAGCTCTACACGATGGTTCTGCGCGCGCCGCCCGGCTACCGCGGTCCGGTGCCGTACGCGCTCGGCATCGTCGCGCTCGACGGGGGCCTGTCAGTGGTCGCCCGCCTCACGGAGACGGACGCGACGCGTCTCCGACCGGGCTTGCCGGTCGAGCTGGTCGTCGAGCCGCTGTTCACCGACGACGCCGGCCAGCGGGTCGTCTCGTACGCCTTCCGGGCCGCCGCGGCATGAGGCCCGTCTACATCACCGGCGTCGGCCTCCATCCGTTCGGCCGGTTTCCTGATCTCGGCCTCACGGCGCTCGGCGTCGAGGCCGTGCGCGCGGCGCTCCGCGATGCCGGCCTCGGCCGCGGCGGGTTTCAGGCAGCGTTCTGCGGCACCGTGTACGGAGGTGTGGCGGCCGGGCACAAGGTGCTCACCGCGCTCGGGCTGTCGGGCGTACCGATCGTGAACGTCGAGGCGGGCTGCGCGAGCGGCGGGGCGGCGCTCGCGCTCGGCGCGGGCGCGGTGGCCAGCGGAGGCGCCGACGCCGTCCTCGTCTTCGGCCTCGAGAAGATGCCGCGCGGGATGATCCGCTCGAGCTTCTTCGAGTCCTGGCACGAGGAAGCCGGCCTCGCGGCGACGCCGGCGTACTTCGCGCTGCGTGCGCAACGGCTCATGCTCGACGGCGACGTGACGCTCGAGGACCTGGCGCGCGTGTCGGTCAAGAACCATCGCCACGGCGTCGCCAATCCCCACGCCATGTACCGGCGGGCCGTGTCGCTCGAGGAGGTGCTCGCCTCGCCCGTGGTGTGCGAGCCGCTCCGGCTCCTCATGCTGTGCGCGCCGAACGAGGGGGCCGCGGCGGTCGTGCTGTCGGCGCGACCCGCGGCGCCCGCGATCCGGGTGGCGGCCGCCGTGCTGCGCTCGCACGTCGCCGGCTCGGTGCTCGGCGAGCACACGCCGCTCTCGGGCCTCACCGACGAGCGGGTGCCGACGCCGACGGAGATGGCGGCGCGCGCCGCCTATGACGACGCCGGCGTCGGACCGCGCGACCTCGACGTCGTCGAGGTGCAGGACACTGATTCGGGACGCGAGATCCTCTCCGTCGAGGAGCTCGGCCTCTGCCCGCCGGGCGGCGGCGGACGCTGGGTCCGCGACGGCGGCGGCGAGCTCGGTTCCCGGCAGCCCGTCAACGCCAGCGGCGGCCTGCTCGCCCGTGGCGAGCCGCTCGGCGCGTCGGCCCTCGCGCAGATCGTCGAGCTCACCTGGCAGCTGCGCGGCGCCGCCGGCTCGCGGCAGGTGCCGCACGCGCGCACCGCCCTCGCGCACACGGTCGGACGCGGCGCCAACGCGTGCGCCGTCATCCTCGCGCGCTGATCGTCAGGGCGTCGGCGGCGGGACGCAGCGGAGCTGCAGGACGTCGCGGTCCTTGGCGGCGCCCGGACCGTACGCGATCGTGCGAATGAGGAGCTTCGTGCGGCCGGCCGGGACGTCGGCATCCATGCGGCCGGTGCACCGCTCGCCCGGACCGATCGGCGCCTGGAACCGGCCGAAGGCCGCGAGGAGGGCGCTCCGCGCCGCGACGTTCTGCGGCCGCTCGAGCGCCGTCGGCCGCAGCACGTCCACGCCCGACACAGTCCCGGCGGCGCACCCGAGCCGCGCGTCGTCGCCGCCGAGGCATGCCCAGAGGTGGAACCGGCACGTGCCCGGCGTCGGGTCGAAGTCGCACGCGGGGTCGCCGTCGACGCACGTCTGCTTGGCCAGCGGCAGCGCGTTCCGGCTGAGCGCCGGCGGCCCCATCTCGAGCGACCACTCGAGGCCGCAATCGCTCGACGCGGAGCCGCCGCCCGGGATGCGCAACGCGGGCGGCAGGAGCTGACAGTCGCTCGTGCAGCGAGCGCCCGGCGTGCCGTTCGCCGCGCCGTCGTCGCACTGCTCGCCGCAGTCCGTCACGCCGTTGCCACACTCGCGGCGGCAGGTGGCCGAGCAGCCGTCGCACGGCGTCGTGTTGCCGTCGTCGCACTCCTCGCCGAGCTCCTGGACGCCGTTGCCGCACACCGCCGGGTTCGGGTTGCACCTGAGGGTCATCCGATTCCCGGCCATCCGATGGCCCTCGGTGTCGGTCGCCGTCGCGTCCACGACACGGCTCGCGACCAGGCCCGGCAGATGCGGCACCACGAAGGGATGGAGCGCCGTGCAGACGCTGCGCGCGGTGACGGGCGTACCGCTCTGCAGGGTCCTCGTACCGGCGACGAGCGTCATGCCGAGCGATTCGAGAGCCGGGACGAGCTCGCCCAGGTTCGTGACGTCAGTCGCGTCAGCCGGGGAGAGCGGCGCGGGACGAAGGAGCGCAACGACCTTGATCGCCGGCGGATGGCACGTAGGGAGCCGCAGATCGTCGAAGTTGATGCAGGCGCCGAGGCGGAACGTGCACGTGCCGTCGCTCGCCCCGTCCGCGTCGCACGACGGGTCACCGTCGATGCAGGTCTGGTTGGCGGAAGGGAACCCGTTCACGATCGGGCCGTTCGGGTTCTCGATTGCCCACTCGAGAAAGCAGTCCGATGATTCGATGTGCGACGCCGGAACGTAGCGGACGGTGCCGACGAGCCGGCAGGACGCGTCGCAGCCGTCACCCGGCGTGCCGTTGCGCGCGCCGTCGTCGCACTGCTCGTCACACTCGATGTCGGCGTTACCGCATGTCTCGACCTTGCACGAGGGCGAGCACCCGTCGCACGAGTGGTTGTTCCCGTCGTCGCACTCCTCGCCGTCCTCGACCACCCCGTTGCCGCACTGGGCGGGCGGCGTCCCGCACGGGGGCAGGTTCACGTTCTGCGCGATGACGGGCGGGGGAGTCAGCGCGGCGCCGAAGGCAATCTGCGGCAACCGCGCGGGATCGAGATACTCGAGCCGGTTGAGGGCCGACGTCAGCGTGCCGCCGATAGTCATCGGTCCGCTCGCCTGGAACAGGTTCTCGCCCGTGAGACCCAGCGACGACACGACGGCGCCCGCGTTCACCGTGACCTGACAGGCGCGCAGGATCACGGCGCCACCGAGACCATCGGCGTAGACGTCAGCGTGAACCCGGTTCGTGACCGTGATCGTCTCGGCGGTGATCTGGAACTCGCCGCCGCCGTCGCCGTTCAGCTGGCCCTGGAGAAGGGCCTGCGCGCCGGCGCTCCCGAAAATCGAGCCCGCGCCGCCCGTTCCGCCGCTCACGTCGATCGCGGTGAGGGTCAGGTTGCGTCCGGCGTCGGGGGTGACGTCGCCGCCGGTCGCGTCCGTGCCGCGCCCCGCGGCGGAGATCGGGGCGGTCTGCAGGAGGTCCGTGCCGGCGCTCAGGTCGATCTCGCCGGCGCTACCGTCGGGGAACCCCGAATCCGCGCTGATTGCGGCGGTCACGCTCAGGCTACCGGTCACCGCGGTGATCTCGATGTCGGCGCCCGTGCCCCCACCCTCCGTCGTGCTGCCTCCCGCGTTGCCGCTGACGGCGCCGCCGACCGAGACGGCGCCGTTTGCCGTGATGGTGACGCTCCCCGCGTCGCCGGAGAGCCCGCCGCCGTTCACGTTGAGCGGCCCGCTGATCGTCGCGTCGCCGCCCGCCTCGAGGTCGATCGTGCCGCCACCGTCCTCGCCGCCCGAGGAATTGATGCCGCTGCCGCCGGCCGTGATCGATCCCTGCGGCGCGATCACCGACACGTCACCGCCCACGTCCGGCGCGGTGACGTTGATGAATCCCTGGATGAGGCGATCGCCGCCGCTGCAGATGCCGTGGCTCACCGAATCGCCGCAGTCCGGCACGTCCTCCGCGCACGGGCTGCCGTCGCTCGGTCCCCCGACGCAGAGGCCGAGGAGATCGATCTCGCCGCCGTACGCCGTCGTCTGCGTTCCCTTAGCGAGCAGGTTTCCGTCGACCTGCATCGCGCCGAGGGCGGCCAGCGTGATGATGCCGCCCTGCGCGCTGCCGCTGACGTCGATCTTCCCCTTCGTGGTGCCGCTCGCCTCGACCCGGATGTCGCCAGTGGTGACGATCGAGAGCGTCGGGAAGGAGCTGATCGGCGCCGACCCGAGGATCGAGGCCGCAGGTTCGACGCGGACGCTGCGGGCGCGGATGGTCAGCGTCCCCGACGCGAACGAGAGGCTCGACCCGGGCCGCAGATCGAGGGCGCGGCCGCCGAAGTCGAGCACCGTGTCGGGATCGACCGTCACGTCCGCGGTCACGACGCACGGATCGGCGGTGACCGGGCAGAGGTCCGAGCTCCGGCGAGCCGCGGATGGCCGAGCACGACGAGCAGGGCTACGATCCGGAGGGCGTCGCGAATGCGGAGCGGCTCCAAACGGCGCGACCCTGTAGCATGCCGAGGGCCCCCGGGCTAGCGATAAAAAGTGGAAAAAAAGTACACGAATTCGCACGCATGCGGGCACTTGCACCGTCGGGCGAGTCAGCTACCCTGCCGGCGGCATGGGGCGGGAAACGCTCGAGCCCCAGGAGCTCGTCGCACCCGAGGAGTTCGACCGGGTGCGGCGCCGCGACCTGGCCACTCGCGTCGCGGTCGCGGCAGCGCTTCTCGCCGTCCTCGCCTCGATCTCCGCGCTCGAAGCCGAGCACGGAGCCGCCGAGGCCATCCTCGCAAAGAACGACGCGATCCTGTGGCAGAGCCGCGCGTCGGACGAATGGGCCTACCGTCAGGCGAAGTCGATCAAGCTCCACCTGCAGGAGCTCGCCCCCGGCGGCGTCCCCGACGCGAACGAGAGGCTCGACCCGGGCCGCAGATCGAGGGCGCGGCCGCCGAAGTCGAGCACCGTGTCGGGATCGACCGTCACGTCCGCGGTCACGACGCACGGATCGGCGGTGACCGGGCAGAGGTCCGA
>WNGI01001269.1_pt1 | contig 20716 bp, 20 predicted proteins | sample 5400621 | NCBI WGS metagenome assembly WNGI01 (sample SAMN13153374, study PRJNA577476) | soil metagenome | isolation source: 20 cm soil or saprolite under Garry oak tree replicate 1 | place: USA:California | collected 2016-06-15
CGGTTGGTGGTTTCGATCGCCAAGAAGTACATCGGCCGCGGCATGTCTTTCCTGGACCTGATCCAGGAGGGCAACATGGGTTTGATCCGCGCGGTCGAGAAGTTCGACTACCACAAGGGCTACAAGTTCTCGACCTACGCGACGTGGTGGATCCGGCAGGCCATCACGCGCGCCATCGCGGACCAGGCGCGGACGATCCGCATCCCGGTGCACATGGTCGAGACGATCAACAAGCTGGTGCGCGTGTCGCGGCGGCTCTTGCAGGAGCTGGGCCGCGAGCCTGCGGACGACGAGATCGGCGAGGAGATGGGGATCACGCCCGAGAAGGTGCGCGAGATCGTGAAGGTGTCGCAGGACCCGGTGTCGTTGGAGACTCCGATCGGCGAGGAAGAGGACTCGCACCTGGGCGACTTCGTGGAGGACCGGGAAGCGGTCTCGCCGTCGGACGCGGCTTCGCTGACGATGCTGCACTCCGAGGTCGAGGATGTGCTGGATACGTTGACCCCGCGCGAGAGGCGCGTGCTGCAGCTGCGGTTCGGATTGATCGACGGGCACCAGCGGACGCTGGAAGAGGTGGGAAAGCGGTTCGGCGTGACGCGAGAACGCATCCGCCAGATCGAAGCGAAGGCGCTGCGCAAACTACGCCATCCCTCCCGCTCGAAGAAGCTGAGGGACTACCTGGAATAGCCGCCCCCCCGGCGGCATTAGGTGCGTTTTGCGCAAAAAGCTCCTTTAACACGCTGCCAATCGTTCGTTTTGCGCAAAACGCGCCGAATCGGCCTCACGATTTCGCCTGACAATTACAGCCGTGCCGGTCATCACGATCGGGCGGCAGTTTGGGGCGGGCGGCGCGACCGTCGGCCACATGCTGGCGACCGAGCTCAAGGCCGATTTTCTCGATTCCAAAATCATCGACGAGGTGGCGCGCCGCCTCCAGCTCCCCAAAGAAGAGGTCGAGGCAGAGGACGAGCACCCCGGCTCCTTGCTCGCCAGGCTGCTGGTGGCGCTCGGATCGGCGAGCAGCGAGCCGCTGATCCCGCCCGAGGCGACTGCCTGGAGCCCGCCCAACGCCGCCCCGACCTTCGACACCCGCAAGGCCGTGCTCCAGATCACGCAGCACGTGATCGAGGAGGCGGCCCGCACCGGCAACGTGGTCATCGTCGGCCGCGGCGGGGCCTACATCTTGAGGAGCTTCCCCGACGCGCTTCACGTCTTCCTCCGGGCGGCGGAGGCAGTCCGGGTCAAAACGATCATGGCCCGCTTCAACATCGGCTCCGAGGACGAGGCAAGGCGCCGGCTGAAGCAGACCGACGAGAACTGGACCTCGTACATCCGGCAGGTCTATGGCCACGACCGCAACCATCCCGCCCACTACGACATGGTCCTGGACACCGGGCGGTTGGGCTACGAGGCGACGGTTGACGCCATCCTGGAGGCGCTGAAGCGCCGAAAGCCGATAACCTAGCGGGGGTGATCCGCTCCCTCGGCTCGCGCACGTCTGGCGTCGACGGCTCCAGCGAGGGCGGGCGCATCAATACCATCAACCTGCCAGGCGCGCTCGTCATCTACGGCGTGGCGCTTGTCCAGTCCCTGCAGCGCCGGAACCCGAAATCGAAGCTGAGTGTGGCCCCGGTCCAGGTGGACGGGGTCTGGTGCCTGGAAATGAGCTACCTGGGCGACGAGCCGGTCGGCGTCCCGGAGCGCTGGCAGGGCCACCGAGTGGTCCTCAAGAAGGTCGAGCCGCCTGCGCCGGGTCCCTGACCGGTTCGGCCCCCAAAGCAAGGTCCGGGAGGTTGTCGACCGGCTCGGCGACCGCGGACGTGAGGCTCTGCGCCGGCACGGCTACGACCTCGGCGAGGGCTTCGTGGACGTGCTCTCCCAGTACCAGACGCTCGAGCACGCCGGCCGGACGGAGCGACTGCGAGACCTCCAGGGCTTGCTCAAGGAGCTGAACTCCTCCGCGGATGAGGGCTAGCGCACGCCCCCACACGGCGCTGCGCCGACCTCCCCGGCAAGCGGGGAGGTGAAGAACTCCTTCACGTGCAGGGCGCACGAAATGTCGTCGCTTGTTTACAGTCTCTTGAACCTTCCAATTCGAATGACCGCGATGTACCATGCAACGAATTCGTCAGCAGGATCGTTATATAGGTCGAGGTTCACGTCATTGCAAAGGTCGAAGCTGGAGTCAGACAAGGGCAAGTGCGCTTGCGGCAGGCGTCGGAAGGACGCCGCCATCTACACCTATCGCTCCCGGACCGACCGGTTTCTGTTCCACAGGTGCGAGTGCGGCACGGAGTGGACGGAGCACCAGACGGACATCGACCCCACCGATCCCGTCACATCGGATGAGGTGATCGAGGTCCACAAGCAGCTGGCCACGTTCGAAGGTTCGATCGCGGAGCTGCTACAGCCTCACTCAGCCTGAAGGAAGGCGGCTCGGTCCTGGGCCCGGGGGCGCCGGAGGCTCGGGCACCATGCAGTGGGCGTACAGGATGGTGCATCCGCCCGATCCGGCCTTGATCGAGTACGACTGGCCGGGCGGCACGAGCATCCAGTCGCCTGGCTTGAGAGTCTGCCCACCGTACTTCAGCGAGCCGGTGATAATGACCCTAAACACCCACACGCGGTGCACGTGCTCGGGAACGGCCGCCCCTCGCTTCATCCGGCTGGTGAACACAAGAAGGTTGTCGAGCGGAAGCGCGACCGGCAGCTGCCACTGCTCGACTCCGGCCGGCATGCCGGTCCTCTTCAACGCGTTCTTGGCCGCGGTCATGCCTGGGTCGCGCGATGTGGTTACCCGGTTCGCGCGCCGAATCCCGCCTTTGCGCAGGACTTCGTTGACCTTCCGCGCTCCTTTGAGCTCACCCTTCGCGTTCCGGTCGAGCAGCGAGTCATCCGGACGCCACTGAGACATCCCAATTCCCCTCCCAAACACGAGCCGCGCTGACTGCAGCTGGGGTCCGGGTCAGACCTTACTCTCGGGGGGAGGCTTGTCAAGCGGCTTCAGTCCGTGCGCAAGCGCCCAGGTGGCGACTTCCGTCCGGGATCGAACCCCGAGCTTGTTGCGAATGCGCTCCACATGGCCTTCGGCGGTCCGTTCGGCGATAAACAGGTGCTGGGCGATCTCCTTGTTCGTCCTGCCGGCCGCGACCATCCCCACCACTTCGCGCTCGCGCTTGCTCAGGAGTCCGCCGTCAGCCAGCGTTTGTTCGGCGGGCGTATGTCCGCCCAGCGCGTACGCGATCGCCTCCGCGGTGGTCATCGCCTCGCCTTCTTTCCACGCCGGCCGCGATTGCCGGCGTACCGAGTCGAGCTGATTGGCCCTGAACGACCAAACGGCCAGCGAGTACTCGCGCGACAGGCGATCCGCGGCGCCTGCCAGCCGCAGAGCACGATTGTCGTCGCGTCGGGCCGCGGCGATGAGTGACAGGCCGACGAGGCTCCAGACGATGCCGAACCAGTCATTGACGCCACGAAAGATCGAGAGCGCCTCGTTCCACGATTCGGCGGCGTGATCGACGTCGCCCACATCCAGCTGCGCGCTGGCCAGGCTTTCGAGGTATCGAGCCGTCCGTGCGGGATCACCCTCCCCGCGCGCGGACGCGACACACGGGCTCAGCATCTCGACTGCGCCGGCAGGGTCGCCCTGCGTGATGGCAAGCAAGCCGCGCGCGTTTCTGATGTCGGCCAGGAGTGTCTGATTCGACGAGTCGCCAAGGATCGACAAGGCCTCGTCGTACATCTGACCCGCGAGGTCAAGCTCGCCGGCCACCTCATTTACGAGCCCAGCCCCGTTGAGGGCTCGGGCGAGCAGCTCGGGCTCAGCTACCTTTCGCGCCAGGGAAACGGCCGCTTCGGCAAGTGTTCTGCTTGCGGCGGCACCGGCCTGCCGCCAAGCGAGGCGTGCGGCCATGGTCAATGCTTTGACCCGGAGGGTGTCGCCCGGCCGTGAGTGGTCGAGCAATTCGAGGATGAGCGCTTGCGCGCGCGACTGATCGCTGAAGTCGGCGTCGCCGATTTCCAGCGCAAGTCCCAAGCCGCCGTCCTGCGCGTTGTCGCGCGCCCAACCGATGGCGTGCCAGAAGTTGGCCCTCTCCATGGGCTCCCATGTCCGCGAGCTGAAGTAGTCGTAGTGCTTCTTCTGCGTCGCTTCCAGCTCGCCTGATTCGCGCAGCCTCTCGTTGGCGAAGTCGTGGTGAGACTCCAGGAGGTTATAGCGTGTCCCTCGTTCGGTGGTGCTGTCAGCCACGACCATCGACTTCTGGACGAGCCCAGACAGGATGGGCAGCGTCGCGGCGCAGATCGCCCGCGCGGCCTCCATGGTGAAGCCGGCCTGAAACACCGCAAGCCTCCGAAACAGTCGCGCTTCATCCTCAGTGAGTAGGCGATAGCTCCAGTCAATGGCCGCGGTCATGGTCTGCTGCCGCTCAGGCACCGTCCGCGAGCCCGACGCCAGCACGCGGAAGCGGTCGTTCAGATTCTCCAGCAGCTCGCCCTCGGACATCATGTCGAGACGCGCAGAGGCCATTTCGATCGCGAGCGGCAACCTGTCGAGTCGCTCGCAGATTCGAGCGATCATGTCGGCGTGCGGCTTCGCGCTGAAGCCCGGCCGCACGAGCCTCGCGCGTGCCTCGAAGAGATGAAGCGCGTCTGTGTCGCCGAGCGCGGTTAGCGGCCACCGAGCCTCACCTGCGATCCCCAGCGGCTCGCGGCTGGTGGCCATGATCGACAGGAGCGGACAGCGCTCGAGTGCCGCCTGGCAGAATGCCGCACTGGCCGCAATCAGGTGCTCGCAGTTGTCGAGCACCAACAGCGCGTGGCGCATCGCAAGCCAGGAGGTCACGACGTCGATCGGGCGTCCCCGTCCTGGCAGCTCGGCGGTGGCGACAACCGTCCCGACCACGTCGTCGGTGCCGGCGAGGTCGATCCACCAAACTCCATCCGGCCAGTGGTCGAGGCTGCGCCGCGCCAGCTCCGCCGCCAACCGGCTCTTGCCAGAACCGCCGGCGCCGACCAGGGTCACCATGCGCGAGCTCCCCAACACCGTTTTGAGCGAGCGCAACTCGGCCTCGCGTCCTACAAAGCTGGTGAGGGGTCGAGGCAGATTCTCTGGAGCTGCAGGGGCCTGGCGGCCCTGGCCGGCCACCGTGCTCATCACCGTATTTTGACGATCCGCCGGGCGAACACAAAAGAGAGAGGGATTGGGGAATCCCTCTCTCCAAGGGGATACGGAGTGTCGCGTTGACCGTGTTAGGGAAGCTCGCCATGGCCGCCGCGCGTCGGCCGGTCGGCCGGGAGCGCAGTCGCAGCCGCTTTCGGGTTGTCCTGGCGAAGGACAGTGCCCGGCGCCGCGTGGACGACAACCTGGCCCTGGGATGTGGCCGCTGCGCCAGTGAGTGCCTTGGTCGCGTAGCCACCCATGGCCGCGAGACCCAAGGCGACGATGATGAGGATCGCCGCGACGAACGTTCTCGAAACTGACGCTCCGCCGAATGATGCCCTGGCTTCCATGTCTATCTCCTCAGTGGTTTTGATTTCGGCTGCTCTCGCAAACCGTTGTGTCGAGACTAGGAATCAGGGCGTATTGCTCATAAGGGGGGAAACCCCTGAATCGGCCGCCTTCCGGTACCTGTTTTCAGGTACCTGCCCGGGAGAGGTGAGGCGGGGCCGTCGCCGGCCCCGCGTACTTCCTATGAGCTGGCCGCGAGGGCCGAGGCCTCGCTCAGCAGCTGCTGGCCCTGGGCGATCATCCGTTTCAGGTCCTGCTCGGTGGTCGGACCCCCGCCGAAGGCGGCGTTGGTGAGCGCCGTCCTCATGCCGGCTTCCAGCGCGTCTCGCTGAGAGGTCAGCGAAGCAAGGCTGCTTTCCACGGCTGCGTAGTGCCCGTCATCGCCGGTACTGCCGCTGCCGAGCGCGTGCGACGATGCAACCAGGCTGTCGTGCGCGAACGGTCCAAACGGCGCCGCGATCTGCTTGTACACCCCGCGCAGTCGCACCAGCGACTCGTGATGCTGGCGCAGGTCGCGAGAAACGGCAGAGGTCTGGAGGAAGTCGGCCAGCACCGCGCCGTCGGGCTCGTAGCTGTCCTTCAGCCCGAGGAGGGCGAGGATGGTGGGGCGAATGTCGGCGTGATCGGACCAGGTCTGGCCGCTCCGCCCGAGATTCTTGACTCCGGGTCCAACGAAGCCAAGCCACGTGCGTCCGATGTCTTCGGTGGCGTCGCCGTGGCTGTATGCGAAGTGATAGTCGATGCATGTCGCCACGTTCAATGTGGCCGGCCGCTCGATGCAGCGATTGTCGCCGGTGGTGAGGAAGTAGTCGGGGTTGGCGAAGTACGTGAAGCTTGGCGTGCGCTGTGGGTCGGCGTTGGTCATGTGCAGAGCCTGCTGCCCGACCGGATCGGCCATCCACAGCATGACCGGTGTGGCGGACGAGCTCACGTAGGGGTCGACCGCCCGGGCCACCGCGAGCTCACGCTCGAACTTCCGCAAGCTGGCATCGGTGCGAGCAGGATTGCCAGCGACGTAGACCGTGGGCGCAGAGTCGAAGTGGATGTCGAACGCAGCGGGCAGGTCGGCCGCCGGCACGAGGGCTTTGATGTTCTGCTCCACCTCACCGATCTGATTCGCAGGGCACGTCTGGCCGGCGCTGATATTGCAGTAGGTGTGACTCCAGATTCCGTCGGTCGACTGTCCGCCCGCGAAGTGGTCGTTCTCGTCCGAGGTGAATACGAAGAGGCTGTTCGACTTGTTGATGCCGTCCGCCGCCAGACGGGTGAAGAACGCGCCGAAGGCCTGGTCGTAGGCGTGAAGCTGGGCTACGTAGTCGGCCTCGCCTGGGCCTGACGCGCGGAACAAGCTGTGATTGTCGTGCGCATCGGAGATGTACGCGGTCGTGATGGGAACTCCCGCTTCCTGCATCTGCGCGACGTAGCCAAGTGAAACCTTGGCGAACATCCCGTCGAACCCGGGGAAGCCGGGATTGCCGCTCGGGTCGGTGATGTCGTGGTTTTCGGTGTCCTTCACGACGTGCTGCCCGCCGGTGATCGTGGGGTTGACGTATTTGGCGCCGAAGAGGCCGTTGAATCCGTTGTAGCCACCGGGCTCATCAGGGAGCAGGTCCGGTCGCAACTTGGTGCTCGTGTTGCAGATGCCGCCGCCCTGGGCGCAGTGGATGGCGATACCGACGAAATCAGTTTGGGCCAGGGCTGGAGTCGCCAACGCTTCCTCCCACTCTTGTGAATGGGCTCCGAAGACCTTGGTCATGTCCCCGGCCGGCGTGGTCTTGGTGTTCTCGAGCACGACGTTCGCCGTCGACACCGCGCCGTAGTCACATCCCGCGCGCGTGTAGGGCACCCAGGGCGCCGGAGTGTTCAGGCCGCCCGTGGTGACCATGTTGGGCCGCGGGTCGTTGGCGCCGGTTGCGGTCACGTCGTCGACCTTGTCGGTCCAGTACTTGAACGCACTCGAAAACGCGGTCGTCCCATCCGGTCTGAAGTAGCCGTAGGAGTTGCTGACGGTCAGGCCCTGGCGGTCCGGGTAGAGGCCGGTCAGCGAGGTCAGGATTCCGCCCGCGGTGTGGGAGATGAGGATCGTGTGCTCGTTATCGCTCAGGGTCCCGTTGCTGGTCATGAAGCTGAGCAGGTTCGGCATCTGCTCGAGGTCTGACGGCACGCCGTCGCGGTCCCGGGTGAGATGCGTGTTGTCGAACTGGATGTAGATCACGTGTTTGATGCCGTTGCCGAGCTGACAGCTCTGCGCCGAGCCAATTGCCGCAGGTTGCGCCGACGCGGTGCCGGGAACGAAACCTTGCATCGCCACCACGGCGGCCACCACTGCGAGCCGAATCAGCCGTCTCATACCCAACCCCCTAGCCGTTGAAGCCGACTGCAATTCTGCGAATCCCCGCTCCGGCTCGCAGCCCCGACCATAACCCGCCGCCCGTTATCCGCGGGTTGGGTCCGGCTTAGCAATCGAAGTTATTGACCGCCGGCCCGCATGTCAAGTCTTCGAGGGCGTGACCATGGGCGGCAGGGTGGTCAGGCGGCCTGGTTGATCGCCGCCTGCATGTCTGTGGCCGCCTTTTCGAGCACCGTCTGCAGCGCATCCTTCGCCATCGGCTGGTGGTCGGCGATCACCGTGTCCCATACGGTGCCGAGGTCGGCGGCGAGGATCTTCTCGATCGAAGGCCATGCGGCCACGGTGGGGAATGGCCGGCCGGTGTTGACCTGCACCTTGAAGGCCGCGAGGTACTTGTTGCCCGCGAAGACGCTTGCGCCGGCGGCGCTGAGCAGGGCGGGGTACATGCCGATCCGCGACACATAGTTGGTTTGCCCTTCAACACCGGCGAGAAACTGCACCCACGCGTAGGCGGCGTCCTCGTGCCTGGTGCTTTTCAGGATCACCAGGTTGCTGCCGCCGACGTAAGCCAGGCGACCGGCCGGCCCACCTGGCAGCGGTGTCGTGGCGAAGCCTGACCTGGCCGCGACATCGTCACCGAATCCGCCCTGTGTTTTGGGTAGCTGGAGCTGCTGCGCCAGCGATGGTCCGCTGATGGTGACCGCAAACTTCCCCGCGGCGAACATGGCCTCGACGTCGGCGCTGTTCTTCTGGAGCACCGCCGGAGGGACGTACTTCCCGCCCAGTCGCTGATACTCATCGAAGCCGTTGACCGACCTGGCCTCACTGACCTCCGGCGTGGCGCCGTCCTCACTCAGAAGAGATCCGCCGGCCTCCCACACCCAGGGCGCAAAGTCGGCGGCTGGGTTCGTGGCGTTCTTGCCGGCGACGCCAAGGGCCGCGATCTTGCCGGACCTTTGGATCGCGTCCAGCGTGTGGTCGAAGTCTTCCCAGCTGCCGAAGGCGTTGGCGGGTTCGATACCGAGGCTCTTGAGGACGTCGGTGCGGTAAAAGACGGCGCGGGTGTCGACAAACCAGGGGATGGCGGTCGTCTGGCTGGTCTTGTACTTACCCGACGACTCCCATATCGCCGGTGCGAAGGCTCCGGCGACGCCGATGGCGCGGACCTCGTCGGGCGTGAATTCGTGCAGGCCGCCGGCCTTCGCGAGGGCTCCGACCCAAGTTGTGTCGACCTGCGCCACGTCTGGGCCAGCCCCACCCGGCAGCGCGGCCCCAAGCTTGCTGTAGGCGTCGGCGCGCGACAGCTTTGTGGCGTTGATTCTGATGTTGGGATGGCCAACGTTGAAAGCCTTGACGGCATCCTGCATGTACTGCTCGGGGTGGATTCCGTTGGGCAAGTACCAGAAATCGATCGTGGGGCCCTGCGAGGTGGCGTTGGAGCTTGTGCACGCCGCGGCGAGAAGCAAAGCTGCCGCCGCCGCCAGCCGGCTGAGGCCTCGCGCGGTTCTCACCTGGTGCTTAACGCGGGAGTGGCCCGGCACCTGCCAATGGTGGCTTTTGGGCTAGGGGATCACTCCCGCGGCGTGGCAGGCCACCAGGGAGTTGCCCGGTCGACGTCTTGCGGGCGCGAGTCGGCGCCCCAGTGGCCGGCGCACAGGGCCAGCAGGAGGAGCACCAGCACGGCCATCAGAATCTCCACGCCTTTAGTCTTCCCAAACCTAATCTCCGGAGCAACCTGAGTCTTCCGTATAAAATTTCGGAATGCCGGACAATTGGCGCTCTGTCGAGATCAAGCACCTGCGGGCTCTTGGCGCCATTGCCGACACCGGCACCTTCTGGGCCGCGTCAGAACAGCTGAACAGCTCGCTTTCCACGGTCAGCGACCACATCACCGCCCTCGAGGCCCTGGTCGGCGAGCGCCTGATCGAGCGTTCGAGGGGCAGGCGCACGGTCGAGCTGACTGAAGCAGGTCGCGTTCTGCTCGGGCATGCCGAGGCCATCGAGTCGCGGTTGCGGGCGGCCGAGGCCGACTTCCACGCCTATGCCGCCGGGCAGTCGGGCAGCTTGCGGATCGGCATCTACCAGAGCGTGGCCAATAAGGTGCTGCCTGAGGTCATGCGCCGGTTCAAAGAGCGCTGGCCGGCGGTGGACGTGCGGGTGACCGAAGCGGCGCATGACAGGGAGCTCGTCGATGCGGTCGAACGAGGCGAGCTTGATCTCAGCTTTGCCATCCAGCCCATCCCGGATGGCCCCTTTGAGGTCCGCGAGCTGATGCAGGATCCATATGTGCTGGTGACGGGTGCGGGCTCGGCGCTGACCCGGCGCCGGCCCAGCGCCGCCGACCTGGCCGGCTTGCCGATGGTCGGTTATCAGCACGGGACGAATCAGGATCACGCTGAGGAGTTTCTGCTCGGGCAAGGCGTAAGGCCGCGCGTCGTTTTCCGCTCCAATGACAACGGGACCGTGCAGGCGATGGTCGGTGCTGGCCTTGGCTTTGCGCTGGCCCCGCTGCTGGCGGTCGACGAGAACGACCCAAAGGTCCGCCTGCTCCAGCTTGTGGAATCGGTTCCGCCGCGGGTGCTCGTCGTGGTCTGGCATCGCGACCGGTATCGCCCGCCGGCGGCGGCGGCGTTCGTGGAAACCGCGATCGCGGTCGCCAGCGAAATCGAGAGCGCCCACTCCGTCTTCCTGGCGAGGTCGCTTAGATCGCTTCGGCGGCCTGGATTGCAAACACGAGCTCGAAGCCGGCGACCTCGTCGTCCCGCATCGCGACCTACGTGAAGCCGAGTGCGCGGACGACCGCCAGCGAGGGTGCGTTGCCTGGCGAGGCGCTGGCATAGACCTCTGGCTCTCCTTGCTCGAATGCCCAGCGCACGAGCGCGCCCGCGGCTTTTTTGGCGAAGCCTTGCCCCGCGAAACGGCTCGAACACCCTGTAGCCGATTTCGGCGCGCCCGATCACCACGGGAGGGACATGTAACCCGCACGTGCTCGCCATGCCTGACTCGGTTACCTTGGACGGAAATGGCGAAGCTGGTGGTCTCGGAATTCGTCTCGGTGGATGGCGTGATGGAGGATCCGGGCGGCTCTGAAGGTTGGGCGCGCGGCGGGTGGGTGTTCCAGTTCAACCGCGGAGATGAGGGGGATCGTTTCAAGCACGAGGAGCTGATGTCGGCCGATGCCCTGCTGTTGGGACGCAAGACTTATGAGGGTTTCGCGGCCGCTTGGCCGTCGCGGCAGGACGAGGCAGGCTTCGCCGACAAGATGAACGGAATGCGCAAATACGTGGTGTCGAACACGCTCAAGAATCCGGAGTGGAACAACACGACCGTCATCAAGGGGGATATCGTCGATCAGGTCTCGAAGCTCAAGCAGCAGCGTGGTGGCGACATCCTCGTCAACGGCAGCTGCAAGCTCGTTCACTTGCTGATCGAAAATGACCTGGTCGACGAGATGCGACTGATGGTGTTCCCGGTCGTGTTGGGTTTGGGGTTGCGTTTGTTCAGCGACAGTCCGCACGCGTGGCCGTTCCGGCTGCTGGACTCAAGATCGGTGGGAGACGAGGGCGTGCTGGTGGTGCGCTACGAGCCGAAGCGGGAGAAGAAGTAGGTTCGGTAGGGCGGCCTGGCGTAGGCACCACCTAAGATTCGAAGGTCGATCCGGGATAGCTCAACCGGTAGAGCAGGCGGCTGTTAACCGCAAGGTTCAGGGTTCGAGTCCCTGTCCCGGAGCCAATTTTGAACTCGAAGCGTCATGTGTTGTCAAGTGATGGTTGACAGCCTTACAGCAACCGTACAGCAACGCGTTGCCAAGCTCGGCCTGCTCGTATGCTTCGCCCCCTCAGATTTGAACTCGAATCGTCGTGCGATTTCGTTGCAGGATTGCCTCCTTGCGGTGCAAAACCGCAAGGTGTCGCCATCACCAATTCATGAGCACGCGGTCCTGCGTGCGCGTCCTCTATTAATGTTCTGAGCCAGATCCCACTTGTCTCGTGCGTGGCGTCAGAGTTCCTCTCTGTTGGAGCCTCGAGCGCGGGCAGCGAGGAAGAGGTTTGCGCATCGCTCCTCGGCAAATCTAGTAGCCAGCCCACGGGAGAGCGACCGTTGGGTAGATGGCAGCCATCGGAGTATGGTCGATCGGAAGCCAAGGTTCCTGTCACGCCCGTAGCGAAACACGTCAAGTCTCGGGTTGCGACGCCAAAGCGCGTTACCGTGGGCGCGCCGCCGGATGCAGTTGTCGTGGTGCCACTCGAGCCCTTGCCCAACACGCGAATAATCGAGCTCAAGATCCCAATGGTCCCGCACGCTGCGGCTCCATCGGTCGCCCACTGGCGGTCATTCGAAGCTTCAATCGCACGGGTCGCGAATCGAGGCTCCATGGCCCCCACGGTGAGAGTCGATCATGACCTACGCGGAGCAACCATTCAGATTGACGGTTGGAACGCCGCCACGGCGATCCGGATGGTAAGGCTCCATGCGACCAATAGCCCGAGCCCTCAGCTGTGGCAGTCGCGTGACTATGACGTCAGCGTCATCCATACCGGAGAGCTCATCTCACCCTAGTGGAGGTCAGGCCCCGCTATGGGTTCATTCGGTCGAGCCGAGCTGAGCGAGACCCAACAGCAGGCGACAGCCGTGCGGACTCCGACGAGTTGGACGCGTCAGAACCTTTGTAGCACCAGCACGGCTCGACTCGCTGTCCTTGCCGTATCGCTGACGGCTCGCGTTTCCCGCTCGGGCTGGAGTCGCTCGGTGTTTAGGAGCAGCCTCCAGGGACCGCCGTACTCCTTCGGCAGCATCCACCTGACCGGCCGGGAATTGGCGTTGAACAGCAAGAGAAACGAGTCATCGGAGAGGGACCGGCCACGGTCGTCCTGGCCCGGGATCCCTTTTCCGTTCAGAAAGACGCCGAGCGAGCGTTCGTGTCCGGCCTCCCAGTCCCGGTCAGTCATCGCCTTTCCGCTGGGCTTGAACCAACCGATGTCAACCGTGCCGCGAATCGGATGCCCCTGGAACCAGCGCCGGCGGCGGAACACAGGGTGATCGCGCCTTAGCGCGATCAGCCAGCACGTGATGTCCAGGAGGTGGCGGTCGATCTGCGCCCAGTTGACCCACGAGAGCTCGTTGTCCTGGCAGTAAGCGTTGTTGTTGCCTGTCTGCGTCCTGCCGAGCTCGTCACCCATGAGCAGCATCGGCACGCCCTGCGCGAGGAAAAGGGTGGTCAGCAGGTTGCGCTGCTGCTGCGGTCGGCACTTGATGACACCGGGGTCTACGGTCTTGCCTTCCGCGCCGCAGTTCCAAGAGCGGTTGAACGATTCGCCGTCGGCGTTCCGTTCGCCGTTCGCGGAGTTGTGCTTCTCGTTGTAGGAGACGAGGTCGCGCAACGTGAAGCCGTCGTGCGCCGTGACGAAGTTGATGCTGGCCACCGGCCGGCGTGAGTCGTTCTGGTAGAGGTCGGAGCTTCCCGTGAGCCGCGACGCCAGCTCCGCGACAGTCGAAGGTTCACCTCGCCAGAAATCGCGCACTGCGTCTCTGAACCTGCCGTTCCATTCCGACCAGAGGGCGGGGAAGTTGCCGACCTGGTAGCCGCCCTCGCCGATGTCCCATGGCTCCGCGATGAGCTTGACGCGACTCACCACCGGGTCCTGGTGGATGAGGTCGAAAAAGGTCGACAGCCTGTCGACCTCGTGAAATTCCCGAGCCAACGTCGCCGCGAGGTCGAAGCGGAAACCATCGACGTGCATCTCGGTGATCCAGTACCGCAGCGAATCCATGATCATTTGCAGGGTGTGCGGATGCTGCACGTTGAGGCTGTTTCCAGTTCCTGTGGTGTCGTAGTAGTACTGGGGACGCTCGGCGACCAGCCGGTAATACGCAGCGTTGTCGATGCCCCGGAAGCACAACGTCGGCCCGAGGTGGTTGCCCTCCGCAGTGTGGTTGTAGACGACGTCGAGGATGACTTCAATTCCGGCCTCGTGCAGCGAGCGGACCATAGCTTTGAATTCGTTGACCTGCTGGCCGCGCTGGCCGCTGCTTCCATATTCGTTATGCGGTGCAAAAAAACCAATCGTGTTGTAGCCCCAGTAGTTGCGCAGCGAGCGTTCGAGCAATTGCTGGTCCTGCACGAACTGGTGGATGGGCATCAGCTCGACTGCCGTGACGCCCAGCCTCTGCAAGTGCTCGATCACCACCGGATGCGCAAACCCGGCATACGTACCGCGCAACGATTCCGGCACATCGGGGTGACAGCGCGTCATTCCTTTGACATGCGCTTCGTAGATGACCGTTTCGTGAAGCGGGGTTTCCGGGTGACGGTCATTTCTCCAGTCGAAGTACGGGTTGTGCACCACTGATCGGAAAACATGCGGTGCGCTGTCGGCGTTGTTGATGGAATTCTCGTAGCCGGGGTCATACGAGTAGCAGGCGGGATCCCAGTGAATCTGTCCTTCGATCGCCCGAGCGTACGGATCCAGCAGGAGCTTGCTTGAATTGCACCTCACGCCTCGGTCGGGCGCATAAGGTCCCTCGACACGATAGCCGTAACGCTGTCCCGGTCCAACGTTGGGTAGATAGGCGTGCCAGGAGAATGCGTCGACCTCCTCGATTGGCACCTTGCGTTCCTGTCCTGCATCATCGAAGAGACACAGCTCGACTGCCTCGGCGACCTCGGTGAATAGCGCGAAGTTCGTCCCGGTGCCATCGAAGCTGGCCCCAAGCGGATAGGGTCGTCCGGGCCAGACCTCGGGCTCAGGCACGCTCAACGATCTCGACCACCGCGCAATTGGGCACTTCGAGGTTCACGCGAACGATGACCCCGTCTCGCTGAAACGTGATTCGGTCGTCCTCGACCTGCGCCAGCACAGCTCGCGCCACGGCGGGAAGGCGGCGCCGCATCGCGATCAAGTCGTCGTACCGGTGAACATGCCGCGATGGTAAGGCTCCTCGAGCTCGTCCCTATCGACCTTCGACCGCTCGAAGTTGCTTGGGTCTTGCGGGTCGGGCACCTCTATCGGGCTCCAGCCGAAGGAGGCGACCTCGCGCCGGCGTCCTTCTGCCACGTTCTTGCCCAGCCCTGGGTCGGCGCGGTCGGTGAAGTATTGGAAGGGAGTGCTCGCGGCCCATTCCTCACCCTGGAAAAGCAGGGGGGTGAACGGCGTGGTCAGGAGCAGCGCGGACGCGGCTTTCAACCTGCCTTCGTCCACCACCGCTGAAAGGCGCTCGCCGGCGGCCCGATTTCGCACCTGGTCGTGGTTCTGCGCCGCGACCACGAATGCGTGGCGTGGATGATCGGTCGGCTGGCGGCCGCGCGTCTTCTGTCGATGCCGTGACCACACGCCGTCGTAGACCCACACCTCCCGCGAAGCCTTGCCGAGCAGCTCATACGCGGCGAAGTCCTCGTAATAGCCAGTGCGCTCACCCGTCAATGTGACATGGAGCAGTGGAGATTGGTCAACGGTCGCGCGATGTCCACGCAAGAGACCGAGGCCGAGACCGCTCTGCACGAGGCCAACCTCGCTGCTGCTACGCGACTGGCACTTTTGACCGCTCTCATCGACGCGATCGGCGTCGGGGTGGTGCTTATCGATCGTGACCTAATGGTTGCGCATTGGAACAAAGAGGCCACTCAGCGATATGTGCCGTCGCGGCACTCGTACCGATTTCTGAAGTGAATCACTTTGGCCCCTTGTGCAAGCTTCTCGGCTTCCAACACTGTCGCGGGCCGGTCGTCGGGATGGACGAAATCCATGTACGGGCGCGCCATCAATTCGGCCTGCGTGAAACCGAGGGTCTGCGTCCAGGCTTGATTAAGGCGTTTGAAGTAGCCGTCGTAGCCGGCCACGCAAAGCATGTCCACTGAAAGGTTGAAAAAGGCCTCGTACGTAAAGGCGTCTGAGTTCGACAAGGGGGCCAGCTTACGCTGCCGCCTCAGCTTGAGCGCCTCGTTATCGCTGCCGACTGTGGACACGAACTCGGCGCTACTTGGGTAATCGACCGGTTTACGGAATCAGCTCACTAGCTGTTGCCGGAGTCACGACGCGGACGGATCCTCCCAAAGACACCATGCCAATCGGTGTTCACCTACACCGAGGGCCGTGGGGCCGGGCGAATTTGTAGAAAGCGCTCCTACTCATGGAGCTTTGTGTTGAAGAGCTTGGCGTCGTCGATAACCTCTAGCGTCGACCGGCCAATGCGTTAGTGCCGTCAGATCGTGCGGTGGTGGTCGTTTACCTCCTCATCGCCGCCTGGACGGCTGTTGAGCCGCAGTTCGGTTTCGAACAGCGGCTGCCGGGTGCTCCGGAACCCAGCCAAAGCTCTTTTCGTAGGTGCGAGCAAAGCCGAGCATCTCGCCGTCCTGAAACTGCCGCCCAACCAGCATCACTCCGACCGGCAAGCCGCCCGACTCACCCGCCGGGATGGTCAGAGCCGGGTGCCCGGTCATATCAAAGGGCGCCGTGTTCGACAGCATCGACCAGCCACGCATGACGTGCTCGGAGATAGACAAACTCTTGTTGTCGACGTGGGCACGTCCCGGCGTTGTTGGCATCAAGAGGAAGTCCACCTCGCCGAGGACATGGTCGTATGCGGCCGTCAGCCCCGGCCGCAGGTTCTGCGCCCTGGCGTAATAGGAGCCGAAATAATGCCGACGCAGATGCGCCCCGCACATCAGGGTCACCTTCACCTGCGGGGGGAGCTCGTTTCCATGCATGGTCAGCCCCTCACCGAGACCGAGGGCCAGCTCTGGCCAGTAACGTCCCTTCCAATGCCATCCATTGCCACCGCCGCTCACTAGCGCCGTCATGCCCTCAACGAACCCGGCAAAGGCTATGGGACCCGCGGAGGCCAGGTGGTCGGGAACGGATACATCGCGCACCTCGGCACCCAGCTGTCGCATCCGCTCGATCGCCGCCTGCGTGGCTTTCGCGGTTTCCTTTTCAATTCCGATGGCCTCGCTGAAGCCCTCCTTCAGGACGCCGACCCGGACTCCCCTCAAGTCGTCCTTGGCGTCGGACACGAGCTGCACGTAATTCTTGGTCTGCACGCCAGCGCGTTGGCGCGGATCCGATTCGGCCGGGCCCGCAATCACTTGGAGCAGCAGTGCGGCATCCTCAACCGTCAATGCAAGGGGACCGCAGTGGTCAAAAGTCTGGTCGATGCCGGCAATCCCGACGTAGGGAACCAGGCTGTGGGTGGGCTTGAGGCCAATCACTCCGCACCAGGCGGCGGGAATCCGGATCGAGCCACCCTGATCAGCGCCGATGGCCGCGTCCACCCGGTCGTAGAACAAAGCGGCTGCTGACCCTCCCGACGAACCGCCGGCCGTCCTGGTCTGGTCGAACGGATTTAGGGTCGAGCCGTAGGTGCTGGTGTCTCCACCGCCGGAAAAGGCAAGGTTGTCCATGTTCGTGATAGCAGTGATCGTCGCGCCGGCACGGAGCAGACGGTCGGTGATGACGCTGTCCACCGTCGGCACGAACCCTTGCATGATCCCGGAACCACACGTCATCGGTACGCCCGCTACAGCGATGGCATCCTTGAGGCCAATCCGCTTTCCACTGAGAGGCCCGTCCAAATTCGCCTTGACGTGACACCAGCGTACGACCGCGTTAAAGGGGTCCTCTTCCGGCTTTGGCCGATGGCCGGGGTCACGGACTGCGGTCACGTTGCCACCGTTCGCACTCACCTTGATGTCGAGCCCATCGAGGATTCCGAAAACAAACTCAGTCAGCTTCTCGTACTCGCTAAGCTCGGTTTCCTCGATGCTGAAGTGAAATTCGCGTGAAAGCTCATTAAGCTCGGAGCGCTGGATCCGTCGCACCATCTTCGACCCCCGTAGTACCGACCATCTGGCCGACGCTTCTGGTTTCAATCTACGCCAACCGAAAGGGGGACACGCGCAAGGACGAAGTCGATGTCAGTCAAGCCCTAATCGAGCCGGCTAGCGCTAGCCGGCGATCGTTAGGAACCGGGGGCCTACGATTTGCCGGCCGATGAGCGATGATCCGCCCCCGAAGCGGACGCACGAGCGCCACCAACCAGGCGCTGCGTGTCGCGCAGGGACTCGTGATCAGGTTGGCGTGCGGGCTCATCGCGTGCAATTTGCTTGGCTCCGGTTGCTGGCAGCGCTGATCAGCCTCCTTGTAGGCTGTGGGAAGGAGTCGATGGTGGCCGCCTCGATCAGTGTTTCAAGCCCGGCCTTCAGCAGCGGCGGCGCCATTCCGGCCAAGTACACATGTAGCGGCGCTGACGTCTCGCCGGCCCTCAGCTGGACCGGCACTCCAAGTGGCGCGCATAGTCTCGTACTCACTGTGATCGATCCCGACGCACCCGGCAAACCCTTCGTGCACTGGGTGATCTTCAATTTGCCTCCGGCGTCGTCGGATCTATCCGAAGGTGCCGCCCCGCCACGTGACGGCGTTCAAGGTCGCAACGATTTCGGCAGCAACGGCTATCGTGGTCCTTGCCCGCCGCCGGGACCCGCTCACCATTACCACTTCAAGATCTACGCACTGGACACCATGACCTCGTTGCCGGAGGGGGCATCCAATTCTTCATTGCAGGAAGCGATCAACGGTCACGTGCTTGCGACGGGTGAGATCGTCCGGACATTCAAGCGCTGACAAGAGGGTGCTGGTGGCGTGACAAAGCGAATGTGGATCGGAGCAGCGGTGCTGGCCGCGGGTTCGGTAGCGGCGACCTATTTTCTCGACCCGGACACCGGGAAGTCTCGGCGCATCCGGGTCGTTGAACGATCCGGTCACCTTGTCCGGATAACGGGCAGGCGTCTGGCGCGTGAGTCGCGATACGGGTTCCATACGCTCCTAGCCAGGGCTCGCCACCTGGTCGCCCGTGAGCGGCCGGAGGTTGCCGACGGCCGCACGCTTCTCGACCGTGTCGAAAGCGAGCTCTTCCGAGACCGCTCGATTCCGCACGGCCGCCTGAACCTCGAGGTCGAGGGCACGACGGTGGTTCTTCGTGGGCAGCTGGACAACGCGGATGCCATGTTCAAAGTCGAGCAGGCGGTGCGCAACGTCCCCGGCGTCACTGCCGTCAAGAGCCTGCTGCACATGCCCGGCACCCGAGCTCCAAACAAGGCAGACGCACTGGCCGCCACCGGCCGGCCCAGGCCAAGACCCATCCCAAAAGACGAGACTTGATGGGCTTCGTGCTGGTCATGCCCCTCGTGGCCTGGCTAGAGGCTAGTCACCGTCGATCAGACCCTCCGCGCCACGTTACCGCGTAGGCGAGATTGGCGTCCTAGGACCCCTTGCCTTGGCCCCTTTGTGGATGATGGTGATGCTGCCGCCGCTCAGGAAGAACGTGCTCTCGTGGCCGTCGTCCCAACGGACGCGGTAGTGGATGCCTTCGCCGGCACCCAACACCTCGAGTATCACGCCCTCACGCGCGGCGTGGCCGGTCCTCTCCGACTCGAGGATCACCCGATCTCCAACCTTGCCCTCTAGCATCGTTCGACCTCCCTTGATACAGCGATCACGATTAGAAGCATATTGCCGTCCCGGCCTTGATTTGACGGCAGTTCATTGGGAGGGCTGGAGAAGTGGCTAGTTATCTTTTGGTCGCCAACGAAACTGCAGAGAGCGAGGATCTGCTGCATGCAGTATCCAAGATCCACGCTCGAGATCCAGACGCCGCGTTCGTGATCGTTGTTCCGGCTACCCCGCTCAACTTGCTCCAGCAGTTCGAAGGCACAGCCAAATCGGCACGTTGGCTGGCCGCGCAGCGCGCTCAGAGCACCCGCCAGAAACTCGAGAGCCTCGGTATCCGAGTCCGGTCGACACGGGTCGGCAATTGGGACCCGTACCTCGCCATCGAGGATGAGCTGCTGCATGAAGAATATGAGGCGATCGTTGTATCGACGCTGCCGCCCGGACTGTCACGTTGGCTTCGAATGGATCTACCGTCCCGCGTCGTCCGTCGCCATCCACATTTACGTCTCGTGCATGTGATTGCTCGATCTGCAGCGGGCAGGTCCGCATCGCAGTCTCCGAACTAAATCGCTGTTCTGAGGCCACCGATCGGTCCTAGGCAAATCTAAGTAGCCAGGCCACGGAGAAGCGACTGCTGGGTAGATGGCCGCCATCGGCGTATGGTGGTTTGGAAAGTCAGGCTTCCTTCGCATGCCCGTAGCGAAACGCGTCAAGTCTCGGGTTGCCCCGCCAGAGCGCGTTGCCGTGGGCGCGCCGCCGGGTGCAGTTGTCGTGGTGCCGCCCGAGCCGTCGCCCAGAACGCGAATAATCGAGCTCAAAATCACAATGCTCCCGCACGCCGCGGCTCCATCGGTCGCCCACTGGCGGTCATTCGAAGCTTCAATTGCACGGGTCGCGAATCGAGGCTCCTTGGCTCCCGCAGTGAGAGTCGATCATGACCTACGCGGAGCAATCATTCAGATTGACGGGTGGGACGTCGCCACGGCGATCCGGATGGTAAGGCTCCATGCGACCAACAGCCCGAGCCCTCAGCTGTGGGAGTCGCGTGACTATGAGGTCAGCGTCATCCATTCCGGAGAGCTCATCTCACCCTAGAGCTTGTCCCGCCCCTTGTCGGGTCGATTCGGTCGAACCGAGCTGAACGAGACCCAAAACTGCGCCAGTCGTAGAGCAACGCCGGCGATAGAACATGGCAAGTGGCGACACTCAACGGCACTCGGCGAATTCAAACCGCCATTTCTGAACGGGCTGCAGCTAACTGTTTGAACTGCCCCGGGTTTGATGGAGGCTGCATTCTTTGGGAGGATGTAGCCCATGTCAGCATCGAAGCAGCAGACGCCCAAGCATGGATCGGGACACCAACATCCAGCTGAGCTGAGAGAGCGAGCGGTCCGCATGGTCCAGGAGACCATG
>WNGI01001270.1_pt1 | contig 20710 bp, 15 predicted proteins | sample 5400621 | NCBI WGS metagenome assembly WNGI01 (sample SAMN13153374, study PRJNA577476) | soil metagenome | isolation source: 20 cm soil or saprolite under Garry oak tree replicate 1 | place: USA:California | collected 2016-06-15
TTTCGCGCCAAACCCGGCTGTCCACTGCTCCACCGGAGCGCTCAGCATTGGACTGTGCGAAGTCGCCAACCCTAAAACTATCTGCGCCATAATGGACTCCTCAAAGGCTCTTGATGATCAATCCTTCGACTGCGCCGCTACTTTTTATCGTAGTGCATTTCCGTGTACCATAGGGTCAGCCCACCGTCGCCGAGCGGCCGATTCCTGTGAAAATCCGATCAACTGATCTTCGAGCGGTTCGGGAGTTCCCCGCAGTTGCGGCCAGATCTGCTGTAGTGCGGCCTGTTTGAGTCGTATACGTCACTCCTTTCTTGGAGTGGATGACTTAAATTGACCCATCGCACGGCGCACCGTCAACTTGGCATTGACGGCGCAAGTTATTTTTTTCTTGCGCGACGACTAACAGTTCACACGAAAATTGTCCAACGTTATTTTCGACCGGCTCCTATGGAGTATTTTGCTTATTGTTTCCCCGAAAAAAAAGAGCTAAGTTCTTCGCGGTTGCCGCTGTAACTCGCTGAAGTGCCCAAGCATTCAACTATCGAAAGAAGGAGTTTTCCATGGCTTCAATCACGTCGTTCAATGTTCTCGAAACGACCATCGACGATATCCACGCCGCCTATAATTCCGGGCAGCTCACCTGTCGCCGGTTAATTCAAATGTATCTCGAGCGCATCGAAATGTTCGATAAGAAGGGCCCGAACATCAACGCGCTCATCACGATCAACGCCGAAGCGCTTAAAGAAGCCGACCGCCTTGACGCCGCGTACAAGGCATCCGGCCCGGTCGGCCCGTTGCACGGTATTCCGGTGATCGTCAAGGATCAGGCCGATGTCAAAGGCATGCCGACGACGCTCGGTTCGCTGCTGTTTAAAAATTACTTTCCGGATCGCGACTCATTCGTCGCGGAGAACGTGCGCAAAGCTGGAGCGATCATTTTAGGCAAAGCGACGCTCGGCGAGCTCGGCGGCGGCGACACACACGGCTCGCTCTTCGGCTCGACGCGCAATCCCTACGATATCGACCGCACCGTCGGCGGCTCTTCCGGCGGTTCCGCGGCATCCGTGTCAGCGAATTTCTCGACGGTGGCCATCGGCCAGGAAGGATTGGCATCGATCCGCCGGCCGTCGACTTGGAATTGCATCGCCGGCATGCGCCCGTCCGCGGGTCTCGTCAGCCGCGGCGGAGTTTATGGTTGCTGGCCGGAAATATTCGGCTCGCTCGGTCCGATGGCGCGCACGGTCAAAGATCTATCGACGTTGCTCGATGTCATGGTCGGCTATGATCCGGAAGACCCGATTACCGCCCGCGGCGTCGGACATACCCCGGATACCTTTGCAAACTTTTTGCACAAAGACGGACTCAAAGGCGCGCGCATCGGCATTCTGCGCGAGCCGATCGGTCTCAATTCCGAGCCCGATTCGGAAGATTTCAAAAAAATCTCCGAAGTTTTTGACCGGGCTGTGGGGGAATTGAAAGCTGCCGGCGCCGAGATCGTCGATCCGATTGTGATTCCGAAAATCAAAGAGCTCCTCGCCAAACGATCGGGCGGGCCAGGAGATACTGAAGCATCGTTTAAAAATTACTACGGTCGGAGCGCTAAGCCACCGTACAAAACCCCGCAAGAAGCCATCGCTTCGCCGGACTTTGCTAAAGTCGTCAAGCACTCTCAGGATCGCTTCAAGCGAAAGCCCGACGCCGCGAAACATTACGAAAGTTTAAGAGCGCAAGATGAGTTGATGACCAATTTCTTGAAGGTGATGGCCGATCACAAACTTGACGCCATCGCTCACAAAGCGGTGGAACACCAGCCAACGCTGATCAAAGATGGCATCGCGCCGCCCTTCGTCGACCAAAAAGGCGCGCCGCATTTGAATACCTTTCTCGTCTATGTGCCGACCATCGTGGTTCCCGCCGGCTTCACGCGCGACAACCTGCCCGCTGGCCTTTGCTTCATTGGCCGACCTTACGACGACGGCAACTTGATCAAGTTCGCCTACGCCTACGAGCAGGCGACGCATCACCGCAAGCCGCCGGCGAGCACGACGGGGTTGTAACGCGACAGATAGGTCGCCGCCGGTGAAGGCATACAAATAAAACTTCATGGGCTGCTTTTGAGACCACGCGAGCGAGAAGTGGATCACTCTTCGATCTAGTATGATCGGGTAATGCCAAACACTGGCCCTTCAGGCCGGCACGATTACCGCGCTGCGCGTCGAGTCTGCGGTTTCGAAATTGCAGAAATAAAAGCCAGAGACAGCAAATAAATTGTCCCGCCAATTACCAAAACCGCATTGAATCCGAAAATTATGGCTAGAACTACCGCCGCAACCGATCCCAGCACAGATACCGCACCGTTGACGGCCCAACACCACGGAATCAATACGTCGCGACCCGTTTTGCTTAGCCTTGTCATCGCGAGCGGCAGCAATGTACCCATGAGAAGCGACAAAGGGGCGTTGATGATAACTGCTATTAAAACTTTAAGCTCGATAGCAAAGCCTATGGTAAGATTGATGACAGGACGAAGCAGAAATACAAAAACCAGCAATATTATGACGATACCGCCAATAATTCTGAAATAATTTATGAGATGAAGACTATCGATGTATCTCGAAAGGTAACTCCCGATACCAGCAAATAGAAGAATTGACGCAATAATCACCGAAAACGAGTAAATAGGTTTTTCTAAAAAGAGAATAAATTTCTGGATGAGAGACATTTCGATCAAAATAAAACTCGCTCCGAGGCATGCAAAGTATGAGAGATAAAATAGCGCCTCTCGGCTCGTTTTTATTGTTGAGACGGTGGGAGAAAAAGTTCGTGGCACAAGAATAATCAGTAAAGACAGTGCTGCGGTAATAACGAAAGCATTCCCGAGTCCACCATCGTATCCGCCACTAAACGGATGAAAAAGACCGCTTAAGGGAGACACGAAAAAAAAGAACGGATTATCGTCATAGACAGGTTTAATATTTTTCCAATAATTCGCGATAAAGCTCTTCTTGTCTTGAGCGTACAAAAAACGATAATAGTCACTATCGCTTTGTTCGCCAGGCATATAAGTGGCGGTAAAATTGTTTGCGGCGGAAAAATTTTTGATCGCAGTGATTTCTTGCTGCGAAAATTCAGTTTTTTTGAACAGATAGTTATTGAGCGTCATTGTCGGATCCTGGATACCGTTACTGACAACGACAACGTGCTTTTCCGGGTTGCGAATGCCGAACTTCCTACTTGCTTCAAGAAATAGCGTTACAAGTCGCATGCCATCAAATTCCCAGCGGGAGATTGTCAAAATACCATCATCGCTAAGATCCTGTAAGTAATCCTCAAACGCTTCCACCGTATAGAGATTATTTTCAACGAGCACGAGATTACCCGCGGCCGTGGCTGCGAAGGTATCCACGAGTGGGATATCAATCAGACTATACTTATAATCATTTCGATGTATGAAGCTTCGACCTTCTGACACCGTGATGTTTGCCCGGGGATGAAAATAGAGATTCCCCGAGAATGCACGCAACTGATCTTTCATTAAATCATCGATAATAATCGGATTTATATCTACGCCGCGTACATGGTGGCCGTACAGCAAAGCCATTAGAACGTCGCGGCCACCTCCGGGGCCGACAATAAGAACCTCACCTTTTGTGGCTAACGAGAATCCAAGGCTCGACAGGTCTCGTTTCAGAAAAGCCATAGTGCTTAGATCGCCATTGAACCGTAACACTGGGGTATAAGCATCTCCATCAATCTCAATGCCGCGTTGTTCGGGCATGGGGATCACACGCGTCCCCGAAGGCAATGACAGCATCATCCGTGGCTCATCTTCTCTTTGCACGCTGATTCGTGAAAAAGCGTTCCACTTCGTGAAAATATTATTCGCCTCTTTACCATGGCGACTATAGATCACGTCCACTAGATCGTAGGTTTGGTTGATTGCCGTGAGGCCGAGAACAGCGAATGCAAGAATCAAACTACTTATGAGAAATTTTCTTTGACCGTAACCAAAACAACATGCTGCCATCAGTCCGAGCACGCCGGCGATAAAAAAGAGGTTCGCGGCCCTTAATAGATTTAATAGTACAATCGCGGCCAAAACACCGACGCTTGCCCCTGCGAGATCCAAAAAGTAAAGCCTACCCACTAAATCGCTGCGAAATTTAAACAGCAGCGACAAACAAATATTTGCCAGTGTAAAAGGTATTGCCGGCAATAGGTACATCGCGACCAAGATCACGCCGCCAGCGGAAAAATTTAAACGTGCAAATACAATGATGAAAACGCTGAGAACAACACCGTAGGATAAACTGTACCACGACAATTGTTTATTGAATTTTTCAAGCGTGAAATGTTCTGGAATGCCATAAACAATGACGCCACCAAACGCGACACCAAATAAAGCGAAAGTAATACCCAAAAAGGCTAGATTGGAAGCGACAACCACAGACAGCCAGCGAATCAAAGTTATTTCGAAGATAAGAACGCTAAACGACAGCAAGAATATTCCGGCAAATAGACGACGTTCTTTGCGCACGTTTAACGCCAGCGTTTGAGGAAACTGTGCGAAGATAAAATACCGTGGTACAAGTTACAGTCCTAGATTTACAAAATAGCAATTTCCACGGATTAAGACTAGAAATTTCTTAGAAGTCTCTGGCCTAATCAAAACGTTTGGAAACACAAAAAGGTTGACATCCTCTTTCACACACTCACAAAAGGCGCCTGTTGGAGCAACCGAATCTAAAATGATATGGGATCGCGACGTGGCGACATGTGGTCATAGAAAAGCGACAGGCTGTGTTCCCCTTGAAGTAAGTTCTCGGTTCGATGTTCAGACACGGAAGCGCGCGATAGTTAAAACTGCAATTACTTCGTTCATTGCAGCCGAGCCTATTTTTGTGCAGCCGCCCATTGTCCAACACCGCGCTGACGCCCCCGAGACAAAGAGATTTTTCGCGAGACCGCCGGCTTGTCTGCTCGCTTGGTCGACAACCTAAATTCGTCGGCGAGACCATACCAACTGCTTCGGTCGGCCATTGAAGTTGGGCATCACACCGACCATCGGTGCCGGCGAACCGGTCCAACTTCGATAGTCCCCGGCGGCGTGAATTGAAGTTCCAGGTTGGGATCGACGCCCCTCTCTCATGGCGTTCACTGCTCGGACCACGATCAAACAAAAATGGCCCCAGGACGGTCTGACGAAGCAAACCATTTTCCGGGTCGTTTGTGGCGTGGGCGAGACACCAGCCACAAGTGCGATATAAAAGCATGGCAAGAAGATGAATCATGGCTTCAAATATTTTTTGAGCTCAGATATTTCGTATAAGTGAGCGCAGTGCGCGATTTTTTATCGATCATGTTTGCGTTTTCGGCTGACTTTGCCGGAGGGTGGACGTAGAAGAAGAATGCAATTTCCGCTGAAACTCTCGTCGCTTATTTCGCCAGTGTTTTTAGAAACCCTTCCCGGTCCAGTTCTTCGAGCAGGGAATTTTCGTAAAAATCCTCGATCTTGCGGTTGGCAGGCTTGTCGGTCGGCAATCCCGCTTGGATGATCGCCGCATCGGACAACGGCAAGACCGGACTGTTTTTGATGAAATAATTATAGGACTGCGACAAAACGTCGGCGTTGGCAAGCTTGGTATATTTCTGTAATACCTGAACGGCTAAAGTTTTGTTTTGTCGATGCACATTCAACCCGTCGACGAGCGCCATGAGAAAACGCTTGGCTACCGCTCTGTTTTGAGTCAGGGAGGTGCGCCGCGCTGCGATCACCGAGGTGGGATACGTGATCTTCAACGCGCCGAGATCGGCCAGCAAATTGAGGCCGCGCCCGGTCGCCGCGAAAAGTCCCGGCGGCGCCAGCATCGTCGCTTGAGCCGAGCCAGATTCCAGCGCGGCGATGCGCACGGGGTCCGGTCCCGCCTGCAGGAACGAAACATTGCGCGCGCCGACACCCAATCGATCGAGCGCGAGTCGGGCCGCGGTCTCCTCGATGCCGCCGAGGCGCGCGACCACAAATGTCCGGCCTTTGAGATCCGCCGGGGCATGAATATTTTTGCTCGCCACCATCCCATATGGCATCAGCCCGTAGGCCGTGGCCAAAATCACGATATCCGCTCCCTGGACAGCGGCTTGGAGCGGCGAAGCTCCGCCGAGATAAGTAAACCCAATCTCGCTTGCCATCACCGCTTGGATATTGGTCAGGCCGCCGGAGATGAGCACCATCTCGGCAGTCAAGCCGTATTTTTTATACAGCCCAGCCTCGTAAGTAATCCAAAAGGGCAAGTTTTGTCCTGAGAGCCCCGAGTAGCTGACGCGCAAGGCTTGAGCGTAGCTCGCCGACGGAAAGTAAGAGAGCACGCCTGCAAGAAGAAAAATAACCCACCGTAGAAACACAGATTCTCCTTTTTTGCCGCCGGTACGATGGCGCTTTGATTATTGTGTTTTGAAGATACTCTGAAAAAGTTTTTCGTAATGCTCCCAACGCTCGCTCAGCGATTCGTCGACGGAAATCATCTGCACTTTGGCGCTTCTGATCTTTGCCATGAAAGCAGATTTCACGTCGGTACGCCCCGAAGGTTTGACGAATTGCTCTTCGAGCAAGGTCTCCTGCACGTCTCTCGATAATACGTGGTTTAAATAAAGCTTGGCGGCGTTGGGATGGGGCGCGTTCGCCGCGATGCCGATGGTGACGACGTCCACGACGGTCGGATCGAGAGCGACCCAGTCGATCGGCGCGCCGCGCCGCTTGGTGAGCTCCACGCGCGGGCCATTCAACGAAACCGCGCCGGCGTGTTCGCCGGCGGCGACCAGTTGAGTGATCAAGGTATTGCCGTTGAGTATTTTCAGGTTTTGCCCGGCCAGGCGACGCATGAAGGCGAGGCCTTTGTCTTCGCCCCAGTGGCGCAGCAGGGTCGCAAACCATTCGATGGCAGTTTGCTCGAACGCGAGCTGTCCATTCCAGCGCGGCTCCAAAAGATCGCCGTAAGCTTTGGGCACGTTGGCCGAAGCAATCAGGCGGGTATTGTACGCGGTCACTTCCGGGTTGACGTAGAACGTGGCCCAAAACCCGCTGCGATCCTTGAACGCCGGATCGAAGCGGGCTCTTTCCGGCGATTCGTAATTCATGATCAGGCTGCGCTGGATGAGCGCCATCATATTGAGCCGGCTTATGCCGATCACGTCGACCAAAGGCCGTCCGGCGCGCGCTTCGGTCATCACTCTTGCGGTGATCCGCTCGCTGGCGCCGGGGCGAGTCAGCGACACTTCGATAAATGGATATCTCTCTCGAAAGTGGTTGACGATGCGCGAGTGATCGGGCACGGCGAGGAGCGAATAAATAACCAGCCGTCCTTCCTTGCGCGCGCCTTCGACGAGCGCTGACAACTCCGCCGCGCAAGCAAGGGAACTGTGATTGATCGCGCAGAGCACAATCAGCAGCGCGATAAACCCAGTGGCGCGGCTGCACTCGATTATTGTCTGCAACACGGTTCGCTCTCCGAACCTGAGAATTCGCCGGCTAATGGATTATTCCGTTCTTTGGACGGTGAGAGAGAAATCGCCCTTGCGAATATAGATCCGACCCAGTTTCTTTTTGCCGAGTTCCTCGACCAGCCGCACGAGTGGCTTGGGTGCCGCAAAATATTCTTTTCTAGGAGGCGCGGTTTTTAGAGCATCGACGAACTCCGGCCCCGCATAGAAGCGCAGCAGCAACTCTTCGTCCGACAAATGTGGTCCGCCATATTGTTTGCGCACGTCTTCAAGCGCCGGCTCCGGGTAGACGATTTTTTCAATCTCTCGGGCCCGAGGGCGATCGAGAATTCTCGCCTTAACGGCTGGATCCATATGATCGCTGCCTTCTTTGCCCCAAAGGCCGAGCGCATATTGAATCACTGGGTCCGTGACTTCTTTATATCGCTCGCCCAAAATTACGTTGATCGCCGCCTGGCTGCCGACAAACTGCGCGAACGGCGTCACCATGATCGGATAGCCGAGCTCGGCGCGCACCTGCGCGGTTTCTTCCAGCACTTCTTGCAGCTTGTCCTCTTTGCCCATCAGCTTGAGCTGATGGCGCAGGTTGGAAATCATTCCGCCCGGCACCTGATGGCCGTACCAGGCTTGATCGAATTCGCGGGGCTCGCCCACCGGCAGGCCCTCGTGCTTGGCGATCCACGAGAAGTGCTCGCGCACCGGCGGCAGCGCGTCGAGATTCACCAACGGCTTATATCCTAGCGCGCGCAGGTTGCCGACGACATTGAACACGGAAGGTTGCGACGAGCCGTTGGCGAGCGGCGGTATAGCGGTATGAACGATGCGCACGCCTTCTTTCACCGCTTCGAGCAGATTGAAAGGCGCAAGCCCATTGTTGCAGTGCGCATGGAATTCGAGCGGAATATCGCCGATGTTTCTCTTAATCAGCCTCACCAAATCGCGCGTGCGGTCCGGCGTCAACATGCCGCCGACGTCTTTGAAACACAGGCGATACGGCTTCAGCGCCGCCGCGTCACGCGCTTTTTGCGCATAATACTCGTCGGTGTGCCGCGGCGAGATTGAGTAAATCAGATTCATCACCGTATCCATGCCGAGTTTTTTAAGTTCGACGGCTTCTTTGCCCAACAACTCGAAGTTGTTCCAAGGATTGGACGTTCGGGTCAGATCGATGCCGTATCTGGCAACGGTTTGAATCACGAGCCGCCGGATGCACTCAGGAATGAATTCGAAGCCGCTATGCAGCCCGCCGTGATAACGCAGGCGGGTGTTCTTGATCTCTTTGGTTCCAAGCCGCAGCCAATCCCAAGGATCTTCTTTGTGCTCGCGGACGAATTTCTTAAAACGCAAGCTCAAGAAAAATTCCATGGAATCGAAGCCCGCCTCGTCCATGTCGCGCAATGCCGGCAGCATCATGCCGGTGGTCATGCCATAGGCCCAGAGGCTAATGTCACCGTCGCGTAAAGTCGTATCGACGATTCGGATTTCATCCATCGAATGATTCTCTTTGGTAGTGTTTTTCCGGTCTGCCGGGCGCGCTGAAATGAACGAAAAACTTCTCGCTGCTCTGTTTCCAGTCAGCGATGTGCCTGGGCCGCCGCGCCGACGTCCAGCAACTGCATTAGCGCGCTGACATCTTTGGCCTTTTCGACTTGCCACCATCGGTCGAGCGCGTTCCGGGCGCGAACCTTGCCGATCACCGGTTCGGCGAGTGCCATGAATTTGTCTTCGATGTCGGAGTCCTGCATCGGATTATCGGGATGTCCCAGGGGATTCTCCACTTCGATGGAATGTCGTGTGCCATCGTTCGCCGTGGCAACCACCCGAATTAAAGTTTTTCCCGGCAGCAAAGCTTCGATGGCATCGTCCGGAATCACTTTAATCTTTTGCATCAGCGGCCGCAGCGCCGGATCTCGAACAGCCTCGTCGTTAAATGAAGAAACGCGAATAGGTCCATCGACGAGCGCTCGCGCAAAAATATACGGCAAGCTGTGGTCCGCCGTTTCGCGCGTTTTGGGATCCCACTTTTCCGGCTCGCTGCCGATCTCGAACCAGGTGAACTTTGAAGTAAACACTTGTATCTCTTTGATCTCGTCCGGTTTCGTTTTCGCGCGCAGCTCCAACGCCGCCCACACGGCGGGTTGACCATTGGTTTCAATCGGCCAGTACTTCAACTGAACTCTTGGCGTCAAGTACGCGCCACCTTGAACCGGAAACGGCGCCAGATCGAACGGCCCGGTGACATTTTCGCAAAGCCCATTCCGTCCTTCGAAGGCATTACCGGGACCGCTCATGCCTTCCGCTGCGAGCATGGCAGCGAACAATCCATTACGCGCGGCGTAGGCCGTCGCGACGTTTTTCCACGGTGTGAGCTCGCCCGAGCGTGTAACGCGCAAAGGCAAATTGGAGGTTGCCGCGATACCGACGGCGTGCGCGGTAGTTTCAGCAGACAGTTTCAGGAGATTGGCAACTCCAGCGGCGGTCGCGACGCCGATGGCGTAACCTTGATCCCAGCCGCGCCGGCTTAGCGTCGTGGCATCGCTCAGACGCGCAAAAATCTCGTAAACGACGATCATGCTCGTGAGCAAGCGTTTGCCGTCGAGCTGCGTCGCGCCCGCCAAAGCCAAAAGCGCGCCCAGACAATCGCTCGGATGCCCGCCGGGATAACGGTCGTTAAAATCGAGATTACGAATCATCGCCGCGTTAATAAATGTGGCGGATTCTGCGGGCAAAGTGTCAGCGTGGCAGAGTACCCGACCGGGATACTTGCCGGCCGTCTGCCCTATGGCGAGTCGCCGGCCGATTTGCGCAGGCTCGCAATCGTAGGCGCCGAGCGCGCAGGCAAGAGAGTCGATTAGCCGCTGGGTCGCGGCATGCACAGTGCCATCGATTAGGTCATCGTACTGTGCGGACGAAGCGTATTCAGCTAATTTTCCGGTGACCTTGTCCATGGGAACTGGCAAACGTCTACAGCGGGGGTGCCTTGACCACCACGGTAGAATCGATCGCGGAAATTGTCGGCCGGCCGCACTTCGCCATCGTAATTTCGATCTCCTCGCGCAGAATGTCCAATACGCGACTCACTCCTTTTTCACCGTCAACGGCGAGACCCCAAAAGAGCGGTCGCCCGATGAAAACAGCCGTTGCGCCTAACGCAATCGCTTTGACGGCATCGGCGCCGCGTCGGATGCCGCCGTCGAGATAGATTTCTAATTTCCCCTTGGCCGCGGCAACCGCCTCGGACAGCACTTCGATCGTCGCCAAAGTGTTGTCCAAGTGCCGGCCGCCGTGGTTGGAAACGATGACTCCGTCGGCGCCGACTTCGGCGCAAAGCTCGACATCCTCGCCCGTCAAAACGCCCTTGGCGACAACCGGAAGCTCGGTTGCCGATTTGATCCATTCCAAATCTTTCCATGTCGCCGCGGGATCGGATCCTTCACCGGCTCTGCCAGCAGGTCTCGGTGTCTCCGCGTTGGCCTTAGGATAGTTAACGCCGCGCGTGCGGCGATAATTGTTGCGGATGTTGCGCTCGCGCTTGGGTGGCCACTGCGAGTCGAGTGTAACAATGACCGCTTCGAACCCCGCGTCTTTTGCCCGATCCAACCAGTCTTGAGTCATGGCCTTATCGCGAAACGGATAGAGCTGCACCCAAAGATGGCCGCGCCCAGTCTTCGCCAAGTCTTCGAAGGATGTATTTGAATTAGCGCTAACCGCAAAGATAGTACCGCAGGCGGTGGCAGCGCGGTACGTGGCAATCTCGCCGTCAGGGTGCGCCCGCTTATGCCCGCCGCACGGTGCGATCAGCACCGGCAATCTCACTTTCGTGCCGAGCACGGTAGTAGACAAGTCGATCGCGCTCACATCGCGCAACACGCGCGGGCGCAGCGCCCAGGAAGCGAAGGCCCGGCGATTCCGATCGACGCTGATTTCGTCGGTGGCGCCCCCGGCGATGTAGTCGTACTCTTCCTTCGGCAAACGCTCCCTAGCTAGTTCTTCGAATTCGAAAAGGTTGATGGGTTGCGCACTCGTGCTCATGGACATCTTAGAATCCTGTTCGCTTTTGCCTAGCTTGTTACGTGTACAAACGACGAATGTAACCGCTGTCATCGATCTCCTTGACGTAGTGCAAATCCCACAGCGCCAGCGGGTTGAATTCCTTGATCTCCGGATCGCGCTTTACGCCGAGCGCGAAGACGTTTTGAATCGCCTCGATGGAGGGATACGGCGCCTTTTCGAGCGATTCGGATTGAGTCTCGTAAAAACAGTTCCACTCTTCGTCATCGTGCATCTTGAGCAGTTGCGAGCAATGTTTTTTGATAATGGCAAGTGTGTCCGCTTTCTTGGTTTTAAAAAAATGAATGCCGTCGATCAGCGCGAGAATCAGCGCGCGCGCTTCGTCCTCGTGATTCTTGACGTAGGTTGTCGTCGTCGTCAGCGTCACGCCTTCGATCATCGCCATCGGCGGTACTTCGACGATCTTGGCGTTGAATTTGAGCGCGCGCAGGCGATCCACGGCGCGAATAAAAGTGGCATCGTATTTGCCTTCAGTAACCGCTTTGGCACGTTCCGCGCCTTTGACGGCGTCCGTGACCAGTTCGACGTCGCGCCCTTCTTCTAAGCCATGCTGCTTGAGGTAGAGCCACACATTCAACCCAGTATGGCCGTCGTAATCGTCCATCGCGACGCGCTTGCCTCTTAGATCCTTGAGGCCCTCAATACCTTTGCCGCAAACAAGATAATTTTCCCGCCAGGCATTATTGCTCTGTGCAATATGCACATAGGGATCGCCGTAGAGCGCCTTGCGCACGTACAAATTGTGATGATTGCCCGAGACGACATCGAGGTCACCCGCCTTCAACCCGTCCGCCGCGCGTTTGCGTTGTCCCTCGAGCGATCCCATCTCCATTTCCAATCCGTGCTTCTCCAGAAACCCGCCTTCCTCCATCACTTTCCACAACGGCACGTGACTCGGCGCCCGATAATGAATTTTGATTTTCTTAGCCATCGCTCTTCTGCCTTTCCATGTTTTTAATTAAACGATTTGAACGGCTTGAACCGTTTGAACGCTTTGAACTCTTAATCTTATTTTCCTTTCAACACCTGCCACATTTTTTCGCGATTCTCCTGCCGGCCGGTGACGATCCAATTCCAATCCGTATCGTCGAAATATTTAACGCCCTTCTTCGGCAAATTGCCGGGATTGAGATTCGCTTCGTCGATATCCGTACGTAGGCTAACTGAGCCGAAGCCGCGCGCGTAAGTGCCGAGCCCCTCTTTGGATAGAATCCAGTTGGCGAAAAGTTGCGCTGCTTTCGGATTGGGCGCCTTGTTCGCGAGAGTCAACATCCACGGCGAACCGTTGACCGACGCAGGCATATCGGCGAGCGAAAATATTTCGAGAATTTTGAAACCGTCTTTTATCAATGGCCGGACGTCGTCCTCGCGGCAGCTGAGACAGATCGGCTGCGTGCCGCGCGCCAACCAGTCGCTCATCTGCCTGCGATCACGTGTGCGCACTGCCTTTTGATCGATATAAAGTCTGCGGACGAAATCTTCGCCGAAGTCATGGTAAAACCTGGCCGCGGCGTTGGCGCCCGAGCCGGTGGTCGTCGGATCTTCAGTGGAAATCTTGCCGCGCCATTTGGCATTGAGTAGGTCTTTGGCCGTGCGTATCTCTTCCTGCTTCACCTGATCGGTGTTGATAAACAACAAGGTCGCCACGCTGCTGAAAGCGCGCGCGACGAAACGCTCTTCGGGATCGGCGAACCAGATTTTGCCCTGTTTCCATTTCGTGCCGTCGGTGACTTCCGGCATGATCAAAAGCGGTTTGAGAGGATCGATCAACTTTTCACCGTAAAGCGTCGTGGCCGTGGTATCGGGCCCGGCGAGATAAACATCGACACTGTAAATGCCCGAGCCGCGCTCGGTTTTGACCCGCGCCGTGATTTCACTCGAGCGGCCGGCGATAAACTCGATGGGAATGCCGTAGCGCTCTTTGAATTTCGGTATCACGTCGTTGCGCATGACGGGATCGGGGGAGCCGGCGACAACGACCTTGCCTTCTCGTTTCGCCGCCTCGACGACGGCGTTCCATTCTTTGTCGCTCGCCTTGGTTTGGGCAAATCCAGGCGCGCTCCATCCGAGCATTGCGATCATTAAGATAAGCCGAGCCATAATGCCCCCAAGGTCATTTATCATTGCAGCCCCGATAACTGAAGACCCAAACGCCGGCCGATCAGCATCATTGTGCAGATCATTGCCGTGATCAGCAGACCGAGAGCGGCGCCCCGTTCTAACTCGCCGGTCACGCTGTATTCAAGCAGCAAGATCGCCAAGGGCCTCGACTGGTGGCTGTAGAGCAGCACCGGCGTGCTAATGCTGGTCAAGGCGCCGCCGAAATTCATCAAACCGACCGCGCCGGCGATGGGCGCCAAGAGCGGCAACAGAATTTTTCGATAGGTATACCACCACGACGCGCCGGTTACGCGCGCCGCTTCTTCGAGGTCCGCACCGAGCTGCAAATATCCCGCTCTGAATGCTTGAGTCGTTACCGGACTGTCGCTAACCATGAGCGCCAGAGCGATGCCCCACACCGTGCCGTAGAACAAAAAGCGCAGCGGCGTGGCGAGAAACAACCAGAGGATGCCGAGTCCGAGGAGTATGCCCGGCAGAATGTGCGGCAGCCAGCAAAGCCCTTCCAGCAGCGGCGCGGCGACGGTGCGGCGCGATACCAATAAGTAAGCGACCGTAGAGTAGAGCACGATACCGCCGGCCGCCGTGATCGAGGCGATGATCAAACTATTTTTCAACGACAAGAGAAAAATCGGATCGGTGAGAAGATCGCGCCAATGCGCCAGAGTAAACGGCGAGTTGATATTGAAGAACCCGTAACGGCGCATGAACGAGCCGATGATCAGAAATATCAAAGGCAGCAGGGTCATGACCGCAAGATAAAAAAGGCAACTGCCCAGCGCGACCCAGCGCCATTTGCCGAGCTTCACGCGCAAGGTCGAATAACCCTGACCCGTAACCACGGTGAATTTCCGCTTGCCGCGAAGAAAGCGCCAGTAGAGAAACAACAGCGCGCCGAGAGTGAGGATAAAGACGGAACCAAGCGCCGTCGCCTCGCCGTACGAAGCGGGCTCGCGGTGGATGTAATCATAGATCCGCGTCGAGTACACGTAGATCCCCGCAGGGGTGCCGAGCAGAAGCTCGGTATTGAACGATTGCAGACCGCGAATGAAGCTCAACACCGAGACCGCCAAAATCATCGGCGATAATAGTGGAATCGTTACCCGCCAAAGCATCGTCGCCGTGTTGGCGCCGGCGACCCGCGCCGCTTCTTCCAGCGCCGCGCCGAGACGGCGAAACATCGGCGTTAAGAGAATCACTTTAAACCAGATGCCGCCGGCCGAAGTGTGCACCCAGACGATGCCCCAGAAGCTGTACGGATTGAACAGCGGCCCGTCGACGAACGGCAGATGGCGCGCCAGCGTGTTGAGAAAACCGTAATTGGGATCGAGAAGCAAAATCCACGCAAGCGTCAGCGGGAAATCCGGAATAAAATACGCAACCCAGCAGAAAAACTCGATGGCGTTGCCGCCCGGCATGTCGGTGCGCGCGATCAACCACGCGAACATCACGCCGATGATGATCGCGGGAATCAGACGCGCCACGGAAAGAAGGAAACTCATCCAGAGTGCGCTGATCGTCGTCGGATCGTTAAACGCGCGGATCCAATTATCGAATCCATACGCGGCCGCTCGCCCCGGCTGCGCTAAATTGAAGCTGCCGGTCAGCAGAAACAGAAGCGGCAGTCCCGTCAGCACAGCGAAGAGCAAGAGCATTGAGAATTCCGCCACACGAATCGGCCGCAGGCGAAATCTCGGCCGCGGTAGCTCCAGGGTCGAAGCCGGGATACTCATCAAAGCCTCAGCGCGGATGAATAGTCACGGAGCTCGGATCGAAGCTCAGTCGGACTTTGGCGCCGACTTGGTAGCGGTCTCGCTTGGGAGCGGACAGAACTAAAACTGCGCCCGCCGCCCGCACATAGTACTCGAAGCGGTCGCCGAGATAATCCACTTGCTCGACGGCCGCGTCAATCTGATTCGATGCAAGTTCCGCCGGCGGAAGAATTTCGATATCCTCCGGCCGCGCGATCAGCCGCACTGGCGCGCCGTCGTGCAACGAGTCGGTTGAATGCGCGCTAACCGCAAGGCGCCCACCGGCCACCAATTCAATCCATTGGCCACCCGCAGATTTCTTCAACGTTCCTTCGAGCGTGACCGTCCGGCCGAGAAACTCTCCCGCAAACGTGGTCGCCGGTTTCTCGTAAACCTCCTCAGGCGATCCCACTTGTTCAAAGCGGCCGCAATTGACCACCGCGATGCGATCCGACAGCGTCATCGCTTCGGTCTGGTCATGGGTCACGTAAAGAATCGTCAGCGTCAGTTTTCTCTGAAGCGCGCGCAGCTCGAAACGCATCTGCTCGCGCAGCTTGGCGTCGAGATTTGAAAGAGGTTCATCGAGCAGCAGAACGGCGGGCTCGTACACCAGCGCCCGCGCCAGCGCAACCCGCTGCTGTTGCCCGCCGGAAAGCTGCGTCGCGCCGCGATCAGCAAAGCCGCCGAGGCCGACGCTTTCCAACGCATGATTCACCCGTTGTCGGATCAACTCGGTGGATTCACGTCGCACTCGTAACGGAAACGCGACATTTTCGAAAACCGTCAGGTGCGGCCAGATGGCGTAGGACTGGAAGACCATTCCAAGTTGGCGCTTTTCAGGCGGGAGAAACACTCCGCGCTGCGGCGCCGCGACGATTTTGCCGTCGATATAAATCTCCCCGCCGTCCGGCTCTTCCAATCCAGCCACCAAGCGGAGCGTGGTCGTCTTGCCGCACCCGGACGGACCGAGCAGGGTAAAAATTTCACCACGCTGAACGGCAAAATTCACACCGTCCGCCGCGTTGACGGTCCCGAAGCGTTTGATGACGGCACGAAATTCGAGAACCGGCGGAGCCATAACAATCGATCAAAGCGTTACCCTTTGACTCTGTTATCCGCTTTCCGACGATTAGAACGACTTGAACGTTTTGAACGATTGGAACCGGTTAAAAACCTATTCTTCATCAAGCAGCTTGCAGTAATAGCGCCAGTTGGAATTGGCATGCACCCCTTCTTTACTGCCACCGCGCGACTTGCCGACGAGAATTTCAATGTCTTCCTGTGGAATCGGTTGCGGCGTGCCGAGCAGTGAAGCTTGGTAGTTGATCACCGCTGCGTCATTGAGTTTGATCGCCGTCAGCGTCGCGTCTTCGACGCTCGGCCCGGCGCTGGTGATCCCATGGCCGCGCATGAGACAGGCTTGCTTCTTGCCCATCGCGTTTGCGAATTCTTCGCCGAGCTTTTCGTTCGACACGGTGATGCTGCGCGGGTAAGTTGCTAGGCCATCGACCAACAGCCGCAGCCCGGACGGATCGTACGCGCCGAATAGAGGCTGTATCGGTTTTCCGCAAATCGTGAATAGCACCACGGTCAAAGGATGCACATGCACAACGCATTCAACATCGGGGCGCGTTTTATAGAGCCAGGTGTGAATGAAAACTTCCTGCGGCACATCCAGGCCGTCGTCGCCCGCCAGTTTCTTGCCGTTGAAATCGACGGTGATGATATCGCGCGTGCTCACGAAACGCAGACCCGATTCCTCCGGCCCGCGCGCCTTGATCAGAACTTTGTCCTCGCCCGGCACGCGCGCGCTGACGTGGCCGCTGGGCTCTTTAGTGAGGTTAAGTTTGCCGAGGACACGGCAAGACTGGGCAACCAACTCGCGCAACTTTGTTAGATCAGCCATAAAAATTATTCTCCGCTATTCTTGAATTTGATCGTCTCCGAAGCGACTGGATCATAGCCTCGGTCAAATGCCAAGGCAAGCTAAGAGTCTGATCGGGCGCGCGGGAAACCGGGCGGATAATCGCGATTGAACTCGGCGTTCGTTGAGAAAACCCAAGCAGCAGACTCTGGACTCGAAGCAAAAACAACCGAGCCCCTCGGAGGGCGATCGAGGAGCTCGGTTGGAGCGTTACTGATTGACGGCGCGCGGCGCGCGATCGTCGCCGATTTGTGCGATGGACTCCAGCAAGTGGGTGTCGATAAATGGATTGTTCGCCGGATCACGCACGATGCCCATGGGATCTTGACCCTGCTGCACCTTTTTCAATTCACGGAACATCACTTCGCGTAGCAGAATGACGCCACGATCCGAGCTGGTCAGCCTCTCGGTCGTGCGGTCCGCGATTGGCCCCTGGGTTTCCCAGGCCATATGATCTTGGGCCTGCACCATGTCCATGCGGAACTTCGTGTAGGGATGGAGCGCGTCGGGCGGGTTCTTGTAAGGCTTGATGTATTCCACCGGCGGTTCGTCGTTCTCGACGATCTCGCCGTTTTGAGATGGGAAAAAGCGCACGAAGTAAACTTTTGTGTGTGTATCGTCCATCGGCACGCGAATTTGGCCGACGTTTCCCTGACGCAATATATTCGGGAAGATCACTGGATGCTCGTCGATCATACCGTTTTTGTACGTCCGGCGTTTCATGAGTCCATAAGAGACCTCGTAAAAGTCGAATTCTTGAACGTCATCCGTGAGTCCGCGGGTGCTGTCTTGAATCGGCCGGCCGCGATTGGCCGTATCCTGATGGAGAATCTGCAGATGCGCCGGGTCCATGGAATTCTCCATCGCTTGAAACCAATTGCAGTCGAGTTGCGGTTGAATGAAGATTTTCCGGTGACCATCCTTACGAAACCAAACATCGAAGTTTGAGATCAGCGGCAGCGGCTGTGGGCCCAGGTAGGCCCAGTAAAGACCGACTAATTTTTGCACCGGATAGGATTTTTGTTTTACGGTCAGATGAAACTTGCTTTCGGCGGGTTCAGCCGGTGTCTCCAGACAGTTTCCCTTGGTGTCATATAGCCAGCCATGATACGGGCAAGCGATGCCTCGTTCCTCGACTCGTCCATAACAAAGTGAAGCCCCGCGGTGCGAACAGCGGTCGTTTAACAAACCGACGTTGCCTTTCTTGTCGCGAAACAGCACCAGCGTCTCGCCGAGAATCCGTACGATTTGCGTTGGGCTTTCAGCGGTCAGCTCGCTGGCGACGCCGACGGGAAACCAATAGCGCCGCAACAGTTCACCTGCGGGGGTTCCCGGTCCTACGCGCGTGATCTTTTCATTTTCTTCCCTAGTGAGCATAGCCAAATCCTCCGTCCTTGATGTCGATCATTATTTTTTCCCCGCTTTTAGCTTAAAGCATTGGCCACAGTTTTAAGCTCCGCATCGATTATCCTAATATTGCGACAAACTTTCGTCGCTGCAGGATGATAATCGAATTGGAACTCTTTAGGCAAGAGCTTTACCCGAAAAACCCAAGAAAAATCAACAACTTATGTTAGGTATGAAATTTTTAGACGTTAACCATCAGAGGATCGACGATCGATCGGCACGGCGGGTCAATACTCAACCGCAAAACCCCATCTGCAGGGAAAATTTCGTGATTTGAATGGCCGGAACGGAAAAGGTCGTCGAGAATTCAGCGCGCGGCGCGGCTCTGCATCGCTCTTCTGTCGGACGCGGCAAAGAGGCCGATTCGCTCGTTGATCACACCGAGATCGATCAGCTGATTTCTTTCGGGGTCGCGGATGATCCCGAGAGGTTCGAGACCTTGCTGGACGCGCTCGATCTGCTCGCGCAGAAGTTTTCTTAACTCGATGACCCCTTCATCGCCGACGCCGAGGTGTTCTCGGGCGCGGTTGGCGAGCAAACCTTGAGTTTCCCACGCCATCGAGTCCTGCGCCGATACCATGTTCATCTTGTACTCTCGCGGTCCGGTTTTGAGCGGCGTGAAACGAAACGGCACGGGCGCGTCGGCGGGCGAACGTTCGGTCTCCGACGGAACGAAATTTACGCGAAAAACTTGCGTGTGAAAGTCGTCCACCGGCACGCGGATCTGCAAGTTATGACGCTGCCCCTTCCCTTCATCATAGGGCGCCACATGGCGCAACACCGTGGGAAACAGCAGCGGATGTTCATCGACAGCGGGCTCCGCGCCGGTTGCCAACGGCAGAGTCGTTCGGCGTTTTTTGATGCCGTATTCGAAGCGAATGAATTCGTGCTTCTCGGCGTATTTTTTTACGCGCGGCGCGAGATGCGCGGTGTCGCCGTGTAACCAATAGAGATGCGACGGGTCGACGGAGTTTTCCATCGGCTGCAGCCAGTTGCACTCGATGATCGACTCTTTGACGATCCAACGTTTGCCATGCTCCCACACCAACACGTCCCAGCGCGGCAAGAGCGGCGCTGGCGCCGGACCCAGATACGCGTAAATCAGCCCGCCGAGATACTCGACCGGATAAGCAACATGCTTGATGCGGTCTTTGAACGTGCTGTCCGCCGGCTCCGCCGGTTGTTCGAGACATTTGCCCGTGCAATCGAACTTCCAACCGTGGTACGGGCAACGAATTCCTTCGTCGTCGACGCGGCCGTAGGCCAGTGAAGCCGAGCGATGCGGACAGTGCTCGCCGACTAAACCGTAGTTGCCTCTTTTGTCGCGATAGACAACCAATTCCTCGCCGAGAATTTTCACGGGGCGAATGGGCTTTTCTTCCGTGAATTCTCCCGCCGCCGCCACCGGATGCCAGTAACGACGCAGCAGTTCGCCGCACGGCGTGCCACGGCTGACTTGAGTTAGAAATTCGTTTTCTTCGCGTGTGAGCATGATCGAGATTAGCCTTGGCGCCTATTGTTTTTTCAACATTTGCTCATAACCGAGCTTCTCTAACATCTCTAAACCCGAATAACCCTTGCGGATGCCGTCCGCCATTTCCTGTTCCTTCTGATAAATGGCTTCGGCCGCCGCGACGACTTCTTGTTCTTTTTCTTTGGCAATAATCACCACGCCGCTGCCGTCGGCGATGACGAGATCGCCGGAATGGCACTGCACGCCGGCGAATTGAATTTCCTGATTGAAAGATTCCTGCATCACCCGCCCGCGTGCCGTCATTGGCACCGCGCCGCGCGCATAAACGGGAAAATTCAGCTCGCGCGCTTCGTCGATGTCGCGCGATGCGCCGTCGATGACCACGCCGCTCAATCCCTTTAATTTGGCAGAAAGCGCCAACAAGCCGCCCCAGCAGGAAAATTCCAACTTGCCGCCGTTATCGATAACGAT
>WNGI01001272.1_pt1 | contig 20700 bp, 28 predicted proteins | sample 5400621 | NCBI WGS metagenome assembly WNGI01 (sample SAMN13153374, study PRJNA577476) | soil metagenome | isolation source: 20 cm soil or saprolite under Garry oak tree replicate 1 | place: USA:California | collected 2016-06-15
GTGAGCCGCGTTCTGCTCGTCATTCTCATGCTTGCGGCGACCGCCGGCGCCGTGGTCGCCTATGGCGATTCGAAACAGCTTGCGCGTGCTGGCGACACCGTCTCGGAATTGATGCGCAGACGGGTCACCTCACCCGCGCGCTCGGTGCAGATCCCGCGCGGACAGACCGGCGAATTCGCGCTGCACGCCAGGATCAATGGCGTGAAAGCCCCGATGGTTATCGACACCGGCGCGACCTCGGTCGTGCTGACCTATGAGACGGCGAAGGCGGCCGGGTTGCCGCTGGAACTGCTTGAATTCGACGTCGATGTCGAGACCGCCGGCGGACACACCAGGGCAGCGCGGTTGACGCTCGATCGCCTGGCCATCGGCAAACTGGTCGAGCGCTCGATCCCGGCGCTGGTGGTGCCGCGCGGACAGATGAAGACCAATCTGCTCGGCATGAGCTTTCTGGATCGGCTGGAAAGGTGGGAAGTGCACGCCGACCGGCTGATGCTGCACGGCTATCCCTAAAGCAAGATTCAACAGAGTTGAATCATGCTCGTCGGTCATCCTCTGGTTTGAGCATGATCTCCGCGCAACGGCTTCGCGTTTGTCGCGAGGGAAAACCGGTCTCCACTTTTCCGGATCATGCGCTAGCTAATCTCGCCGGTTACGCGGCGACCTTGTCCACTTCACCGTCCTCGACCAGCGCGATCGCATCGCGCAAGACGTTGATGCCGGCGCCCGGCTTGACGCCGTTCTCGGCGAGATGGCGGCGGAACGCGCGCGCGCCCGGCACGCCATGAAACGCGCCGACGAAATGCCTTGTCATCGAATGCAGCCGCGTGCCCTGCGCGAGCTGGTCCTCGATATACGGCACCATGGCCTCGAACACGCGCTTCATCGTCGAATACGGCGCCGCCTCGCCGAACAATTCGGGATCGGCCGCCAGCAACCGCCACGGTTCCTGATAGGCGGCGCGCCCCAGCATGACGCCGTCGACACGTCTGAGGTGCGCTTTGGCCTCCTCGAGACTGGCGATGCCGCCATTGATGATGATGGGGACATCGGGCAACGCGGCCTTCAGCCGATACACCCTGTCATAGCAAAGCGGCGGGATGTCACGATTTTCCTTCGGCGATAATCCGTTGAGCCAGGCTTTGCGTGCGTGAACGATCACTGCATCGGCGCCGGCGGCGATGACGCCGCGCGCCAGCGCATCCAGCGCCATTTCCGGATCCTGATCGTCGATGCCGATCCGGCATTTGACCGTGACGGGAATCCGAACCGCGCGCTTCATCGCGGCAACACCTTCGGCGACAAGCACAGGCTCCGCCATCAGGCAGGCGCCAAAGCGGCCGTCCTTCACCCGGTCCGATGGGCATCCGACATTGAGATTGATTTCGTCGTAGCCGAAATCCTCGCCGATTTTCGCGGCTGCGGCGAGATCGCGCGGATCCGAACCGCCGAGTTGAAGCGCCACCGGACGTTCGCATCGGTCGAAACCGAGCAGGCGCAAGCGGTCGCCATGAATGATGGCGCCGGTCGTCAGCATCTCCGTGTAAAGCCTTGCACGCCGCGTCATCAGGCGGTGGAAGACGCGGCAATGCCGGTCGGTCCAATCCATCATCGGCGCCACGGAGAAGCGATAGTCTTGATATTTCAACAGTTTATCGTACTCTCTCAATGGGATGAACGGCGAACATACCCGTTTTGACCTCTCGGTGCACACATAGTGCACACGAAAGTCCGAGTGCACACATATGGCGACCTACACTCATTTGAAATCGGGAAACTGGCGCGTCCAGGTCCGCCGCAAGACCCGATATGTGGCCGAGACCTTTCGGCGGCGCAAGGACGGCAAGGAATGGGCGCTCGAAATGGAGCGCAATATCGATCGAAATGGATCGTCAAAGCCGCGTGCGCTCAGAAAGGTTCGTACGTTTGGCGATCTGATTGATTTACATGACCAAGATATGCGCGAGGTCGGCAAGCCTCCTCGCCGCTCGAAAGCTGCGACGACGATCACATATCCCGCGCTCGCCATGTCTCCGCAATCCTGGCCAGCTCCGACGAGGCGAGCGCTACCGCTAAACCCCGTCGCTCAAAGGGGTCAAAATTGGACGCCGATACGGGGTCAAATTTGAACGCCGATTGACAGATAGGCGAACCAGCGAAATCCAAGCTGTCGGGTAACACGTTCGGCAATCCGCTCGAAACTGACTTCATCGTCAGCAGTCTGTATTGCGTCGGCAAATTCCTGAAACGCATGCTCAATCAATTTCATGTAAGCGATCCGAACGCCAAGATTCTGCTCCCTCGTTGAGTGGCAACCGGATATCTTAAGGCGCTTGTGATGCGGCGTTTCCTCACTCGTCTCCACGGCATGGAGAACCTCCGTTGGTCATGATCATTCTCCCGCCCGCATGGCAGGAAGGAAGGTCTTGGCGCGACTGCACTCTGATGCCAATTGGCCCTCAGGTTGAGCCGGAGATCAACTTAGGCAGCTATTGGATCAATGCTGGCAACGGACGTGACGCTCGTCGTCGCTGATATTGCACGAGGAGCGGCAGATCGTTTTAACGCGTCATGGCTGCCGTCGAATTGGATATTGCTTCGACATTTACAATAGACGATCTCGTCGAACTCCCTCACCACCGGCCGTGCAACCTCTCCGGTAGAGAACATTTCGAAACATGCAAATCTCGCACGACGGTCGTGAGCAACGTCTCTGTAGAAAAACGAGATCGTACGCCCACATTCCCATTTCGTTGGAATGAGGAGAACAACATGACCCTACAATCTGATCTAAATGCAATTACCGCAAACGTGAAGCAGCAGGCACCAACTGAAGTGTTCGCGGCCATGGAGGCTGCGAACGTCAAATTGGCAGACTCAGGCCTCGCCAACAAAGCTGCCGCCAGAGGCCAGTCGATTCCGGAATTCGAGCTGCCGGATGCGAATGGCAACCTGGTGCGAAGCAAGGATCTGCTCAGAAAAGGGCCGGTCGTCATCAGCTTCTATCGCGGCGTATGGTGCCCCTACTGCAGCGTAGAACTAAAGGCGCTGCAAGATCGTCTTGCGGACATCACGCAGAGAGGCGCCACCCTCGTCGCCATTTCTCCGCAGACCCCGGACAGCTCGCTGACCACCAAGGAAAAACTGGAGCTTGCATTTCCGGTACTATCCGATGTCGGTAACGTCCTTGCGCGTAAATTTGGTCTGGTGTTCGCGCTCGACCCGACGTTGCGGCCGATCTATACCGCTTTCGGGATCGATCTACAGGCCAGCAACGGCGACGCGAGCTGGGAGTTGCCAGTTCCAGCTACATACGTTGTCGGCAGTGACGGCAAGATCGTCGACGTTTTCGTAGACGTCGACTATCGCAACCGCCTCGAGCCGGACGTCATCCTACAGTGGCTCGACAAGGCGCACTGACGTTTTTTGGCATGCACGAACTCACTGGGGCCCACCACTGCGGTGGGCCCTTCTCTTTGGAGGATCAGGACAGGCTGAGGAACGATTCGACAAATTCAGGATCATCGTCCAACCCCTTGGTTGATCTTGTCATTTGAATCCGCCCGGCCTGCACCACGTAAATTCTGTCTGATATGGAAGTTGCCAGCTTGGCATTTTGCTCCGATAGCAGAATGGTCAGGCCATCATCACGCAACGTACTGAGTGTGTTTGCGATGTCCTTGATTACCACTGGCGCCAGACCGATCGAAGGCTCGTCCAACACCAGAAGACGCGGCGCTCCCATAAGCCCAGACGCAATGGCAACCATCTGCTGCTGTCCGCCCGACATGGTATTCACCAGTTGCCGCCGTCGCTCTGCCAAAATGGGAAAAAGCCGGAAGACGCGGTCCATACGCCCGCGGATTTCAACCCTCTCCTTGCAGCTGTAGGCGCCGACGAGGAGATTTTCGTAGACGGACATCATCCCAAAAACGCCGCGAGTTTCGGGCACGAGCACGATTCCGTACGCTAACCGGTCCCTGGGATCGGAGTGATTGATAAGCTCGTCTTCATAAAAGACTCTGCCGCGAGTTGGGGCGACGATACCGGCAATCACCTGCAAAATGGATGTCTTCCCGGCGCCATTGGGGCCGATCAAACCGACAATCTCTCCCCGGTTGACCGTAAGGTCGACACCGTCGACCGCGAGAAAGGATCCATAGTTAACGGTCAGCTCACGGATCATCAGCATTTATGCACCGAGATAGGTTTCGATCACGGCGCGATCGCGTAACACGACCGATGGCTTGTCATCGATGAGCTTTCGTCCGTTGACAAAGACCATTACCCTGTCGGCCAGGCTTGTAATGACTTTCATCGTATGTTCGATGATAAATATCCCGCATTGGTCTCTGAGCGCCGTGATCAAGGCAATCATCGCTCTAATCTCTTCTGGATTAAGACCTCCAACGGGCTCATCCAGCATCAATAATTTTGGTCTTGCGACGAGCCGCATGGCGAATTCAAGACGGCGTTGATCAAAGAGCCCCAAGCGTCCGGCCTTCAACGTTGTATCGGACACTAACCCGACCCGATCGAGCGCCTCGCGAGCACGTTCGAGCGCTGCTGCCGGGCCGATTCCGTGGCCGAGCAATCCTGCGGTCACGTTTTCCATGATCGACAACTCGCGAAAAATTTTGATGGCCTGAAAGGTTCGTGAGAGTCCGGCGCGGGCCACCTCATGCTGTGGCATCCCGGAGATGACCTGTCCTTGCAACCACACCTCACCTCGGTCGGCTTTGAGCGTCCCGCTCATGATGTTCACGAAGGTGGATTTCCCGCTTCCGTTCGGGCCGATCAGTCCGAGCAATTCGTCAGGCCGCTGGGCTGCATCGACATCGACGAGGGCTTGAAGCCCGCCGAACCGCTTCGAGATCGCCGTTGCCTGGAAAAGCGGTTGCTGAGACGTCATGCACTTTTCCGGAAGGTTATGCTCTGCAAGCCACCCGGCAGGAAAATCACGACCGCGATAATTGCGGCACCGTAAATCACGTCCTTTAACCAGCTGTATTGCTGAAACACGTACGGAAGCGGCGTCAAGATGAGCGCACCCAGCAGCGGCCCCGTAACGGTTCCTCGGCCGCCGACGGCCACCATCAGCCAGAGATTAAGGCTTACGAGAACGTCAAAGCCGCGCGGAGAGATGAATCCGACAAAATGAGCATAGATGGCTCCGCCCAAACCGGCCATCAGTGATGCCAGAAAGAACGCCAAGCACCGGTTTGCTGTCACGGCAATCCCAAGCGCACGGCACAAATCCTCATCTTCGCGTATTGCGATGAGGGTGGAACCGATTCGCGAGCGCATCAACAATGCGACGCCGCCGGCGCCAATCGCCGCGGCCGCGCCGATGAGCAGTTCGAACCATGGCGACGCGATAGGCATCCCGGCGACCACTGGCTTGGGTATCGATGTGATGCCTGTGTCTCCGTTCGTATAGGCTGGAAAGTAGACGAACGCGATCGTAAGGGCGGATTGAATTACGAGGCCAGACAGTGCGAAATAAAAACCTCTCAAACGGATCGCAGGAAAACTCAGCAGGAGTCCGACGACCGCCGCCGCAATGCAACCAATCGGCAGGGCAAACCAAAACGCCCAACCCGCGCGTATGACCAGGTTTGCGCATATGTAGGCGCTGATACCCGCGATGCCCGCAAATGTGAAGGGAATGAGACCGCTGAAACCGTAGAGAAGGTTGAGGCCGCTCGCGAGCAGCATGTTAATAAACACGAGGCCAACGATGAACGTTACCAATCCGTGGTCACCGGCAAACAATCCAAGGACTGGAAAAGACAATATAAGTAGCGCATGCAGATCCTTCATCGCGTAAACAATCCATTAGGCCGCATGAACAGCATGATCAGCATTGCAAGAAGGTAGGCAAACGTCGCGATCGTCGGATCAGCAAAGACACTCACGATCGCCTGGGTGAATCCGAAGATCAGCCCGATGCACAAGGCACCGAGAACGCTACCCGGGCCACCGACGATCATGATCGCGAACGTAATCAATGTCATGGTCCATCCGACCGTAAGGTCGATCGTAAAAGCGAATGCATAGAGAATCCCACCAACGCTCGAGACGGCGGTGCCAAGTCCCAGCGCGAGACGATAAACCGATACAGTGTTGATACCTCTCAGGCGAGCGACCTCTCTGTTCTGAAAGACCGCGCGCAAGCTCCGCCCCACCCTATGAAACCTTAAAAACGCGATCAGAGCGCAGAGCACCGCTGCCGCTGCAGCAAAGGCGAGGAGTCTTGCGTTGGACAGCGGCGTAGGTTCAAGAAAAGCGAGTCCCCTCACCGGTGGATCAACCGAGAAGGTATCACTGATCTTGCCAAACGTGCCGCTATAGAGACCGCTAAATATCTGGGCCAGCCCGAGTGTTAAAACGAGATAGGTGATGCTGCGGTCGGCGTTTTGATAAAAGCGGCTAAAAATGATGCTCTCCAATATGAAGATCAGAGCGATCGTGGCTAGCAAAACGGCTGGTATGGCCGTCCAAAGCGGCCACCCAAGTTGAGTTGTGAACAACCACAGCAACAAACCGCTTCCAAGAAAGATCTGCCCATTCGACGCCTGCGGCATGAGAATCGTGCCATGGATCAGGGAAAGCCCCGCTGCCACGACCGCATAGATCGTTCCGATCAACAATCCGGACGTAATGACCGAAGCAGTTAGGACGAGATAGTCTTGCATGCCCGTTACGGCGCCAGATCGTAGACGGGGAGCGTTTGTGCCGACCACTCGATGTAATCTGCTTTGGTCGCGCCGAAATCGGACTTACTGACGGACTTAAGCTGCATCACATAGATGTATTCCGATCGCGCACCGCTACTATCAAACTTGATCGGAACGCCGGTCGTAATCTCCTTATGATCTGCGTGACGTAGCGCCGTGCGCATCGCGTCGCGGCTTACAGACGCTTTGTCGGCGATCTCGTTCAGAAAATGAATTGTCGCGTAACAAAAGTTCTCTTGATAGCCCGGCGAGTATCCCTTCGCTTTTCGGAAGGCCTCAACGAAGCGATGTCCGTTTTCGGTGAGATTCGGAAGGTTGTGATCAAAGAAGGTGCCGTAATAGGATCCGACGGACGTCTCGCCCCATGCAAGAATTTGCTTTGGCGCACCGAAGGGATGGTAGAGCTGCTCAGGCTTGAAGCCAAATTCAAGCAGTTGTTTCGTCAACGTGGCATCAAACGCGCTCGCGCCAGCGACATAGACAAAGTCCGGCCGCTTCGCCTTCATTTGTGCGATCTGAACCGTCGCATCTGTTGCCGTTTGCGGAAAAACAATTTCCTGAACGATCTTCAGGCCATCCTTCTCCGCCTGATATTTGAGGCCGGCCACAATAGCTCTGTTGACCGCAAAATCGCTCGACATGATGCCGATCGTTGCGTCGGCTTTCCTTGATTTGAAGAACTTCACGGCTGCATAACCCCAGCCGACGGCATCGGGCTCCATACGGAACGTCTCATGCGTGCCGGGCTTGGTTAGACGAGGAAACGCGGCGACAGGCACCAGAAAGGGAACCTGATTTTCTTCCGCAAATCCATAGATCGCAAGAGAAGTGTCCGAGTTCGTCGGCCCACTTATCAGCGTGACCTTCTCCTGCGCATCGAGCAGCCGCGCCGCCGCTGCGGCTTGAGCCGGGTTGGTCTGATTGTCCTGCAGGATGAGTTCGATCCGCTTATCCTGGCTGTTGACCTCAGTCAGTGCCAGTTGGGCCGCGTCGTAGCAGGCCGTTCCCGTGAATGTCCAAGCGCCGGACAACTCCGAATTCCAGCCAACACGCAGAGGCGTGGCGCTGGCCGTACCGCTCGCTGCCAATTCAAGGGCAAGCACAACACAAGCAAGTTGAGCAAATCCTAATTGCTTCATCAGACGTCCCCGCTCTTAAATTAGGAGCAGTTGCATCTGCGACCGCTCCCGTTTCCCCATGGCAACGAGAATGCGGCGGCGAACCAGCGGATGAAAAGCGATTTATCGCGATACGAAAATATCGTTTTTTTTGATGTATTGATTTTCTCGTCCGGAGCAAATTATCCACTCGCCGGCACCATCACGACCGCTCGGCCGTATCCCGAACAACCAGTTCTCACTTCGAGCGTCTTCCCGTTCCTGCGGTTCGCGCGGAGCGATGCACGTGCAGGTCCGAATGAATGGACATGCGGAAGTCACAACATCTGCGAATGCACGCCAGCATCGCTTGGTGGTCTTCCGGCATCTCACCCCGCGCCATCATCGCGACATAAGCAACCGGCGGCAACGCCGGTTTGCTTGCCACAATGCGAAGCCGTCCGGCTTGGATCAACGAATCCGCCACAGCGCGCGGCAAATAGCTTACGCCAAGGCCAGACACAGTAAGTCCCATCAGCGCGATGAGGCTGTTGCTCGAAAGGGTTCGGGATAGCGTAATGCCCTGCTCTTCGAACCATTTCGTATAAAACAACCCCGATCCTGAACGCTCGTCTTGCATCAGCATGGTCTGGTCGGCGAGTTCTTCCAGCCGAATGGTCCCTCTCGGCAATTTCATTAAAGGACTACACATCCAGGCATTTTCCGCTGAACCGACCTTGACGTAATTCAACCAGGGCTCGCGAAAGACATCAGGTACGACAATCATATCGATGCGGCCTTGTTGCAATCTTTGCACCAGCGTCTGGCTGGACTCCACTTCTGGTTCGAGTTCGATTGCGGGTAAGCTCGATCTCAGTTCACCAACCAAGCGCGGCAGCCACGTCAATGCCGTCAGCTCCGTGACGCCTAACCTGAAACGCCGCTTCGGTGGTTTATCGGTCTCGATGACCGCCGTCACCTCATCACGCAGCCGCAGGATTTGCTTACCCAACGTCAGCAGTTGCTCGCCGCGCGGGGTAAGCCGCGCGGACCGTTTCGTCCGATCAAAGAGCGGCGTCGGCGACTTCGCCTCGAGGTCCTGGACCCGTTTGGAGATGGCGGATTGCGTTGTATTCAATTTCGACGCCGCGCGCTCAAAACCGCCGAGCTGGGCGATCCAGTAGAGCGCTTCGATCTGCTTTAAGGTCGTCATCAGCACCTCCGAAGGAAGAAAAAAAGCGATGTATTCGGATGCTATCTTATCTCTTTTTTTCGGGAAGGTATCTCGCCAAATTGCATCATCGATAACGCGGTCCATTACCAGATCTGATTGGGGGTTCGTCATGAGCATATCTTCAAAATATCATACGAGCGGGACCAGGCGCTTCCAATTGCCGGGCCAGTTGCGAGACGACTTGATCCGGATGAGCACGGCAACGATCCACGAGGCGCAGGGTCAGACCGGTGCGATGCACCATCAGATCAAGCCGATTGGCCCGGGCATGCGATTTGCTGGTCCTGCGCTGACCGTCTTGGCTGCGCCCGGCGACAATCTGGTGGTGCACTTCGCCGTGGCTCACGCGTCCCAGGGCGACGTGCTTGTCATTGATGCCCAGGGTTATCTGGAAGGCGGTTTATGGGGCGATATTTTATCGGAGGCAGCTCTTCAGGCAAAAATTGCGGGAGTCGTCGTCAACGGAGCCGTCCGAGACTGTGATGCTATTCGAGAATGTGGATTGCCGGTGTTTGCGCTTGGATTATCGATCAAAGGAACAGCAAAAAGGCAGTCCGGCAGGCTTGGGGACGACATCGTCTGCGCTGGCGCCTTGGTACGAAACGGTGACGTCGTGGTCGGCGACAGCGACGGCGTGGTGGTGGTTCGTTCCGACAGAATAGATGACGTTTATGCAGCCGCGCGTAAACGCGTGGAATATGAGGAAGGTCTTCGCACCTTGCTTCGAGAAGGTCGCTCAACCATCGACTTGCTCAAACTTCACGACTCGCTCGCAGCAGTTGGCTTGATTTGACCTGAGCTGCACCATATGGCCAAACACAAACGGAGATTTCGGTGAAACTTGTAAGGTACGGTGAAGCAGGCCGCGAGCGGCCGGGACTGATCGACGCCGACGGCGAGATTCGAGACCTGTCGAGCTACGTTGACGATCTCGCGGGACCAGCACTGTCGGATGAAAGTCTTGAGCGCCTGGGGCGCATCGATCACGCGGGACTTCCGCTGATCCCCAATGCGTCGCGGCTTGGCCCGCCAGTAGCAGGCACACGCAATTTCGTCTGTATTGGCCTCAATTACAGTGATCATGCCGCGGAAACCGGAGCAGTGATTCCGCGTGAACCGATCGTCTTTCTCAAATCTCTGAGCGCATTATGCGGCCCAAACGATGGGATCATCCTTCCAAAGGACTCGAGCAAAACGGATTGGGAGGCGGAACTCGCGATTATTATCGGATCGAGAGCTCACGCGGTTAGCGAGGCCGCCGCTCTAAATCATGTCGCGGGGTACGCGGTCTGCAATGATGTCTCGGAACGCGAGTGGCAGAACGAGCGAGGTGGCGCCTGGGACAAGGGCAAAGGTTTCGACAGTTTCGGACCCGTTGGCCCGTGGCTGGTGACTCGCAACGATATAGCCGACCCACAAAATCTGGACATCTTCCTCGACATTGATCACAGGCGCATGCAAAGCGGCAACACGTCCAGGATGATCTTCAATGTCAGGCACATTGTCTCATATGTATCGACCTGCATCACCCTCTATCCCGGTGACATTATCAGCACGGGCACCCCGCCCGGCGTTGGAATCGGCCGTAAGCCGCCGGAATTCTTAAAGGAAGGCAGCATCGTTCGACTGGGAATCAATGGACTCGGTGAACAGGTTCACACGGTTCGTCGCGCGCCGTAACCGCCGGATGAATTGACTTGGACCGCAATTCGCTCATTCGACCCAGTGCGGCGGATATGTCCCAGCGTAAAACGGCAATCGCTCAATAGTCGACATCCATGAGGCGATGTTGAGCCGATGATCGAGGAACTGAACGGTTGCCGTTTGATCTGTTCTGGCAATCGCGCGACGCGTCCATGCCAGCGTCGGGTAAAGGATGCAGTCGGCTGCACTCAAATTGTTGGTCGCTGCGAACGTCCGGTTCGTGAAGTCGTTCTCGAGAGCGTCGAGTTCGGATTGAGCCGCATTGCTGGCTGCTTGAAACTCCTCGCAGCGCGACGATACTTCGCCACGAAAGAGGATTTGCGCAATCGTCGCCAGTGAGGGCCGAACGTTCATTTCGAAGTCCAAAACCGTTTGCCAGATCAGGGCGCTTTCGGCCGGCGAATGTCCGAATAACGGTTGCTCCGGCCAATAATGTTCGAGCATCGCAATGATCGCAACGGATTCCCGGATCGTGGTATTTCCGATCCGCAGAAGCGGAACCTGTCCACGCGGATTCAGGGCGAGATAAGCGGCCGATTTATGCTCACCCTTTGCACTGTCCAAACGGCGTGATGTAAAAGCGATGCCTTTGGCGGCAAGCGCCAACATCACGCGCCAAGACGGCGGGCTACCGCTGATCCAAAACAGCTCAGGGACCAGATGGCTCATGCACTCATGCGACTGCCTAGGCATACAGTTTGAACACGCCGGTCAGATGGTCATTGCCCAATCCATCTTGCATGGCGCGCTGAAACACGGCGCGAGTTGCTGCGGTGATCGGCATTGCCCGGGTCTCGGCCGCCTGCGCCGCATAACCAAAGTCCTTCTCGACCAGTTCGACCGGAAACATTGGTGCGAATGCACCTGCAAGCATCGAGGCCGCTGCACCTTTCGCTGCGGCGCTGAACACCGGGGTTTCGCCTAACGCCGCGAACACCGTATTTAGGTCAATTCCGCAGTTTCGAACCAGGCCGCCCAGTTCGGCCAAGGCAGCCACCTGAATTCCGAACAGCGCGTTCGCGGCGAGTTTCGCGGTTGTTCCCGCCCCGGCCGGACCGACGTGATGGATCGCTCCGCCGATGACCTGCAACACCGGCCGGCTCCGGTCGACAGCGCCTTTCTCGCCTCCAACGAGATGAATAAGAGTTTTTGCTTCGGCCTGCGGCCGAGAGCCAAGCACGGGAGCATCAAGAAACGCGATTTTCTTCTCAACACAGCAAGCCGCGAGCTCTTTCACCCATTTAATGCTCAACGTTGAACTTTCGATCGCCACGGCATCAGATTTAAGGCCCTCAATCGCCCCGATCGACTCGTCAAGCCAGACGTTTTGCGAGGCATCGTCGTCACGGACCATTGAGATCACATAATCTGCGTCCGCAACGGCACTACGTGGCGATCCGGCAATCTCAACGCCCTGAGACTTAAGATCGTGGGTTCGGTGAAGAGTCCGATTCCAAACGGTCACACGGTGGCCGGCCTTTAAAAGGCTGATGGCCACTCTTGAGCCCATCGCCCCCGCACCAAGAACGGCAACTGTCGACATCATCTTCTCCGTCCTTTCTTGATAAGTTTGTTAAGCTCGTAGCCGGTTGAGAAACCGCGAAAAAGATTGCGGGGATCAGCTCCGTCATGCAAAAGTCGCACGAATGGACACTGAAACTCTCCGCCTGTTTATCGAAGTCGTTCAGCAAAGAAGCTTTGCGGCGGTGGCTCGAGACCGCGATCTTGATCCCTCGTCGGTCTCCCGCGCGATCGCCGCGCTCGAAAGCGAGCTCGATGTTCGTCTATTCCAGCGGACGACCAGAGCCATGACGTTGACCGAGGTGGGTGAGCACTTTTTCAACCGGCTTGAACCCCTGATCTCCGACATTGCCCGTATTCGCGAGGAGCTCGCATCGCTACGTGCCGATCCGATCGGGACGCTGCGTTTGTCGGCATCTGTGGCGTTTGGACAGATCGTGCTTGTGCCTCTGCTGTCGCAGTTCCAGGCTGTATTTCCCAAGCTTAAGCTTGAACTCATACTGACAGATACCAATCTTGATTTGGTCGCGGATCGCATTGATCTTGCGATCCGACTTGCTCCGAGTTACCGCGCAGATGTTATCGGCTCCAAACTGTTCGTAACCCGGTATCGTGCGGTCGCGAGTGCGGCATATCTCGATCGCGAAGGAGCACCTGATCATCCCTCAGAACTCGCGGGGCGGTCATGCCTTCTGTTTGCACTGCCAGATTTCCGGTCCCGCTGGATTTTTCGCGATCAAACCACCCCTTTTGAAGTCCCGGTCCAGGGTAATATTGTCGCTTCGAGCGCTCTTGCTTTGCGACAAGCGGCTCTCGATGGTCTCGGGCCGGCACTTCTGGCCGACTGGCTCATCGAGGAAGATCTGGCGCGCGGCGAGCTGATCGATCTATTTCCGACCTTCGACGTCACGGCCACGAGTTTCGATACAGCAGCCTGGTTACTCTATCCCAGCCGGACGTTTATGCCGCTCAAGGTCAGAGGAACGATTGATTTCCTGAGAGCCCAGCTCAGTGCTCGCAAATGGCGTTCGGCAGACGCAGCCCCTGATCGCTGACCTGATCTCACGCTATTTTTATCTTATTTGAGAAGCCACACCGATCATTGCAAACTATCCAACGTCTCCTTGATCTCTGACCTGTGACGAGAGGTGTGATGGAAACGATGCATATCGAGCTAGAGCCATTTATTGACGAAGCCGCGCGGCGGTTCATCGTAGAAGGTGTCGACTTCTACAATATCGCCGCGACGGGCTTGCCCAATTGGTTTCCGGTAAACTTCGTCCTGCGCGGAGAACGCGGCGACGTACTTGGTGGGTTGCTTGGTTATCTCTGGGGAAGTTGGCTGCATGTGGATCACCTGTGGGTCGCAGAAGCCGCACGCGGCGCAGGGCACGGCGCCAAGCTCATGAAGAACGCAGAGGACTACGCCCGCTCTCGGGGCGCCATTGCAGCGTCGCTGGAGACGTACAGCTTCCAGGCTCGTCCCTTCTACGAGCGGCTTGGCTACGAGGTGTGCGGAACGATCGAGGGGTATCCTCCCGGGCAAGCCAAGTTCATCTTGAAAAAGGTCATTACTTAGCTTCCGCGGAAATGGCCGGCCTGATATCTCCGTATCGCATCAAGGCCGGCGACTTTCGTCGATTTTGCGAATCTGTTCCGCGCAAATACGCCGTTGGCTCTGCTGCCGAGGGTTGCGCGGAACATATCGCAGCCGGAGTTTGCGCAACCAGTTCGGCTTCCGTTCACCGGCATGAGGCTTGCCGGTGTTCGAACGAAAATCTCGCCTGCCCTGGCGATTGGGTCGGATCTGATGGCTGATGAAGGAACTCCGATTAAGCTTTTCCATCGTTTGATCTCGATGGTCCTTTGCGGCGCAAAGGCGATTGCGAATCTTATTGCAGAGCGTGTCCGTCGCAGCTTGGAATTCGAATGTGCGAGATGGAGCTCTTACATGAGAAAATTCGATAATATCCGATGCGATCTTATCTCTTTTCAGTCGCGGCCGGCCTATTCAAGCTACGGAGGGGACGAGAACTGAAGGAGGCGATATGATCAACCGTTCGATTCCTAACCAGTTCTCGCGCCGATCGGTAATCGCCGGCCTGGGAGCTGCGATCGCAGCGCCGGTGATGGGTTCAGCCGAAACACCAGTTGCCTACCCGACCAAAAACGTCACGATTGTCGTGCCCTTTGCCGCCGGCGGCATGAGCGACATTGTCGCCCGATCCCTATCACAGTTTCTGCAGCAAACGCTTGGGCATCCCTTTATCGTCATGACAAGGCCAGGTGCGGGCGGAGGTCTTGGAATTCAGGCGGTTGCGAACGCCCCGAACGACGGGTACACGCTGTTGCTGACCCTATCGAGCATCTCGACGTTACCGGTGATCGCCAAAGTCGAGGGCAAGCCTCCTCTGTTCGAGCGCAGACAGTTTGTTCCGATCGCCCGGTTAGCTGCCGATCCGGCCCTGATCTACGTGCGACGTGAGGCTCCCTGGCAAACGATCGATGATCTAGTCGCCGACGCTCGCAAGAACCCCGGCAAGTTTTCCTACACGTCGTCTGGCCGGTTTGGACCGACACACATACCGATGGAAATGTTTCTTCAAGCAACCGGAACAGACATGCTGCATATTCCGACAACTGGCGGCGGGCCATCGATGGCGCTGCTTCTCGGCGGACACGCCGATATCTTCTTCACGATTCCAGGCCTGGGCATGGAGCAGGTCGAAGCCGGATCGTTGCGTGTGCTGGCGGTTTCCACGCGAGAGCGCTTAGCCCGCCTGCCGCATGTGCCGACGTTGATCGAGCGAGGGATCGATGTCGAGTACACGGTGTGGGCGGGGCTTTTTGTCCGCAGCGATGTACCCGGATCGATCACAAAGCAGCTTGCTCAAACCGTGGAAACGGTAGCAACCGATCTTAACTACGTCACTTCGATTAAGAAAACAGGTATCGAGCCAGCCTATCTTGAGCCAGTGGCTTTTCGACAGTGGTGGGACGAGGATGCAAGCCGTGTCGAAGCTGTGATCCGCAAAGCGGAAGCCGCCCACCGAGCTGAATCCGGTCGTCATTAACATCGTTTCAGCAGAGGTATTCCGTGATTACCCTTTATCATTATCCGAGCTCGCCATGCGCTGCGAAAGTTCGGGCTGTGTTGGTTGAGAAGGAGCTGGATTGGAATGGTCAGATCGTCAACATCCTTGAAAAGGAGAACTTGGATCCCAGTTACCTCCGGTTAAATCCGAAGGGTGTTGTGCCGACATTGGTTGATGCCGATCGTGTCATTACAGAGTCAACGATTATCATGGAGTACCTTGACACGGCATACAAACCACACTCGTTAAAACCTGACTCAGCCTATGCGCAGGCGACGATGCGCAAGTGGCTTAAATGGGTTGACGAGCATCTCCATGCGAACTGGGCTGGCCTTGGCTGGACCATCCTCATCCGGCCGACGTGGCTGGAGAAGAGTAGCGCCGAAGTTTCGGCGTTGCTGACCAAATTGATTGATCCGGCTCGCCGCGATCGCCAAGAGCGTTTGCTCAAGCTTGGCTATATGGCACCCGAGTTGCAGTCATTGGGCCTACTTGAAAAGACAATGGCCGACATGGAGGTCAGCTTGCAACAACAGTCTTGGCTGGTTGGCGAGAAGCCAAGTCTCGCCGATATTGCAGTGTTGCCCTACATCATATCTGCGGAAAAATTCGGAATTGCAGAGATGATGTTAACCAATCGTCCTCGCCTTTCGGCATGGCTCAATGCCTGGCGAACACGGCCGGCTTACACCGCGACGATGCCCTGGCATCTAGATCAGGACCTTATCGCTGAAGTACGATCCAAGAGCCGAGAACCTTGGCTTTCAATTCGAACCGCTGCCTAAGCATTACATCAGTAACCTCAGCGACGCGCTCGACTGCGGCGTCGAGTTCAAGATGATCGCAGGCCCGGCGGCCAGAAAGCCTGATGGCCGCCATATGACGGACCACGAATTCAGCGGGGGACCTCATGGCCCCCGTTTCGATTGTAGATGTCGTCTACGAGAACAGTGGCGGGGCGTGCAGGCACGATCTGGTCAAGGACTCCCATCGCTTTGACCTGGATGTAGACGGATCCGCGGGGGGTAACCGGCACGGCGTCCGCGAGATAGTCATGAATAAGATAATCCCGTCGAAGCTTGGCATAAGACCCGAAGATGCGCGGTACCCCAGGGCCTCGCAGCCACGGGACCGCGTCCAACCGCCAGATGTGATGATGTGCATCGATATGCTCGCCATCGGCCTCATCGGCTCGAACCGGCGCGCGCGACCTGCCTTGCTGAATTCGGCCTGCAAAGGCTTTGTTCATTCCATTTACGCCCGACAATGTCGTACCCGGTTGACCGGAAGAGGCTCAGTCTGACTTCGGGAGTATTGTTCAATGACCTCGCATTTGAATGCCAGGCTTTGACATCCCACGGCCAAGAAGACCAACGCTGCCCGTGCCGATCAAAGTGGCAATCAATGGCGCGCAAAGATCAAGATATGCCTCGCTATCCAGGGAGGACTTTGAATGCCGCTCGAATTTCCATTTGACCCGCGCGATTAGTGCGCCTTTCACATGACCATCGTGAGCAACGATGGGTGTTTGCGTTTTCAGAAATTGCAACAATTCGATACAATTGAGGGATCGCACCGAAATCTTCTTCTCCTTACCAACTGGTATGATCGCGCATTCCGGTTGAGAAGCCGAGAGGATATCAAGACACGACCACTATCCTCGAAGCCGTATGACGTGCGGCCGATTGGAAATCCTGCTGTCGTGCAGCACATTTTTGGTCTGGGGGCTGATGCGCTTAAAAGAGAATGAAAGATCCCGCGTACACCTGAAGTATATCGCGCCGATATCCATGGCGCGATATACGGTAATGCAGGAGTCACCGGCTATAAGCCTGGGATGCGACACCATAGAAAGGCTTTGGCAAATCCTGCACGCCCAGCTCTATGAATGCCCGTGGCCAATCAAACTGGTCCCAATGCTCGTAGAGCTTGCCGTTCCGGACGCTCCAGATATCAATTCCATCGAATTCAATCCGCTGTCCTTTCGGAGCAACGCCCAAAAAGCCTTCACCCGTGAGCGTTCCGGTCCACGTCCATCGCGTCACCACGCGGTCTTTGGTGGCAAACACATCATGAACTATAAAGCGCGTGTCCGGAACGGCCTTGAATACATACGGCATAAAGGCGAGCAACCCCTTGCGGCCGGTTTCGACCAGCTTGTTATGCTGCAGGTAATCCTCGTCCACGATCTGCTCGGCAATTTGCTTTTGTTTTTCGGGAGAACTTTCATTGAAAAGGACACCGTTGAACATGCGACCGAGCCACACATTGTATTCTACGGTCCCGACCGGAGCTGGAGACTTTGTAAATACTATCTTCGCCGTGTCTGGAGGGAACTTGGTATACGCGATTGCTGTATCAGACTTCGGACTATCTTGCGCGCTCGCATCACCGTACGCCGCGAAGGCGGACGATGCGACCAAGACAGCTACGTATGTAAACCGCCGCACCATTGTTCACTCCTGTTTCAACCGTTGCAGTTGGCCGAATACAATTCGTTGAACGTCGGCCCGCGTGATTTTAATGACGTATAACTGCGAGCCGAGCCATGCTATCGAGCGCCAAGATGCTATGCAGAATGCGCACCGATCGGTGACCTCAAGCTGAGGGACGGAGCGCTCGCGCCGGGGATGGCCTCTCCGATAGTTTTGGAGCTTTTCAGGCTTGTTTGTGCCGGAAAGCGTTTCAGGAGCGAGATGCTAACCGCAATAACGTCACCATCTGTGCAATCTGCGAAGAAACCGCCGAAATGAACTTGACGGATCTGCGCCTGTTTGTTGAAGTAGCGCTTCGGGGAAGTTTTTCTTCTGTTGCCCGCGATCGCGATCTCGATCCTTCATCGGTATCGCGGACGATCGCCGATCTCGAGACAGATTTGGGGGCCAGGTTGTTTCAACGCTCATCACGCCATATGGCATTGACCGAGGCTGGGAAGCGATTTCTTGGCGACGTCGAACCATTGCTCGATGATTTTGAGAGAGCGCGAGAATCCGCGGTTAGCTCCCTGGAACATCCAAGCGGCACGCTGCGTATCACCGCTCCTGTGACTTACGGTCAAATGCGCATCCTGCCGATCTTGTGCGAGTTTCGAGCCGTCTATCCGGATGTAGGAATTGAAGCTCTATTCACCGATCAATATCTCGATCTCGTCACAAACCGTATTGATCTGGCAATTCGTCTGGCGCCTCGCATTGAGGGAGACCTTGTCGCGTCCAAGTTGATGGATACCGGTTATCGGGTGGTAGCAAGCCCGGGGTATCTTAGGGCGGCGCGCCCGCTGACCAGGCCGTCCGATATATCAGCGCATCGCTGTCTTCTTTTCCCCATGAAACAATTCCGGACTCGATGGATATTCCGCGACGCTGTGGGCAAGCTTGAGGAAGTGCCAGTGGCTGGGGATCTGGTACTCTCTCCGGCAGGATCGCTCCTCAGCGCAGCCATTGCTGGACTAGGACCCTCACTTTTGCCGTGTTGGTTGGTCGACCCGGAGATCGTGGCGGGCCGGCTTGTCGATATTTTTCCCGATCATTCCGTGACCGCTACGACGTTCGATAGCGCGGCCTGGATCGTTTATCCCTCCAGATCACATTTGCCGTCAAAGGTCCGGGTCATGATCGATTTTCTTCGGCCCAGAATTGCGGACTAGCGACGGCGGTACGCTGCACGCGATCGAAGGCATTGCGGATCGCGAGGGAGAGGTTAACCCGAACAAGGGTCACAGCATCCTTGCGCCCATTGATATATTCCTGCTCGAGGTGTCTCATCTTCTCTTCCGACCTCGGATCAATCTGGAAATCGAGGCTGTCGACTTCCTCGTGAATCTGGACAATCTGCGCGGATGCGCCCCGGCCAACTATCCGATAATCGGGGTTCGCCGGCAGACCTTCGCGCGATGCCGGCGAGAACACCTTAATTTTCTCAAGTCCGAGGGTTTGGGTTAGCACAAAGGCATGATCGGCAATCTCGATGATGCAATCACCCCGGATTGCGATCCCACGCTTGTAAACCGTAGAACGATTGCGCAGCAGATAGTGCAGCCAATAATCCTGCTCGAAATCGATGGCGTGGTCTTTCGGCGTCTCACCCCTCAGCTTTACTCGCGGATCGACGAGGCCATATGCCATATCGGTCAGGACGTTCACGACGACGATGAGGAGGTGTAGATCACCAGTATCCTTGCAGCATCGGGTAGTCGCGCTGGCTAAGCGCGCCGACGATCAGCTTGCCGAGCCCGGGGCGATTAAGACGATTTCGGTCAGGACCGAGTTGCCAATCAGGATGCCGAAGAACAGGCCAACTACAGTGATGATCGGAATCAGCGCAGCGCGTGGCGCCACACCACGGCCTGCCACGGCACGCCCTTCGCCCGCGCCGTCCTGACATAGTCCTCCATCAATACATCGAGCATAGCGGAACAGGTAACGCGCGTAATGTACGCCGCCATGATGAGGCCGAGATTGATCGCCGGCAGCGTTAGCGATTGAAACCAGGCTCCAAGACTACCGGTCCGGGCGCTGATTACCGGGAACCACGAGAGTTGGATCGAGAAGGCCAGCAGCAGGATAATTCCCGATGATGGTTCACGATCCACTTAAGCCATTAATTACTTTACATTTTTTTCTACCACAAGGTGCCAGCACCGTCTTATGTGCCGTCAGAAAACTCCGCTGTTGAAAGTGCATGGTTATTTTCATTTTGCACAACATCCACGTTTTCAAATCTATCGGCATCAATCAGTTCAAAGCGAGCAATCTCGCGGGGACCAACCAAGGTGCGCATCTACGCGCCCGCGCTCGCGCCGTCACTCCCACCTGTGCTGCTACGACGTCGACTACACCTATACGCGATAGGTCCGTTAATTCTTCCGTTGCACAACCGCGCCAACAAAGGCGGCCATCCGGCCCAATGCCTCCCGACCCGCCGGAGTATCGAGATTGAATTGATATTCATGCGGAAGCGGCGGGCTGTAGCCGGCCGGGAGGCCTGGTCGGGCTTTGGGGTCATTACGCAAATTAGCTAGTGACGGCTTCCGATATTTAGTCAGCCCGGGTCTCCCCGAGCAGGCTCATCATCCGCAATCGCACGCCAGCCCGCACCCTCAAGGTCATCATATTGGCCGTTCCTGAGCGACCAAAGAAAACCCACAAGGCCGAGAAGCCCGAGCAAGAGAGCTAGCGGCACTAGGAACACCAGGACTTCCATCAGGTCGCCTCCCGCTCTCCCTGACGCGCGCGAAGCGCGTTCAACATCACCAGCAGTGACGAGCCGGACATGGCCGCGGCGGCTACCAGTGGCGTTGCAAATCCGGC
>WNGI01001273.1_pt1 | contig 20696 bp, 22 predicted proteins | sample 5400621 | NCBI WGS metagenome assembly WNGI01 (sample SAMN13153374, study PRJNA577476) | soil metagenome | isolation source: 20 cm soil or saprolite under Garry oak tree replicate 1 | place: USA:California | collected 2016-06-15
CGCGCGCCAGCGGCGTCTTACAAAACCAATAAAAAACGGCGCGTGGGCGCCGTTCGGAAGTCCACCTATGTTCAGAGCCGCAGGTGAGATTTGAACTCAATGTCACCGGCCAGAAGTGCGCTCCATGTCGACGCCGTTGGATTGCAGTGGACTTCCTTCTAATAGCTGGGGGGAGACTCGAACTCCCGACCCCGGCATTATGAGTGCCGTGCTCTAACCAGCTGAGCTACCCAGCCGTGTTCTATTCGTTTGCCAACCACGGAACCGAGTGGTCCGCAGTCCGCAGTGGTGAATATTCTCCTGACGCCCTCTTGCCGCCAAGGTTACGCACACAAACGGCCGACCCTTTCGGGGCCGGCCGCGTGCTTGAGTGGCGGGGGCGGGATTTGAACCCGCGACCTTCGGGTTATGAGCCCGACGAGCTACCAGGCTGCTCCACCCCGCGATGAGATGAGGAATCTACGCAGAGAGAGGATCAAGTCAACCGATTTGGAGCGCTATTTGGATGATTAACCGCGCTATTTTGGATGTTATTTCCGGTTGTCGTTAGCGGGAGCGTCGCCGAACCGGTAAAGAATCTCGTTGTCGCCACGCACCATCCCGAATTCCTCGCGCGCGATCCGTTCCTGCGTCGCGCTGTCGCTTTTCACCAGCTTGAGATATCGCCCGAGCGAGTCGACCTGACGTTGCAGCGAATCCACCTCGCGGTTGAGCGTGCGCGTCCGGGAATGCAGCACGTAAAGGTCCCGCGTACTGTATTCCCCGCCCTGCACCGCGAAAAAGAGCGCGACGGCGATGAGCGCCCACCACACATATCGCCTCATCTTACGCCAGTCGCTTCATCGATCTATTCCAGCCCGTAGATCGCGCCGCCCGGAAATTCCGCCACGGCACCGAGCTGCTCCTCGATCCGCAGGAGCTGATTGTACTTTGCCACACGATCGGTTCGGCTCGCCGAGCCGGTCTTGATCTGCCCCGCGCCAGTTGCAACGGCGAGATCGGCGATGAACGTGTCCTCGGTTTCGCCTGAACGGTGCGATATGATCGACTGATATCCGTTCGACCTCGCCATCTCGATCGCTTCGAGAGTTTCGGTCAGAGTACCAATCTGATTCAGCTTGATCAGGATCGCGTTTGCGACGTCCGATTCAATGCCTCGCGCCAGACGCTCGGTGTTCGTGACGAAAAGATCATCTCCAACAAGTTGAACCCTGTCGCCGAGTGCAGCGGTAATCTTGGCCCAACCGTCCCAATCATCTTCGGCAAGCCCGTCTTCGATAGATACAATCGGATACTCGTCCAGCCACTTCCGATAGAGCTCGATCATTCCATCGGAGTCGAGACTCCCCGCGCCGCTCTTCTTGAACGTGTACGTTCCGTTCTTATAGAGCTCCGATGCCGCGGGATCCAGTGCGATCGCAATCTCCTTTCCCGGCGCGTACCCCGCCGCTTCGATCGCTTCGACCACGACACGCAACGCCTCCTCGTCGTTCTTGAGATCGGGCGCAAAGCCACCCTCGTCACCAACTCCAGTCGAGAGCTTTCGCTTCACCAGCACCTTCTTGAGCGCGTGAAACACCTCCGTCCCCATCCGGAGCGCCTCCCGAAAGCTCGTCGCGCCAACCGGTACGATCATGTACTCCTGGAAATCCACCGTGTTGGTGGCGTGCGCACCGCCGTTCAGGATGTTCATCATCGGGACCGGCAGCGTGCGCGCCATCGGACCACCGAGGTAGCGATAGAGCGGCAAGCCGACATCCATTGCAGCCGCGCGCGCCGTCGCCATCGAGACCGCGAGTATCGCGTTGGCTCCGAGTTTCCCTTTGTTGGGAGTGCCATCGAGCTCGATCATGGCGCGGTCGATTACCATCTGATCGCCCGCCGGCAGCCCGTTGAGAGCGGGGCCGATGCGCTCTTCCACGCTCTGCACAGCCTGCTCCACACCCTTCCCGAGATAACGCTCGGCGTCTCCATCACGCAGCTCGAGCGCCTCGTGCTCTCCTGTCGATGCGCCGCTGGGAACAGCGGCCCGGCCGAAAGCGCCGCTGTCGAGCGTGACATCCGCTTCGATCGTGGGATTTCCTCGGCTATCCAGAATCTCGCGTGCCTTGATCTCGATTATTCCTGACATTTTTTCCAGTTGGAGGTTGTTCTACCGTGTTTCGGTGGGCAGGGTTTCGGATGATAGGATTTCGGTCGACGACGGGAGCCGCGACGCCGACGCAGGCAGCGCCTCGATGCCATAGAGGTCCCGCATCGCGTCGGCCATCCTCGTCCTCACGGTCTTCATCAACGCTTCGCGGTGGTCGTAATCGACACTGGTCGTGCTGACGGGCTCGAGCAAATGTATATCAATCGTCCCCGGATGAGCCCAAAGTGAATGCCTTGGCATTATCTCGATCGTCCCGTGCACTATGATCGGGACTATCGGCACACCGGCCGCGATGGCGAGCACGAAGGGTCCCTTCTTGAAGGGACGAAGCGGATACTCGTGTCCGCGGGTCCCTTCCGGAAACACGACGACCGAGTTCCCAGCGCGGATTCGCTCGGCCGCGACATCGTAAGCGCCGAACGCAGCCTTTCGGTTCTCGCGCTGGATTTCGATCATCCCCACGGCTCGCATTGCGCGCCCGAAGATCGGCACTTTGAAGAGCTCGGATTTTGCCACGAACTTGTTCCGGGGCAATATCTTGGCGAGCGAGGGAACGTCGAACCAACTCACGTGATTGGACGCGAAGATGTAGGGCCGTCCGCTTCTCACATTCTCCATTCCGTGGACGCGCACCTTGATCCCGACGGCCCGGAGCACTGCAATTGACCACCAGCGCGGCACTTTGTCGTATAAGCCACCCGGTTTGTCCTCTACGCCGAGCAGCGCCGCAACGATGACGGTGACACCGAGGATCACGGTTGCCACAGCCGCCGTGGAGTAGAGGAAAATCGTTCGAAAAAAAGATGTCATTTATCGCGAAAGTGATCGAACCCGGGAGGAGCCGTGATGCGCTCTCCGCCCTGCATTAGAACAATACCCGTAGATCCGGCAACAACCCGGCCGATTTCGGTGAGAGCCAGGCCAAACTCCTCAGAAAACTGACCGGTGTCGATCTCCGGTGCCGTGACGACGATCTCGTATTCCTCCCCCGAGCCCGCGGCCTCAAAAGGCGTGACTCCAATCACACATGGGATCCGCTCGGCATCGATCTCGATGCAGACTTTGCTCGCCGCAGCAATGTGACCGACGTCGGCGATGAGGCCGTCCGAGATGTCGATCCCCGACGTCGCGCCGCGGTGCGCCAGCCCAATGGCCGGCTCGATTCTGGGCACCGGATTGGCGAAACGTGCCCGATCAACGTCAGTCGGGTCCTTGCCAGCGCGCCAGGCGCGGACCGCGGCGGCTGGGCCACCGAGCCGTCCGGTAACGTAAACGCGCTGACCTACACTGGCGCCGGAACGCGCAAGTGGTCGCGAAGCGCTGCCGAGGGCTGTGATCGTGAGCGAAAGGTCCTTTCCGGAAGAGAGATCCCCCCCAACGATCGGGCACAAGACAGCCGACGCTCCTTCGCGAATTCCGGTGGCGATCTCACGCGCTTCCTGCTTGTTGCCCTCCGGGAGCGTCAGCGCGATCAGGATCCCGAGGGGACGCGCGGCCATCGCGGCCAGATCGCTGAGCGACGCCGCCGTTGCGCGGTAGCCGATCTCGAAGCTGTTGAGCCAATCGCGACTGAAGTGGACGCCTTCGACCGATGTATCGGTGCTGACGACAAGGCGCTCGCCCGCCGGAACGTCGATCACCGCGGCGTCGTCGCCGATCCTTTGCGCGGCCTTTCCCCATTCGGCGAGAAGGATTCGCACGAGATCGAATTCCTTCCCTGGCCCGAGGTCGATATTGCGACCGTTGGTTGCTCTGTCAGGACTCATCGTGCGACAGCCGGCAGCTGAGCCAGCACCGGAGGCTCGGGTGTAGGCTCGAGCTCGTTCCACGCGCGCGGGAGAGCGTAGAGCACATCCTCGAGTGTAGTGCCACGCACATACTGGCAGAATTCCGCGGCGCGACCATGGACCCACGCAGCGCAGCAGCCGGCAACGGTTGCGTTCTGAGCCTGCGCCAGCATGGTTCCAGCGATACCGTCGAGAAGATCGCCGCTGCCACCGGTTCCGAGTGCGGCCGTCCCCCTGGCGATCACGTAGCGGTCGCCTTCAGGATTGAAAATCACGGTGGGGGATCCTTTGAGGAGAACCGTGGCGCCAAGCTCACGCGCGAGATCGATACCGATATCGAACCTGTTTGCCAGAACGGATTGCACATCGACCCCGGCAATTCTCGCGAACTCCGCGGCGTGCGGAGTGATGAGCGCGGATCTTCCCTCGAGCACCGCTGCCAGCGATTTCGCATCCCCGTCGAACACATTGAGCGCGTCCGCATCGAGCAGAGCCGGAAGTTTCGAGTTGCTCAGAATTCGCTCGACGAGCGCCCTGGTGTCCTTCGATTTGCCGAGTCCTGGTCCGATTACCACGGCATCGGCCCACTTCGAGATCTCAGCGCTGATCTGCGCCTCGCTCGATGGCCATTCGGAAATCAGCGCGGAGGGTACGGCGGCCAGAACAGGACTCACGTTTTCCGGCGCGACGAGAACGCGCACCAGGCCGATTCCGCTTCTCAGCGCTCCGCGCGAAGCAAGCACTACTGCGCCTGGCATTCCCTTTCCGCCCCCGATCACGGCGAGGTGCTTTCTCGTTCCCTTGTGCGCATCGAAGCGAATGGGCGGAATGCGCGACCGCACCCACTCGCCGTCAACGAGAATCGGCAGAGAAAGGGAGTCTGGCGATTTTCCTGGGGCCTTGGCCGGCGGGTCATCGAGCCCGATATCCAGCACTACGATCTCTCCGCAGCAGTCCCTCGCCAGCAACAGCCCACGCTTTACCCCACCGAAGCTCAAAGTGACATCAGCCACGACGCACGATGAGTGCTGGCCAGTCGTCGAATCGAGTCCGCTCGGGACGTCGAGCGCGGCGACCGGTGCGCCCTTTCCGTGCAGCTCATTGATCGTCGAGATTGCCTCGGCAATCTTGCCACGCGGCTGTCCCTCGAAGCCGGTGCCGAGCACCGCATCGATGACAACGACCGCCGCGTCATCGATTGAATCGGCAACTTTCACGGAGTCTATCGCCGCTTGTCTCTCGGCTACGGCGTCGGGGGATTTATCTGGCGTGGCCTTCCCTGCTTCGATGACCGTGACCTCGACGCCGGATTGGGCGAGGATGCCGGCGACAACCCAGCCGTCACCTCCATTGTTGCCCGGCCCTGCAAAATCGACGGCGCCGTTCCTGAGGCGCTCGGAATAGCGGCGCGAGATCTCTTCTGCCGCGGCAGTGCCGGCACGCCGCATCAACACGCGCGAGGGAGTTCCTCTTTCAATGGCTGCCCGATCGCGCTCCGCTGATTCCCTGGCGCTGACCACCCACGCGGGCATCGGTAGGAAGTTGGCTTCTTAAGCCTGTTGCGCGCAGTTCCAGGGGTAGTCGCGCTCGAATGCCAGATCGAAGTCGAATACGTCCACGAACTCGTCGCGCGTGTCTTGCGGCTGGCTGAGAAGAAATCCCAATTCGACTAGCGTGAACACGATGTCGCCGATATCCGCGGTGCTCGAGATTCCCCAGTGCTCCAGGACTACGCGGGCCATGAGCCCGTACCGCTCGAGCGCGAGATCGCGGCTGGCGCGTGCCAGCTCCGCTCCAGTGATGTGACGCCGCACGGTAAGCTGCGACTGGCACATCTCGAGCGCTGAAAGAACGAACAGGTACGCCTGCTCGTCGAAGCGCGGCTCGCGGATGCGAATCCGGTCCATGATGCCTTCGCGAAATGCCAGCTCAGCCATTTTTCTACTTTTTGTCCGCCATTGAGGGGAAGGATTTGTAGAGCGGGAAGCGATTCGTCAAGTCGAGTACTGCCTCCTTGACTGCCGACGCGACCGTCAGGTCACCGGGACTCGAGATCACGCGATCGATGAACCCGGCGATCTGCTCCATCTCCGGCTCCCTCATGCCGCGTGTGGTGACGGCAGGGGATCCGATGCGAATTCCGCTGGTGACAAAGGGCGACTGGGTTTCCTTTGGCACCGTGTTCTTGTTCACGGTGATTCCCGCCGCATCCAGCGCCTTCTCGGCCACCTTTCCGGTGACGTTCTTGTTCCTGAGGTCGACGAGCATCAGATGGTTGTCGGTGCCACCGGAGACGATGTTGAAGCCGCGGTCGATCAACGCATTTGCGAGCGACTGTGCATTGCGCACGATTTGTCCGCAGTAATCCTTGAAGGATGGATCGAGTGCTTCCTTGAAGGCCACCGCCTTGGCGGCGATGATGTGCTCGAGCGGCCCGCCCTGCGTACCTGGAAACACGGCCTTGTCGACCGTTTTCGCGTGCTCCTCCTTGCAGAGGATCAGGCCGCCGCGCGGGCCACGCAGAGTTTTGTGCGTGGTACTCGTCACCGCATCCGCGTGCGGGATGGGCGATGGATGGTATCCGGTCGCTACGAGACCCGCGAAGTGCGCCATGTCCACGATGAACTTCGCTCCGATCTCGCGCGCCACCTCGGCGAACGGCTCGAAGTCGATGATGCGCGCGTACGCGCTCGCACCGGCGATGATCATCTTGGGCTTTTGTTCTCGTGCGATCTTCTGCATCTGTGCGTAGTCGATGCGTCCGTCTTCGCCGACGCCATAATGAATCGCGTGGTAAAGGAGGCCCGAAAAATTCACGGGCGAGCCGTGGGTGAGATGTCCGCCCTGCGACAAATCCAGACCGAGCACGACGTCACCCGGCTTGAGGAACGCGAGATACACCGCGGCGTTCGCCTGCGCTCCCGAGTGCGGCTGGACGTTGGCGTGGTCGGCGGCGAACAATTTCTTCACCCGGTCGATTGCGCACTGCTCCACCATGTCCACGAACTCGCATCCGCCGTAGTAGCGCTTCCCGGGCAATCCCTCCGCGTACTTATTGGTCAGAGGAGTCCCCATCGCCTCGAGCACCGCCATCGATACGAAATTCTCGCTCGCGATGAGCTCGAGTCCGTTGCGCTGGCGGTTGACCTCGAGATCTATGAAGCGCGCGATCTCTTGATCGCTCTGCGCGAGATTGCCCGTCGGCATGGCGATCCTGGGCGTGGATTTCGGCGGTGCTGCTTGTGTCTGCGGCATCAGGTGTCCTGTGGTCGGAGCGGCATTGGTGCGCCCATCAAATATCCGTCGGTTCGATCTTCTTCACGCGACGCTCGTGGCGCCCGCCCTCAAATTTAGCGTCCAGCCAGGCCTTCATGGTCTCGATCGCCTGATCATCCGTCATGAACCTGGCCGGAAGGACCAGAACGTTGGAGTCGTTGTGCTCGCGCGACAGCTCTCCGATCGCCGGAGACCAAGCCAGCGCGGCGCGGACTCCGGGATACCGATTGGCGACGATGTCCATGCCGACACCGCTGCCACAGAGCAGGATTCCGCGCTTCGCCTCTCCCTCCGAAACTTCCTTGGCGAGCGGATGCGCGTAGTCGGGATAGTCGTCGGGTTTGCTCGGATCGTTAGACCCGATGTCATCGGGTGTGTAGCCCAGCTTCTTCAGCTCGGCGACGAGACGATTCTTCATCTCGACGCCGGCATGATCAGAAGCGATTGGAATAGTCTCGCTCATTTTGCCTCCGCCAGTCGCAGCTCCGCCAGGCGATCCGCCGCCTCGTACGTCGGAATATGCTTCGCCTCAGCGATGTCGAACACCTTAAGAATGGTATCGTATATGTCGTCGGCCTTGTCGAGTGCGCGTTGGGCGTCCCAACCGGAGACCTCGCCGTAGACGTTGATCACGCCGCCGGCGTTCGCGACGTAGTCCGGCGCGTATAGAATTCCGCGCTTCTGGAGCTCGTCGCCGTGCCGCTCCTCGAGGAGCTGGTTGTTCGCCCCGCCGGCGACCACCTCGACCTTGAGCTTCGGAATCGTCTTGTCGTTGATGATTCCGCCGAGTGCGCACGGCGAGAAGATGTCTGCGTCGGCCGAGAAGATCGCTGCTCCCTTGACGATCTTGGCACCCGTTATCCTGGACACTTTCTCCGCCTTCGCAGCGTCGATATCGGACACGATCAGATTTGCGCCTGCCTCGTGCAGCTCTTTCGCGAGGTATGATCCGACGCTGCCGCAGCCCTGGATCGCGACCGTCTTTCCATGGAGACTATCCGAGCCCCACTTCCGGTTCGCCGACGCCTGCACGGCGCGAAAGACGCCATGCGCCGTCACCGGCGAAGGATCGCCCGATTTTCCGGCGAGGCCGGCAACGTGGCTGGTCTCCATTTGCACGAAGGCCATATCCTTCGTGCTCGTTCCGACGTCCTCGGCCGTGATATAGCGGCCACCCAGGCTTTCAACAAAACGACCGTGAGCACGGAAGATCTTCTCACGGTCTTTTGTCCTGTTGTCGCCGATGATGATCGACTTGCCGCCGCCCAGATGAAGGCCCGCGACGGCGTTCTTGTACGTCATGCCCCGCGAAAGTCGGAGCGCGTCGGTGATTGCCTCTTCGTCGGTCGCGTACTGCCAGAACCGCGTTCCGCCAAGAGCGGGCCCGAGCCTGGTGCTATGAACAGCGAGAATGCCTTTGTATCCAACCGAGGGATCGCTGCACATCACGATTTCCTCGTGTCCCATCTCCGCCAGCGTATCGAACAATTTCATTTCGTAATTCCAGGGTGAAACCTCATGTGTGCCCGTACAGAGCACGCGCGATCACGATTCTCTGGATCTCGGAAGTGCCCTCATAAATCTCGGTGACTTTCGCATCGCGCATAAGGCGCTCGACGGGATAATCCTTGATGTAGCCGTAACCGCCGAAGATCTGCACCGCCTGCGTCGTCACCCACATCGCGGTCTCGCTCGCCATGAGCTTTGCCATCGAGCTGAATTGCCGGATGTTCTGCCCGCGATCTTTCGCGGCGGCCGCCGCGTGGAGCAAGGCTCGCGATCCAGCCACGCGCACCGCCATATCGGCCAGCTTGAACTGGATTGCCTCGAACTCCTTGATGGCCTTGCCGAATTGCTTGCGCTCCCCCGCGTAGACAACCGAGTGCTCGAGCGCCGAGCGCGCGATGCCGATCGCCTGCGCCGCAATTCCCAGACGACCGTTGTCAAGCGACTGCATGGCGTACACGAATCCCTGTGTCTCGTCGCCGAGGAGATTGTCGGCCGGCACGCGCATGTTGTCGAACGTGAGCTGCACTGTCGGCGAGGCGCGCAGTCCGAGCTTGTCTTCCTTCTTGCCGACTTTGAATCCAGGGAGATCGGGTGTAATGATGAAAGCCCCGATTCCCCTTGCTCCTCGGCGCGCACCCGTCCGGTCCGTGCGCGCCATGGTGAGAATTGCGCCGGCGGTATTGCCGTTCGTCACCCAGCTCTTGGTGCCGTTCAGAATCCAGGAGTTGCCATCCTTCACCGCTTGCGTCGCCAGCGCCGATGCGTCGGAACCCGCGTCCGGCTCGGACAAAGCAAAGGCGCCCAGTATCTCACCGCGCGCCATCTTCCTGAGGAATCTGTCTTTTTGCGCATCGCTTCCGTAGCGCAGAATCATCTGAGTCGGAAGCGAATTATGAACGCTCATGAGCACCGCGACGGATGCGTCGGCAGCCGCGATCTCCTCGAGGGCGATCAGATAGGTACCCGTGTCCGTGCCCAATCCATCGTACGCCTCGGGCAGCATCATTCCGAGGAAGCCGAGCTCACCGAGCTTTTTAACCAGCGACGGCTCGAAGTAAGCCTTCTGATCCCACTCAGCCGAATGTGGAGCGATCTCCGCACGGGCGAAGTCGCGCGCCAGTTTCTGAACCTCGGTCTGTTCTTCGGTGAGCGGGTGAAGAGCCCAGGACACGTGCGATCTTACTTACTATAGGTATAGAAGCCGCGACCGCTCTTCCTGCCAAGCCAGCCCGCGGCAACGTATTTCTTGAGCAGCGGACACGGACGATACTTTGGATCTCCGAGTCCGTCGCGAAGAACTTCGAGAATCGCGACGCAGGTATCGAGTCCGATCAGGTCGGCGAGGGCGAGCGGTCCCATCGGATGGTTCATGCCCAGCGTCATGACCTGATCGATGGCCTCGGGCTCACCGACACCTTCCATCAGGCAGAACACCGCCTCGTTGATCATTGGCATCAGCACACGATTGGAGACGAAGCCCGGATAATCGTTCACCTCGACCGGCGTCTTTCCGAGGCGCTGCGCAATCCCGGTGACGTACTTCGTCGTCTGATCCGACGTAGCCAGTCCGCGAATGATCTCGACGAGTTTCATGACGGGCACCGGATTCATGAAATGCATGCCGATGACCTTGTCGGGACGCGACGTTCGCCGTCCGATCTCCGTGATCGAGATGGAGCTGGTGTTGGTTGCGAGCACGGTCGCGGGCTTCGCGATGCGATCGAGATCCGTGAAGATGCGATACTTGAGACCGCTGTCCTCGCTTGCGGCTTCGATGATGAGCGACGCATCCGCCGCCGACTCGATGTCCATGCTGAGATCGATCCGCGAGAGAATCTTTACCTGTTCCTCGGCGGGGATCGTCCCTTTCTTGACCTGTCGCTCGATATTCTTGGCGACTGTCGCCCGGCCCTGGTCGAGCGCTTCCTGGGATACGTCGATCATCACGACGTCGAATCCGGATTGCGCGAAGACGTGCGCGATGCCGTTCCCCATCTGCCCTGCTCCGACAACCGCAACGCGGTCGGTCATGCTTTCCACTCCATCTGGCGCAGGTAGCGCCCGTACAGGTAAAAGATCGCGATGAACATTACGGCAACGGCGGCCATTCCACCTTCAGGTCCCCACCCTCCGCCCGTAAGCCAGTCCGGACCTGTCTCGACAACCCGATAATTGGGATCCGCGGATGGTACTCCACTCACGGCAATATGCAGTGCGCCTGACATGACCCAGTTCCAAGCGAAGTGCGCGGCCCCAGCCGCGTAGAGACTCCGAGTGGCGAGAAGAATGGCGCCCAGAAAGAATCCGGCGACTGTCACGGCCAGAATCGATTCGGCATCGGCTCCCGGATTCCATGCGTGCAGAAGTCCGAACACGGCGCTCGTGACGATGAGCGCGAGCCTCCAGCCTGATACACGCCGCAATACGGCAAAGACGTAGCCACGAATGAACAGCTCCTCGAAAAACGCGGCGGGAAGCAGAACGTTCGTCGAATGTCCTGCTTCGCCCCACCAGCTGCCCGGAAGCGTTCGATCGATGCGCATCATGTGTGTCGCGAGAAGCAGCAGGCTCGCGACTCCAATGGTGATCCCACCGAACGCGGCGCCTTTGAGGATCAACCGAGGTGTCGCGGCCGCTCGTCCGAGGCCAACCGTGCTCCACGGCAGCTTCTCGACCCGCCGCAACATTATCCAGGTGGTGATGACGACGCTGGCCAGCGATATCCACTGAAAAGGAGCGCCGGTGGCGATGATCGACGCCGGGCCACCTATCAACGCCGCCGTCGTCTGCAGGACTCCCAGCGAAACGAAGCAAATGATATAAAACGCGACGATCAGCCATAGGGGTCGCAATGACCGGCCGATCCTCTGGCGTGCGCTTGGCGCCGGCGTCAATCGCTGTTAATTCGCGCGCTCAACACTGAGCGCAACGGCGTCGCCGCCGCCAAGACAAAGCGTCGCGAGTCCTTTCTTCGCGCCTCGCTCCTTCATGGCATAGAGCAGCGTAGTGAGGACGCGCGCGCCGCTCGCGCCGATCGGATGTCCGAGCGCAATCGCGCCGCCGTTCACGTTGACGCGCTTCCAGTCCCAGCCGAGCTCCTCACCGTCGGCGATCGCCTGCGACGCGAAAGCTTCGTTGGCTTCGATCAGATCGTAGTCGCTTAGTTGCGCACCCGTCTTCTTCAGGAGGTTCCGCACGGCTTTGATCGGAGCGAAGAACAAATCCTCAGGATTCGTTGCTCCAGTCGCGTAGCCGGTGATGCGGCCGAGTATTTCGAGGTCGTGCGCGTTCGCGTACTCCTCGGAGACGACGACGAGCGCAGCGGCACCATCGTTCAGGCTCGAAGAGTTTCCGGCGGTCACGCTCAGCTCGTCATTGTTGCCGTTCTGCCCGGGGAATGCTGGGCGAAGCTTCGCGAGAGTCTCGACTGTCGTGTCTTTGCGCGGGCCCTCGTCGGTGTCGACAGTCGTCGGGCCTTTTTTCCCAGGGACCTGGACCGGCGCGATTTCGCTCTTGAATCTGCCTGCCTCGATTGCTGTCACTGCCTTGCGATGTGATGCGGCCGCGAACTCGTCCTGCTCCTCGCGGGTCACGCTCGCTTTTCGGGCGGTGTACTCGGCGTGGCTACCCATGTGGACATCACACGACGCGCACCAGAGGCCATCCTTGATCATGCCATCGACCATTTTCTGGTCGCTGAGCTTGACGCCGTTGCGCATACCGTAGACGTAATACGGCGCGTTGGACATCGACTCTTGTCCGCCGGCGATGATGACCTGCGCGTCGCCCGCCTTGATCGCCTGCGACGCGAGCATGACTGCCTTGAGTCCGGATCCGCAGACCTTGTTGACGGTGACCGCGGAGACGCTTGCCGGAATCCCGGCCTTGAGCGCCGCCTGGCGCGCGGGCGCCTGGCCGGTGCCGCCCTGGATCACATGGCCCATGATTACTTCCTGGACGTCCTCGGCCGGCACTTTGGACCGCTTTAGCGCCTCGCGGATGGCGACGGCTCCGAGCTCGGGAGCGCTCAACGGCGAGAGAGCGCCGAGGAATTTGCCGATGGGCGTACGCGCGGCACCGACGATTACAGGAATGCGGGATTTATCGGGCATGGTTACTTCATTGATAAGGTTGCCTACCTTTTGAAGTTAACCGGAGCCGGAAGGGCCGCACAGCGTCATCGCGGGTCTTTGCTCGCCTCGAATTTCACGTAGTTCGGAAGCACTCAAATGCGCGCAATTCAACAATCGCCACTGTCAACAATCCGGACCGTGGCGATGTGGTTGGCCGCCTTCATTCTTTGGTTGGTCATTGCGAGCGTGTATTCGGACCCCTCCCCATACGGTCAGGGCCAGGCAGCGGGAAAGTTTGTGTTCTTCGGCTTGATCTCCGCCGTGATTCTAGGGTGGCCGACAAAGACGCGTCCGTTTGCTCCGTTCGGGGCTGTCATGCTCTGCTCACTCTTTATGATCATGGGGAACAGAGCGGACGAACAGGCACGAGTCGTCGCATGGAATGACATCGCTCGAGTAGGAGCGGGAGCGGCGATGGCTGCAATGACGAGGGGCGATTCCCTGTCGCTAACGCCGGCGTTAGGGACAGCTCCAGAAGATAGGCAAGGCAAGATCGCTTGGTTCCTGAGAAAGTATTCGGAAGCATACGCATCTGCGCAGCACCGAATGGCGATTGAGCAGGGAGCCGATATCAGTACGATGCCAAGCGAATGGCCGCACATGAAGTATATCGCCGACGCCGCAGCTTATCCCGCGGTCGAGACCTATTTCCTCGGCTTCCTGCGATATGTCGATAAGGCGAGAGAACACTATCCGGCATTGATAGACAGTATCGCGACTGCCACGGCCTTAGAGGCGAAATTGGGATCGGCAGATTCTGTTGACGTGATGGAACGCGTGAAGCACATGCTGGCTTCAAGAACTCGGGCAAACGCCGAGATGTTCGACTCTGGCGCGGCCTATGGGCAGGCAGCGTTGCGCTTGCACTACTTTCTGACGTCAGTAGGTTCCCGGGTTTCCTACGACTCTGACGCCGATAGAGCGCAATTCTCCGTCGATGCCGAGCGAGAGAGAGCTTCAGTACTTTTGTCAGACCTTCAAAAGAGCGCCGCGAAAGTGGAAGCGGCGTCCCGCCTCCAGAGTGAGGAACAGCAATGAAACCGGCTTCCTTCGCCATCTTCGCAGTCACCGCGTGCGCCAATCTCTCGCCATCGCCGATTCCCATCTGGCACGACGAGTTCGACGGACCGGCTGGCGCGTCGTTCGACCGTTCCAAGTGGGTTGCGGACACCGGCGGAGCCGGCTTCGGAAACCACGAGCGGCAGTTCTACACGACGCGCGCCGAGAACGTCGCGTTGGACGGCGACGGCCACCTGGTAATAACTGCTCGCGCCGAGCCGTCGTCGTCTGAGTACCAGTGTTGGTACGGCAAGTGTCGCTACACGTCGACGCGCCTGAAGACCAAGGGACTGTTCGCGCAAGCGTACGGTCGGTTCGAGGCGCGGATCCGCATCCCGCGCGGCCAGGGAGTCTGGCCCGCATTCTGGATGCTTGGGACGGACATCGATTCGATCGGATGGCCACGCGGCGGCGAGATCGACATCATGGAGAACATCGGACGCGAGCCGGCCGTCGCGCACGGCACCGCGCACGGGCCGGGTTATTCAGGGGGCAACGGCATCGGCCGCGCCGACACGCTGTCTCGCGGAGTGTACGCGGACGACTTTCATGTCTTCGCCGTTGAATGGCGGCCGAATGAGATCCGCTGGTTTGTGGACGGACGCGAGTACCATCGCATGACGCCCGCCGATCTGCCGCGTGGGACCAAGTGGGTGTTCGATCATTCCTTCTTTCTGCTGCTCAACTTCGCCGTGGGTGGAGATTGGCCCGGTGATCCGGACGCGTCGACGACATTCCCGCAGCAAATGGTGGTGGACTATGTTCGGGCGTATCGCTCCCCGTGACGTGTTCCTCGTCCGCGAATGGTTTGCGCCTCCGCGCAGACTCGAGACAGATATACCGAGCACTTGTAGCAGGCACACAGTCCCGCTTGGTGATACCCTTAACTTTGCCTAAAATGCGTGAGTAGTGGTCGCCCTAATGTGTTAGGAGGAGGATGTGGCATGAAGTTCATGGTTTTGATTTACAACGACGACACGATGCTCGACGCGATGCCTCCGGCGCAGTTTGACGCCACAATGCGCGGCTGCCTGGAGCATGCCGACGAGCTGCGCAAGGATGGACGGCTGCTCGATTCACAGATGCTTGAAGGCGCATCCACCGCCAAGTCCTTACGCACCCGCAAGAACAGGCTAACCGTTCTTGACGGGCCATTTGCCGAGACCAAGGAGCTCCTGGCGGGCTTCAACCTGATCGAAGCCGAGAACATGGACGAAGCAGTGCGGATTGCGGCCGAATTTCCGTGGACGCGTACAGGATGCGTCGAGGTGCGTCCCGTGCGGGACATCGATACCGTGCGACAACGAGTTGGCGCGGCCTGACGACAGGCTCGGCGCCCAAGTCTTTCGGGATCGGCTCTCTTTTCATTGTAGATGAAAGCATCGGTATTCATCGCGACAAGCCTCGACGGTTTCATCGCGAGGCAGAACGGCGCGCTGGACTGGCTGCCAGTCGACGCCGAGCCCCACGGCTACGACGAGTTCATAGCCACGGTGGACGCCATCGTCATTGGCCGCAAGACGTTCGAGACGGTTTTGACGTTCGATGCCTGGCCTTATGGTAAGAAGCAGGTGGTAGTGCTCACCTCGACGCCGTCAGCGATAGTAGTGCCTGACGGCGCCGTGTGTGATGTGATGACCGGCACTCCAAAGGAAATCGTGACTCGGCTCGCTGAGCGCGGCTTGAGGCACCTCTACATCGATGGCGGCGTCACCATACAGCGTTTCCTGGAGGCGGGACTGATTCAGCGTTTGATCATCACGCGCATCCCGGTCCTCCTCGGAAGCGGGATTCCATTGTTCGGGTCACTGTCGCGTGACGTCCGACTCGCGCACTTGGCCACACGCACGTATCGGAGCGGCCTGGTGCAAAGCGAGTACATGATTAGAGCGAGTACATGATTGCTGATTGACTTCAGCGCGTGAGTTTGTCGTTTGATCGCGACGCGATCAGCCCTGCCGGAGCGCTCGCGTTAGCACACGGTCGAGTGCGTTTGCGAATGCCTGCTTCTCTCGCGGGCCGTAAGCCGAGTGGCCACCGGTATCGACGCCGGTCGTCCGCAGCCCGTCCATGAAGTTTCGCACGGAGAGTCGCTCGCCAATGTTTTCCGCCGAGTACTCTTCCCCCCGGGGGTCGAGGACGGCCACACCCTTCGGCACCAGGAGCGCGGCGAGCGGGATGTCGGCAGTGACTGCCACATCCCCCACAACCGCATGCTCGGCGATGTAACGGTCTGCGACGTCAGGTCCGCCGTCGACGCGCACGGCCGATACATGTGCGTATCCAAGTGGAATCGGCAGTCGCTGATTTGCAACCAGGATCGTCGCAAGCGCAAGGCGCTCGGAGGCGCGCAAGCAAATCTCCTTCACGGGCTGCGGTGCTGCGTCGGCGTCGATCCAGAGTGTCATGGCCACGATATGACAATGTAAGTCGTAGAAGCTGATCGCCCATTGATCGGACATTTTCCGTTCGTCGGATTACCTATCGTGGCGTCGATCGGCAGCGACGCCGCTACCCTTTCGCCTTCATCGCGTGGGCCTTGAGGATCTCGACGATGTCCGGCCTTTTGAAAAACTCAGCCCAACCGATCGCGTCGGCATCGTGCATGCTGTCGCGGATATTCGGGTCAGCACCGGCATTGAGAAGTAGGCGCACACTTTCCGCGTGACCCTGGGAAGCGGCAAGGTGGAGCGGTGTAACCTCGGCGTCCCAATGCGCCCAGCTGGCATTGGGATCCGCGCCGTGATCGAGCAGCCATTTTAGGGCGGCAACATCATTTCGCTTGGCCATGAGGTGCAGCACGCCTGGCTCGATGAGTGTTGGATTCCCGTTCAACAGTTTCGCGGCCGTGTCCCAGTCGCCTAAAGCCACCGCGGCGACGAGGTCCATCATGCCGCCGCGCGGCGGACGGTTTCCACGCTCGGCACTGACCAGCTCCGAAGATGTCAGCGCGCGAATTTTCTCCATCACTCGCACGTCTATATCCGGCGCCGTCGCATATGCAGCCGCTGGCATGCCCGCTCCATCCACCGCCAGCGGATCGGCGCCGAGGTCCAGCAATAGCGAAACCATCTCCGGCCGATTTCGCTGGACCGCGTAGTGTAAAGGCATCTCGTTGTTTTCGTTTCGACTCATTCGGCGGTTGAGTGTCGATGGATCGGCCGCTATGATGCGGCGAACTTCGTCCGCAAGATTCAGCGAGATAGCCGAGTAGATGTGATGCCGCGCCCCGCGACTGAGCAGATATTCCGCAACGGCGCGGTGCGCGGCGTCATCGCCACCATCCCAACAGGTTGCCCAGCCGATGACTTCCAACCCGTGGTCGTCACCGAGCCCGACGACGTCACCGCCCGCATCAGCCAACCGCCGCACGACTTCGAGGTGACCGGCCGCGGCCGCCCAGTGCATCGGATAGGTGTTGTCGCCCTTCTCCCGTGCGTTCACGTCCAGACCACGTTTCAGCAGCAGGTCCACTGCCGCCAAGTGCCCGGCGAAAGACGCTGCGTGCAACAGCGTGTGCTCGTACGGCTGATCGCGGACGTACAGCTTCTCGGGGTGCTGATCGAGCAGCGCCGTCAGAGCGCCAACGTCACCTTTTTTCGCCGCGTCGAACAGCTGACCATCTATCGTCAGGGAATCGATGTGCGCCTTGAGCGCTCGCCAGCTCGAGAAGCCGTACTGCTTGGCCAGATCGAACTGCGCGTCGGCAAGTTTCGCGTCGGGCTTCGATTTCTGCAGCTGATCGAAGGCGCGCTTCGCTTGCTTGCGGAGCCACTCCAGGTTCGGGGCGTCCGGCAGTGACAACGGTGCGGACGCAGATCCGCGGGCCTGTTCGGACATGAGACACCTCCATTCCTTCGAAAGGCGCGAGTCCTTTCATGCCCGTGTCCGCAGCCTGGGCGAGGAATAGAAGGTTATGTAGGAAACGCAGGGGGCGGGTTGAACCCTTTACGCGGACCGTTGGCCGCCCTCGCGGCGCATGGCTAAATGGTAGCCAAGGGCTGGCAGTACGACAAGAGAAGAGCGAAGCTGAACGAATCGTGCATTCAAACGTCGAGCTGATACGCAGATTCTACACGTCCTTCGCAAAACGCGACGCTCGTGGGATGGCTGCATGCTACCATCCGGCCGTCACGTTTTCGGACGAGATTTTCACCGATCTCGAGGGCGCGCGAGCGGTGGGGATGTGGCGGATGCTCTGCGAACGAGGTAAAGATTTGAGGATCGAATTCCGCGACATCGAAGCCGATGACTCCGCGGGCGACGCTCACTGGGAGGCGTTTTACTCGTTCTCCTCCACAGGCCGCCACGTTCACAACAGGATCGACGCCCACTTCGAGTTTCGCGACGGAAAGATCATTCGGCACCGTGACAGATTCAATTTCTGGAATTGGGCGCGTCAGGCGCTCGGACCGACGGGATGGCTGCTTGGTTGGTCGGGTTTCGTAAGGAATCGCGTCCGCTCGCAGGCGATGAGAAACCTCGCTTCATTCCTGGAGGAACATGGCCAGTAGGCTGAAAGGCGTTCCCGAAGGCGCGTCAGTCGTCATCCCGAGGTTGGTGTGTCGGGACCACTTTGACGAGCCGCACCCAAGCCGGATGGAACCTCACCAGTCGTGATATTTGTCTATGTCGATACGTCGACTCGCGGAAGGATTGCGCAGCGACTACGATTACTGATCAGCGTTAGTGTACTCAACCGGGGAATCGATGCGTTCAGGATTTGCTGCGGGTTTGATGGGCATTGGCGGGATTCTTCTGTCGTTCGGCGCGGTGATCGTCGTCCTCGCATTTTTCGCCAGGGAGGGCGGCGCAACGCGTCTGCAGCTGCCGGCGATGACCACAGTCGCGCTGGGCTCCCTCGTAGTCGGAGCGGTCATGTTCGGTGCCGGCTTCCTTCTGAGTCGCGTCGGCGGGAATTCCAACCAGTCCGCCGGCGACCGCACTACCGCGTAGCGCGGTATCAATGCTTCCGAGCGACTACCCAGGTGTGATTCGAGATGGCATTGCCGCGCTCAACTGGGCCGGAGCGGCACTAGAGCGGGCGATGGAGCGGATTCCCGAGTGGATGGCGGAGCGCGTCCCAGCCAACGAAAAGACTCTCGCGGAAGCAAGGGAGAAAGCAAAGCGAGAACGCACGCAGCTGGCCGCGTCGTTCCCCAATGCCGCCGAGTGGAAGCGCGCATTTGCAGATCAAAGAACAGAAGTAATGGAGCTTGCGACTCGCCTCGAGCGCCGCACCCGAGCGGATTGGCAAAGCGGAGACGCTGCTCAGTACTTCAGCGGACTGGAGCTGAGGATTCTGGAGAGCTGGGCCCATGGAGAGAACGAGACGCTCATTGCCTGGCTCGGCGAAAAGCCGGAGCAGATTCAGCGACGCAGGATGGAATTCGCCTCGCTCAGGCAGTGGCTACGAGATTACCTCGACGGGAATGCGTGAGCGGTAGCTCGAAGCGAAGCGTTCTCTCCGTATAGAGCTCAGCCTTTGATGGTCTTTGAGGCCTCGTCCCAGGTGACTCCCGTCTTCCGGAAATACGATTCGTTCGCCATGTGACACGCCAGCGCGGCGTGATGACCGAACACCACATCTTCGACGACCGGCTTCCGGGATCGAACCGCATTGAAGTAATTCGTGAGATGCGGCCTGATGTCGTCGAAGTGAGGCCCGCTGAAAGTGAGCGACGTTTCTGCCATCGCCTCGCGCGCCAGTCTCGCATCGTTCTCCTGGTGCCATTTTTTCAGGTACTCTTCCCGCATCGCGCGCGGGAAGCTTCCGGTGTAGTAGCTCGGGTAGGAGTCTTCGCCGGTTTGTGGGGAGAAGGTGACGGTGTTTCCGGTCACTTCCAAAAGTCCCTTTGACCCCTGAATCCGATACGTCTCCGGCATCTCCGTCGCGAGATTGAGTCTCATGTAAACCGGCAGCTCCCCGTAGTAGTAAACGGTGGAGTGCACGTCCGGCATATTCCGACCGTCCTTCCAGTGACGGATCCCTCCGACGGCAGATGCCTGCCTCGGCGCCTCATTTATTCCAAGCATGAACATCATACCGCTGATCAAATGCACGAGCAGATCTCCCGCCACCCCGGTACCGTACTCCTTCCAGCAGCGCCAGCGCGCAAAAACCAGAGGATTGAACGGCCGCTTTGGGACATTCCCCTGCCACGTATCCCAATCCAAGGTCTGGGGAGAGAGATCGAACGGCGGCGGATATTCCCATGCTCCAGTCGGATCGTTACGGCCCATCCATCCTTCCACGAGCATGAGATCGCCGAGCATCCCCTGCGAAATCATGTCGCGCGCCTTCGCGCAAATCAGAGAGCTGACGCGCTGCGAGCCGATCTGCACAATGCGACCGCTCTTCTTTGCGGCATCGACCATCGCCACGCCATCGGCTGCGCTGTGGGACATCGGCTTCTCGCAATAGATGTCCTTCCCCGCACTCACCGCATCGATGACAACCTGCCGGTGCCAGTGATCGGGCACCGCCGCCACGATACAGTCGATGTTTTTGTTGTCCAGAAGCTCGCGGTAGCGTCGCGTGACCGGCAGATCGGGGCGCACGATCTCCCGGGCGAGCGTGTGCCGGCCGTCGTACAGATCAGCGGCCGCGGCACATTCGACTCCCGGGATCGTGATGGATGTGCCGAGCAGCCCTGAGCCCTGCATGCCGACCCCGATCATGCCGAAGTGAATCGTGTCGCTGGGAGCGGTGCGTTTCGGCGAGGCCTGAAGCGGCTCCGGGCTCAGGAGAATGCCTTTCGCCGCGAGCGATCCGCCTGC
>WNGI01001868.1_pt1 | contig 20693 bp, 17 predicted proteins | sample 5400621 | NCBI WGS metagenome assembly WNGI01 (sample SAMN13153374, study PRJNA577476) | soil metagenome | isolation source: 20 cm soil or saprolite under Garry oak tree replicate 1 | place: USA:California | collected 2016-06-15
GCATCACACTTGGCGAGAGGAGCAGTGGGTGCGCCTTTTTGACGCCTTCCGGCGACTGAGCTTGTCGCAAGTAATCCTCCAATGGGTGATGAGTGATAGCCAGCCTTTCTTCGCTTCGGACCTTGCCGGCAGTGTGAGATCTCCCCTCCGGATGATTTTGGAACTGGGGGAGAGGACCAACATTGAAGTTATCATCGGGCTGGTGCACGACTCCGACTACTGGCTGCGCATCACCCAGCCAAGCGCTGCGGTGGCCACATACCTTGCGAATCGCGAATCACGGATCGTCCAGCTCGTGACGGAGATTGCGCCGCTTTCGCGCGACTACCGGAGCTTCGCCGGATGGTTCATGAACGAGGAGATAGACGACATCAATTGGCACGAGCCAACAGCCACCTCCGTTTTGCACTCTTACCTGCAGCGAGTGAGTGACTATCTTCGTCTGGCGCTCCCGGGAGCCCCCGTCGCGATCTCGGGCTTTTCTAACGCCCACGGCACACCGGCGCAGCTGGAAGTCTTCTGGCGAGAGTTGCTGAGCGCTGCACCGGCGATCGGCACGGTCTTGTTCCAAGATGGCATTGGCGCGCGGAAGCTGACGTTGGAGAACCTGCCTCAATATCTCCGCGCCGTCCGTGCCGCCACAGATGCGACCGGACGCCGGCTGTGCTCTGTGGTCGAGCTGTTCGAGCAGACCGGGGGCGCGCCGCTCGATTCGGGCGAGTTCCGCGCAAGCGCTGCACCGTTTTCCCGAGTGGCCGCCCAACTGCAAGTCGAAGTCGCGTGCGCCTCGGCGCTCATCGCGTTCAGCGCCGCTGACTATCTGCTGACGCCGACGCGACGCGCAGCCGACCTGCTCTCAAGCTATCTGGAATACATTCACAATTAGGGCAACTGATCGCGGTCAATCCGGGTTCGCGCGAAAGCAATAGCCGGCGCCGCGCACCGTCTCGATCAGCTTCTGGTGGCCGCCCGGCTGCAGCGCCTGCCGCAGACGGCGAATGTGCACGTCGACCGTTCGGTCCTCGACGAACACATGATCTCCCCAGACCTCGTCTAGCAGCTGTCCGCGGCTGTACACCCGATCCGGGTGGGTCATCAGGAAATGCAGCAGCCGGAATTCGGTCGCCCAGAGGTTGATCTTGCCGGCGCCGGTGCTGACCCGATGTGCCGCAGGGTCGAGCTTCAGGTCGCCGAATTCGACCGGCTCATCGCCGAGCAACGGCGCGCGGCGGCGCACGACTGCCTTGATGCGAGCGAGCAATTCACGATGCGAGAAGGGCTTGGTGAGGTAATCGTCGGCACCGGCCTCCAGCCCGGTCACCTTGTCGAATTCCTCCGCACGCCCGGTCAGCATGATGATCGGGATCTGCTTGGTGCGCCGCTCGTTGCGCAGCTGCCTGAGGAAAGACACGCCCGTCGTGCCCGGGAGGATCCAGTCGAGCAGGATCAGGTCCGGGACCACTTCCCGGATCGCCGCCTCCGCTTGCGCCACGCTCGGGGCGAGGGTCACCTTATACCCGGCGCGTTCCAGGCTTGCGGCAATCAGCCGCTGCGTGACCAGTTCGTCTTCAACGATGAGGATCGAACCGTCCATGAGCGATAATCATACTGTGCCCTCGATTGGCCCACTGTCGCTGGAATCAGATATGCGTGTAGGGCGGGGCTGACACGCGCATAGCGCGACTGCGGCTAAATGAGCCGGTGCTTCACCGCATAGCGAACGAGTGCCGCATTGTTCGACAACCCCAGCTTCTTGAGGATCCGCGCGCGGTAGGTGCTGATCGTGCTCGGGCTGAGAAACATCTCCGCGGCGATCTCATTGATATGCTTGCCCGACGCTATCAGCCACATCACCCGGTATTCGCGATCGGAGAGCAGGCTGTGCGGCGGCTTCTCGCCGCCCTCGGCGAAATCGGTAGCAAGCTTTTCCGCAAAGGCGGCGCTTACATACTTACCCCCAGCGACGACCTTGCGGATGGCGCTGGTCAGGTCTTCGTTGGCGGTTTCCTTGTTGATGAACCCGGCGCCGCCGGCCTTGAGTACCTGCCCCGCGTGCACTTCCTCGGGCAGGATGCTCAGCACCAGGATCGGGCGCCCGGGGTACTGCCGCTTGACTTCTCTCACCAGGTCGACACCGCTGCAGCCGGGCATCGCGTAGTCGAACACGGCGATATCCCACTCGAGCCTCCTCGCCATCTCGAGTGCCTCATCTCCACTCTTCGCCTCACCAACCACGACCATGTCGTGCTCGGAAGCGACGATATCCCTCAGCCCCCTGCGAACGACGGGGTGATCGTCTGCGATCAGAACTCTCATCACCGCTCTCCTTAGCATAGTGTTCCACTCGCGTTGCGCCCGCGGCCGCGTGCGGTGCCGCCCGTGTGGCCGGCACGGCGCTCAGATCTTCGGCAGCGCAACCGTGACCCTGGTGCCCTCGCCGCGGACCCCTGTGATATCGACCCTGCCGCCGAACGGCAGGACGCGCTCGCGCACACCCAGGAGCCCGAGCGACTTGGGGCTGCGAGCCACCTCGGCGTCAATGCCGCGGCCATTATCCTCGACGGTAAGCACAAGCTCGTTGGAGTCGGACCGGATCGCCACGTCGACCCGGGTGGCGCCGGCGTGGCGCGCAACGTTAATCAGCAATTCCTGGAAGATCCGGAACACCCCTGTGGAGCGATCCCGGTCCAGCAGCAAGTCTTCCGCGGGAAGCGACACGTTGCAACGGATGCCACTGCGACGCTGAAACTCGCCCGCCTGCCAGCCGATCGCTGCTGCGAGTCCGAGCCGGTCCAACACTTCCGGCCGCAGGTGGGCCATGATTTCGCGCACCGACCCCATGGTGGTATCGATCAGGCCGGACATCGAATGCGCCTTCTCGCGCAACGCCTCGGAGCCCTCCGGCAATCGACTCGTGATCCAGGCGAGATCCATCTTCAGTCCGGTCAGCGCCTGAGCCAACTGGTCGTGGATCTCCCGGGCGATGCGCGTCCACTCCTCCTCGCGCACCGACTGAAGGTGAGATGCGAGGGCGCGCAGACTCTGCTGCGAGGCCCTGAGGTGCTCCTCGACGATCAGGCGCTCCTTGATCTGCTGTAACAGCATCGCATTGTTGCGGTACAGGTCAACGAACACCGAGATCTTGGCCTTCAGGATCTCCGGTATGAGCGGCTTTACGATGTAGTCCACGGCACCCACCTCATACCCGCGGGTCACTGAAGGGGCGTCTTCGTAGGCGCTGGTGAGAAAGATGATCGGGGTACGGCGTGAGCGTTCGCGTTCGCGGATCAGCCGCGCAGCCTCGAAGCCGTCCACTCCCGGCATGCGAGCGTCCATCAGGATGACGGCAAAGTCCTGCCGCAGTACGCAGCGCAGCGCCTCGTCCCCCGACTTCGCCGTCACCAACCTCAGTGACATGTCGCTCACCAGTCCCTGCAGCGCCATCAGGCTTCTGGTGTCGTCGTCGACAGCAAGAACGCTCGCCTGCGGCTGAGTGGAGTTCATCGCCCCTCCCGGGGTGAGTAATTATCAATCGACCGAGCGCTGCAGAGAACCCGCGACATCGCGTCAAGAGGCAGCTACGCTGACGCACGTGCTCGGGGGCGGCCGCGCGCAGTAGACGTAGCTCCGTGGTACCGGGCTGTCGTTGGTCGGCGATGGCCAGCGGCCGCCCGCGCGCGCGGTAATCGCCAGGCTTGTGGTGCGGCGACCTCGATGTCGCCGTCCTGCCAAAGGCGAAAAGCGGCGGCGTGCCGGCAAGGGCTGAAAAGCGCTCGAAGCCCGGAGCATCCTGCGTCGGCCTTATGCGCGCCCGATCTGTTCAGAAACGGGGGTCAGTTCGCGGCGTGGCTGGGTCTGACGCCGCGACAATACTCCAGCGGCGGTACCACTCGAATGGGGCGAATTACCAAGGGTGGCGATCGCTAGCTACGCTGCTGGTGCAAGCGATTGGTAGGGAAAGTACGCCGCACGCCAACGTGACGTCGACCCTGGCGAAGCGACCGGGACTCACGTAACCTACTGATTATATTGGCGTCCCCAAGGGGATTCGAACCCCTGTTACCGCCGTGAAAGGGCGATGTCCTGGGCCTCTAGACGATGGGGACGCAGATGCGCTCCCGCCTGAGCGCAACGGTCGCTCGGTGCGCGCAGGCGCCCGGGCGGGCGCGGAAGATTACACGGCTCGCGTCTGGCGGACAACGTACGTCCAGGAAGGCGGACATCCTTCCGTGCAGGTGCGGGCCGCGCGCGCAGCGGTCCGGCGCAGCAACGGGGCCTGATGAGGTGCTGGAGAGAGCGTGAATGCTGGTGGAGCCAGGCGGGATCGAACCGCCGACCTCTTGCATGCCATGCAAGCGCTCTCCCAGCTGAGCTATGGCCCCACCCGAAGCCGGGGGACGCTACGCAGCCGATTGTACCTTGTCAAGAGTGGCCGGACGGCGATGTTGCCAACACGCGGTCCAGGCGTGCGAGCGTGCGCTCGCGTCCGAGTAACGCGAGCGTCGCATCGATCGGCGGCGACACGGCCGTGCCGGTCGTCGCGACGCGCACCGGCTGCGCGATCTTGCCGAGCCCGCTGTTCAGCTGGGTCGCAAGCTCGTTGAGCGCGGCGTGAATCGTCGCGGCGTTCCACTCCGGCAGGTCGCCGAGCCGCTCGCGGACTTTCGCCACCGTGGGCAGCGCCTCGCCGCCGAGATGCTTGGCGGCCGCCTTCGGATCCACCTCGAGGTCGTCGACGAAGAAGAAGCGGCTGTTCTGTGCCATCTCCTTCAGGGTCTTGGCGCGCTCGCGCTGCGCGAGGATCACGCCCTCGAGCAGGCGCTGATCGCTGCTGTCCAACCCCAGGCGGCGCAGCTGCGCGCGCAGGTGCGGCACAAGGGTTGCGGGGTCCGCGCGCACCATGTGCTGCTGATTCAGCCACAACAGCTTCTCAGGGTTGAAGGCCGATGCCGCCTTGTTGACGTCATGGATGTCGAACGCTGCGATCATCTCCGCGCGCGTGAACACCTCCTGGTCGCCGTGCGACCAGCCCAGGCGCACCAGATAATTAAGGAGTGCGTCCGGCAGGTAGCCGTCCTCCTCGTACTGCAGCACGCTCACCGCGCCGTGGCGCTTGGAGAGCTTGGTGCCATCCGGTCCCAGGATCATGGGCACGTGCGCGTAGAGCGGCCGGGTTGCGCCGAGCGCCTGCAGCATGTTCATCTGCCGCGGCGTGTTGTTCAGGTGATCATCGCCGCGGATGACATGCGTGACTTCCATGTCCATGTCGTCCACCACCACGCAGAAGTTGTAGGTCGGCGTGCCGTCCGAGCGCGCGATGATCAGGTCATCGAGCTCCGCGTTCTGGAACGTCACCGGCCCGTGCACCAGGTCCTGCACCACCACCGTGCCATCCACGGGATTGCGAAAGCGCACCACCGGATCGATTCCCGGGCGCGGCGCGCTGCGATTGCGGCAGATTCCGGTGTAGCGCGGCTTCTCCTTGCGCGCCACCTGCTGCTCGCGCAGCGCATCCAGCTCCTGCTTCGTGCAGTAGCAGTGGTAGGCGGTGCCCGCCTGCAGCATGCCCCGAATGATCTCGCGGTAACGATCGAAACGCTGCGTTTGATAGTAAGGACCCTCGTCCGCGTCGAGCCCGAGCCAGGCCATGCCCTCGAGAATCACCCGCACCGCTTCCGCGGTGGAACGCTCCCGGTCCGTGTCCTCGATACGCAGAATGAACCTGCCGCCCGTGCGCCGCGCGTACAGCCAGCAGAACAGCGCCGTGCGCGCGCCGCCGACGTGCAGCAGCCCGGTGGGACTGGGCGCAAAGCGCGTGACGACTGTCATGGGGACCTGCCGACCTGTCTGCAATTGTGAAGGGCGCGCATGTTAGCAAGGGTCGCCTCGCGGCGCCTCGCCCGCGTGTCCAGATGCGGTTCACGGTGGCGCGGCGATGATTTGCCTTGGCCCCGGGCCGCCTATAGACTTCCCGTCCCTCAAAATGGGCGGTTAGCTCAGCGGTAGAGCACTGCTTTCACACGGCAGGGGCCACTGGTTCGATCCCAGTACCGCCCACCAAATAAAATCCGGGACTTACCCAATCGCTGTACAAGCTGTCGAGCTCCGTATGGCAGCTGGTATGGCAGATGCAAGAAATTTTCGCGCGCAGATTCTGATGGACGCGCATGGAAACCGCGGTCCAGTTCGGTGTGCATTCCGAGCCTTCGACCCGGATACGACCCCCTGCGGAACACGCTCCCGGGCTTGAAATCATCAACCGCAGAGTCGCTTCGTGGCACGTGGTGGCATTTCGAGGCCTGGCCACTGTACACATATTCAAGCGGCCTGCTTTTCGGGGACAGCCATACAAGCTCCTTGCCAGAGCATGCGGCGCCCCGCAGGGCAATTGTGCAGAAGGGTAATCAGGCGAGCGCCCGGTCAGTGCCAAGCGTCCGGGCCGAAAAGCGCCTCGGCGTTTCGCCGGTAGATCTTGTCCACGACCGCCTTGGGCAGGTGCAGGCCGCGGAAGGACGGCGCGAAGTCCTCCGAGTGCAGCCGGTCGGCGCTGACGAGGAAGCGCCAGTCGCGCAGCCAGTCCTCGTGTACCTGGGCCGCGGCGGTCTCGGTGTCTTCCTGCGCCCCATAGGCATCGTCACTTCCGTAGAGAATGCGGTCCTGGTAGCGGATGAGAAAACGTTGCACTTTGCTGCGCCTGCTCACCGCCTGGTACTCGAGGTGCACCATGCGCGCGGCGACATCCACCCGCGCATCGGGAAACCTATCGAGAAAATTGGCCACCCGGTCGACGTCCCATTCAAGCGACGCCAGGTGCACGCCCTCGAAGCGCAGCGCCGGATGGGCCTTCAGCATGCGGTCACGAGCGGCGAGGATGCTCTGGTGCGAAGGCATCTCGGGATGTGCCGCCATGTAGTACTGCGGATGCTCGCGGAAGTACTCCCGGTCCGAGCGCACGGTCATCTTCTCAAACGGCAGCCAGCAGTTGAGCGGCTCCGCCTGGTGCCCGAGGAGCACCACCTGCTCGCGCTCGAGCCGCGAGTAAATAGGCTCAAGACGTGCATCGTCCGGCAGGACATAGAGGCCGTCGCGGTCCTTGAGCGCCATACCAATGTTCTTCCAGATCTTGATGCCGACCGCGCCGCCGGCGAGCGCGGCGTCGATCTGCTGCTGCGCTTTTTCAGTCCAGCCGGGCTCGTTGAATCCGGCCACCGAAAAGGTGCCCGCGAACGCGACGCGGCCGGGGTAGCGTCGTTTGAGCGCAATGGCGTCGGCAAGTTGCTCGGCGAGCGGCGGGAAGTCAGGGTAGTCGACGTTGAGGGTAAGGATCCGGAAATCGTCGCGGCGCGCCGCAGCGAGTAGATGCTCAGCGGCGCCATGCACGTGCATGTGCGCGTCTATTTTCGTGACGCGGCGGAAGTCGTCCAGCCGGTAGTAGCGTTCAGAGGCCGAACTGCCTTGCGCCCTCGCGAAGCTCGTCAGCAGGGCGGCCGCAAGTGCTGCCGCCAGTGCGAATCGCCGGGCCGCCCTCACACCAGCTGCACCTCGACCCCGCGGCGCCGCAGCTCCTCGACGGCCGCCTCCGGTGCCGCCCGGTCGGTGATCAAGAGGTGCAGCTGCTCGACCTTAGCGATGAGCGAGATGTTGCGGCGTCTGAGCTTGGAGGAGTCTGCGACCACCACCACTTGGCGCGAGATGCGGATCATCTTGGCATTGAGTTCGGCCTCCGCCAGGTGTGGTGTCATGACACCTATCTCGGGATCCAGACCGTCGGCACCCAGGTACAAGCGGTCCGCCTGCAGGTTCGCGAGCGCGGCCTCCGCCATGTGACCGGAAAGCGAGTTGGATTCCCGCCGCAGGATGCCGCCCGGCATGATGAGCCGCACCGCGGGCACATCGATCAGCAGCGCCGCGATGTTCAAGGCGTTGGTGATGACATTGATGGATTTGAGGTCGAGCCTGCGGATCCGGCGCGCGATCTCCGCGGTGGTGGTACCGGAATCGAGAATGATGGTTTCGCCCTCGCGAATGAGCTCGACAGCGGCATCGGCGATGCGCAGCTTTTCGGCGTGGTGCTGCAGCTGCTTGACGCCCAGCGGCTGATCACTGACCTCCACGTTCAACGCGCCACCGTGAGTGCGCGTGAGGGCGCCGCTAGACTCGAGCGTCGACAGGTCCGCACGGATGGTGACCTGGGAAGTGCCAAAGCGCGCGGCGAGTGCCTCGACAGTGACCCTGCCCTGCTCGCGCAGCAGCTCGCATATGCGCCGGCGGCGCTCCTCAATCAGCAGATCACGCTCCAGCGCCTGCGACATCAGAGGGGTATCGCCTCGAGTACCAGAAAGCGCTCGAAGTCGAGCTCCACACGGTTGCGAGCGCCCGAAACCTCTCCCAACTCACGCTCATTGAAGTAGTCGCGTACCCGATAGCGTCCGGCGGTCAGTCCACGCAGCCGTACCGGCCCACTCCAGTTGCGGGCGTAAAACGCGTAGTAGAGCCGGCCGGATTTCTCGACCACGTGAGTTTCCGGCTTGTCGAAGCCGATATCGTACAGCTCGCCGCGATAGCTACCGCGCGGGAGCATGCGTTCGTTGTAGAGCGCGATCCATTTGCGCCACAGCTGCTCGCGCTGCGGCGTCAGCAGGAAGGAGTCCCTCGGTTTCGGATCGCGCGGCCAGGTGAATTTGGTCGAGACGATGGCACCGATGCCCACCGTGGAGGCGAAGTCATCGCCGCCGTCGCTCAACTCGACGTGATCACCGGCAAACGCAGCGCTCGGGCCCATCAGCGCTTTGAGGGTCTTGCCCTTGTGACGCACCTGCCAGGAGGATTCCGGATCGGAAGCCGGCGCCTGGTTCATCGAAGCAAAATTGTAGAACGAGTATGACGTCCCACATGGACACCACTCAACGACCGCTTCGGGATTGATCTCGGTCGCCGCCTGGTAGATCGCGTGCAGGAAATCCTGCAGCTTCTCCACCGATACTTCAGGGCGGGCATGGCGGTGCGCGGGATTGAAGCACGGCGCCACACCGTTGAGGTGCTGACCGTCGATCTTGAGGCCCGCAAATTCCCACTCGCCCATGAACTTTCGCACCAGCGCCTGAGTGTAGGTGACGGTCTTTTCGTACGCCGGGCACAGATAGAAGCTGTTCCACCAGGAGATGTTCTGCGCGGCACCGTCCTTGTCCAGCAACAGCATGTCGGTGTGATCGTGCAGCAAATCGGAACCGGGTGCTGCGGCCAGCGGTGCGAACCATAGCCGTGGCTTGAGCGCCCTGGAACGGATGCTCTCCACTAACTGCTTCATGTCAGCATCGCCGCGCGGATACTTGCTCTGACTCAGCTTCCAGTCGCCGACGTTTGACTGCCAGCCGTCGTCGATCACCGCCCAGCGCAGCCCGAGTTCCTGCACCTTGGGCAAGGTGTCTTCGATCAGCCGCGTGGTGCAGTCGCGCTCGTAGCCCCAGGCGCACCAGATCGGCTCGTAGGCTGCCTCTGGTACCGGAGGTGATTTCAGACCCCGCTCTTCCATGATCCGCCGGTAGGCGCTGAGCGTGGCGAAGTAGTCCCCGGTGTGCGTGGCAACGAAGGTCTCGAGTGTCTGGAGCTGCTCGCCCGGCTGCAGCGAGCGCTCCAGATGGGCGCTGATAGCGAGATTGGCACCGCCATCCCTGTAACTGACGGGGAGGGAAACCAGCGCGGGGATAGACTCCAGATGCCCAACGGCGAGCCCGCACTCGCGATGCCACAGGTCCACGATCGGCGTGCCACCGCCGTAGTCGGAAGCCGTCATGCCCATGAAGTTCTGTTGCGCGAATCCCTGCCTGACGGGCTGCACCCAGTCGCGTCGGTCCGCATGCGTACTGCCGCAGTATGACCAGAAATGCGGCTCGGTCCCGTCCGTGCGCGCTGCAGCGTTCCTTAACAAGTGAAGGCCGGCGCTGGTCCAACCGCGTAACGCGATCGCCTCGGGAGAGCGATTGCGGTACGACACGCGGTAGAAGGCGATCCCCGGATAGCGCTCAAACAGCTGGATCTCGAGGCTCTTTTCGATCCGGGCACCGGACACACCCGTCATCCGCAGACGCCTGCCGGATCCGTGCGCGCCGTTCACGGCATCACTCAACTGGTGTTGCAGCGCGAATTGTTCGATACGCCGGCCATCGCCGAGGAGCAGGTACTCGCTTGCCGCCCAAGGTGTCAGCGCTACCTTGCGCTCCGGGTGCCCGCTTTCGTGCAGACGCCACAGACGCGAGCGCAACTGCGGGTCGAACTCGAGCCGGATCGTGCTGTCCTCGAGGGTCGCCGCGAGCGCTACCCCGCCATCGGCCGCGCGCGGCCCCGGGTGGGCCCCTACGAGTCCAACCCGCGAAGCGACGCCGGCGCCCGCGGCGAGCCGCAGGAACTGACGTCTGCTCGTGCCTTTACTCATGCGTGGCTTGGGACTGCAAACTGCCGTTGAATCTATCCAAGTGCTTCCGCCTGCAACACTCTTGACAGATACGAAGCATTTCGAAATAGTGTAAGAAACTAAACGTAAATTCAACTGGCACTTTAAGCTTTCGTTTTGTTTCGTATTACATAAGCTCAGGGGTGGCACGCATGGATCACCGGCGCTGGAGTGTATCTGCGGCAGTTCTGCTTCCGGGGATGATTTTCGGGCTGGGCGCGGGCCCGAGCGCTCAGGCGCAAACGCAAACCCCTCCCCAGGGCGCTGCGGAGTCCACCGGGGACTCGAAGCTCGAGACCGTAGTCGTCACCGGACTCAGGGCCAGCCTGGGCAAGTCGCTCGAAATCAAGCAGGACGCCGACATTGTGCTCGACTCCATCAACGCGCTGGAGCTCGGGCGTTTCAGGGATGACGACGTGGCGGACTCGCTGCGCCATATCACCGGTGTTTCCATCTCCCGCACCACGGGCGGTGAGGGTTTGTATATCGCGATACGTGGACTCGGCTCGCAGTACAACATCGTGACACTCAACAACCGCATCGTGGCCACTGACGATGACGGACGCGCGCTGGCATTCGACATCCTGCCCGCGGACGTTATTTCCGGTGCCGATGTCTACAAGTCCTCGCAGGCCTCGGCGCTCGAAGGCAGCATCGGTGGCACCGTCAACATGCGCTCGGCACGCCCTTCCGACAATCCTGGATTGCACTCGGCGGTGCGCGTCGAGGGCAACTACACCGACATGTCGCGCTTCCGGGGCAAGAAGGCCTCGGCATTCATCAGCGATACCAATACGGCCGGTACCCTGGGACTGCTCATCGGCGCGGTCGTCTCCGACACCGACACGCGCACCGACGCGCTCAACTACAACACCTACGACGCCGGCAATCCGGGGATCTGGCCCCTCACCGGGCCCAGCAGCCAGCCGGTGGTCGCGGAGTGCTGCATCTCGTTCGGTTCAGTGGTCGATGAGAAGAAGCGCGAGGCTCTGTCCGGAACGCTCGAGTGGCGGCCAAGCGATCAGTTACGCGTGGCACTCGACGGCCTGTACGCCCGGCTGCGCGATCCGCAGGTCGCCTACAACCAGGCCTACTACCCGTCTTTCAATTTTGACGCCAATGGCAATCCCGAGTGGTCCAACGTCGTTGTCAACAACGGCCTGATCACGTCGTTCACTGCCAACACATTCACGCCGGAGATCGTCAATCAGACCATCGACCGGCGGGTAACGACTTCGCTGATCGGCTTGAACGCCAGCTGGCAGGCGAGCAGCAGGTTAACAGTCGACGCGGACCTGTACCGCTCGAAGTCCAATCGACCCGAAGGCGGCAACGACGCCTTCGTCACCGCGGGTCTTGAATCGACCACACCGTACAACCAGAACACCATCAGCTGGACCAATACCGCCAATGGTTTGCCCAACATCGCCGTCACCCTGCCCACCGGCCAGGACTTTGGCGCCGCACTCGCGGCAGGGGCATTGGACGACCATCATTGGAGCGCGCATTACACCGGTCTCAGCGGCAACTCAATCCACGACAAGATCACCGGCGCGACCGTGGACGGCACGTTAAAAGTCGAAGGCCGCTGGCTGACGCACCTGCGCTTCGGGCTCGCGCAGACGTGGCGCGACAAGGCGCGCGATGACTTCGACAATGACTGGACGGGCGGCTCGAGTCAGTACGACTTCTACACCACGCCCACGGGTGCCAATCCCATTACCTTTGGCTCACTGGGCGCGAACGTCGTCTCAATCACCAGCTTCCCCAACTACATGCAGGGTGCGGGCGGCCGCTTCCCGACCACGGTGGCGGTGTTCAACATCCCGGCACTGCTGGGGGCGCTGCAGAGACTGAACGGACAGCCCAATCTCTACCTTGCGGGTGCGCCGAATTTCGACTTCAGTCTGACGCTGCCACAGTTCAACGCGGTCAATTCCTACGCCGTGCGGGAAGACACAACGGCGGCGTACCTGGAAGCCACCTTCGCCGGCTCCAATTGGGCAGGTAACGCGGGGCTGCGCGTCGTCCACACCCGCACCACGGCGGCCACCGCGGTCAACACTATCGAATCCGTCACCATCGCCAACACCGCCAATCCGACCGATCCTGCGATCGTGCAATACAGCCCGCCGACGCCGACCTCGTCCACAAACCCGTACACCCTGGCGCTGCCCTCGTTGAACCTGAGCTATCGATTCAGGCCGAAATTGCAGCTGCGCTTTGGCGCTTCGGAAACAATCGCGCGGCCGGAGCTCAACCAGCTGGCGCCGACCCGCACCGACAACTCGCTGAATCGCGTCTATGAGATCACGTATGACGGCAACTCGGATCTGAAGCCGTTCCGCGCCTACTCGGTCGACCTGTCGCTCGAGTGGTACTACGCGCCGAAATCGGCACTCACCTTGGCGATCTTCGGCAAGGACATCAAGGATTTCCTCACCACGCAGGTTCTGAACAATGTCGACCTGGGCGTTCAGGGATTTTTCAACGGCAGCACTACCCCGGTTCCGGTTCTGTACACCATTTTTCAGCCCATCAACGGGGACAAGGGATATGTAGAGGGCCTGGAGTTCGGCTTCCAACACATCTTTCCGAGCGGGTTTGGCGTGCACGGGCAGTACACACGCACCTGGAGCCGCGAATATGTACAGGGGCAGTATGTCGGCCCGCTCGAGGGAGTGTCATCGAACAGCGGTTCCTTGGGCGTGCTTTATGAAGCAGGCAGGCTGAGCGCCAATGTGAACTGGGATTACGACGGTAAATCGGTTGCTCAGACCTTCACCGAAGTGCAGGGGTGGTCGGCGTACCAGAAGAGCTTCTCCTGGGTGACCGCCCAGGCTTCCTACGAAGTCGTGCCGGGCCTGAAGCTTTACTTTGAGGGCAAGAACCTCTCCAACGCGATCGCCCGGACTTATCTTGCGAACCTCTCGGACGCTGTATATAGCAACGGTATTACCGGCACCAGCAGCAGTGTCGGCCAGGGCTATGTCGCCTACGGCCGTACCTACACCGCTGGCGTCAGCTACCGATTCTGATGCTGCGAACGCGCCGCCGTGGCACCGACCAACCCGCATTGCGTCGCGGCGAGCTAGGACCGTGACGTCCAGCACCTGGCTGCAGTACGCGTTACTGACCACGCTCGCCTGGGGTGTCTGGGGCGCCTTCACGGGTCTGCCCAGCGAGCATGGCTTTCCGGACACGCTGACCTATGTTGTATGGGCCCTGACCATGATTGCGCCGGCAATCTGGGCACTTCGCAAAGCGCAAACCGGCCTGCAGCGCGATCGCCGCTCGCTGGTGCTGGGACTCGCCATTGGTCTCCTGGGTGCAGGCGGGCAGATGCTGTTGTTCCGCGCGGTGACGCTCGGGCCCACCTATCTGATATTTCCCATCGTCTCGCTTTCGCCGGTCATCACCATCGTCATGTCGCTGGTGCTGCTAGGAGAACGCACGGGAAAACTGGGCGTCGGCGGCATCTTGCTGGCGGTGCTGTCGCTGCCGCTGTTCGACTACTCGCCGGAACCGGGTGCTCATCGCTATGGGATGTGGTTCTATCTGGCGCTCGCGGTCATGCTCGCCTGGGGGCTACAGGCCTACTTCATCAGGCTTGCCAACGCGACCATGAGCGCGGAAAGCATCTTCGTCTACATGATGCTCACCGGGCTGCTGTTCATACCGGTCGCTTTCGCGCTCACCGACTTCTCCAAACCCGTATACCTCGGACTGTCCGGGCCCTGGATGGCCGCCGGCATCCAGCTACTGAACGCGGTCGGGGCACTGCTGCTGGTGTACGCATTCCGCTACGGCAAAGCGATCGTGGTCTCGCCGCTGATCAACGCCGGCGCGCCGTTGCTGACGGCGGTCATCTCACTTGCCGTGGCCGGATCGTTACCCGGACCCTACAAACTCGCGGGAGTCTTCCTGGCGCTGGCCGGGGCACTGCTGCTTTCGCTGCAACCCGACGCGCCGGCGGCGGCACGGACATGAAACCCCTGCTGCAGCTATTGCAACGGCACAAGGCCGGTAGCGGCGAGGGCATCTACGCGGTGTGCTCCTCACATCCGCTTATCATCGAAGCGGCTCTGCGCGAGTCGCAGCGGCATGACCAGTGGCTGCTGATCGAGGCGACCTCGAACCAGGTCAATCAGTTCGGGGGGTACAGCGGCATGACCCCCGCGGGTTTCCACGCCTACGTGGCGGACATCGCTTCCCGAGCATCGCTGCGGGCGGAGCGGGTGCTCCTCGGCGGCGATCATCTCGGGCCAAACTCCTGGCGCAGCGAGGCCGCCGCGGCGGCGATGGCGCGCTCGGAGCAACTGATCGCGGACTACGTGGCCGCGGGCTTTCGCAAGATTCACCTGGACTGCTCGATGAGCTGCGCAGGGGATCCCGAGGCGCTCGATGATGCGCAGGTAGCGCAACGTGCAGCGCAGCTTTGCCGCGTGGCCGAGGACACCTGGCGCAAGAACGGCGGCGAGGCCCCAGTCTATGTGATCGGCACGGAAGTACCCGCCCCGGGAGGCGCCGCCGAGGCACTCGGGGCACTGACCGTCACCACGTCGGCCGCCGTGACGGCGACGCTCGAAGCGCATCAGCGGGCCTTTCTTGAGCGCGGCCTCGGAGCTGCGTGGGAGCGGGTGGTGGCGCTGGTGGTGCAGCCGGGCGTCGAGTTCGACAATCACAAGGTGATCGACTACCAGGCGGCAAAAGCACGGCAGCTCTCCAAGCGCATCGAGAGCGAACGCGGACTTGTGTACGAGGCGCATTCCACGGACTACCAGAAGCCCGCCGCCCTTGCCGCGCTGGTCAAGGATCACTTCGCGATTCTCAAAGTGGGCCCCGCCGCGACATTCGCACTCCGTGAGGTGCTGTGGGCGCTTGCGGACATTGAGCAGGAGCTTGCGGGCGGTACAGGCGAGTCGCTGAAGGACATCGTGCTCACGGCGATGCGGAAAGAGCCGCGCTACTGGAAGCCCTACTACACCGACCTCCACACCCAGGCGGCTGACCTTCAGTACAGCTTCAGCGACCGCATCCGCTATTACTGGGGCGCGGCGGAGGTTCGAAACGCCACCGACGCATTGATCGCCAGATTGAGCGCTCGGCCGATGCCCTTGACGCTTCTCAGCCAGTATCTGCCGCTTCAGTACCAGGCCATCCGCGCCGGCGCTCTCGAGAACACTCCGCAGGCGCTGCTGCTCGACGGCGTCTCGCGGGTCCTGTCGGGCTACGCCCGCGCCTGCGCGGCCGCCGCCGCGGGCAGGCCCGAGACATGAAAGAGACGCTGGACCGGTTCGGGATGAGCGCTGCGCACATCGACACCTCGGGTGCCCACTGGACGGCCCGCGAGATCCTGCAGCAGCCGCAGATCTGGCTCGAAGTCGAGAAGCTGCATGCGGCTGAAGCCGCACGGCTCGAGGACTTCCTGCGCCCGATGCTCTCGCAGCCTGACTTACGGATCGTGCTCACCGGGGCGGGCAGCTCGGCCCTCATCGGAGAGTGTCTCGCACCGGCATTGGCGCGCAAGCTGGCCCGCGTGGAAGCCATCCCGACCACGGATATCGTGGCAAGTCCCGACACCTTTCTCTCATCGCGCTGCCCGACGCTCATCGTGTCGTTCGCGCGCTCGGGTAACAGCCCTGAAAGTGTGGCGGCGGTCGAGTTCGCGGAGCGGCGGGTGGAGCGCTGCGCGCATCTTATCTTTACCTGCAACGCAGACGGAGCGCTCCTTCAGCATGCGCGCGGCATGAAAAACGCTGGCGCCGTCTTGCTCCCCGAGGCGAGCAACGACCGAAGTTTCGCCATGACTTCGAGCTTCACGGGGATGCTCCTGGCGGCCGCCCTGACGTTCAGGGTAACGCCCGCGGGGGCTGCGCGCCTGCGTTCGATCACTGCACTTGCCGATCAGGTGCTTGCCGGCTGCACGCCCACCCTCAACGCTCTCGTGCACGACGGGTTCGAACGCGTCGTCTATCTCGGCAGCAACGAGCTCAAGGGGCTTGCGCGGGAAGCGGCGCTCAAGATGCTCGAGCTGACAGACGGCAAGGTGGTGGCGGCGGCGGAGTCGACCCTGGGCTTCCGGCACGGCCCGAAGGCCATCCTGAATGAAAGAACGCTGGTGGTGATCTTCCTGTCCAATGACCCCTACACGAGACGCTACGATTTGGACCTGGTCGCAGAACTGCGGCGTGAGGCGGTAGCCGGGCGCGTCGCGGTCCTGTCGAGCGACGCGCGGGCAGACTTGCAGCGGGACGATGTGGTGCTGGCGGGGAGTGCCAACTGCAAGACTGAGGTGTCCGACCTCGAGCTCTGCCTGCCCTACGCGGTATTCGCCCAATCACTGGCCATGCTGCGCTCCCTTTCGCTGGGCGTACGCCCCGACAATCCAAGCGCGGCCGGTACCGTGAGCCGGGTCGTTCAGGGGGTCTCGATTTATCCCCACGGCGGATCACCGTGAGAATCTATCTCGGTGTCGACGGTGGTGGCAGCAAGACGCGTTTTGCGCTCATCGAGCAATCCGGACGCCTTCTTGCCAGACATGAAGAAGGTCCCGCTTACTATCCGCAGATCGGGCTGGAAGGACTGCGGACCCTGCTGGCGCGCGGGATCGAGGCAACCCTGAAGCTCGGCGGCGTCGCCGGCTCGAAGCTGACGTTCGCGTTCATCGGCCTGCCCGCCTATGGCGAGGACCGTGCGCTGCTTGCGACGCTCGATGCGGTCGCGACACCGACGCTTGCGCCCGAGCGGCATCGTTGCGACAACGACATGGTGTGCGGCTGGGCGGGAGCGCTCGCCGGCGAGGATGGCATCAGCGTGGTGGCCGGCACCGGTTCCATTGCTTACGGGGAATATGAGGGGCGCCGCGCGCGGGCGGGCGGCTGGGGAGAGCTCTTCGGCGACGAAGGGTCGGCGTACTGGATCGCGCGGGAAGGTCTCAGGCTCTTCTCGCGCATGAGTGATGGCCGCACGCCGCGCGGACCGTTGCATGCGGCCATGAGGCGTCATTTCGGCCTCGAGACTGATCTGGACCTGTGTGCCGCGATCTACGGCAAGAGCATCAGGCAGCGCAGCGAGTTTGCGCAGCTGTCGCAGGTCATCGCGGCGGCAGCTGCGTCGGGAGATGTGCAGGCACGGGGCCTATTTGATCTTGCGGCGCGAGAACTTGCGGAAATAATCGACGCTACCCGCCAGCGCTTGCAGGTTCCGCAAGACACACGTCTCGCGGTATCGTATTCGGGCGGGATGTTCAAGCTTCAGGATCTTCTCCTGAAGCCACTCAGCGCCTTGCTCGAGGGCGGCGCAAGGTATCGTCTCGTGCCCCCTCGATTGCCACCGGATATCGGAGCCGCACTCCATGCTGCGAGGTTGAGCGGTGTACCCCTCGAGGCTCGCGCCATCGCCGCACTGATACCCTGAGTGGACTCGCTCACCGTCTGTGTACGCTTGGCACTCGCTTGCACCTTTTTGCGCGCTGCCTCGTCGACGACGGGTTCGGTGCCGCACGATCCGGCCGCATCGCCGTCTTCGATCCACACGCTCGGCGTACGAGCATCCCGGTGATCCTACGACCGTCCTCGGCGTCGAAGCTTACGCGCTCACCAAGCTTGAACTGCAGCATCGAGGCATGCGCGCGGAGCTCGGTGAACATCCGCAGACGAGCGACGATCCGGTAGTTGAGGTCGATGAGCTCGGATTCCGTCAATCGGTCGAAAGAACACATGGGCGCGCAGCACGTCACCAGCACTGCTAGCGCAATCCGCGCCGAAGATGCCCCGCGTTACTACCGTCCCGAGCTCGACGTATTACGGCTCTTCGCTTTCTTCATGGTGTTCCTCAGTCACGTCGTTCCAGGAGACGAGACGTTCTTCGCGCGAGCCCACATCGCGCCAGAAGTCGCCGATGTGATCATCGCCGCATCCGCGGGAGGTGCATTCGGTGTGGATCTGTTCTTCGCGTTGAGCTCGTTCTTGATTACAAGTCTGCTGCTTCGTAGTTGCCGATGAAAGCTTTCCCCTGAAATACCTCGTGTCCTTTGTGCTCCTTTCAGGCAATTGGGCCTTCGTAGTCTGGGGCTATCCGCACAGCGTTAGTACACCTCTATGGTCAGTCTCGATTGAGGAGCAATTCTACCTGAGCTGGCCACTCACTCATGCGACGTTGGGCGCATCATCTGGCGATCGTCGCGTTTGCGCTGCTGGCGGTGTCGTTCCTCACCAGGCTATTGTTGGTGCTTCATGGCGCAATACACCCGCAGATTTGGTGCAACACTTTGGCGCGCCTAGACCCAATTGCCAGCGGCGCGCTCCTTGCTTTGCGCACTGAGCGGGTTGGACTGGCCCCTTCCCGAAGTCTGCGCGTCGCCCTTCTGCTTTTCGGGTTTGCGGTACTCACTGCCGCTGGACGATATGGCGACGTCGTTGGGAAAATTGCTCTGCTCACGTACCCTGCTGTCACGATCGGTTGTATCGCCTTGATCCTAGGTACGCTGGGTTTTCAGCTCTCAACTCGCCGGCGTGGGCTCGTTCGGGCGCTCGTATATTTGGGCCGTATCAGCTACGGCCTCTACGTCTATCACTTGCTCTTCATCGAAATCTTCGCTGTGCCAGTCACGCACAGTCCGACCGCCCGCTTGACCCGCACCGCAGCGGCGTTGCTCTTTACGATCGCTGTCGCCATTCTGTCATATCATCTCCTTGAGGCGCCTTTCTTGCGAACGAAAGAGAAGTTTGCCCACGTCAGATCGCGCCCTGTTTGAACCGTGGTCCACTCGCGGCTGGGAGCGGACGCCGATGCTAGGGAACACCATTTCAAGTCGGCTACTTATCCGCCATGCTAAGCAACCGCAGCCGCAGCCCCCGAAAGGACTTGAACCCTCGATCGAACGTGGTGATCTCGTAGTCGAGCGACATTGCCAACGCAGCGAGCCATGCGTCAGTCCAGAGATTCGGCGTGGACTCCCGGCCGGATACAAGCGAGATAAAGCGGCTCTCGTGTGTGGCCGGCTCGGCTTCAACGTGAACCGAGCGCGGATCGTCCCGAAGCTGGCCCCAAGCCCTGAGGGCTTCAGTCGGCGTGACCGGGATGCCATTCATGGCGACTCGGTTGGTCAACAAACGCAGGACCGCGAGGCGCGTCAGCAGGCACGTGCCTACAGCTCCGTCCGGCTGCTCGTCCCACCAACCTCGAGCCACTTCATGCGCGACGTGACCCTCAACCAGCAGCGGAAAGAGGACGTTAGCGTCCGCGATACACGTCATTGAGATGCGTGATGTCTTCCTGCGCGAACATCTGCGCGATTTCGGTGTTTGACCGGATCGGAATCGTATGCCCGGGCGGCAGTTTCACGGGTGCCTCAGTCATCCTCTTGCGTTGCGGAGCGGCCTGGTCCGCCAAAAGCCTGCGCAACGCCTCGGCGACCAGATCACGCAGCGTGGAGCCGCGTTTTACGGCCGTGATCTTGGCGCGCTTCACAAGTTCATCCGGAAGATCGAACGTAGTACGCATAAAGATGCCTATATGCTTTCATGCATGGCGAATTCTCCCGTGCGGCCAGCTTCCAGTCAAGGATCTCGTCGCTACATGTTCTTGTTTTTATAGCTTTAAAGCTGCAAGTCGTTCACACGGCAGGGGCCACTGGTTCGATCCCAGTACCGCCCACCATCTGGAACAAAAACTTCCGGCGCTTCTCTCAAGCTATTTCGCTCGCATTTGGGACAGTGGGCCGCGTCAATCCGCGCCAGCGGCGATTTCCTTGGGCTACCTCGCCAAGCTCGCCGTCCGCTCATCGTCGGTGATTATGGCATTTTGCGCCATATCCAAACATATGGCATTATATGCCATATGAAGGCGCGCCTGGCGTTTCACGACAAACAGGTGCTGCCTGATGGCACGATCATTGAAATGAAGATCTGGGAAGTACCGGAAACCGTGCCTGGCAGCAGGCATCGCTTGAAGTACAGCCTGTTCTACGGACGGCCCGGGCAGCGACTCATCGGCTACGACAATGAGCGCGGCCGCGGCGATCATCGCCACGTCGAGGGCAAGCAGCAGCCCTACACTTTCAGTACCCCGGAGCAGCTGATCGAGGATTTCCTGGCGGATGTGCGCCGCCTACGAGGTAAGTGATGAGCAAGCGAGTCAAAGTTCACGTCGGTACGGCAAAGGACATGGGCCAGCGCTTCGTGAGTGCGTGGCATCGGCTCGAGGGCGGTGAGAAGGTACGGGAGCGACATGTGACTTT
>WNGI01003900.1_pt1 | contig 20678 bp, 21 predicted proteins | sample 5400621 | NCBI WGS metagenome assembly WNGI01 (sample SAMN13153374, study PRJNA577476) | soil metagenome | isolation source: 20 cm soil or saprolite under Garry oak tree replicate 1 | place: USA:California | collected 2016-06-15
CCTCCTCCAGGGCGATGGGGGTGATGAGGGTCACCTCGAGCGTCGAGTTGTCGCCGGGCATGATCATCTCGGTGCCCTGGGCCAGCTTGGCCTCGCCGGTCACGTCGGTGGTGCGCACGTAGAACTGGGGGCGGTAGCCCGAGAAGAAGGGGGTGTGCCGGCCGCCCTCCTCCTTGGAGAGCACGTAGACCTCGGCGTTGAAGGTGGTGTGCGGCTTGACCGAGCCCGGCTTGGCGATGACCTGGCCGCGCTCGATGTCCTCGCGCTCCAGGCCACGGAGCAAGAGGCCGACGTTGTCCCCGGCCTCGCCCTGGTCCAGGAGCTTGCGGAACATCTCCACCCCGGTGACCACGGACTTGCGGGGGTCGCGGATGCCCACGATCTCGATCTCCTCGCCCACCTTGACCACCCCGCGCTCGACCCGCCCGGTGGCCACGGTGCCGCGGCCTTTGATCCCGAAGACGTCCTCGATGGGCATGAGGAAGGGCTTGTCCTTGGCCCGCACCGGGGTCGGGATGTAGCTGTCGACCGCGTTCATGAGGTCCAGGATGGGCTTGAACTCGGGGGCGTTGACATCGGTCGAGGTGCTCTCCAGGGCCTTGAGCGCACTCCCGCGGATGATCGGGATCTCCTCGCCCTTGAAGCCGTACTTGGAAAGCAGCTCACGCACCTCCAGCTCGACCAGCTCCAAAAGCTCCTCGTCGTCGACCATGTCCACCTTGTTGAGGAAGACCACGATCTGGGGGACCTCCACCTGGCGGGCCAGGAGAATGTGCTCTCTCGTCTGGGGCATGGGGCCGTCGGCCGCACTCACCACCAGGATGGCGCCGTCCATCTGCGCGGCGCCGGTGATCATGTTCTTGATGTAGTCGGCGTGCCCGGGGCAGTCCACGTGGGCGTAGTGGCGCTTGTCGGTCTCGTACTCCACGTGGGCGATGGAGATGGTGATGCCGCGCTCGCGCTCCTCGGCCGTGGTCGATGTGACCGATCGTCCCCACGTTCACGTGCGGCTTGGTGCGCTCGAACTTTTTCTTGGCCATGTCTTTCTCCTCTTAGTGAGCCCACCTCGGGGATCGAACCCGAGACCTCGTCCTTACCAAGGACGTGCTCTACCAACTGAGCTAGGTGGGCGGTCTCGCTCATTTGGACACAAAAAGGAGGTTGCTCTCCGCAACCCCTTTAGGCCGCCTGGACCACCTGATTATAGGACAGCGCTCGGTCCCGCTCCAGCCTGTTAGGCCGGCGGGATGTTGTGGTTGAGTCGGAAGAGGTTGGTCGGGTCATAGCGGCGCTTGATCTCCGCGAGCCGGCCCCAGGTCGGCCCCGGGTAGGCCGCGCGGATCCGCGCTGCGCCGTCGTCGTTCAGGAAGTTGACGTAGGCGCCATCGTCGCGCTGGCGCAGCGCCGCCGCGAAGGCGATGACCCACGGCTCATGTATCGGCGCTTGGTCAGGACGGTCGTAAACGGCAGCGACATTCACCATGATCCGCGACCGCCGATGCGCGAACGCCGTCGCGTCCACCGGCACCCGCGCCATCGCGCCACCGAGCACGCGGAGCTGCGCGACGCGCATCGGCGCGTTCGACGCGTTCAGGTGCTCGACGATCGTCTCGGCGACGCGACGATCGACCGAGTCGATGAACATCGTGCGTCCTGTCGCGACCGGGTGGTAGCTCTCGTCGTCCGGCGGGTACATCTCCGGGTATCGGCTGGGCTTGACCATGTCGGCGAGCGGCGTTGCGAGGGCACGGAACGGCGCGAGAGCGCGCTCCCCCGCCTCGACCGCCCCGGCATAGCAAAGCATCGCGAAGACGACGACCTTGCCGTGATGCTCGGCCGGCACGAACGGCATCGGCGGCGCGGGCATGACGTTGGCGATCGTGGAGAGCTCCTCGGGCGCGGCCTCCGCCAGAGCGACGAACGACTCGATGACGTCGGGCGTCGCGGGCAGCATCAGCATGCCTCCGACGATCGTGCCGACGGGGTGCAGGCGGAACTGAAAGCGCGTCGCGACGCCGAAGTTGCCGCCGCCACCGCGTATCGCCCAGAAGAGATCGGGGTGCGACCCCGCATTCACGCGTAGGAGCCGGCCATCCGCGGTCACGACATCCGCCGCGAGTAGATCGTCGATCGTGAGGCCATGCTTCCGCACGAGGTAGCCGACGCCGCCCCCGAGCGTGAGGCCACCGATCCCGACCGAGCCGGTGTCGCCGAATCCCGTCGCGAGGCCATGAGAGTCGGCCGCGGTCGTGTATTCGGCCGCCGTCAGCCCGGTCTCGGCCCACGCGGTCCGTCGCTCGGCATCGATGTCCAGCGCGCGCATGTCTCTGAGGTCGAGCACGATGCCCCCGTCGCACAGGCTGTGGATGCTGTGGCCACCGCTGCGAACGGCGAGCTCCGCCCCGGTCTCGGCTGCGAGCGAAACCACCCGCGCGACGTCGCCCGCGTCAGCCACACGGACGATGGCCGCCGGTCGACGGTCGATCCCGCCGATGAAAACGACGCGAGCCTTGTCGTAGTCGGGGTCATCCGGCCGTATCACCCGACCGGAAATACTCCCGAGCTGCGGCATCGTCTCCGTACTCATCGAAAGAACTCCTTTAATACAGGCACCAGGACCTCCGGCGCCGCGCCGTGGTCCTGACCTTCGAGCGTGCGCTGCTGGGCATTGGGCAGGGCGGCGACGAGGGCGCGGACGCTGTTCTTCTGGTACGCGGGACTCTTGCTCCCATTCATGACGAGCGTGGGCGCCGTCACCCTGGCCCACCGTGTGGTCGGCAACGGCTGGCCGGACATGGTGTCTCCCATGACCGCGCCGTCGTAAGCGAGCGTGTGCGCCATGGCTTCGAGCGCGGCCCACGACGGGTCCTGGCGCATCCCGGCGATGACCTCGGCGGGAACCTGGGCCGCGTTGGTCATGAAGTACTCGACCGCGTCCCCACGACGACCCGACGACGCCAGCGTCCTGAGCTGCGCGACGTAATCCGCCGGTAGCGGTGGACGGCTGTCATCCACGATGAAGGGAGGCTCGTACAAGGCGAGCCTCGTGATAGCGAGACTGCGAGCCGCCTCCAGGGCGAGCGCGGCGCCAGAGGAATGACCGAATGCGAACGCCGAGCCGCCCGCCTCGGAGACGAGCGCTTCGAGATCCTCGACCTCGCGCTCGACCGCATACGGCGCGGTGTCGCCGCTCTCGCCTCGACCACGACGGTCGTAGGCGATGACGCTGAACTGTGGCGCGAGCGCTTGGGCCAGTGGCGCGCCCGACGCTCGATCGTTGAACGCGCCGAGCACCAAGATGACCGGCGGCCCCTCGCCTGTTCGATCAAATGCGATGGCCGTCCCGTCTTTCGACCGGACTTTCATCGCTCTGGTCTTCGCGGTGGGTGGCGTAGCCGATCTCACTGGGACCTCCCCGACGGCGTGGCGAGATGCTTGGCCAAGTTCTCGAGGATCTGCGTGTAGCCCGTACGCTCCTGCTCCTCGCTCTCCGACATCTCGACGCTGAGCGTGAGCTTGGTCTTCCCCCGCTCGTCCGCAAAGGTCGTCGTCAGGACCCGCCCGTCGCTCAGGAGCTGGACGATGCGTTCAGGCTTGACGACTTCGCGATACGTGCCGTCGAGGGTAAAACCCTCCTCACTATGGTCGGCTGGGCGCATGCCGATGCGAAACGTGCCGCCCTTGCGGACGTCCGTCTCCGCGAACGGGGCCTCCCAGTCCTTCGCGAACATCCACTTCACGATGTCCTTCGGATCGGTGTAGGCCTTCCACACGAGCTCTCGCGGCGCGTCAAATACACGGCTCAGGGTGAGGACGCGACCCGCCACACTCGAGGTGGAGCCTTTGGAGGCGCGAGCGAGCAGCTCGTCAAGCTTCTCGAAGCTCTGAGCCAGACCTTCGGCGGCTCCCAGCTTCAGCAGCGCCTGGTAGGCGGCGACCGTCTCGGCGGTCTGCTGGACCGTGAGCTTCGTCTTGTTGCCCTGCGCTTCGAAGACGACCGTCATGAGGATCGGCGGTGGGGCGTTGCCCTCGCCTTCGAATGTGAAGGAGAGCCGTTCGTTCTCGACGACCTCGCGGAACACGCCCTTGGCCGGGAAGTCCTGGCCATTGAACGGCGGCACGTTCGGTCCCTTCATGACGATCCGGAGCACGCCTCCAGGCCGCAGGTCGATCTCGCAGACCGGTGCGGTGAAGTCCTTCGGCGGGAACCACTGGGCCATCTGCTTTGGATCGGTCCATGCCTTGTACACGAGCTCGCGCGGCGCATTGAACACGCGAGTCGTCGTGAAGGTCCGGTCCGCGGGCGCGGCGACGGAGCTCTTACTGTCTCTTACGGCCATTCTTCCTCTTGTCCTTTCTCTGCAGCTGCTGCAGATAGCTCTCCAAGCGATCGAAGCTTTGCTCCCAGAAACGCCGGTAGCGCTCCACCCAGTCGTCGACGTCCTTGAGCGGACCCGCGTCGAGCCGGCAGGGCCGCCACTGGGCCTCGCGACCGCGCGCGATCAGCCCGGCGTGCTCGAGGACCTTAAGGTGTTTCGAGATGGCCGGAAGGGTCATGTCGAACGGCTCGGCGATCTCGGTCACAGAGGCCTGACCCTTCGCGAGGCGCGCGAGGATGGCGCGCCGCGTCGGATCGGCGAGCGCGGCGAATGTCGTGCTGAGCTGGTCGGCCGCCATGCGTATTGCACCGCCTAGTTAAATAACTACTTGGTGTAATACAGCGTCTCGCCGTGCCTGTCAAAGCCGTTGGGTGATCCAAGGGATGCCCATCGGCGGGAGCCCGAAGGCCCCCGCCGAGGCCAAGCTCTCAGACGGTGACGCGTCGCCCCTGCGTGTAGCGGTAGATCGCGAGAACGATGAGCGCACCGATGATCGAACCGATCCAGCCGGCTGAAGGTGGCGGCAGCGAGGCGTTTCCTGCGAACAGAAGCTGACCGAGATAGCCACCGACAAATGAGCCGACAATGCCAAGAACGATCGTGGCGACCCAGCCCATCGGGTCTCGGCCGGGCATCAGGAACCGGGCGATGACGCCGACGATCGCGCCGAAGATGATCCAGGTGACGATTGCTGTGAGGTCCATGTCGTTTTCACTCCTTTCCGTTGAGCTTTCGTCCGCTCGTGGCCGCAGAGAGCGTGCCACTGGTTAGCATCGACGTTTCCTCGCACGTCTTCCGAAACCAAGGAGTAAATGGATGCCAATGAAGAAGCCGAGCCCCTCGCGCAGCGGTCGGGGAACGAACCCGCCGGGAGGTGGTTATGGCCGCGGCGGCAAGAAGCGCAATCCGCTTACGCCCAAACCAGGGCGGAAGAAGTAGCTCCGGCCGCCGCAACCACCCACCTGCGTCGTATGGCAGCCCCTTAGTTGAAGTCCACCCAGACCTAGGCGGGAATCTCGAGCTTCAGGCCGGGGTGGATCAGGTCCGGGTTGGTCCCGACGGCTTCCTTGTTCGCGGCGTAGAGCTCCGGCCAGCGGTTCGCGTCGCCCATCTCGGACTGCGCGATGTCAGAGAGCGTGTCTCCTGCTTTGACCGTGTAGGTCTTCCTCTGTTGTGTCTCGTCCTGACCACGTTCGCCGCGGCGCTGGTCTTCGACTTTCTCCGTCTCCGTCTGCGGGTTCGGGGCGATATCGCTCTCGCGTGCCATGTGGCACCTCCATCCCCACGGACACCCCGCATACGGCGCGCCACACAGTCAGGCGAGTGTCCCGGACGCGGTCAGGCAACCGAGCTTTGTTAGGCGCGGCGGCGCGGCGGATTCATGGCCGGGTCGAGCGCGCCTTGAATAGCCTCTCGAGGTAGGCAACCTCCGCACGGCGCGCTCTCTCGGCCTGCGCACGACGCTTCCGCCACTCCGAGAGTGGCAGATCGTGATTGCCGCGAAGCCACGCGAAGTACGACTCGTCCGCCGCGGCCCGCTCTTGGATCACGAGCTCGAGGCCGGCGATCTCCTTTCCGGTCAGACCGCTCGGCGCTTTGGGCTTCTCCCTCTGAGTCTCCGTGAGCTTTGGCGGAGGCGGTTCGATCTCGGACTTTCGGCCGCCCCTTGTCGGGGCGATGAGAAATGCGGCCTCGGGCTCATCGCGGACGAGCGGCGTGAGCTGGGCGATGATCTTCGGGGTCGCGCGCTTCGCGGCCTTCCAGACAGCCTCGGTTCCGGTGTCGATCGCTTCGAGCTCGTCCCACGGAACGTCGAGCTTCTCGCGCTGAGCCGGACTTATGCGTTTGGCGGCCTCCCGCATCGCCTCAAGTCGCGTACGGAGTGCTCGCACGTCCGCGGGATCGTCAAGAACCTGTTTCTTCGGATAGCGGCTCAGGCCGTAAACGAACTGCGCGTTCCGGAGAACTTCGAGCGCGGCTTTGCGGTCAGCGTCCGAGGGCGCCACGACCAAGAACCTTAGCGTGCGCTGTAGGGTGAGGGGCATGCCCGAGCCCTGGCCGTCACTTCCGTATGACGCTTGGAAGGACACGCTCTATGCGGTCCACAGGTGGACCCAGATCGTCGGCAAGATCCGTCTTGCGACGACGCCGCTCGTGAATCATTGGTGGAACTCGAGCCTCCTGGTCACCCCGCGAGGGCTGAGCACGGGGACCATGCCGAGCGGCGACGACGGTTTCCAGATCGATCTCGACTTCACCGGGCACGAGCTCACCGTGGTCACGAGCCGCGGGGGGCGCGCTGCCATACCGCTTCGCTCGATGTCGGTCGCGCAGTTCTATCGCGAGGTGCTCGACGCACTCGCTGGACTTGAAATCCCCGCGCCCAGCATCGTCCCGGTGCCGGCCGAGGTCGAGCCCGCGGTGCCATTCGTCGATGACGTGGACATCCGGCCCTACGATCGCGATCGAGTGCGGGCTTTCGCAGCGGTCCTCCTGAGGACGCACTTTGTCTTCGAGCGCTTCCGTGCCGGCTTTCTCGGAAAGGCGAGCCCCGTCCAGTTCTTCTGGGGCTCGTTCGATCTCGCCGCCGCGCGCTTCAGCGGAAGGCGTGCGCCGTCGTATGCCGGCGGCAGGCCGCCGAACGTCAACATCCACGTCATGCATGAGGCGTACTCGCATGAGCTCATCTCGGCTGGATTCTGGCCGGGCAACAGCGATGTACCGCGAGCGGAGTACTACGCCTACGCGATGCCCGCGCTCGATGGACTTCCGTCCGCCGCGATCCGTCCTGACGCGGCAGGTTGGGACGCCGCGCGCGGCGAGTTCCTGTTGCCGTACGAGGCGGTCCGAGCGTCGGCCGATCCCGCGTCAGCGCTGCTGGACTTCTTACAGAGCACGTACGACGCCGCCGCGGATCTTGCCCGGTGGGATCGCGAGCTGCTCGAAGAACCGGTGCGCTGTGACTGCGAGCCGATGCCCTTCCGATTCCGTCGACCTGGGCACTCCTTAGAACGACGGCTTGAACATCATCAGGTACAGGATCAAGAGCAAGCCGCCGGTGCCGGTGATGGCAAGGAGCCACGGGTTAAAGCGGGTTAGGAGCCGCTCCATTTCGGCGTCGTCCCGCGTGTCCGCGATCTGATCGATCGTCCGGCCGCCATAACGGTTCATCACGAGGGCAATGAGCGCGAAGACGACCAGCGCGGCCCAGATCCAAGCGCTGCCCCACCACGATCCGAGGAAACCGAGCACCACTCCGGACACGAGGATCAGCGCGAAGAAGATCCACCGGAGGCGACTTGCGGCCTCGGAGACCTCGAGCAGCTCGCGTATGCGCACGTCGCTGCGCTCCTGTTGGCGCAGGTCGCGCGGTTTTCGGCGTTGATCGTCGAGTTGTCGCCCGCTCGTTCCGCGAAGAAATTCAGGCCGGCCGGGCCAGCTCCGCTCTCGTTGATCAGCTGCACGGATCCCGCTCGCCATTTGCCGAAACATCCGGGGCCAGCTTCCGGCCCCGGGGTCGGTCCAGAGTCCGCGTACGTAACGCCCCCGAGCGCGAACGAGGTAACGGCGATCGCAAAGACGATGATCCTCTTCATGCTGTTCCCCTCTTTTCTTGGCGCCCACCGATGCCAATTGCTTTCCCGGTGCTTCCGGTGCGGGACCGAGCCTAGCCGCACCCCTTCACGCGAGCAACCGCGCTCGGTCGGTTCGCCCTGAGCGCTCCTACGTTCGGGCTTCCGAGGCGCTGCGGTACTGCCCGCCACCCATGAGCTGCGCGCGATCGGCAGCCGCCAGGGCCGCTGCCAACAACGACGTCGCATCGGCCGCGTCGCGAGGGAACTCTGCGACCCCGATGCTGCAGTGAACGGTTCGAGCCTTACCGACCACGTCGAATGGCTCGGCGAGTACGAGAAGCAAACGGACTGCAACGACAGCCGAATCGTTGCTCGAAGTCAACGCCGAGAGCACGACGAGAAACGAGTCGTCGGAGATTCGCGCAGGCACATCGCTTCCGCGGACGAATGCGCTGATCCGTTGCGCCACCTGCTGGATGACCTCATCGGCAACATTCCCTTCCGCTGTTTCGCGCAGCTGCCGGAAGCGATCCAGCTTCAGGCTCAGGGCGCCGGCGGATCGTTTGTCGCGCCTGGCTAGCGCGATGGCCAGGTCGAGCTGGACGAGGGCCAAGTCTCTTCCCGCGAGGCCAGTGGTCTCGTCGATCAGGCCGAGCGAGCGCAGCTGTTGCCGTGTGCTGCGGAGGCTCATGTGCGACGTGGTGTCGGTGAACATCAAGATCAGGAACGTCTGATCGTTCACCTCGACGCGGGAATATCGGAGTTCGACCCACTTGCCATCGCGTATCTCGACCGAGGCCCCGGGACTCTTGACCAGCTCGCCGAGGTTCAGCGCTGCGGCCTGCGACCACGACCATCCCGTGATCGCGGCGGCGGCGGAATTCCAGAAGACCAGCTTCCCATCGGGGCCGAGGATCGCGATGCCGTCCCGGGTTCCGGCCGCGATCAGCGCCGCCAGACCGACCGCCTCCGACGCAAGCTCTCGCGGCAACGCGGAGTGGTCCCCGCCCGGCTCAGTCATCGATTGCCGCCGATCCGAGCCCATCCGCAGAGGTTGAGGTCAACTGTCACGACCGTCAACCCTGCTTTCGGGCGAGCAGCAGGCCGAGCTGATGACTCAGCAAGGTGATCCCCCATTCGGGGGAGGGGTCCTCACTCCTCCGGGGTAGGTCCAACTCCTCTCTCGCTCGCAGCAGCTCGCCTGCCTAGCGTTCCGCTCCTGGACCTTGGTGGATCCAGCAGGGTGGGAGGCACGGGATGAAGCGGCTTGGCCGGGCGGTACTGGTGAGCACATTGGCGGTCGCGATCGTTGGTCTCGGCCTTCCCTGGGGAGCCCACATCGCCTTCGCGGCGGAGGCTCCGGTTCTGACCAGCGTTTGGCTCGAAGCGGATGGGGCGGTGACCACCACCCTTGATGAGGCCCAGACCTTCCTGGTCAAGGGCACCTTCACCGACGGCGACCTGGCCGACTCGCACTTCGCGTTGATCAGGATCGGCTCGAGGCTGGTGGAGTCGACGACCGGCATCCCCGGCGGCGAGCGGACGTTCGCGATCTCCAGGTTCTACCCGGACGACTCGCCGTCCGGGACGGCGCAGGACCCGTTCACCATCAGCGTGCAGATCAGGGACGGCGCCGGGCTGGTGTCGAACATCTGGACGATGGCCGTGACCGTGCGCAACATCGCGCCGACGATCGCGACCTTTGGCCTCACGCCGGCGTCGGTCCTCGAGAACGAGCCGGTCCAGGCGAGCGGGACGTTCGAGGATCCAGGGACCAAGGACACCTTCACGCTGACGCTCGATTGGGGCGACGGTTCGTCTGCGTTCACGAGCTCGTACCTGAGCACCGACCCAAAGACGTTCTCGGCGACGCACGCGTACGCGATCGCCGGGAGCTACGCCGTCACCACGACGGTGACCGACGACGACACCGGCCGGGGCACGGCGGCCGCCGCGCTCACCGTGGGCGCACTCAATACGCCGCCGACGGGCCTGGTCCTGAGCGCCGCCAGTGTCGTCGAAGGTGATCCGGCCACCCTTCATGGAGACTTCGTCGACCCGGACCCGGCCGACGCGCACACCGTCCTCGTCCAGTGGGGCGACGGCTCGACCAGCGGTCTGGAGCTCAGCGCTGGCGCGCTCTCATTCACGGCGACGCATGCGTACGCCGGCTCCGGCACCTACACGATCACCGCGACCGTGAGCGACTCGGGCTCGACGACGGCGCAGAGCTCGATGCCGCTTGTGGTCTCAAGGCGCAATCACGCGCCTGCTGATCTCGCGCTGACCACCACGGGCGCGGTCGAAGGTGGCTCCGGCAACCTGCAGCTCACCTTCACCGACCCGGATCCGCTCGACTGGCACCGTGTCCTCGTGACGTGGGGCGACGCCTCCCCTTCCAGCGAGCAGCGGCTCGATGCGGGGACATTCGCGCTCGAGGTCGCGCACGTCTTCGCGAGCCCAGGCACGTACACGGTCACGGTCCAGGTGACCGACGCGTACGGCGCCGCGGTGAGCGGGACAGCTTCATTCGCGGTCAGCGCGCGGACACGGGCGCAGGTCGTCGTCGAACTCGCCTCGCTCGTCAGCGGTTGGGATCTCGACGCGGGCACGCAGAACGGCCTCCTGAGCAAGATCCGGGAGGAGCAGGACGAGCTCGGCTCTGGCCGGGGCAACGTCTGCAACTCGCTGGGCGCGCTCGCGAACCACGTCAACGCGCAGACCGGCAAGAAGATTTCGCCCGAGCAGGCCGCCGCCTTCTGGTCGGCGCTGGCTGGGGCGACCGTCACGGACTGCGGGAATCTCCAGAAGGCGCAGGGCAAGGCAGAAAGGCGTGCGGCCACGGAGCTGCCCGCAACGACCGGCGCCACAGATACGAAGGCCGAGAAGAAGGTAGCGAAGGAAGAAAAGAAAGCCGCAAAGGACGAACAGAAGGCCGCAAAGGACACGGCGAAGAGCGAGAAAGACTGACAATGCGCGCCTGATGCCGACGGCACACGACACAGGCGCCCAGAAAACCGACGATCCAAGTCTTTCTCGCGTTGGGACCTTCAGCGACGGGGTGTTCGCCATCGCGATCACGCTGCTGGTCCTCGCGATCCGCATCCCCCATCCGACTGACGCCGATGCCGACCAGGGACTGCTGACCCTTTTGACCCGCGAGTGGAGGAGCTACCTCGCCTTCGTGCTCAGCTTCATGCTTGTGGGGATCAACTGGGCGAACCACCGGTTGATGTTCGCGACGTTCGCCCGCGCGGACCACACTCTTGTCTGGCTGAACCTTCTCTATCTGATGCTGGGTGTCGCGTTCGTGCCCGTGCCGACAGCGGTCCTTGGCGCATGGCTGGGTAGCCCCGACAACGAGGTGGTCGCCGCGGTGTTCTATGGGGCGGCAGGGACCGTGGGTGCGTTGACCTTCATCCTCCTGTGGTGGTATGGGGCGTACGCAGCCAAGCTCACCTCGCCGGAGCTCAGCGCCCGCCAGCGCCGGGCGCACACCATCGCCTGGGGGCCAGCCCCCCTTGTTATCGCGACACTCACCGCGGTCGCGTTCGCCAGTCCGGCGCTCGCGGTGGCCGGCTATGTGGCGGTCGTCCTCGTGTACATGCTTCCGGTCCCGAGGTTGGTCGCGCTCGAGAAGCAACGGCGGCATGCGAGCCGCCGCGGGTAGAGCACGTGCTGGACGTCGCGGTAGAACCTGTGCGAGTCCTCCGGGAACAATTCGGCCAAGGCGAATGTTGGGCTGCTACGGATGGAAATTGGCGTTGACAGCTTCGCGGCGGCACTAACCGACACGAGTCTCGCGGTCAGTCAGGCGGATCGGATGCGCGATCTGCTGGAAGAGATCGAGCATGCCGATCAGGTTGGATTGGACGTGTTCGGGGTCGGTGAGCATCATCGCAAGGAGTTCCTCGACTCGGCACCCGCGGTGATCCTCGCGGCGGCCGCGGCGCGCACCAAGCGAATTCGTCTGACGAGCGCGGTGGCGGTCCTCAGCGCGGCCGATCCGGTGCGATTGTTCCAGGAGTTCGCGACCCTCGACCTTATTTCACGGGGTCGCGCAGAGATGGTCGTAGGCCGCGGCTCGTTCATCGAAGCCTTTCCCCTCTTCGGCCTCAAGCTGGAGGACTACGACTCTCTCTTTGCGGAGAAGCTCGAGCTATTGCTCAAGATCCGTGAGAACGAGCATGTCCACTGGTCCGGGCAGCACCGACCTGCTTTGACCGGCCAGGGCGTCTACCCCAGGCCCGTGCAAAATCCGTTTCCGATCTGGGTCGGCGTTGGCGGGACGCCGGAGTCGTTCGTGCGCGCTGGCGCGCTCGGCCTTCCGTTGATGGTCGCGATCATCGGCGGCGAAACGCATCGCTTCCGGCCGCTCGTCGATCTCTATCGCGAGGCCGGCCGGCGAGCCGGTTTTTCACCCGATCAATTGAAGGTCGGCGTCCACAGCCTTGGCTACGTCGCAGCCACGGCCCAACAGGCCGCCGACGATTTCTTCCCCGGGTACGCCCGCGCGATCAACACCATTGGGAAGGAGCGCGGATGGGGGCCCATGACCCGAGCCCAGTTCGAGGCTCAGCTCACGCCCAAGGGCGCCCTGCTGGTCGGCACACCCGACGAGGTGGCCGCGAAGATCCTGCGACACAGTGAAGCCCTGGGCGGGATCTCCCGCATCACCTTCATGATGAACGGCGCCTCCTTGCCTCATCTGAAGCTGATGAGCGCCATCGATCTGATCGCGAGCCGCGTCGCGCCCGTCCTGCGCCAAGAGCTCGCGTCGTCCGCTGCCTAGAGTCCCTCGACTCGCAGCGGCACGAGTAGGTCGGCCAGAGTGAATCGATCTGGAACACGACCGGGGAGAGTAGGACTCCACGATGGCTCGACGCTGCGGAACGATTCGGGATCTGCGTCGACGATTCCGAGTAGCACCTCGCCGACGATCAACGAGCCTACGGGTCCCAAGCGCTCGCCATCTTCACGAACCTGGGCCTCCTTCAGCAGGTAGTACCAAAGTGGCGTCTCGCCCGTCCATCCAAACTCACCGAGTCCGACTTCCTCAGGACGCAGCGGCTCTTCGCTGACAAGCGTGGCGACCGCCTCACCCGAAGGAAGTCCGGTCGCGATGCCACGCTGCAGGTCTCTCACCGCGAGTGACTCGAAGGCTTGATCCTCGAGCTTCCCGGTGATGTCGACGGGTAGCTTGAGGAGCGGTTCGGCCAGGCACCCATCGATGGGGCGAGCCCGCGCACCGAGCGGTTCGCCAGGGATATCGAAGAGCAGGCTCCAGTCGACCACCCGGTCGGAGGGCACGGGACGAAAGCCGATCAGGTCGGGAAAGAGCGTCAGCTCAGCGCCGCCGCGCTGGATCCGGTATGCGTCGCGCATCTGTGAGTGACCAAACCGGTATGCAGCGTCGGCAAACTCGAATGGGATCGAGACCGTGCCGGCGGGCTGAAAGAAGCGCGGCCCATCGTGGAGCAGTCTCCGCGTACGTTCCTCGCCGATCGTCGTGGGCAGGAAGTCGAAAAGCACGGTCCATTGGTAGTGCCAGGTCAACGCCCGACGCGCCTCCGCGGCGAGATCGGCTTCGGAGACGCCGTCCTCTCGGAGGCGGTCAACGAGGCGGTTATGAGCCTTGAGCATGCCCACGTGCATCTGCGAGATCAGGAGATGGACATCCTGGCGGGGGTCGCCGACCAGCGCGATGCCTTCCTGGTTCCGCGGGAGGTCGTTCGCGAGGCCTTGATCATTCAGCCCAAGCAGCATCTTGGTCGGGTCGTTGCGGCCGAAGAGGAAGGGGCTACCAATCGGACCGTCACCGTACATGCACTCGAGATCCAGGCGCGCGCTTCGCGCGTTGCGAACTAACTCCGCGTCGTCGTGATGCGTCACCGGAGATCGATCGGCGGTGATGTCATGGGCGATGAACTGCCCGAACACAGGCCACCCGGCCGCGACCGTGCTCGCCTCATTTCTCAGCGAATTGCGACTGTCGCACAGTCCTCCTGCGCGACCAAGAGCGTGAAGCACGTCTGGACCGATGGCCAGATGCGGGAGGCTGGGAAACATCCGCGTGTAGCGATGACCACTCAAGGGAGCGTCGGTGCTGCGCCCGGGCGCCATGCAATGGTCGCGGGCAGGCCCTTGGTACTTCCGCCTTGGTTCAAGCCGCGTCGCCATCCTCCAAAAACACCTTGAGATCAAGGGCTTATTCCAGCGGCTAGTGTGTCCTCCACAGAACGAGGGGGGACGCCGTGAACGACCAGAACACGCTCGCGATGCAGAGCTATCCAGCCCGGCTCACGATCGATCATCCAGAGTCGCTCGACCGCCTCACGACGCTGCTGCGCTTCCTTTGGATCATTCCGATTGGCGTCATCGTCGCGCTCGTCTCCGGTGACAACACGACCTCCGTCACCATGAGCGAAAAGGGCGAGATTGTCCGCACGGGCGGAACCTCGATCGTCTTCTCCATCTCGGCGGCGACGGCACTGATGCTCCTGTTCCGCCAGCGGTACCCGCGCTGGTGGTTCGATTTCCAGATCGCGCTCGCGAGGTTCAGTTATCGCGTCGGCGCGTATGGTCTCTTGCTTCGCGACGAGTACCCGTCGACCGAGGACGAGCAGGCCGTCCATCTGGAGCTCGACTATCCCGATGCGAAGCTTCTCAGCAGGTGGATGCCGCTCGTCAAGTGGCTCCTCGCCTTACCGCACTGGATCATCCTTGGATTCCTCTTTCTAGGCGTGATCGTGGCGGTCGTCATCGCGTGGTTCGCGGTCCTGATCACTGGTCGCTATCCGCGATCGCTCTTCGACTACGTCGTCGGCGTCGGACGATGGTTCTTGCGGGTGCAGGCCTATGCGATCTATCTCGTCACCGACCGTTACCCGCCGTTCAGCTTGAGCTAGCCCAAAGCCGCGACCCCACCCTCCGCGCACCTCGCGCCTATGCTCGCTGACCCATGGGAACGATCCGAAACATGGCTATTCAGAGTCGCGATCCGCTCGTGATGGTGCCCGGCGGAGCGCCGATGCCATGGCCGCCGGAGGACGAGCGCTTTACCGACGCCGCAAGACGCGCGCTCGGCTTCGCTCTTGACGAAGCTGCACGCCTCAATCACAACCACGTCGGCGCTGCACACATCTTCGTGGGCGTCGTCCGTGAGCCGGAAGGGATCGCGGCGCGGGCGCTCGCGGCCCTCGGCGTCACACTCGCGAGAGCGCGCGGCGCGCTTGAGTCGGTCGGTGGCAGGGGCGAACCGATCGCCGCGAGCGACATCACACTCGGACCTCGCGGCAAGCGCGTGATGGAATTCGCTATCCACGAGTCGCGCCGCTTGCATCACGGTTCGGCTGGGACCGAGCACCTCTTGCTTGCAGCAGCTCGCGAGCGCGACGGGTTTGTGTCGCGTGTCGTTGAACTCCTGGGTCTCGACGAGGAGACCCTGACCGCGAGGACCCTGGCAGAGCTGGAGATTCCACAGTCATACCGTGTCGCTGAGGATGCGAGCTCGCGTCGCGGGCCGTATCACAGCTTTGATGAAGCGAGCAAACAAACGCTGCTGTTCGCTGAAGAAGAAGCCGCAATGCAGGGTCACGGCTGGGTCAGCGGCCAGGATCTGGTGTTGGGTCTTGCACGCATCGCGCAACTCGGGGCGTCGGACCCGGTGCGTCGCGTGTTCGCGGAGTTTGATCTGACTGTGGAAAAGTTACGCGATGCCGTCCCGAAGCCCCCGACGCCTCAACAACCGCAACCGTCCGCAGACGAAATGAAGTTCACTGCCTCGACGAAGCTGATCATCGAGCACGCGATCCATCAGGCCGGTTCGGGCGGCACGATCCATCCGGAACACATCCTTCTTGCGATCGGGACATCGCAGGATCCGATCGCCGAATACGTTCTGGCGCAGTTCGGCGCGACGACTGACCGGGTGCGAACCGTTCTCGAGCGTATGCGGGGCTAGATGTGTCAAGACATCGGAGACAGCTCTTTGAGGGGGTCTCCGGATCGACGTCGGGCAGTACCTGGTCCAGGCACACCTGCGCGAGGGACGCAGTGTCGCCGAGCTGGCGCGGACGCACGGCGTGCAACGGCGCTGGCTGTACAAGCTGCTCGCGCGCTACCGCGCGCCCCGCGAGCGCGATCGGCCGGCCGAATCCGAACGTTCCGAGGCGAATGAAACACGGCGATCTGTCCGGCGACAACCGCGGCGGACTCTCGACGCTCACGGGCTCTCCTGATAGATCGCCACGCCGCAGCTCTTCGGCTGGAAGACAAACAGACGGCGGCTCGCAGGGTCCCAGCCGATCGTGTGGGCGCCCTCTTCCGTCTCGATCGTCTCGCGGTGTGCACGCCGACGGACCTCGAATACGGAGACGGTCCCGGGACTACCCACGGCCACATAAAGGCGGCCGAGCTCGCGGTCGTACATCACGACGTCGGGAGTCCCGGGCAGCGGCAGCGTCGCTTCCACCGCGTGGGAGTCGCGATCGATCACGACGAGGGCTCCGGCGTCGGCCGCGCACCAGAGCGAGGCACCCCGCTCCTCAGGCACGATCGCGAGCCCATGCGGGCCGGCAGCCGGGACCCGAATCGCACCCGACATCGTCAGGACGTCGGCCTCGATGACACCGATCGTCGCCGGGTCCGCGATGTTCACGTAGACCGAGCGGCTCGAGTCGTCGTAGATGGCCCAGCGCGGGCGGCCCGGGAGATCGATCGTCGTCATGACTCGCCGCTCTTCGACCGAGATCACCGAGACCGTGCAGTTGGTCCCCGCGGGCTCGCCAAGGTTGAAGCTGAAGAGTCGCCGGAGCCTTCCGTCATACGCGAGCGCGTTCGGCCGCGGACCAACCGGGACCCGGTCGATGAGCGTTTGGTCCGAACAGCGGAAGAGGCTCACCCGTCCGGCTGCGCGATCGGACGTGAAGAGCAGGTCCCGCTCGCTATCGATGAGGACACCCGCGACGCCAGGCAGATCGGGAATGGCCTCGAGGTACCTGCCAGTGCGGCAGTCCAGCACGTCGACCCGATCGGCTCCGGTATGCGCGACGAACAGCTTGCTGCCATGCGGGTCCACGTAGGTGTCGGCGTGATCGAAGCCCTGTTTGGCGCCGGGCGGCACGGGCGTGAAGCCAACGTGCCGCAGGGTCACGCGGTCTTGGCCTCCACCTTCTTCTGGCAGAAGGCGTAGAGCGCGTCGAGGAGCTGTCGCGAGGCCTGGCGCTGTTTCTGGTCGTTCGGATAGTGGACGTGTCTGATCCCATCGAGGATCGCCTCGACCCCCTGAGACTCAGGGGTGATCGTCTTGTCGGCGGTGTCCGCGCCGCGGATGACCTTGGCCATGTAGGCCATCGCCGGATCCTTGTCGAGCCCGTACTTGTGCACGAACGCGTCGAAGCTGCACTCCGGTCCGTGATGCCCGAGCTCCACGTCCTTGACGTCGTAGGGAGTCGCGCCGCGCTTCTGCGCCTCGGCCGCGACCTGATCCGAGGGGACGTAGATGAACTCGGCCTGCTTGTCGACGAACCTCTCGATGAGCCACGGACAGGCCACCCTGTCGACCCGGGGATGCTCGCGCGTGATCCACTTCATGGTTGTCCTCCCCAAAACACCTGCTGCCGTCATCGGTAGCATCGCAGAAGTGACTCAGGACTTTCTCATCTACGTCGTTGGTGCGGTGCTCGCGGCGGTGATCGTCGCGGCGGTGCTGTATTGGCGCTATCCCTGGTCACGCCCGCGCGGACGGTTCGGGATCGCCGCGATCGCCACGTTCGTCGCATGGATCCTCTGGCGCGTCGTGCTCCAGCTGAGCAACGGGGACAACCTCGATGTCGATAATCCGCTGCTGCTCGGTTTGAGCGCTCAGGACGTCGGCAGTGGGGTTCTCGCCTTCCTGCTCACTGCACTACCGATGGGTCTGGTCAGCGAGCGCGACGAATCCGCGCACCATGTCATCGCGACCGCCGGGATCGCAGGAGCGCTGGCGATACTCGTCGATCGATTCATCTGACCGCCGGGGCCCTCGAGCCCACTCAGTGCTTTCGCCCTATGTTCGATGCGGCTCCAAGAGCGGCGGCCCGAGACACGTACGGAGGTCGTACGAGTTCCGCCCGTAGGACTCGGACGCCCGCCGTGCTCCTGCATCGGATGATGTATCGCGTGCGTGCTCCTGCGCTACTGCTCGCGCTTTTCTTCTCGGCCTGCACGACCGTCGCTACGGCGCCATCACCGACGCCGCAGCCGAGCGCGAGCGAGGAGCCGCGGGCCAGCGCCACGCGACCCGGCACGACGGCGACGACCGCGCCCGCACCTGGGGTCGCTCGTCCCCTCGGGACGGCCGGGGACTTCCCGCTCCTGTCGCCTGACGGAACGACGCTTGCCTCCAAGTTCCAGGGCGGTAGGGGCGGTCCGACGAACGCGTTCGTCTTCGAGTCGGTCGATGGCAGGACGCTCCGGCAGATACCGGATGACCGCGCAAGTGGTCAGATGCAGTGGCTACCGGACTCGTCAGGCATATTCGTCGAGCTCGCGGCCGGGCAGCGGGCGGGACCGCTCGGGATCGTTTCAGTGGACGGCGTTGTGCTCGAGACCGGACTCGATTACGCGAATCCGAGTCTCTCACCCGATGGCAAGTGGATCGCGGCCGAGCATCAAGAGGGCTGCTGCGTGGGCATCCGCATTCGCGAGATCTGGGTCGCGCCGCGCTCGGGCGGCACGCCGCGCACGCTCGTGACGAGCTCGAGGCCGCAAGATGTCCAGCAGCCGATCGCCTTGCTCGGCTGGGACGCACAGGGTGGCCTGCTGTATCGCGACGGCGATGCGTTCGGGCGCGTCACGCTCGACGGAGTGCGCACTGAGGTCATGGCGCCGAGCTCGACTCGCGGGCGGGTCGTCACTGCGTCGGCGGTCTCACCCGACGACGCGGTCATCCTGCTGTGCGCGGCTGACCCACTCGCGTGGTGGACGATCGCGAACGGAACGGTGGCGGAGCTGCCGCAGGCGCTGCGCCCCGCGTGGCGACTGCGTGAGCCGTGGTGCAGCCGGCCCGACGAGGTGCCGTGGTACGGAGCGCACGAGCTGATCCTCAAAGACGTGGCTGCCAAGCCGCGCACGCTCGACGCGGTCGTCGGGGGCGACCGGCCGTTTCCCCTCGTTCCGTTGGATGCGGTGCTCTCGGCGTCCACATACATCCTCCTAGCCGCGGTCGGTCAGGACGTGTGGATCATGAGCGGGACCGGCGGCCTACCCACCGGCCTTCGCGCGCCGGCGATGGATGCGCTCGTTTGGCCGATCGCGAATAGCGCGTTCTTCGTGCGCATCGGGCGCGCCAGCTACCTGCTCGCGATGCCCGCGAACGCCTCGCGCGATTCCTCGTGGCAGACCGCGCCTGAGCTGCGCGTTCCCCGACCCGCCGTCGCGGACAACAACGTGGGTTGCGGACTGCTTGCTGGGAAGCTCACCAGGCCCGGAGAGGGCATGGGCGGGACGGTCATCGCGCCCGTTACGAGCGCCGCGCTCGGTGTGACGCACGGCGCACTGATCGGCCTTCCCGATGACGCTCCGCCGACCGGTTCATACGTGTGTGTGCGTATGAGACCTGGAGCGCCGATGGCCGGATTTGCTGGATGGGTGCAGCCCGGAGAAGCCGGCTATCTGCCGCGCTCGGCCCTCGTGCCGACGGGCTTCTCGCTTCCGCAGACCTGTAGGTATGTCGGAGACCCCGCGCCTGATCAAAAGCGAGATGAGGTTGTCTGGCGGATCGACTGTGGCTCAGCTCCAGAGACGCGCGCGACGCTCGCGCCCGCGCTCACGGACCAGAGCTGGACGCTCTGCGGCTCGGCGTTAGGCGTCGCGATCTGGACGAAGGACGCCCGCACGTTGACGATCACAGAGGCATCCGGGAATGCCGACAGCCGCCCGACGCTCAGCCTTCGACCAAACAGCGACTGTCCTTAGCGTCGATTCTCGGTTGCCTACTGCACGACTTCATGTTCGGCTTGGGGCCGAAGCGCTGCGTCTTTGAGATTGCGAATTGCAATCGACGCGCGAATTTCTGAAGGATTTCGATGATCCCTCTCGCGGCATGAATCGAATTCCCAGCATGGTCAGTTGCCCATTTTGTTCAGCACGGAGTCGGGAGGCTGACTTTCCCGAATCCAGTGAACGCCAGACCTCTTCCGTTGCAAGGGAGAAGAACGAGAGACGGTCCTACCGGCTCACTGCCGTCGGCACATGTCCTCTCGCGCCGAGCGATCGCCGCGCGCCAAACGGTAATCAGGTCCTGTACCGACATAGAAGGCGTCGTATCCACGGCTGCGCTCTTCACCCGGGTATTGGATGCGACCTTCGCTGATGCCCCAGATCTCCCCTGAGGCATCGACCATGGTGTCATTGCTGTTGGGCTGGACCGCGGCGCGCAGATCGCGCGTCGCACCGTCCGACACATATGCGTACCGCGCGTCTCGCCATGTTCCGCTCCAGGGTTCGTCGCTCGAGCTGCAGCCGCAGCCATGCTGGTCGATCGCGACGACGAGGTCCACGCCACGCAGCGCCAGCGGCGGGCAGCCCTCCTGCTCGTAGCGCACCACGACCCAACCGCGATACCCATCCGGGATGTCGTAGCGAACTGGTCCGCGGACGTTGAACAGGAGCATGGTCAGGATCGCGAACGGGACCAGCGCCAGTGGGGTGCCGGCGATCGTCATGACGACGCCGCGTGCGA
>WNGI01001275.1_pt1 | contig 20667 bp, 24 predicted proteins | sample 5400621 | NCBI WGS metagenome assembly WNGI01 (sample SAMN13153374, study PRJNA577476) | soil metagenome | isolation source: 20 cm soil or saprolite under Garry oak tree replicate 1 | place: USA:California | collected 2016-06-15
ACACGGCGGCGGGGATCTCGTACTTCGTGGGCGCTCTCATCCTGAGCGGGCTCGCCACGCTGCAGGGCAGCGCCCGGCCCTAGCCGTGGCCGCGCCCTTCGACCCGCGCGCCGGCCGTGCGCTGGCCCTGGGCGTGTTCGCCATGGCTGCCGTCGCCTGGATCGTCTCGGCTCCCGCCGTTCTCGTCGCCCTGATTGGCGGTGCTCCCGTCGCGCTGCTGATACCGCGCGTCACATGGGTGCGGCGCGCGATGGGGCTGCTCGTACTCGCCAGCGTCGCGGGCGCGCTCGCCGGATCCCTCGCGTTCGGCCGCGGCGGCGTCGCGAGCCGTCTGATGGCGGCCCTGGTGGCGGGCTGCGCCGTCGCGCCGTGGCTCGTGGTCGTCGGTTGGGTCCGCCTCCAGAAAACTCCAGCTCGGAGACCCCCATGATTCGACTCGCCCTGTTCCTGGCCCCCGCCGCGCTCGTCGCGCAGGCCGCTGCGCCCGAGGCGCCGCGCATCGCCGCGAGCAGCCTCGCCTCGGTCGAAGTGCACGTCAACGCGCGGCGCATCGGCACGCGCTGGTACGCGGAGGACGCGGGGCTGGCCGGCCCTGCCCGCATCGCGATCACGTACGGCCAGCCCCACGCCCGCGGCCGCGTCGTCGAGGGCGGCCTCGTGCCACTCGACACGGTGTGGCGCTTCGGCGCGAACGCGGCCACGACCCTGCACACGGACGTAGACCTGACGCTCGGCGAGCTGCGCGTGCCGCGTGGCGATTACACGTTGTTCGTGCGGTACTCGCGGGGCGGGTCGCAGCTGATCGTCAATCGCGGCACGGGGCAGTGGGGCACCGACTACGATCGTGCCAAGGACCTCGGCCGCGTGCCGCTCACGAGCCGGACCCTGTCCGAGCCGGAAGAGTCGCTCTCGATCTATCTGATCCCTGAGGCCAAGCCGGGGGGCGAGTCGGGGGACCTGCGCGGTACGCTGCGGATCAAATGGGGCGCCACGGAGCTCGGCACGGGGTGGCAGGTCGCGCCCTGAGCGCGGCCGCGTCATTGACCGCACCGCCGCAGGGTGCTTAAGTTGTTGTCCGATGCCGACCTACGAGTACAAGTGCCCGAACGGGCATCTGTTCGAAAAGTTTTACCCCCGCATGAACGATCGCCGGCACCTCCCGTGTCCCACCTGCGGGAAGATGGCCGAGCGGGTGATCTCGGGCGGTGCCGGGCTCGTGTTCAAGGGGTCCGGCTTCTATGCGACCGACTACAAGAAAGCGAGCGACAAGCCGGAGAAGAAGGAAGGCGAGGCGAAGCCTTCCGAGTCCAAGTCGACCGAGCCCAAGGCCTCCGAGACGCCTAAGAAAAAAGACTCCGGCGACAAGTGAAGGCGCATGCGCTGCTGCGCGACGCCCTGGTTCGTGCGGCGCGGCGGTTGGGTGCGCCTACCGCGCCGGAGTTCAAGCTCGAAACTCCGCGGGACGCCACCCACGGGGACGTGGCGACGAACCTGGCGCTGGTGCTCGCCAAGGTGCTCGGCAAGCGGCCGCGCGACGTGGCGCAACAGCTGGTGCAGGCCTTGCAGCTGCCCGCCGGGCTCGTGAAACGGGTCGAGGTCGCGGGCGCGGGCTTCATCAATTTTTTCCTCGCCGAGGCGCAGCTCGCGAGCGTGGTGGAGGACGTGCTCGCCCGTGGCACGGGCTTCGGGCGCGGCGATGTCGGCGGCGGTCTGAGGGTGAACGTCGAGTTCGTGTCGGCCAACCCGACGGGACCGCTGCACGTCGGCCACGGGCGCGGGGCCGCCCTGGGAGACGCGCTCGCGTCGCTGCTCGAATGGACCGGCCATGCGGTCACCCGTGAGTTCTACGTCAACGACGCCGGGATGCAGATCGAGAAGCTCGCCCGGTCGCTGTGGGCGCGGGTGCAACAGCAGGTTGGGCGCGAGGCGCCGTTGCCGGAGGGCGGTTACCAGGGAGCGTACGTGGTCGAGTTGGCGCAGGCCACGCTAGGCAGCGAAGGGCGCGGGTTTGCCGACCTGCCCGCGGACGAAGGAGTGCGGCGCTGCCGCGTGATCGCCCTGCACGCCGAGCGGGCCGAGCAGGACGAGGACCTGCGCGCGTTCGGCGTGAAGTTCGACGTTGTGTTCTCGGAGTCCGAGCTGTACCGGCAGCAGCGCCTCGAGCGCACGCTCGCGGACCTCGCCGCTCGCGGGCATACGTACGAGCAGGACGGCGCGCTCTGGCTCCGGACGACGGCGTTCGGGGACGACAAGGACCGTGTGCTCCGCAAGTCCGACGGCTCGTACACGTACCTGCTTCCCGACATCGCGTATCATCGGGACAAGCACGACCGCGGCTTCGCCCGCGCCCTCGACGTGTGGGGAGCGGACCACCACGGCTACGTGGCGCGCCTGCGGGCGGCGCTGCTGGCGCTCGACTTCCCGGAGGAGTTCTTCCACGCCGAGCTGGTGCAGCTGGTGCGCGTGATGCGGGCCGGAGCAGAAGTGCGCTTCTCCAAGCGCACGGGCGAGATCGTGACCCTGCGCGAGCTGTTCGAGGAGACCGGCGTGGATGCCGCGCGCTATTTCTTCCTGATGCGCCGCGGCGACTCGCAGTTCGTCTTCGATGTGGATCTCGCGAAGAGCCAGACGGACGAGAATCCCGTGTTCTACGTCCAGATGGCGCACGCGCGCATGAGCGGCATCTTCCGGGTCGCGGCCCGCGAGCCCGATTCGGCGTCGGCGGCGGGGGTCGATCTGCGCGTGCTCGTGGCGCCCGAAGAGGTGGACCTCCTGAATGAGCTGGCCGCATTCCCGGGCGTCGTGGCCCGCGCCGCCGAGACGTACGAGCCGCACCGGATCACGGGCTATCTCGAGGGGCTGGCCCGCATCGCGCACGCGTGGTATCACAAGTACCGCGTGCTGGGCGAACCCGAGGAAGCGGCGCGCCTGGTGCTGGCTCGTGCGGTGCGGCAGGTGCTCGCCAACGGCCTCGCGATCCTCGGGATCGGGGCCCCGGACCGGATGTGACGATGGGTCTCCTGGTGGTGGGCTCGATCGCGCTCGACTCGGTGGCGACGCCGTTCGGTGAGACGGCGGACGCGCCCGGTGGCTCGGCCGTGTTCTTCAGTGCGGCTGGTGTGATCCTGCACCCGGTGCAGGTCGTCGGCGTGGTGGGGAGCGACTATCCGCCGGCCGTGCTCAAGGCGCTCGCAGCCCGCGGTGTGGACCTGTCCGGCGTGGAGCGGGTCGCCGGCGAGTCGTTCCGCTGGAAGGCGAAGTACTCCTACGACCTCTCCAGCCGCGAGACGCTGGAGACGCGACTCGGCGTGTTCGCCGAGTTTCGTCCCAAGCTCCCCGCCAAGTTCCGCGACGCGCGCTACGTCTTTCTCGGCAACATCGATCCCGAGCTGCAGCTCGGCGTGCTGGACCAGGTGCGGCGCCCGGCGCTCGTCGCCTGCGACACGATGAACTACTGGATCCACTCGAAACGCGACCTGCTGCTCGAGCTGCTGCGTCACATCGACATCCTGATGATCAACGATTCCGAGGCGCGCGAACTGTCCGGAGACTGGAACATTTATCGCGCGGCCCAGTGGGTGCTGGGCCACGGGCCCCGCATGGCCGTGATCAAGCAGGGCGAGCACGGGGCGCTGCTCGTGAATGGGGAGACCACCTTCAAGGTCCCCGCGTATCCCCTGCAGCAGGTGTTCGATCCCACCGGCGCGGGCGACGCCTTCGCGGGCGGCTTTATGGCCTATCTCGCGCTCACCGACGACCTGTCCCCGGCGAGCCTGCGTCGGGCGATGGTGTACGGCGCGACGATGGGATCGTTCGCCGTGGAGGCGTTCGGCATCCAGGGGCTGGAGCACGTGACGGCGGCCGACGTGCGCGCTCGCGTGCGCGTGTTCAAGGAGCTGGTGCACTTCGACGTGGACGAGCAGGCGCGAGAGGGCGCGTGACCGACCGCTACGGCGCCGCAGGCGTGCACCTGGACCTGGCGCGGGAGGCCCAGCGCCGCATCGCCGAGCTGGCGCGCACCACGCGCACCCCCCTCGCCCTGGGCCAGATCGGCGCGTTCGGCGGCATGGTTCGCGTCCCGCCCGGTGTCGAGCGCCCGGTCCTCGTGCTCTCGACCGACGGCGTCGGTACCAAGGTGCTCGTGGCCGCGCGCGCGGGCGTGCACGACACCGTGGGCGAGGACCTCGTGAACCACTGCGTGAACGACGTCCTGGTCCACGGCGCGCGTCCCATCGCGTTCCTCGACTACCTCGCGACCGGGACCCTCGAGCCGGACGTCGCGGCGGCGGTCGTGAGCGGCGTCGCGCGCGGCTGTCGCGAGCACGAGATGACGCTCGCCGGTGGCGAGACGGCCCAGCTCCCCGACCTGTATGCCCCGGGCCAGTACGACCTCGCGGGGACCATCGTCGGGGTCGTGGACGAACGGGAGGCGTTGCACGGTGACCGCATCCGCCCGGGGGACGTGCTGATCGGCTACGCGTCGAACGGATTGCACACGAACGGGTACACCCTGGCACGGGAAGTCGTGTTCCAGCGGCTCCATCTGGATGTCGCGGACCCGTTCCCCGACGCCGGCCGTTCGGTGGCGCAGGTGTTGCTCGACGTGCACCGCAGCTATGCCACCGCCGTCACGCCGATCCTCACGCGCGTGCACGGGCTCGCCCACATCACGGGCGGCGGCATCGCCGGCAATCTCGTGCGCGTGCTGCCCGAGGGCTGTGAAGCCGTCGTGGACTCGGGCGCGTGGCCGTGGCCGGTGGTATTCCGTGTCTTGATGCGGTCGGGCGGCGTGTCGCTCGGCGAGATGCGCCGAGTGTTCAACCTCGGCGTGGGGATGATCGCCGTGGCCGCGCGCGACGACGTGGAAGCCGTGTGTCGCGCCGCCGAGCGGGTCCACGTCGCCACGTGGATCCTCGGGGAAGTACAGTCAGGGACGCGCGCCGTGCGGTTTGCGGAGCGCTGAAGCAAAGGAGGACGTATGCGCTACACCGTTGTGGTGATTCTCTCGCTCGTGGCCGCGCCGCTCGCGGCGCAGACCGAGTGCAGTGCCGCGGGATATGGCGGCAGCGCCGGCCAGTCGTGCCAGACCTTCATCGATGCGGCACGGGCGTTCCATCCTCTCGCCGGGATGATCGTGAGCGGCGGTGATCCCGTGCTCGGCACCGGCGAGACGCTGCGCGGGCTGGGACACCTGTCGGTGTCGGCGCGCGTCAACGCCATTCACGTCTCCGTCCCGAATCCCGACAGCGCCGGCCGCTCGAGCGTGCCCTCGAGCTTCGATGGGCTCCTCCCGGCCCCGGTGGTCGAGGCCGCCCTCGGCTTGCTGGGCGGGGGGCGGACGGGATTCCTGTCGGTGGACGCGCTCGCCTCGGCCACGCTCCTGCCGACGGGCGGCGTGCGCGACCTGTCGGTCGACTCGAGCGCCGCCCGCGTGGGCCAGGTCGCCCTCGGGCTGGGATACGGCGTGCGCATCGGCGTGCTGCGCGGCGGTTTTGCGGTCCCGGCGCTATCGGTCAGCATCATGCGCCGGCGCCTCCCCCGCCTCCAGTATGGCGACATCGCGGCGGGCGATAACGTGCAGTTCTCGACGGATCTCGGCGTGACGAACGTCCGGGCGACGGCGAGCATGCGCCTGTTGTTCGTGGACGTGGCGGCCGGCGTCGGATGGGACCGCTACGCCTCGAGCGCGGCGGTGGCGTTCATCGATCCGACCCGCCCCCTCACCAACCCTCAGCGCATCGCGCTCGACCTGCGCGACAACCGCGAGGTGGCGTTCCTCGACGCGGGGCTCGATCTCGCAACCGCGAAGCTCGTGGGGGAGATCGGTTATCAGACGGGCAAGGATCAACACCTGACCACGAATTTCACCGGCTTCGATCCCAAGGCGGGGCATGTCTTCGGAGGTTTCGGCCTTCGCGTCTCGCTCTGAGGCGCAGGCGATGCGCCGCGCCCTGGAGCTGGCGCTCGCAGCCTGGGGGCGCGTCTCCCCCAACCCCCTCGTCGGCGCGGTCGTGCTCCGGGGGGATGCCGTCGTCGGCGAGGGCTACCACGCCGAATACGGCAAGCCGCACGCGGAAGTCGTCGCGCTCGGCGCCGCGGGTGCCGCGGCCGCCGGCGCGACGCTCGTGGTGTCGCTCGAGCCCTGCGCCCATCACGGCAAGACGCCGCCCTGTACCGACGCCATCCTCGTCGCCGGCGTCACGCGCGTCGTCGCGGCGATTCGCGACCCCGATCCCGACGCCGGCGGTGGCCTCGACGTGCTGCGCCGCGCGGGCGTGGACGTCGCACTCGGGCTGATGCAGGAGGAAGCCGGGGCGCTCAACGCGCCGTTCTTCTTCGCCCGCCTGCACGCCGAGCGCCCCTACGTCGCACTCAAGCTCGCGACGTCGATCGACGCGCGCATCGCGGACGCCGCCGGCAGGTCGCGGTGGGTCTCGGGGGAAGAGGCGCGCGACTACGTCCACTGGCTGCGCGCCGGGTTCGACGCCATCGCCGTCGGCGGCACCACGGCGCTGAAGGACAATCCCCAGCTCACGGCGCGCGGCCGCGTGACGCCGCGCCAGCCCCCCGTGCGCGTGGTGTTCGACCGCCGCGCCATGCTCAACGCAGGCGTGACGCTGGTGCGCACGGCGCGCGAGGTGCCGACCTGGGTGGTCGCGTCACGCGAAGCGCCGGTGCAAAGCGTGGCGGCGCTGGAGCAGAGCGGAGTGCGTGTGTTTCGGCCCGGGTCTCTGGCCGACGGGCTCCAGGAGCTGCGGGCGGCCGGGATCCAGTCCCTGTTATGCGAGGGGGGGGGCGCGCTCGGCACTAAGCTGCTGGCCGACGGGCTCGTGGATCGCCTCTATTGGATTCAGTCTCCCGTGTGGCTGGGAGATGGCGCCATCGCGGCATTTCCGGGGGTTCCCAACGTCCCGCTCCCCGAGGCGCCGCGCTGGGTGCCGGTGGAGCGCCGGGCCCTGGGGGTCGATACATTACTGGTATTGGACAAGCAGCCATGTTTACCGGGATCGTGAGCGCGGTAGGGCGGGTAGGGGCAGTGGCTCGCAATGGGGGAAAGGGGAAGGGGGAAGGGGGAAAGGGGCTTACCCTGACCATTCGTGCTCCGTATAAGGGCGTGAAGAAGGGCGAGAGCATCGCCGTCAACGGTGCCTGCCTGACCGTGGAGCGCGTCCTGCGCGGTGGATTCACGGTCCATGTGATCGAAACGACCGCCGGCCGCACGCTGTTCGGGGAGTACGCCGCCGGGCGGCGCGTGAACCTGGAGCGGGCCGTCCGCGCCGCGGACCGCTTGGGCGGTCACCTGGTGCAGGGGCACGTGGACGGAGTGGCTGAGGTCGTGCTGTCGGGGGAGCGGGGGGATGCCCTGCTGTACGACCTCCGGGTGCCCCGGGCGGTGCGTGAGGTGTCGATCCCGCAGGGGTCGATCACGGTGGACGGCGTGAGCATGACCATCAATGCGCTCCCCGGCCCGGAGCTGGTGCAGATCTCGGTGATTCCGTTCACCCGGGCGCAGACGACGCTGGGCCGGCTCGAGGTGGGAGACCGCGTGCACGTGGAGGCCGACGTGCTGGGAAAGTACGTGAGACAGCTATGTCGTTCGGAACCGTAGAGCAGGCGATCGCGGGAATTCGCGCGGGCAAGCTCGTCATCGTGGCGGATGACGAGGACCGCGAGAACGAAGGGGACCTGGTCGGCGCGGCCGAGCGGGTCACTCCGGACATGATCAACTTTATGGCGACGCACGGGCGCGGACTCATCTGTCTGACCCTCCTGCCCGAGCGGTGCCAGGCCCTGGGGCTCACGCCCATGGCCGAGCACAACACCGAGGCGCACGAGACGGCGTTCACGGTGAGCGTTGATGCGGCGGCGCGGTTCGGCGTCACCACGGGCATCTCGGCCGCCGACCGCGCCGCGACGATCCGCGTGGCGATCGACCCCACGGCCATTCCGAGCGACCTGCGCCGGCCTGGGCACGTGTTCCCCTTGCGGGCCCGCCCCGGCGGCGTGCTTCAGCGCGTCGGCCAGACGGAAGCGAGCGTCGATCTCGCCCGCCTCGCGGGACTCTATCCCGCGGGCGTGATCTGCGAGATCCTGAGCGCCGACGGCACCATGGCCCGGCGGCCGGAGCTGGAGAGCTTCGCGGCCCGGCACGAGCTCACGTTCATTACGGTGGCCCAACTCGTGTCCTACCGGCTCGCCACCGAGCGCCTCGTGCACCGCGTGGCGGATGCGCGCCTGCCGACGCCGTTCGGCGAGTTCCGGATCATGGGGTACCGCAACGACGTGGACGCGGCGGAGCACGTCGCCCTGGTGTTCGGCGACGTGCAGGGCGAGCAGAACGTGCTGGTGCGCATGCATTCGAAGTGCCTCACCGGCGACGTGTTCGGGTCGGGGCGGTGCGACTGTGGGTGGCAGCTGCAGAGCGCCATGCGCATGATTGCGCAGGAGGGCCGCGGCGTGGTCGTCTATCTCGATCAGGAAGGCCGCGGCATCGGTTTGCTCAACAAGCTCAAGGCGTACGAGCTGCAGGACGGCGGTCACGACACCGTGACGGCGAATGAGAAGCTCGGCTTCAAGGCGGACCTGCGGAACTACGGGATCGGCGCCCAGATTCTGCTCGACCTCGGCCTCTCCTCGATCCGCGTGCTGACGAACAATCCCATGAAGCTGGTCGGCCTCGAAGGCTACGGGTTGGAGATCGTGGGTCGCCTGCCGATCGTGCCGCCTGCCTCGGATGAGAATCGGTCCTATCTCGACGTCAAGCGGGACAAGCTCGGCCACCTGCTGACCCACTGACCGTGGCCGACATCCAGCGGTCGCCCCGAGCCGCGCGCGCCGGTCGCGTGGCCGTCCTCGTCAGCCGGTTCAACGAGATCGTCACCAAGCGCCTGCTCGAGGGCGCGGAGCGGTGCCTGCGCGACCATCAGGTGCCCCCCGGCGCCGTGGACGTCGTCTGGGTGCCTGGCGCTTTCGAGCTGCCCGTGGCCGCAGAGTCGGCGGCCGCGAGCGGCCGCTATGCGGCGATCGTCGCCCTCGGCTGCGTGATCCGGGGCGAGACGCCGCACTTCGAGTACGTCGCCGGGGAAGCCGCGCGCGGTCTCGGCAACGTGGCCCTCGCCCACCGGCTGCCGGTCGGGTTCGGCGTGTTGACGACCGAATCGCTGGATCAGGCGCTGGCGCGCGCGGGGGGCGAAGCGGGGAACAAGGGCTACGAGGCGGCCGAGGCGGCGCTCGCGACGATCGACGTCCTGGCGCAGCTGGGCCGTGCAGCGCCCCGAGACTAAGGCGCGGGCGCGCGCCCTGCAGCTGCTGTATGCGTGGGACCTCTCCGGCCGGCCGTCGCTCGAAACCATCGTGGCCCGCGTGGCCGACATGTGCGGACGGCGGGGGGGCGCGCCGACTCACGACCGGGGCGCCGAGCTCGCCGCCCTGGCGATCGCCGGGCTCCCCGACTTCGACCAGCGGATGGGGGAGGCGGCGGAGCATTGGAGGCTGGAGCGGGTGGGCGTGGTGGAGCGCAACGTCCTGCGCCTGGCGCTCGCGGAGCTCGCCGAGGGGGCGACGCCGCCGCGGGTCGTGATCGACGAGGCGGTGAAGCTCGCGCACTGGTTCGCGGGATCCCGGGCCCCGGGTTTCGTGAACGGCGTGCTCGACGCGGTCGCCCGAGACTTGGACGCGCTGTGAGGATTCTGCTGGTCAACTGGAACGACCGGGAGAATCCGCACGCCGGGGGAGCGGAAATCCATCTGCACGCGATCTTCGGTCGTCTGGCGGCGCGGGGGCACGAGATCGACCTCGTGGCGAGCGGCTGGCGGGGCGCGGCTCCCCGCGCGACGCTCGACGGCATGCACGTGAGCCGTCACGGCGGGCGTCACAGCTTCGCGCTCGCGGCGCGCCCCGCGGTTCGGGCGCTCCTCGCGGCCGGCCGCTACGACGTCCTGGTCGAGGACATCAACAAGCTGCCGTTGTACCTGTGCCGGCTCACCGCCATTCCGTTCTGCGCCATCGTTCCCCATCTCTTCGGCACGACCGCCTTCCTGGAGGCCAACTGGGTCACCGCGGCGATCGTCTGGGCCGCGGAGCTGCCGCTCCCGCCCCTGTACCGGGGGGCCGCGTTCCATGCGATCTCGGAGAGCACTCGGGACGATCTGGTGCGGCGCGGTGTGCCGCGCGAGCGCATCGAGGTGATCTATCCAGGCGTGGACGCGGTCTGGTATTGCCCCGACGACGCTACGCCCCGGACGGCGCGCCCCACGTTCTTGTACCTGGGCCGCTTGAAGCGTTATAAAGGAGTGGAGATCGCGCTGCGGGCGCTCGCCGCAGCGTGCGGCAGCGGGGCGGACCTGGCGCTCGACATCGCCGGGCAGGGCGACGATCGGCCCCGGCTCGAGCGCCTGACCGCGGCGCTGCGGCTGGGTGATCGCGTCCGGTTCCTGGGGTTCGTGCCACCGGAGCAGAAACGCGGGCTGATGCGTGCGGCGTGGGCGGTGGTATTGACGAGTCCCAAAGAGGGCTGGGGCATCACCAACGTGGAGGCGGCGGCCTGCGGGACGCCCGCCCTGGCGTCGGACAGCCCCGGCCTGCGGGAGTCGGTGCGGCACGGGGAGACGGGTTTTCTCGTCCCTCACGGGGACGTGGCGGCTCTCGCGGCCCGCATGCTCGAGCTGGCCCGCGATCCCGCGCTGGTCGCCCGGCTCGGCCGGGCCGCGCGCGCGTTCGCGACCGGGCTGTCGTGGGAGCGCACGGCGGCGGCGACTGAAGCGCAGCTCCAGCGAGTCCTCGCTCAGGGAAGGGGAGGCTGACGATGCGCGTCACCATCACGGCGCGCCACTGCGAAGTGCCGGCTGAGCTGCGCGAGCGGGCGCGGGACTTGCTCGATCGGCTCTCCAAGGTCGCAGCGCGCCCGCATGATGCCCAGGTCATTTTCGGCACGGATCACGGTACGCCCACGGTGGAGCTCCGGCTGCACACGGCGCGCAGCAAGGTGCACGTCGGTACCGCGGACGGCGCGGACCACCGCTCTGCGCTCGACCGCGCCTTGGCGAAGCTGCGCCGCCAGCTGGACAAGCGGCCCGTACGACCGGCCCGCAGCGCGGCGCGGGACGCGCGGTGACGCCGCCCAAGGTGCGCGACCTGCTCGAGCGGAAGGGGGATCCCCTCCAGCTCGAGGCGCTCACCGGCGACGTGGGCCTGGACCGCGTGATGCCCACGCCCGAAGCGTCGAGCCCGGGCCTGGTGCTGGCGGGCTTCACCAAGCGGTTCGCGCAGACGCGCATTCACGTGCTCGGTCAGACCGAGATCACCTATCTCGCGTCGCTCGATGCCGCGGCGCGCCGCCGGTCGCTCGAGACGTTCCTGACGTTCGACGTGCCGTGTGTCGTGATCACGAAGGGACAAGAGCCGCCGGCCGAGCTGCTCGAGCTGGCGCGGGCTAAGGGCGTGCCGGTGATCCGTACCAAGCTCAAGACCTCGGAGTTCTACCGGCTGCTGAAGCCGTTTCTCGACGATGCCTTCGCGCCCACGACCACCCTGCACGGCTCGCTCGCCGACGTGTTCGGCGTGGGGCTCCTGTTCGTGGGCCGCTCGGGGATCGGCAAGAGCGAGTGCGTCCTCGACCTGGTGGAGCGCGGCCATCGGCTCGTGGCGGACGACGTGGTCCACGTCAAACGCCGTGGCACGGACGTACTGATCGGGCGCGGGCACGAGCTGGCCCGCCACTATATGGAGATCCGCGGCGTCGGGTTGATCGACATCCAGGCGCTCTTCGGCGTGCGCGCCGTGCGGCAGCAGAAGCGAGTCGAGGTCGTAGTCCAGCTGGCCGATTGGGACGCCTCGCGCGAGTACGACCGCACCGGCCTCGACCAGGACAAGACGGAGGTCCTCGACATCACGCTGCCGCGCGTCACGGTGCCGCTCAACCCCGGGAAGAACCTGACGGTGATTTGCGAGGTCGTGGCGATGAACCATCTGCTGCGCTATGGCGGTGTGGACTCCGCGAAGCGGTTCAACGAGCGGTTGCTGCAGCAAATGGCCGAGCCCCGCGAGCTGCAGCGGTATCTCGAGGAGGACTATGAGTAGCCCGCTGCGCGGGGTGATCGTGTCCCACGCGGGCGTCGCGAGCGCGTTGATCGCCGCGGTAGAGAGCATCACCGGCGTCGGCGACGCGCTCGTGGCCGTGAGCAACGACGGGTGCGACCGCGACGCCCTGTTCCGGATGCTGGGCGGGGCGGTCGGCGCCGGGCCCGCGGTGCTGTTCATCGATCTCCCCGGGGGCTCGTGCCTGACGGGTGCCGTGTCGTACGCGCGCGGCCGTCCCGAGCTGGCGGTCGTCACCGGCGTGAACCTCGCGATGTTGCTCGACTTCGTATTCCACCGCGACCTGACGCCGCCCGCCGCCGCCGAGCGCGCGGCGGCGGCGGGCAGCCGCGCCATCCGCGTCCCCGCGGCATGAGCATCAAGCTGTTCCGGGTCGACGACCGCTTGATTCACGGGCAGGTGGTCGTGGGGTGGGGCCAGCCTCTGCATGTGGGGTTCATCGCGCTGGTGGACGATGCCGTGCGCGCGAGCCCGTTCGAGCAGGAGCTGTACCGCATGGGCGTACCCTCCCACATCGAGGTGATCTTCGCCTCCGTCGCCGAAGCGGCGACACGCCTCGCGGAGTGGGAGGCCGATCCGCGGCCAGGCATCGTCGTCGCCGGCGATGTCGCCACGCTCGCGGCGCTCACGGAGAACTGCCACCGGGTGACGCGCATCAACCTGGGCGGCATTCACGCGCGCCCGGGCCGCTCGGAGCGCCTGCGGTTCGTATTTCTGAGCGACGCGGAGCTGGAGCAGCTGAAACGGCTCGCGGCCAGGGGCATCGAGGTCACGGCGCAGGACGTCCCTACCGCCCGCCCGGTGCCGCTCGCGGAGTTCACGTGACCCTCGAGCATGGGGGTCTGCTGCTCGTGTGGGGAACGCTCGTCGGGCTCGACCTGACGAGCGTCCCGCAGATGATGATCGCGCGGCCGCTCGTCGCCGGCGCGGTGGGCGGCGCGATCCTGGGCGACGTCGGTACCGGGCTGCGGCTGGGCGTCGTGTTCGAGCTGCTACAGCACGACATCCTGCACCTGGGCGCCGTACGCTACCCCGAGTACGGCCCGGCGACCGTGGCCGGCGTGAGCGCCGCGCACGCCGCGGCCGGCGCGCTCGGCGTCGGGCTCGGAGCGGTGGTGGGGCTCTTCACCGGCCTGCTGGGCGGCGTGAGCCTGCACGCGCTGCGGCGTCTCAACACCCGCGCGGTGCGGCGGGCGAGCGCCGCGCTCGACGCCGGGGACGCCACGGCGCTCGTGCGGCTGCACGTCACGGGCATCGCGCGCGACGCCGTGCGCGCCGCCCTGGTGACGGCGGTGGGCCTGCTGCTCGCCGGGGGCGTGCGCGAGTTCCTGGTGGGGACGCTCACGGTGCGGGGCGCGATGGTAGTCGCCGCGACGGCGACAGGCACGGCAATCGCCGCAGTGTCCGCCGGCACGCTGCGCCTCGTGGGGCGGGGGGCGCCCCTCGGCTGGTTCGCCGCCGGGCTGCTCGGGGGCGCGGCGGGCGCGTGGCTCAGGTGAAGCCGCCGCTGGGGCGCTGCCTGTTGCGCCTGTTCACGGTGCAGGGCTCGTGGAACTACGACCGCATGCAGGGCGTGGGCTTCGGCGTGGCCGAGGAGCCGCTCCTCAGGGATCTCGGGGACGCGAGCAGCGCGGCGTATCATGCGGCACTGGCGCGCGGGGCGCGCTTCTTCAACGCGCATCCCTACCTGTGCGGCATGGCGGTCGGCGCGACGGCGCGCGCCGAGCACGAGGGCGCGCCGCCCGAGCAGATCGAGCGGCTGCGCATCGCGTTGGGCGGTCCGCTGGGATCGCTGGGCGATCGCCTGGTGTGGGCGGGGTGGCTGCCCCTCACGTCGGGGCTCGCGCTCGCGGGCGTCGCGCTCGGGCTCGGGTGGTGGGCCGTGGTGGCGTTTCTCGCGCTCTACAACACGGGCCACGTGGCCCTGCGGTGGTGGGCGCTGCGCGCCGGGTGGGCGCGGGGGACGCGCGTGGTGGAGGCGCTCCGACATCCCGCGCTGCAGCGCTCCGTGGCGCTGGTCGAGCCGGGAATGGCCCTGGCGATGGGCGCGGCGCTCCCCCTCGCCGCCGGGTTCCTTGGAGCGCCCTTTCCAGGCTGGGCTCGCCTCACGGTCGCGGGGGTGGCCGGGGTGGGGCTGGTGCTGCTGCGCTGGCCGCGACTCGGGCTGACGGGATTGCGCTTCGGGCTCGGCGCCGTGGCCGTGGCGCTCGTGGTGGCATGGGCATGGCGGTGATCGAGCGTGCGGCCACGATCGTCAATCCGCTCGGCATGCATGCGCGCCCGGCGGCGGAGTTCGTCAAGGTGGCGAACCGCTTCCGCTCGGGCGTCGAGGTCAAGAAGGACGACCTCACGGTGAACGGCAAGAGCATCATGGGGGTCATGATGCTGGCGGCGGAACGCGGCTCGTCGCTCGTCATCCGCACCGACGGCGAAGACGCGGCGGAGGCGATGGAAGCGTTGTTGGCGCTGGTCGCGGACGGGTTTCACGAGATGCACCTCACGGGCAACGAGGGCCCGGAGTCCGACGAGACTGAGGAGGGCGCGGCGTGAGCGAACGGCTGCTCAAGGGGATCGGCGTCTCCCCGGGGATTGCGATCGGGCCGGCACGCGTGGTGCGCTCGACGCTGCCCGAGGTGCCGGCTCACGTGGTGCCGCGCTCCCAGGTCAGCAAGGAGGTGCGCCGGCTGCGCGCCGCGGTGAGCGACGTCAGGCGCCACCTGCTCGAGCTGAAGGCGACCGCCGAAGAGCGCGCGGGCGCGGACGAGGCGCGCATCTTTGACGCGCAGATCCTGATGCTCGAGGACAAGGAGTTCCTGGCGGGCGTCGAGGGTCTGATCCGCGAGAACCACCTGACCGCGGAGAAAGCGTACGAGTTCAAGGCGCTCGAGATGCGGGACCTGTGGAGCGGGACGGGCAACCCGCGCCTCAAGGAAAAGCTGGTCGACCTGAACGGCATCGTGATTCGCGTGCTCGAGCATCTGCTGCACCGCGGGAAGGACGACCGGTGGGCCACGCTCACGGAGCCGTGCGTGATCGTCGCGCGGGAGATCGCGCCCGCGCTCACGGTCCAGCTGCCGCGCGACAAGGTGATCGCGCTCGTGAGCGAAGAGGGCACGCGCACCTCGCACGCCGCGATCCTGGCGCACTCGATCGGCATTCCCGCCGTGATGGGCCTCGCCGGGGCGGAGGCGAAGATCACCGCGGGCACGATGGTGATCGTGGACGGTGCGCGTGGGACGGTCGTGCTGCGGCCGACGCCCGCCGAGATCGCCGACGCCCGCAAGGACGAGACCCGCCGGCACGAGCTCACGGCGCAGCTCGAGCAGGTGGTCGCGCTGCCGGCCACGACGACAGACGGCCTGCGGATCGCGTTGCGCGGCAATGTGGACCTTCCCGAGGAGATCAAGGCCGCCCAGGAGCATGGGGCCGAGGGCGTGGGCCTGCTGCGCACCGAATTCCTGATCACGGCGCACAACGCGCTCCCGTCCGAAGACGAGCAGGCGGCGTACTTCCGCCGCGTCGGCGAGGCGTTCCCCAGTCACCCCGTCGTGGTCCGCTCGTTCGACCTGGGCGGGGACAAGCTGCCCGCGCCGTTCCGCGTTCCGCCCGAGCCGAATCCGTTCCTCGGCTGGCGTGCGATCCGCATCTGCCTCGACCAGCCCGAGCTGTTCCGCGTGCAGCTGCGCGCCGTGCTGCGGGCCGCCGCGCACGCGCGTATCCACCTCATGATTCCGCTCGTCACGCGGCTCGATGAGATCGAGCGCACGCGCGCGATCGTGGCGGCGGAGGCCGACAATCTCGCGGCCCAGGGCATCGAGGCGGCGCGTACGCTGCCGGTCGGAGTGATGATCGAAACGCCGGCGGCGGCGGTGATGGCCGATCGCATCTGCGAGGTGAGCGATTTCGTGAGCGTCGGCACCAACGATCTCACCCAGTACACGCTGGTCGTCGACCGCGGGAACGCCCGGCTCGCCGATCGCTTCACCCCGCACGACCCGAGTGTGCTGCGGCTCCTCAAGATGGTGGCGGACGCGGCACGCGCGGCGGGTAAGCCGGCGAGCGTGTGCGGCGAGATGGCGTCGGAGCCGCTGTCGGCGTTCCTGCTCATCGGCCTGGGGTACGAGACACTGTCGGTGTCGCCCCCCGCGCTCCCGCTCGTCAAGTGGACCGTGCGCCAGGTGAGCGCCGCCCGCGCGCGCTCCGCCGCCGCCGCCGCGCTCGAGGCGCGCAACGCCGAAGACGTGCTCGATATCATGGGTCCCGCGCTGGCGGAAGCGGTCGACGTGCGACTTTTGTTCGCCGGCCCCGACGCCCGGTTGCCCGCTGGCCGGGCCGCCGCTACCTTGAAGCTCTAACGGACGGTCACATGCCCGCACAACGCCACGTCTTCACCTCGGAGTCGGTGACCGAGGGCCACCCCGACAAGATCGCCGACCAGATTTCCGACGCGGTCCTGGACGCCATTATCGGTAGCGATCCGACCGCGCGCGTGGCCTGCGAGACGCTCGTGACGACCGGCATGGCCATCGTGGCCGGGGAGATTACCACCTCGACCTACGTGCACATCCCCGACATCGTGCGCGGCACGATCGCCAGCATCGGCTACACCGACGCCAATTTCGGCTTCGACGCCCAGACCTGCGCGATCATCACGAGCATCGACCGCCAGTCCGCCGACATCGCCCTCGGCGTGGACTCGGGCGGCGCGGGCGACCAGGGGATGATGTTCGGCTACGCGAGCGACGAGACGGCGTCCTTGATGCCGCTGCCGATCGTGCTCGCGCACCGCCTCGCCGAGCGGCTCGCCGCCGTGCGCAAAGCGGGCGACCTCGCCTGGCTGCGCCCCGACGGCAAGACGCAGGTCTCCGTCGTGTACGAAGGCGACCGGCCCGTCGGCGTCGGCAAGGTCGTCGTGTCGGCCCAGCATTCCGACCTGATCGACGCCAAGGAGTTGCGCGCCGGCGTGATCGCGCTCGTGGTCCGGCCGGTGCTGGGCGAAGCCGGGCTCGAGGTGGACGACGCGTCGATCCTCGTCAACCCGACGGGCCGCTTCGTGGTGGGAGGACCGCAGGGCGACGCCGGTCTGACCGGGCGCAAGATCATCGTGGACACCTACGGCGGTATGGCGCGGCACGGCGGCGGGGCGTTCTCCGGCAAGGATCCGTCCAAGGTGGACCGCTCGGCGGCCTACGCGATGCGCTGGGTGGCGAAGAACATCGTCGCCGCCAAGCTCGCGCGGCGCTGCGAGGTGCAGGTCGCCTACGCCATCGGCGTGGCGGAGCCGGTGTCGGTGATGGTCGAGACGTTCGGCACCCACGCGGCACCGGAAGCGGCGATCGAAGAGGCCGTGCGGGCGGTGTTCGATCTGCGGCCGCTCAAGATCATCGAGGCCCTGAATCTGCGGAACCCTATCTATCGTCCTGCGGCCGCATACGGCCACTTCGGCCGGACCCCCGAGCGCCGCCGCTTCGTGGGCGCGGACGTGGACAAGGAGGTCGAGCTGTTCACCTGGGAGCGGACCAACCGCGTGGAGGACCTGCGGCTCGCGGTCCAGCGCTCCCGCCACTACGAGAGCACCAAGGCGACCCGGTGACCACCACGGCGCACGGCGCCGCGTACGACGTCAAGGACCTGGGCCTCGCGGACGAGGGACGGCGGCGCACCGAGTGGGCGGAGCGCTCCATGCCCGTGCTGCGCATCATCCGGGACCGCTTCACGCGCGAGCGGCCGCTCGCCGGGCGCCGCCTCGCCGCGTGTCTCCACGTCACCACCGAGACCGCGAACCTCGCCGTCGCCCTCAAGGCCGGGGGTGCGGACGTCGCGCTGTGCGCCTCGAATCCCCTGTCCACCCAGGACGACGTGGCGGCGCACCTGGTGCGCGACCACGGGATCAAGGTGTTCGCGATCAGGGGCGAGAATCACGAGACCTACTACGAGCACATCCGTGCCGCGCTCGCCCACCGGCCCGACCTCACGATGGACGACGGCGCCGACCTGGTCAGCTCGCTGCACATGGTGGCGCTGAACCGGCTCGACGACCTCGCACCGCCGGTCCGGCGCTGGGTGGAGACGCTCTCCCCCGCGGACCGGAAGGGGCTCGTGAGCGGCGTGCTCGGCTCGACCGAGGAGACCACCACGGGCGTCATCCGCCTCAAGGCGATGGCGAAGGACGGCGTGCTCCAGTTCCCCGTGATCGCGGTGAACGATTCGGACACCAAGCACCTGTTCGACAATCGCTACGGCACCGGCCAGTCCACGCTCGACGGCATCCTGCGCGCCACCAACCTGCTGCTCGCCGGGAGCACCGTCGTCGTGGCGGGGTATGGCTGGTGCGGTCGCGGCTTCGCGATGCGGGTGCGGGGCGCGGGCGCGAACGTGGTGGTGACCGAGATCGACCCGCTGAAGGCCCTCGAGGCGCAGATGGACGGCTACCGGGTGGTGCCGATGGCGGAGGCGGCGCGCGTCGGCGACATCTTCGTGACGCTCACGGGGAACGTGAACGTGATCCGGGTGGAGCACATGCGCGCCATGAAGGACGGCGCGGTGCTCGCGAACTCGGGGCACTTCAACGTGGAGCTCGACCTCGAGGGCCTGAAGCAGGCGGCGACGGGACCGACGGCGGTGCGGGCGTTCGTGGACGAATGGCGCCTGGACGGCAAGCGGATCTTCGTCCTGGCCGACGGCCGGCTGATCAACCTCGCGGCCGCGGAGGGGCACCCGGCGAGCGTGATGGACATGAGCTTCGCCAACCAGGCGCTCGCGGCGGAGTTCGTCGTGCGGCGGGGGGCGATGCTGGCGAAGGACGTGCACCGCATTCCGGTGGAGCTCGACCGGGAGATCGCCCGGCTCAAGCTGCAGGGGATGGGCGTGACGATCGACACGCTCACGCCGGAACAGCAAAAGTACCTGGCGTCCTGGGATCTGGGGACCTGATCGGCGCCTGTGATCGAGGTGCGGGTGGCCCACCTCGGGCTCGATCGCACGACCAACACGCCGGTCGTCATCCTCCAGGAGCGGGACGGGGAGCGGGTGCTGCCGATCTGGATCGGCCCCGCCGAGGCGAGCGCGATCGCGATGGAGCTCGCCGGCGTGAAGTTCGCCCGCCCCCTCACCCACGACCTCTTGAAGCAGGTCATCGTCGGCCTCGGCGCCGACCTCCGCAAGGTCATCATCACCCAGGTCAAGGACAACACCTATTTCGCCGAGCTGCACATCTACCGCGGAGACGCGGTTATTCAGATCGACGCCCGCCCTTCCGATTCGATCGCCGTGGCTCTGCGGCTCAAGGCCCCGATCTTCACGAGCGAGGGTCTCCTGGGGCTCACGTCGGTGGATACCGGCGAACCCGGCGAGTCTGCCGGACCCACTCCGCTCGACACCGACGCCCTCAAGTCGTATCTGCAGAACCTCGATCCTGAAGATTTCGGCAAGTTCACGCCATAGCGCGCTCGTCCTCCTCTGCCTGTTGAGCGGAGGCGGCGGGCTGGTCGCGCAGCGGGTGCAGGTCTCCGGACAGGTGCTGTACGGTCCGCGCGACCGGCCGCTCGCGAATGCGTGGGTGGTGCTGCACCAGGTGCGCATGCAGGGCCAGGGCGGCCCAATGGACTCGACCCGCACGGGGGCGACGGGACGGTTCACGCTCACGATCCCGCGCCTGGATTCGACCGCGATGTACGTGGCGAGCAGCTGGTACGACGGCATCGCCTACTTCTCGGAGCCGGTGGCGCGGGGCCGGCCGGCGGTCACGCTGCAGCCGATCCACGTATACGACACGGCGTCCACCGGGCCACGGGTGCGGGTGGACCGGCGCCTGGTGACCGTGGCGCGTCCGTCGAAGGATGGGACGCGGGGCGTGCTGGAGCTGCTCGAGCTTACGAATCCCGGCCCCGCCACGCGCGTTACGAACGACACCAGCCGGCCCAATTGGGTGGGGGCGCTGCCGCACGGGGTGATCCAGTTCGCGGTGGGGCAGGGGGACCTGTCGGGCGACGTGGCCGGGCAGCGGGGCGACAGCGTGATCGTGGTCGGACCGATCCCGCCCGGCGACCCGAAGCAGCTGACGTACTCCTACACGCTGCCGGGAACTACCGCGCAGGTCACGATCCCGATCGATCAGCCCACGAGGGAGCTGGACCTGCTGCTCGAGGATACGGCGACGGCCGTGGCCGGGCCGGGACTCGAGCCCGGAGGCGTGCAGGTCATCGAGCAGCGCCGCTTCGCGACCTACCGTGGGCGCGGGCTCGCGCCGCCGACCAGCGTTGCGCTCGTGTTCCCGCGGGGCAGCCTCGGCGCGCAATCGCTCGTGCCGTACGTCGTGGCGCTCGTCGCGCTGGCGCTCGCCGGCGGCCTGGTGGTGGGGCTGAGAAGAAAGCCGGCGGCGGTCAGCCCTCAGCAAGCAGCGCGGCGCAAGCGGTGACCGTCTCTTGCGCTCCTCGTCTCGCCTCGATAAACTAGCGCTCGTCGTTCAGCGAATGGGGATTCACGGAAGCCGGTGCGAATCCGGCGCGGCCCCGCCACTGTAACGGGCACGCAGCTGCGGCTCAACGCCACTGGGAAACCGGGAAGGCGAGC
>WNGI01005386.1_pt1 | contig 20657 bp, 18 predicted proteins | sample 5400621 | NCBI WGS metagenome assembly WNGI01 (sample SAMN13153374, study PRJNA577476) | soil metagenome | isolation source: 20 cm soil or saprolite under Garry oak tree replicate 1 | place: USA:California | collected 2016-06-15
GGCGGCGAGCGTGTCGGAAGTCGTGGCGCCGTCCGAGCCCGCGCCGCTCACCCTGATCGCATACGTTCCGGGCGCGGCGTAATTGTGGGTCAGCGTCATTTCGGTGTCGCGGCCGGTGGCGAGCCTCCCGCTGTCCAGTCCTCCGTCGCCCCAGGCCACCGTCCACCGGCTTCCTCCGCCCACAAGGCGGGTGGTGAGTGTGACGGGCGAGCCGGGCCGCGTCCGTAGGTCGGGTCCGGCATCCACCGCTGAGGGCGGCGGAATGATCTGGGTCTGGGTCGGTTCGTGACACATCGCGGCGAAGGCGGCGCTGGCGCCGGCGAGCCCCACGGTCAGTGCACGACGATGTTGCATGCCGTTGCCTCCTGGGTCATTACCTGCCGAGCGGTTGCGAGCTCCGGCGGATCGGGGAAGCGGCGCCGGCCGAGCGCGGTGGAGGCGATCGCCCAGAGCGCGCGGCCCACGATCGTGAGATCGTAGGGTAGCGAGGCCCGGCGCACGTAGACCACGTCGAGCGCGAGCTTGAGCGGCAGCAGGCGGTCGACGTAATCCCGCTCCGGCTGGCCGCTCGACAGCAGCCGTTCGCCGTGCGTGTAGTTGTAGATGCTGCCCGGGCTGGCCAGTCCGGGGCGCACCGCCAGGGTCTCGCGGTGCACCGGCGCATAGTGGCGCAGCACGATCGCCGGATCTTCGGGGCGGGGTCCTACGAGCGACATGTCGCCGCGCAGCACGTTGAAGAGCTGGGGGAGCTCATCGATCTTGGTGCGCCGCAGCCAGGCCCCGAAGGGGAAGACGCGCGGGTCGTTCCGGCCGGTGATCGCGCTGCCGGCGCCCTCGCGCTGGTGCATCGTGCGCAGTTTGTACATGGTGAAGCCCGCGCCGTTGCGTCCGACGCGACGCGCCCGATACAGCACCGGCCCGGGGCTCGAGAGACGAATCCCGATCGCGGCCAGCGCGAGGAGGGGTGCCGCCAGCGCCAGGGCGAGCAGCCCGAGCGCTAGATCAAGCGGGCGTTTGACCATGGCGGTGGATGCGCCGCACGGTCATGAACACTTCAGCAGCCTCCATACAGTTCTGATTACCCCAGGCGATGGCCCGGTGGCGCAGGGCGTCGAGCGAGCGCGGATGAGGATAGGAGCGCAGCTCGCTCTCGTAGCACGCCATGGCCGCGAGTTTGATCTCGAGCGTGTCGGAGATCTCCACCCACATGTCGGGGACGAAGCTGCGGGGGAACGCCCACTCGGTGCTGCTCGCGGTGTCGAACGCGAAGATCGCCCCGATACAGTTCTCCGTGGGTCGCGTCGCGACGAGGGCGGCCTTGAAGAGCAGCTCGTGATCCCGGTTCACGTCACCGCCGTACTGACAGTAGACGATGTCCGGGCGCACCTCGCGGACCCGCTGCTCCAGCGGGGCGATGATGTCCGTGAGGGTGACCGTGTCGAGCCGCTGATCGGGGAAGCCGAGCAGCCGTACGTCGTGCAACCCCAGCGTCCGCGCCGCCTGCTGCATATGGTGGGATTGGCCGACCCCCTCGGGCCCGTAGCGGAGCGACTCACCCTCGCAGGCGATCGCGGCGTGGACCTCGTCTCCGGCTCGGGCGTGCAAAGCGAGCGTTCCGCCGCACCCCAGCACCTCGTCGTCGGGGTGGGCGGCGATTACCAGCACGCGTTTAACTGGTCGCTTCATCGCTGTTGCTCCAGCGTTTCCCCGTCCATGGTTGCTCACTCAGCGTCCGGCCCCGCACCACGGTGCCGTCGTCGGCCTCGAGCTCGAGCAGCACGACCGCGCCCTCCCCACAGGCCACCAGCTGCCCGCAGGCGGCTTCGAGCGGGCTCACCACCGGGCCGAGCACCGCGCCGGGCGTGCCGCCCGAATGACCGGTCCCATCCGCGGTCGGGATGCGAGCGGCGTGCCACACGGTCCAGCGCCGGCCATCGAGCGAGCTGAACGCCCCGGGGTAGGGGCGCGTGAGCGCGCGCACGAAGTCGTACACGGCGCGGCTCGACTGGCCCCAGTCGATGCGGCCGTCCGCCGGACGGCGCCGCGGCAGGACCGGCTCGTCGCCCGCCGGCTGAGGGCGACCGGGTCGGTCGCCGGCGAGCAGACGCGGCACGAGACTGAGCAGCATGTCGCGGTTGGATGCGGCGACGCGCTCGTACAGCGACGCGCAGGTGTCGTACGGGGTGATGCAGAACATCGTTTGATCGATCACCGCCCCGCCATCCACGTCCTCGGCGAGCCAGATGAGCGAGTTGCCGGTGCGGCGCTCCCCCCGGATCAGCGCCCAGTTGACGGGCGCGCTGCCGCGGTTGTGCGGCAGCAGCGAGGCGTGCGCCCCGATCATGCCGCTGCGGGCGAGCCGCAAGGCCGGGGCGTGCAGGATCTGGCTCCACCCGATCACGAACACAATGTCGGCGTCGAGGGCACGCAGGGCCGCGTGCCCGTCGGGGTCGTTGATGTTCCCGACACGGTAGAGGGGGACGTGGTGCCGGGTGGCGAGCGGCCCGTAGTCGACGGCGCCGCTGCGTCGGGCGGCGAGCTCGGGCTGCAGCGTGACGATGCCGGCAATGGGTGCTCCGGCATCGAGCAACGCCTCGAGTGCGGGACGCCCCTCCGCGTGGCAGCCGACCCAGCCGAACCGCATCGCGTCTTGCCTCTTCCTCAGCGGCGGTGTGTACGCGCCACGTCCAGGACCGCCTCGATCACGTCGTCGATGTCGCGATCGGAGAGCCCCGGGTGCAGTGGCAGGCTCAGCAGCCGCAGGTAGTTCCCGTACGCGACCGGGAACGCTTCCGGTGCATAGCCGTACTTGTCCCGGTAATAGGGGTGCAGGTGGACCGGGATGAAGTGTACCGACGTCCCGATGTTGCGCGCGGTGAGCTCCTCGATGAAGCGATCGCGCCCGATGCGCAGCGCATCGAGGCGCAGCCGCAACACGTACAGGTGCCACGCGTGCTCCACGTCCGGTCGCACCACCGGCGGTTCGAGCGCCGGGTCGGCCCCGAAGGCGGCGGTGTAACGCGCGACCACCTCCCGCCGCCGGCGCTGGAACACGTCCTGGCGCCGCAGCTGGCACAGCCCGATCGCGGCCTGGATGTCGGTCATGTTGTACTTGAAGCCCGGGAGCAACACGTCGTAGCGCCAGCTGCCGCCCTGGTCGTAGCGCTTCCACGCGTCCCGATTCATGCCGTGCAGGCTGATCGTGCGCGCTTGCTCCAGAAACGCGGGCTCGCCGGTCAGCATGCCGCCTTCCGCGGTGGTGAGGTTCTTCGTGGCGTAGAAGCTGAAGGCGGTCGGATTCGGGCCCGCGCCGATGAACCGCCCCTTGAACCGGGCTGGGATCGCGTGCGCCGCGTCCTCGACCACGGCCAGGCCGCGGACGCGGGCCAGCGTGGTGATGACATCGAGCTCCACCGGATGGCCGGCGTAGTGGACGGGAAGGATCGCCCGGGTCCTGGGCGTGATCGCCGCCGCAATCCGCTCGGGATCGATGTTCAGGGTATCCGGCTCGACGTCGACCAGGACGGGCCGGGCTCCGACGTGCTCGATCACGTTGACCGAGGCGCAAAACGTCATCGGGGTCGTGATGACCTCGTCGCTCGGGCCGATCCCGAGCGTCGCGAGCGCGGTGTGGAGCCCGGCGGTGCAGGAGTTCAGCGCCAGGGCGCCCTGCGCCCCCACGAACGCGGCGAATTCTTGCTCGAAGGCGCGTGTCTTCGGGCCGGTGGTGATCCAGGCCGACTTGAGCGTGTCGACCACCGCATCGATTTCCGCCTGCCCGATTTGCGGCGGGGCGAACGTGAGGAAGGTTCGCCGGCGCGCCGGGGCGGGCGCGCGGGGTATCGGGACGGTGGTGGGAACGCCGCCGGCGGTCACGCCACCTGACCGGTTGGGGTCGTGACCGCCTCGGCGGCCGCCGAACCCTGCCAGGGCACGTACTCGGGGACGAGCGCCGCGATACCGCGCAGCACGCCCTCGTCGTCGCCCAGGGTCATGAGCGAGACGAGGCGACTCAAGCCCCGGCGCAGGCTCGTGGGGTCGCTCACGCTCGGCGCGATGACGCTGATCTTTTCCACCGTGGTCTGGTGCGCGGCTTCGTCCGACGCGAGCAGCTCCTCCTCCAGCTTCTCCCCGGGCCGGAGACCCGTGAACTCGATCTGGATGTCCTGGTGCGGTACATACCCGGACAGGCGGATGAGCTGCTCGGCGAGGTCGAGAATGCGCACCTGCTCGCCCATCTCGAGCATCGCGATCCGCCCGCCGGCCTCGGGCAGTGCCGCGGCCTGGACCACGAGCTGTACCGCTTCCGGAATCGTCATGAAGTAGCGCTTCACCGCGGGGTCGGTGACTGTGAGCGGGCCGCCGGCGGCGAGCTGCCGCCGGAAGAGCGGCAGCACGCTGCCATCGGACCCGAGCACGTTGCCGAAGCGCACGGCGCGGAAGTCGGTCCCGGACGCCGCGAGATACGGCAGCTCGAGCACGACCCGTTCGGCGACCCGCTTCGTAGCGCCCAGCACGCTGGTCGGGTTGACCGCCTTGTCGGTCGAGATCAACACGAACTTCTTGACGCCGTGCCGCGCCGCGGCTTCCGCGACGCGCAGCGTCCCCACGATGTTGTTCCACGCGGCCTCGATCACGTTGGCCTCGCACAACGGCACGTGCTTGTACGCCGCCGCGTGGAAGACGTAGTCCGGCTCGTAGGTCCGCAGCACCTGGGCGATGCGGTCGGCATTCGTGATGCTGGCGATCACCGGGACGACCTCGAGGGCGGGGTGCGCCCGGCGCAGCTCGACCCATACGAAGTAAAGGGTGTTCTCGGCCCGATCGAGCAGCACGATGCGGCGCGGCCGGAAGCGGGCCATCTGGCGGGCGAGCTCCGATCCGATCGAGCCCGCGCCTCCCGTGATGAGGATCGTCTTCCCGGCGACGTCCTGCTCGACCTGATCGAGGTTGAGCCGCACCGGCTCACGCCCCAGCAGATCCTCCAGCTGCACATCCCGCAGCTGGCCGATTTCGGCGCGCTTGGCGAGCAGATCCTGGAGCGGCGGCAGGATCTTGTATTGGATGCGGGTCTCGGCGCAGCGATCGACGATGCGCCGCAGCTGCGCCCGGTCGGCGGACGGAATCGCGATCACCAGCAGCTCGACGTGGTGGTGCGCCACGAGACGGCGCAGGTCGCGCACGCCGCCCAGCACCCGCACGCCGTGCAACGACCGGCCGTGCGTGTCCGGATCGTCGTCGATCAGGCCGACGACCCGCAACTGCTGTCGCTTGTCATGCGACAGCTGGCGCAGCAGCTGCTCGCCCGCTTCGCCGGCCCCGACGATGAAGGCGCGCTTCCCCTTCAGCGCCCCCATCTTCATGAGGCTGCGCGCCTCGCGGCTGATGCGGATCGCGAAGCGGAACCCCCCCACGAAGAAGATCGCGAGCAGCCAGTCGAGCACCAGCACGGCGCGCGATATGCCGCGGGCGTGGCCGGCGAGCCATAAGGTTGGGAGGAACGCCACTGAGCTCAGCGTGACCGCGACGGTCACGTTGACGAGATCGCGCATCCCCACGTGCCGCCAGTAGTCCCGGAACAGCCCGAACGATTGAAACGCCAGCGGCCGGAGGACCACGAGGTAGGGCAACGTCGTCACCAGGCGGCGCAGCTCGTCCGACGGGATCGCGAAGTCGAACCGCAGCGCGTAGGCCCCCGAATAGGCGAGCGCGACGAGGCAGGCGTGCAGCGCCCAACTGAGCGGCCCGCGATACGGGTAGAGACGTTTCAGCAAGCGCACCAGGAGGTTCATCCCGCTGAGCAAGATGCACACGACGTGCGCGCCCGACGGTGCGGCTCGCGTTAATTCCCGAGTTGTTTGCAACGCAACGCGTTGCGCGCGCCGGCGCGGTGGGCGCACGCACTGACTCGTGCCGCTCACGCGCTACGAATGTGCGAGTAGAGGTGCTGCGTGCGCGCCACGCGTCGCCGCAGTTCGGGCGTCTTGTCTTCACGGTCCCGGCCTTGCAGTGGCTGTGCGTGATCCTGGCACGCCAGGTGCCGGGCGAAACGAGCGACATGGCCCAAGACCCACTGCTGCTCCCCGAGTCCGAACCGGTCGACGAGGTGGCTCCGCTGTTGGAGCGCCGCCCCTCGCGCCCGCATGACGAGTTTCCCCGGCCGCGAGTAGCGGTCGAGCCCGATTGGCGCCGCATCCTGGGCGCCGTCCGCCGCCGCCGCTGGCTGGTGCTGGGCGTCACGCTGCTTGGAACCGCGGCCGGGATCATCGCAGCCTTCCGGTTCGTTGGGCCCCGCTATCTGGCGCGGGCCCGCTTGTGGGTCGGGGCGGCGGAGCCCGACCCGAACGCCCTGCGGGGGACCACGCCGTCGCCCGGTACCGACCGGCTGCTCGGAGTCGAGGCGTGGGTCGACTTCGTGCGCTCGGATGCGGTGCTCGACACCGTCGTCCGGGAGGTGCACCTCTATCTCGCCCCCCGCACGCCGGCCGACTCCGCCGCCCTGAGCGGGTTCGGGCTCAAGGATCGCGTGGTCCCGGGCCGCTACCGCCTCGACGTGGACCGTCAGGGACGAGGGTTTGTGCTGGCCGCGGTGGGCGGAGGCGTAGTGCAGCGGGGAGCGGTCGGCGACTCGGTCGGCCCGGCCCTGGGTTTCGCCTGGGTACCGGGTAAGGCCGTGCTCAATCCCGGTCGCACCGTCGCCTTCACCGTCTCCACGCCGCATGACGCGGCGGAGGTGTTGGCGGGCGACCTCCAGGTCACGACGGACCCGGGCGGGAGCTTCGTGACCGTGCAACTGACCGGCAAGGACCCGCATTTGACTACGGCGATCGTGCGGGGGGTGGCGAACCGGACCGTGGCCGTCGCCGGCGAGCTGCGGCGCCACAAGGTGGCGGCGCTCGCCGACATCCTGGGCCAGCAGGTGCAACACGCGCAGACGAATCTCACGACGGCGGAGGTGGCGCTCAAGAACTTTCGGGTCCGCACGGCGGGCGTGCTCCCGGCGGGAGTGGCGGCCCCCCCGCCGTCTCCGGCATTCACCAACGCCTTCGAGCTGCGGGTCACCCTCGATCAGTTGGGCCGGGACCGACAGGCGATCGATCGTTTTCTGGCGCAGCCCGCTGATTCAGAGCTGTCGGCGGACGCGCTGGTCGCGATCGACGCGGTGCAGAAGTCCCCGGAGCTGATGCAGGCACTGAAGGAGCTCACCGACAAGCAGGCGGAGCTCCGGGCGCTGCGCTACACCTATACGGACCAGAACTTCCCGGTCCAGCAGCTTGCGGACGCGGTGGCCACGCTCGAGCACCGCACGATTCCGGCGCTGCTGCGGGCGGTGCGGGACAACCTGGCCGTGCGCGAGCGCGACGTGTCGCAGCGGGTGGATTCCACCGTCCGCTACCTGAGCAACATTCCGCCGCTGCTGTTCGAGCAGACCCGCCTCGAGCGGGAAGTGCAGGTGGCGGGGCAGCTGTACGCCTCGCTGCAGCAACACCACGACGAGGCCCGCGTCGCCGAGGCGTCGGCCGTACCCGACGTCCAGATACTCGACGCGCCGGACCAGCCGTACCGGCCCCTGGTCAGCCTGGGACCGTTCGTCCTCATCATGTCGTTCCTGGCGAGCGCGGGGCTGGGGGTGTTGGGGGCAGTCCTGGTGGACAGCCTCGACCCGCGCTTCCGCGATCCCGGGCACGTCACCCGCGACCTCGGTCTACGGATTCTCGGCGCGCTTCCCCACCTGAGCCGTGCCAAGAACGGCGAGGGCACCGCGCAGGCGATCGAGGCGATGCGCACGGTGCGTGTGAAGCTGCAGCACGCCTGCAATGGGGGCCACCCGTTGCTCCTCACGGTAACCAGTCCGGGGGTGGGAGAAGGGAAATCCCTGGTGTCGGCAAACCTGGCGCTCGCGTTCGCGTATGCCGGACTGCGCACGGTCCTCATCGACGGCGACATCCGGCGGGGTGCGTTGCACCGGCTGCTGCGCGCGACCCGGCGGCCAGGTCTGACCGATCACCTCACGGGACGCGCCTCGCTCGAGCAGGTGCTGCAGCCGACGCCGTACAAGGACCTCTCGTTTATCGGCTGCGGATCGCGCATGCACAACTCGCCCGAGCTGCTGAGTGCGGCGACGATGGTCGATCTGCTCGCCGCGCTGCGCAGCCGGTACGACGTGGTGCTGGTCGACACCGCGCCGCTCGCCGCGGGGGCGGACCCCTACACGATGGCCTCTCACACGACGAACCTGCTCGTCGTGCTGCGGGCGGGCGTCACCGACTTGGAGCTGGCGCAGGCCAAGCTCGAGAGCTTCGACGACATGCCGGTGCGGGTCGTTGGATCGGTATTGAACGACGTCCGGCCGAAGGGAGCCTACCGGTACTATGCGTATTACGTCCCCGGCTACGAGACACAGGAAGAGGCGGACCTGGGACCGGAAAAGCCGGTGCTGGGAGTCCCCGGTGATTAGGCACGTCACGTTGTGCGCGGTCCTGGCACTCGCGCGGCCCGCCGCGGCGGCGGGCCAGACGACCGCCGATTCTCTGGCCCATCGCGCCCTGGCCACGCGTGCCGAGCTGGACAGCCTGGCGCGGGCGTTGGCGCTGGCGGGCGGGGATTCCTCGGGCCAGGGCGAAACGCTCACCTATCTGCGCACCAGGCTCGCGGCCGGCGACTTTCAAGCGGGCGATCGGATGCTGCTGCAAATCCCGGGATTGCAGCCACCGCCTGCCGTACAGGTCGCCGGGCAGCCGGCCGTCGTCTCCGCCGCAGCGCTGCAGGCCCGAGTGGACACCTTCACGGTGGGGCGCGACCGGGACATCGTATTGCCGGTTGGGGGCGGAGCCCCGATTTCCCTGCGCGGGGTGCTGCGCTCGGAACTGCAGGATTACCTCGGCCAACAGCTGACCCAGTATCTCAAGTATCCCGCCGTGCGCGCCCGCCCGCTGTTGCGCGTCTCGGTGCAGGGAGCGGTCGCGAAGCCGGGCTACTACTTCGTTCCTTCGGACGTCACCCTGTCGGATGCCCTCATGGCGGCGGGCGGCACGGTGCGCGACGCGAAGATGAAGAACCTGCGGGTCGAGCGCAGCGGCTCCACGGTCTTGAAGGGCCGCTCGGTGCAGGAAGTGATCGCCGCCGGTCGCACGCTGGAAGACGCCAACCTGCAGAACGGGGATCAGCTCTTCGTGCCAGGCAGTAGCGACGTCACTGAGCACATGCGGTTCCTCTGGCTGGTCGTCAGCCTGGCCGGTGGGATCTACGGCCTGACCCGCGTCGTCCATTAGATCCTTCGCTTCGCGCGCGTAGCGCGCGCTCGCTCAGGATGACACAGCGCGTGGCGCTTTGAGAAGAAAAGGGGGAGCGAGCCTGTCATCCTGAGCGCCGAAGGCGCGAAGGATCTCTTCAGCGTGGGAATGAGTCGCTCTGCGTGAAAATGGTTTGGTGTTCCGGGCGCACGGCGCTAGTTTATCGCGTGTGACGAACGGCGTGCGCTCAGACCCGACCGCGTGGACCGACGACCGCCACAAGCGCGGCCTGGCCGGCGAGGAACAGGCGATCCAGTATCTGTTGTCCCGCGGCTGGCACATCCTGGCGCACCGGTTCCGGGTTGGCCACAAGGAGATCGATCTCATTGCGCGGCAGGGGAACCTCGTCGCCTTCGTCGAGGTCAAGGCGCGGCGCGGCACGGCGTTCGGAAGCCCGCTCGAGGCGGTGACCGGCGCCAAGCGGCGGGAGCTGGTGAAGGCCGCGCGCGCGTGGGTGGATCGCCACGGCCGCCCCGCCGACGTCTACCGCTTCGATTGCATCGCCATCATCGACAACAAGTTGGAGCACCTGGCGGACGCGTTCCGACCCGGCTGGCGGTAGCCCGGTCTTCGGTATATATTCGGGCCTCTGGAACGGAGGCTCCCAACCCATGTCGAGGACACTCATGTCGGCTGAAGAGAGAGAAGCCCCGCGGCTCACCGACGAGCGCAAGAAGGCCCTGAATCTCGCCATCACGCAGATCGAGAAGACATGCGGCAAGGGCGCCATCATGCGGATGGGCGCCGACTCACCCCGCGTGCGGGTGGAGGCGATTCCCACCGGCGCCATCAATCTGGATGCGGCGATCGGCATCGGCGGCATCCCGCGAGGCCGGGTGACGGAGATCTTCGGGCCCGAGTCGAGCGGCAAGACGACGCTGGCGTTGCACATCGTGGGCAACTCGCAGCGCCAGGGCGGCGCGGCGGCGTACATCGACGCCGAGCACGCGCTCGACGTCGAGTACGCCAAGAAGCTGGGTGTGGACATCGACAACCTGCTCGTCTCCCAGCCCGATACCGGCGAGCAGGGACTCGAGATCACGGAGATCCTGGTGCGTTCCGGGGCGGTGGACGTGGTGGTGATCGACTCGGTGGCGGCGCTCGTGCCCAAGGCCGAGATCGAGGGGGACATGGGCGATTCGCTCCCCGGCCTGCAGGCGCGCCTCATGAGCCAGGCGCTCCGCAAGCTCGCCGGGGCGATCAACCGCTCGCGCACCGCGGTGGTGTTCATCAACCAGCTGCGCGAGAAGATCGGGATCATGTTCGGCAACCCCGAGACCACCACCGGCGGGCGGGCGCTCAAGTTCTACGCGTCGGTGCGGCTCGACATGCGGCGCATCGGGCCCGTCAAGGAGCGCGAGGTGGTGATCGGTAACCACGTGCGCGTGAAGGTGGTCAAGAACAAGGTCGCGCCCCCGTTTCGGCAGGCCGAGTTCGACATCATGTTCGACGAAGGCATCTCTCACGAGTCGCTCCTCGTGGACATCGCGGCGGAGGCCAACATCATCGAGAAGTCGGGCGCCTGGTACGCGTACGGCAAGGAGCGTATCGGGCAAGGTCGCGAGAACGCCAAGCTCTACCTGAAGGACCATCCCGATCTCGCGATCGAGGTCGAGGCCAAGGTCAAGGAGCACCTTGGCGTGAAGCCTGCCCCGGTCGCCGCTGATGAGGAGGCTGCCTCCCCCGAGGAGTAAACTCCGTGCCGATCCTTACGGGCCTCGCCCCCGATCCACGCCAGTCGGGATACCGGCTGGTCGTAGTGGACCGGGGGCGATTTGCGTCACTCCCCGGTGACGCGCTGGCGTCGCTGCGGCTCGATGTCGGACGAGAGATCCCGGCGGCGGTGCTGGCGCGCCTGCGGGAGCTCGCCGACATCGAGGCCGCCTGCCGGGCCGCGTTGCGCGTGCTGGCGCGGCGGGGGCACGCGCGACTCGACCTGGGTCGGAAACTGATGAAGAAGCAGCACCCGCCCGAGGCCGTAGAAGCGGCCCTGCGGCGCCTGGAAGCGCGGGGCCTGATCGATGACCGTCGTTTCGCGGAGCAGTACGCCGCGGTGCGGGCCGCGCGCGGCCGCGGGCCGGCGCGGCTCGTGCAAGACCTGCGCGCTCAAGGCGTTGACGTCCGCATCGCGGAAGAGTCGGTGCGCCGCGCGCTGGAGGAGGAGGGGTTCACACCCGAGATCGAGGCGCGTGCGGTAGCGGCGAGGCGCGCGCGCCAGCTGGGCGATGGTCCGGAAACGGCGCTTGCTCGCCTTCCTGGCCCGGCGAGGCTATTCCGGCGCTGCCGCGCTGGAGGTGGTGCAGGAGCTGTTGGAGCGGTAAGACGAGTGTGGCTCCGGCCACGCGTTTGTGGCGACGACGCAACATATATTCCGCTGCGTTTTTCCTTTCGAAGGCTGGCCCCCGTTTTGCCCGACTGATTGACGAGCGGCCGCAACGGGGCCATTGCGCCACGTTGCGTGCGATCGGCTCACAGATCACATCCGCTCAGGCCACTCGTCGGGGAGGAGCCTCGGAGGATATGCGGCAGCCTGATAGAGAGCCAAGCCGGATCTTCCTTAGTATGATCGGTGTGCCCGAGCTGAAGCCCACCACCAGCCCGTTCGACCCCGGATACGACCCGCTGACCCTGGAAGGTCACCTCGCGCAGAGCGCCCACCTGATGGCGACGCTCAAGATCTCCATGGCGTGCTGGCTAATCGCAGCAGAAAGCGCCACGCGCCGTAAGATCGCCGCGGCCCGGCGGCATGGTGTCCCGAGCGTCACTGGGGGAGGTCCCTTCGAGGTGGCGGTGGCACAGGGCGCGTTACCTGCCTACCTCGATCTGTGCGCCGACTTAGGCGTGACCCGCGTCGAGTGCGGCACAGGGTTCGCCGCCCGCCGGTTGGACCCTGATCGGGTCGTGGGGATGGCACGGGAGCGGGGGCTCGAAGTCCAGTTCGAGTTGGGAGAGAAATCCGGTGGAGCGTTCACGGGCGACACCGTCGAGTCACTGATCGGCACCGGGCACGCCTGGCTCGACTCGGGGGCGCGGCAGCTCGTGCTGGAGGCGCGGGAGAGCGCCCTGGGGGTCGGGCTGTTCGACGGCGGCGGGCGACTGAACCGGCGCCTGGCGGATCGGTTCGCCGACGCGTTCGGCCTGGAGGCCGTGACGTTCGAGGCTCCCACCAAGCCCAGTCAGTTCGCCCTGCTCGATCATTTCGGGCCGGAGGTGCGCCTCGGCAACGTCCGGCTGGAGGAGCTGCTGCGGGTCGAGATCTATCGCCGCGGGCTGCACGCCGATGCGTTCGCCAAACCACGTCTCAAGCTGCCGCGTCGCGACCCGCAGGTCGCGGCCCGGGTGGGGGTGGGGGTGGGGGGGGGCGGCTGAGCCCATGGTTCCGGCCTATCGCACGGTAGCGATCGATTGTTTCCGCGACACGCTGGGCCGGTTTGCCAGCGGCTACGCGTTCGTGGCGGTCGATGTGGTTCGGGCGATGACCACGGCGGTCAGCGCCGTGGCGCTGGGACGGCGCTGCTTTGCGGCGCCCACGGTCGGCGCCGCGCTGCAGCGCGCGGCGCGGCTCGAGCGGCCGCTGCTCGCGGGAGAGGTGGGCGGGGAGATCCCCGCGGGGTTCGAGCTGGGGAACAGCCCGGCCGAGCTGGCGCGCCGGGCGGACGTCGATCGGCCCCTGGTGCTGGTATCGTCTTCCGGCACGCCCTTGCTCGACCGTGCCGGCCGGTGCGGGCCGACCTACCTGGGCTGCTTCCGCAACAGCCGGCATCTCGGTCGCAGGCTGGCCGGCCGGCACCTGCGGGTTGCGGTGCTGGGGGCCGCGAGCCGTGGGGAGTTCCGCGAAGAGGATCAGATGTGCTGCGCCCAGATCGCCGCGGCGCTGCTCGACGCGGGGTATGCCCCGCAGGACCGGGCCACGACCGACCTGGTCGAGCGCTGGCGCGACGCGCCGGCCGACGCGTGGCTGGGGAGTCACAGCGCGGCTTACTTGCGGCGCACCGGACAGCTCGACGACCTCGACTTCATCCTCGGGCACGTGCACGACCTTGCCGACGTGTACCAGTTCCGGCACGGCGAGGTCGTGGCCGTCCGTGAGACGGCCGGGGCGGCCGGGGTGGCCGGGGTGGCCGCATGACGCGCATCAACCCATCCGTTCCGGCGGTCGTGCTGGGGTTCCACTACGGGGGTCTCGGTATTGCCAGGAGTCTCGGGCGACTGGGCGTGCGGGTGCACGGCGTGGATCGCGATCGGCGCGCTCCCGGGTTCGCCTCGCGCTACTGCCGCGGCGCGCATGTGTGGGATTGCGAACAGGCGCCCGTCGCCGACACGTTGACCTTCCTCGACGACCTGGGAAAGCGCCTGGGGCGGGCGGTACTGATTCCCACGACCGACGCCGCAGCCGTGCTGGTGGCGGAGCACGCGGACGAGCTGACGCCGCGATTCCTGTTTCCGCGACCGTCGCCCCGGGTGGTCCGCGCCCTCACGGATAAGCGGGAGGTGTTCCGGCTCGCCCAGGAGCATGGCGTCCCGACGCCCGCGGCGGTTTTCCCCCGGTCGCGCGATGACGTGTTGCAGTTCCTCTCGCGCGCCTCGTTCCCGGTGATGCTGAAGGCGATCAACCCGACGCGGCTGGAGCGGCGCACCGGCCGCCGCCTGCTGGTGACGCATACCGCGGAAGAACTGTTGCGTCACTACGGCGAATGGGAGGAGGCGGACGCACCCAATCTCATGCTCCAGGAGTACATCCCGGGCGACGACACCACCATCTGGATGTTCAACGGGGTCTTCAACGAGTGGTCCGAGTGCGTCGCCGGCTTCACGGGTCAGAAGCTGCGCCAGCACCCGGTCCACGGCGGCGCCACCAGCCTGGGCGTGTGCGCGGACAACCCGGAGGTCGCGCGCATCACCATCAATTTCATGTGGGCGTTGCGGTATCAGGGTGTGCTCGACATCGGTTTCCGGTACGATGCGCGCGACGGCGGCTACAAGCTGCTCGATCCGAACCCCCGCATCGGCGCGACGTTCCGGTTGTTCGTGGACGAGCAGGGGATGGACGTGGCGCGCTTCCTGTACGCGGACCTCACGAGGCAGCCGGTGTGGCTGGCGCCGCCGCGCGCGGGACGCAAGTGGATCGTCGAGGACGCCGACTTGGACTCGAGCCTGGTCCGGGCGCGGGTTGGGCGACTCAGCCTGCGCGGATGGATCGGGTCATTGCGGGGCGTCGAGGAAGGCGCATGGTTCGCGCGCGACGACCTGCGACCGCTCTGGCGCATGGCCCGCCGATTCGTCGGGCGCGTGCTACAGGGCGTGGGTCGCCGGCTGGGGACGCCCCGGTTGCTGGCCGGTCTGGCGCGCTGGCGCGACGCGTGGGGCCGGGTCGTCCACCGCCGCGTCAAGAGCCTGCTCGGCGCCGTGGCATTCCGGACCGGGTTGCACGGGGTGCTGTTACAGGATAGAGCCGTCATCGTGCTGTTTCACCGCGTCGGTGAGCACGCGGGTGAGGGCGGTCTCTCGTCCACGGCGGAGGCGTTCCGCGACTACTGCGACTTCTTCGAAAAGCATTTTCGCGTGATATCGCTCGGCGAGCTGCTCGGTCGCCTGGAGAGGGGGAAGGATGTGAGTCGTTGTCTCGTCATCACGTTCGATGACGGCTATCGGGACAACCACGACGTCGCGGCGGCCGAGCTGACGCTGCGCCGTCTCCCGGCGTGCTTTTTCGTCACGACAGAGCTGGTCGGCACCCGTGCTGCTCCCGCGTGGGCCACGTCGGGGGGTGGCAAACCGGCGTGGATGAGTTGGGACGAGGTGCGCGGGCTGGCGGCCCGGGGCTTCGAGATCGGGTCCCACACCATGACGCACGTCGATCTGAGCCGCGCGCCCGGGGGCACGGCGACACGGGAGATCCTCGGCTCCAAGAGCCGGCTGGAGCGCGAGCTGGGCGTTCCGGTGCGGCACTTCAGTTACCCGTTCGGCCAACGCGATCAGATCACGGAGGCGAATCGCGCCGTGGTGCGGATGGCGGGCTTCGAGTGCTGCCTGTCGGCGTACGGCGGCCTGGTCGCGGCGGGCGCCGATGCGTTCCAGCTGCAGCGCCAGCCGGTGTCGCCGTGGTACGTCTCTCCCACCCATTTCGGGTTCGAGCTGTTGGCGGCGGCGCTGGAGCGCCCGCTTGGGTTCAAGCGCGCGACTCCGGAACGCCGGGTGCAATCCGCCGCCTAGGTCGGTAACTGCCGGTGGACCTTTGAGTTGGGCGCGCGGCCGCGCTATATTCCGCGCATGCGTGCCGCGGAAATCCGCCAGAAGTTTCTCACCTACTTCACTGCACGGAAACACCAGCCGGTGCCCAGCTCCTCGCTGGTCCCGGCGGACGACCCGACCCTGCTGTTCACGAACGCCGGAATGGTGCAGTTCAAGCGGGTGTTTCAGGGGCTCGAGCGGCGCGATTACCGGCGCGCGGTGACCTGCCAGAAATGCGTCCGGGCCGGTGGCAAGCACAACGACCTGGAGCAGGTGGGCCATACGGCCCGGCACCACACCTTCTTCGAGATGCTGGGCAACTTCTCCTTTGGAGACTACTTCAAGAAGGAAGCGATCGAGTACGCCTGGGAGTGGGTGACCGGGAAGGACTGGCTCGGCATCGCTCCCGACCGCCTCTACATCACGGTGCACCACAGCGACGACGAAGCCCGCCGGCTGTGGCGCCAGATCGCGGGCATCCCCGAGTCGCGTATCTTCGGGCTGGGCGACAAGGACAACTTCTGGCAGATGGGCGAGACGGGGCCGTGCGGGCCGTGCTCGGAACTGCTGGTCGACACGCGCGGGAGGCGGGAGGCGGGAGGCGAGAAGCGGGAACTGAGTCTCGACGATTTCGTCGTGCTGAGTGAGGCGGGGCAGCTGCTCGAGATCTGGAATCTGGTGTTCATGCAGTTCGATCAGCAGGCCGATGGCTCCCGCTCCCCGCTCCCCGCTCCTTCGGTGGACACGGGCGCCGGTCTCGAGCGTCTGACCTCGGTGATGCAACACGTCCCCTCCGACTACGACACCGACGTGTTCACGCCGATCATCGAGCGCGCGGTCGAGGTGATCGGGACGCGATACGACCGGGGCGAGCGCGGGGCATCCTATCGAGTGTTGGCCGACCACGCCCGCGCGGTGGCGTTCCTGCTCGCCGACGGTGTGTACCCGTCGAACGAGGGGCGCGGTTACGTGCTGCGGCGTATCCTGCGGCGCGCCGTGCGCCACGCCTGGTTGCTGGGGCGACGCGAGCCGACGCTGGTGCACCTCGTGCACACGGTGGAGGCCCTCATGGGCGACGTGTATCCGGAGCTCGTCCGGAAGCGCGCGGACATCGAGAGCGTGACGCGCGCCGAGGAGGAGCGCTTCTTCGATACCATCGAGGGCGGCCTCGGGCGCCTCGAGGAGCTGAAGGGCACGCCGGTCATCTCGGGCGAGGACGCGTTCAAGCTGTACGACACCTACGGCTTCCCGATCGATTTGACGCAGCTGATCGCGGCGGAGCGGGGACAGGCGGTGGACATTGCGGGGTTCGAGCGGGCGCTGGCGCAGCAGCGCCAACGGTCGCGTGCGGTCACGTCGGGGTCTCGCTCCGCGAAGGGCGCGGGGAACGCGCCGCACGTGGTCGTGAAGCACGCCGGCGAGTGGCGCACCGTGAAACCCAAGAAGCGGCAGAAGTGGGTCGGCTACGAGACAACGCAGGCGGAGACCGAGGTCCTCAAGTTTCGGCAGTCGGACGACCGGGTCGAAGTCGTGCTCGCAGAGAATCCATTCTACGTCGAGTCGGGCGGGCAGGTCAGTGACACGGGAAGGGTGAAGGGGGAAGGGTGGGAGCTCGACGTTTCTGACGTGGAAAAGGTCGACGGCGCGAGCGCGGTCGTGGGACACTTCGAGCACGCGTTCGAGCCGACCCCCGTGCAGGCCCAGGTGGACGAGCGGCGGCGTCACAACATCGAGCGCAACCACACGGCGACGCACCTGGTGCACGCCGCGCTGCGCAAGATCCTCGGGCCCCACGTACGCCAGCAGGGGTCGGTGGTCGCGCCCGATCGGTTGCGGTTCGACTTCGCGCACCACGGCCCGATCGACGACGCGACGCTGGCGCGCGTCGAGGAAGAGGTGAACGCGCACATCTGGGAGAACCTCCCCGTCGCGACCCGTGAGATGAAGTACCAGGAGGCGATCGCGGCGGGCGCGATGGCGTTCTTCACCGAGAAGTACGGCGACGTCGTCCGGGTGGTCGACGTACCGGGGGTCTCGCTCGAGCTGTGCGGCGGGACGCACGTTCCCGCCACGGGGCAGATCGCGCTGTTTCGCTTCACCCATGAGACCGGCGCGGCCGCCGGCGTGCGCCGCATCGAGGCGGTGACCGGTATGGGCGCCTACGCCCTGGTGCGCCGGCTGGAGCAGCAGCTCGCGGAGGCGGCGGGCGTGCTCAAGGCACAGCCGGAGCATCTCGTCAAGCGCGTGGAGGCGCTGCTCGAGGAGAACCGCAAGCTCGAAAAGCGGATCGAAGAGCTCCTGAGGTCGGGAGGCGGGAGGCGGGAGACGGGAGCGGCCGAGCGGATCGGTGATGTCGAGCTGTACATCGATCAGAGCGATCTCGACGACCGCAACCAGATCGGGGCGCTGATGGATGCGTTCCGGGCGAGCCATAAGCGGGCGATCTCGGTGCTGTTCACCAACGGCGACCGGCCGGGCGTACACGTCGCGGTCACCGACGACCTGGTGGAGCGCGGTGTGAAAGCCGGGGAGATCGCGAGCGCGATCGCCGCCGTGGGCGGCGGCAAGGGTGGGGGGCGGCCGCATTTCGCGTCGGCCGGGGCGGGCGACCCGGCCAAGCTGAATGAGGCGCGGGCGCAGGCACCGGCCATCGTGCGGGGGATGCTCACGCGATGACGCGTCGCGAGGTGCTCGGGTGGCTGGACGCGCGGCGCCCGGCGCCGCCGCCGGCGTTGCGTGCCCATTTGGATGCGGCGCTGACCGACTCGGACGAGTGGCTCCCGGCCCACCTCGTGGAGCTCGGTGAGGCGATGTTGGACCGCGTGACGGAACGGCCGGAAGGGGGACGGGAGCTGGCGCTCGATCTGCTCGCGGCCGACGCGTTCGTCACCTACGCGTTCGAAGCGCAAGCGGAGGCGGACGTCCTGGGCCTGGCGGCGCTCGCGGACCGTGTGGCGGCGCGGGGGCAGGGAGGGAACACATGAGCCTGCTCGAGCGCGGGCCGGGGCTGCTGGTCCTGGTGGACCCGAGCCGCACCGCGGCGGCGGAGGCGGCGCGTGTGGCGCGGGAGGCACGTGCCGCGGGTGCGGCGGGTCTCTTGATCGGCTCGTCGTTCGACGGCACGCGCGACACCCAGCTCGTCGCCCGGGCGATTCGCCAGGCGGTGCCGGGCTTCCCCGTGGCGCTGTTTCCCGGTTCCGCCATGCAGCTGACCGACGAAGTGGACCTGGTGCTGTTCCTGTCGCTCGTCTCCGGGCGCAATGCCCAGTACTTGATCGAGGAACACGTCCGCGCCGTGCCGTTCCTCGCCCGCCATCCGGTGCCGACGCTCTCGACCGGCTACATCCTGATCGACGGCGGGCGCGTGACGAGCGTCGAGGCGGTGAGCCAGACCCGGCCGCTGCCGGCGGACAAGCCCGAGCTGGCCGCGGCCCACGCCACCGCGGCGCGGCTGATCGGGATGCGGGCGATCTACCTCGACGCGGGGAGCGGCGCGCTGCGGCCCGTGCCGCCCGACGTGATCCGGGTGTGCCGCGAGGCGGTGGGGGAGCTGCCGCTGTTCGTGGGGGGCGGGATCCGCCGTCCGGAGCAGGCCCAGGCGGCCCGCGCGGCGGGGGCGGACTTCGTCGTGATCGGCACGGCGATCGAAGCCGCGGAGTCGGAATTGGCGGCGTTTGTTCGTGCGGTAGGCGATCCGGGGACCAGCCGGTGACGCCGGCGGAGCGAGCCCGGGCGGGCTTGACCGGGCTCGCGGCGCTCGCGGCGCGCGTGTCCGAGCACCACGCCGACGACATCGCCCGGCTGGCCGGCCGGTACGTCGAGGCGCTGCAGGGGGGCGGCACCCTTTTTTTTGCGGGGAACGGCGGCAGCGCCGCGGACGCCCAGCACCTGGCCACCGAATACGTCGTCCGCTACAGCCACAACCGCCGCGCCCTGGCGGCGATCGCCCTCACCACCGACACGTCGCTCCTCACGGCGTGCGGCAACGACCTGGGCTTCGACGAGATCTTCGCCCGCCAGATCGAAGCGCTGGCCCGCCCCGGTGATCTCGTGGTGCTGCACTCGACCAGCGGCGAGAGTCCCAACGTGCTGCGCGCCGCGCAGGCGGCGCGAGCCAAGGGCGTGGGGGTCGTGGCGCTGCTCGGCAGGGACGGCGGAGGCGCGCGCGAGTTGGTCGACCAGTGTGTCGTGATTCCGGCCGACGAGACGTCACGCATCCAGGAGTTGCATCTCGCCATCGAGCATGTGATTTGTGAAATCGTTGAGGAACAGCTTCGGCTCTAACAATGCGGACCCTCGAAACGGCGGCGCGGTGATCGATCTGTCCGGGAAGCGGGCATTCGTCACCGGTGGGGGGCGGGGCATCGGCCGGGCGACGGCGCTGCTGCTGGCGCGGGCGGGTGCGAGCGTGGCGGTCGGGTACGTGAGCCGGCGGGCGGAGGCGGAAGAGACGACGGCGGCGGTCAGGCGGTCCCTAAAGGACTCCCTGTCGGGCGCGGGCGGTCAGGCGGTCGCTATCGCGGGGGATCTGGGAGATCCCGCGGCGGCCCAACGCGCCGTGGCAGAAGCGGCGCGGGCGCTGGGGGGGCTCGAGCTGCTCATCGTGAACCACGGCGTGTGGCCGCCCGACGACGTCCCCGTGGCACGCATGACCGATGCCCAGTGGGCCGCGACGCAGCGCGCCAACCTGGACGCCGTGCTCTACGTGTGCCGCGCGGCGATCCCGCTGTTGCCGGAGGGTGGCCGGATCGTCCTCGTCTCTTCCACCGCGGGGCAGCGCGGCGAGGCGTTCCACGCCGACTACGCGGCCACCAAGGGCGCCGTCATCGCCTTCACCAAGTCGCTCGCCGTCGAGCTGGCGCCGCGGATCACCGTCAACTGCGTGGCGCCGGGGTGGGTCGATACCGAGATGTGTGAAGTGCCGTTATCACGGGAGGCGGGAGCGGGGAGACGGGAGATCGAAGCCGGCATTCCACTTCGCCGTCTAGCGAGCCCCGAGGACATCGCCGGGCCGATCGTGTTTCTCTGCTCCGAGCTGGCGCGACACATCACGGGAGAGGTGCTGAACGTGAATGGGGGGAGTGTGTTGTGCGGGTGAGCCGAACGCGGAAGGCGGAACGCGGAACGCGGAAC
>WNGI01001278.1_pt1 | contig 20655 bp, 16 predicted proteins | sample 5400621 | NCBI WGS metagenome assembly WNGI01 (sample SAMN13153374, study PRJNA577476) | soil metagenome | isolation source: 20 cm soil or saprolite under Garry oak tree replicate 1 | place: USA:California | collected 2016-06-15
CGTACGCACGCGCGTGCGCTCGCGTCGCTCTCAAATAGGGAGCGTCGGCTCTACATCCGGGAAAGACTGCGCGAGTACAAGGCGCGGCGGGACGCTGCGCCCGATCCGGTGCAGGTTCAGCGGGCGAAGGTTGAGGCCGCCACGGTCGCCGCGATCCGTCGCTACACACCTCGCTATTTCGACGGCCGCCTACGCCTATTCCTTCCCAACAAGGAATGGCTGCGCCCGGGCAGCCCGATGCTGCGTTGGCAAGACGTGGCGCGCGAGACGAAGCGGTATGTCGGGCCGGACGGCTGTATCGGTGACCACATGCTGCTCGAGCATTACGTCGCTCGCATTGCTGATTTATTTCGCAGCTGCCGCGATGAGCTTGAATCCGGACGACCGACTCCGAGAGCGGCGGCGATCGCGTGAACCACGACGAGCGCGCTCACCACTCGCCTTCCAGGCGACTCAAGAACGCGTTGCCGGCGAGGATGGCATCGAGGATCTCCGACTGCTTGGTGTGCGCCAGCGTCCAGAGACCGGCCTCGCGAAAATAGCAATGGCGCGCCGACATTTCGGTTACCATCCCGGGCTCCAACCGGCCTGACACCATCGCGGCCCCGGCGCTCGAAGCGTCAGCCAGAAGGGCCTGAAATACGGCACCGGCCGCGTTCTTTCGCGCCACCAGTTGCACGACTTCGGCCGGCCCCTGGGGCTCGAGGAAATAGAGAAACCAGCCAGCGGGATCCTCGCGGGCATCGCGCACCAGGCGCCGGCGCAGGACACGATGTGGCTCGTTCCGCTGCGCCAACTCCAAGATCCAGTGCAGCCACTGCTCGTCGTATTCCGGCTGCAGCGCGCGGCTACCCAGCACGTCCGGTAGCCGTGTCGCCATGACGTCCAGCGGGAGGTCCTCGACCGAATATCCAGCGGGCGCCGAGCCAACGGGCGCCGCGCTCCAGCGAGTCAGTACGGAGTCGGCGACGGAACCGAGGGGGTGCAACGCGCGTGTGATCACGCCGGACACGCCGCGGGCCCGCAACCAGGAAAGCGCATGACGCGCAGGACGCAGGGGCCGCTGCCACTGCAGGCTGTACAGCAACACCGTGACGCCGCCGAGCCCTTCCCAGATCCGCCGCCCCGCCGCGTTGCTGATATCGGAGAGCAGCAGGTCCTGCGGTCCGGCAAACACGCGGCCGAGAAGGCGAGCCGCCACGAGTGGCCCGGCGGTTGGAGCCACCATCAGCTTCGTGGCGACGGCCACGCGCAGGCGGCTCCCGCGCAAGCTCAGTCGCTTGGGCTGGACGCCGACAAAGCCATCGATCGAGCCGTCGCCGTTGGCGTGGACAAAAGAGGGAAGTTCCTCGTCGTACCAGGGATTCTGAAAGATCGCCCGGTCGAAGTACGAGTCGAGTCCTGCGGGCGCATGGTTCCCGTTATTCAGGAATGCGGTGCGAAAGAGTTCCAGAACCCGGGGAGTATCGTCGCGCTGGAACGGCCGAATCAGGTCCACGCGCCCTGTCTCTGCTCTCCCCGGAGCGCCGCGAGGTCGTGCTTGCCGCTCGGAAGCCGTGGCAACGCGTCGCGCACCTCAAATCGGGCTGGTTGCATGTGGCGTGGCAACTCCACGCCGGCGTAGCGCCGCAGCCGCTCGAGCGAGCCGTCCCCAGCGCCCACGAGGACCACAAAAGCGACAATACGCTCCCCGCGCGCTTCGTCGGGCTCGGCGGTAATGATGCACTCGGCGACCTCACCCGAAGCGTACAACACAGTTGCGATCTCATCCGGGCTGACGCGATAGCCCAACGTCTTGATCATGCGTTGGCTGCGGCCGACGAAGTACAGCCAGCCGTCAGTATCGCGACGCACCAGATCTCCGGAAAATACCACGCGCTCGGCATCGGGAGTGCCACTCGCGCGCAACGGATTCGGACGAAACACGCGCGCCGTTTCCGCGGGGTCGTTCCAGTACCCGAGCGTCACCGTCGGCCCACGATGGACCAGGTGACCGACTTCCCCGGGTTCGCAGGGGGTCAGATCCTCGCGTAGCACCAGCACCTCTGCCCCCGGGATCGCGCGGCCGATCGAATCCGGCCGCCCGTCGACCTCGTCCGGCGGCAGGAACGTACTCCGCAGGACTTCGGTCAGGCCGTACATCAAGAAGAGCTGGGCCTGTGGCTGCGCCCGCCGGAGCGCGCGCACCGCGCGTACCGGCAGATGCCCACCCGCGTTCGTCGCGATCCGCAGGCTCTGCAGCGGTTCGTCGCGAAAAGAGGGAACCCCCAACAACTGTTGCCACAATGGTGGGACGGCAGCCAACACACTCACCTGCTGCGCGCGCAAGTTCATCACGAGTTGCGAGGCCAGCGGGGAGCGTTCGACGACGAGCGCAGCACCACTGCCCACAGCGCACAGCACCTGACTCATGCCGTAGACGAAGCTGAGCGGCAGCACACTCGCAACACGATCGTGTGCCGCGATACCGAGGTACCCAATCACCGTCTCCGCGGCGGCGAGGAGGTTGCCGTGTGTGACCGTTACCCCTTTTGGCAGGCCCGTCGACCCGGAAGTGAAGACGATCTGGACGGGATCCATGCCCAACCGCGGGATCGGCGTGAATGTCGCGGCGGACGCCAGATCGTGAGTCAGGAGTATGCGGGTTGGCGTGTCGAGCGGCCGGGGCTGTCGTGCCAGCAGGTCCTCGGACGTGATGAGCGCCGCGGCGCCCGACACCGCGAGCATGTGCTCGATTTGGCGTGGTCGCAGCGACTCGTTGATCACGACGGCGATACCACCGGCCGCTGCCACACCGAAAAACGCGGCGATCGCGTCGGTCCCGCCCTCCAGGAAGATCCCGACGCGGTCGCCAACCCGCAGTCCCGCCGCGGTCAGGCCGGCGGCGATCGCAGCGGCGCGCCGGTGAAGGGCCCCGTAGTTAGTGACACTGTCGCGCTCGATGACCGCCGCATGCGCGGCACGCGTCGCAGCCGTCTTCCAGAGCAGGTTGGCGATGTTCAGGGTCAAGGCACCTCCGGCCGCCCCCTCCTAGCGCATCCCCTGTACCACTCCAAGCCCTGCGCCTTGTGAGACTGTTGCTGTTGCGTCGGCGCGTCACGTGAGGAGGCTCGGGGTGGGTGCCGCGCACCAGTCCTGCGGCGCCATCCTTGCGTGAAGGCACGACGCCACCTCTTCGAGGATCGACGTGAATTTGGGGAACGGACTGCAGATTAATCCCGCAGTCGAAACCGAAAAAATCGCCGCCGCGCTGCGGCACCAACTTGGCGAGTCGCTGAACCGGCGTGGACTCGTGGTTGGGATGAGCGGCGGGATCGACAGCTCCGTCTGCGCTGCCCTGGCGGTCCGCGCGGTGGGAGCGGCGCACGTCTTCGGGCTGCTGATGCCCGAGCAGGACTCCGATCGCGCGAGCGAGGGGATTGCCGCGCGCTGGGCCGATGCGCTGGGCATGCAATACACCGTCGAAGACATCACACCGATGCTCTCTGCCGTCGGCTGCTATGGCCGCCGCAACGCGGCGATCCGCCGGGTGGTGCCCGAGTTTCAGGACGACTGGCGCTTCAAGGTTGTGTTGCCGGGCGGCCGGCTCGACTCCGATCGGTTGAACGTCTCGACGCTCGCGGTCGAGGTCCCGCAAAACGGCCGACGCGAAGTGCGCCACGTGCGATTGCCGCCGGCCGAGTATCGGGAGATCGTGGCGTCCACAAACTTCAAGCAGCGCGTCCGCACGATGCTCGAGTACTACCATGCCGATCGGCTCCATTACGCGGTCGTTGGCACGCCGAACCGCCTGGAGTACGATCAGGGATTCTTCGTGAAGGGGGGGGACGGGCTCGCCGATGTGAAGCCGATCGCGCATCTCTACAAGTCGCAAGTGTACGCGCTGGCCGAATATCTGGGAGTGCCCGCCGAGATTCGTTCGCGCACGCCGACGACCGACACGTACTCCCTCCCGCAGACGCAGGAGGAGTTCTACTTCGCCCTCCCGACCGCGACGCTCGACCTGATCCTGTACGCGCACAACCTCGGCCGCGACGCCGCAGCCATCGCGGTGGAGCTCGACCGAACGCCCGACGAAGCGGCGCGCGCGCTGCGGGACATCGAACAGAAGCGCGCGGCGACACGGTATCTCCATCTGCCCCCGCTTCTGGTCGAACCAGTCGCCGAGCTCGAGCAGGAGCCGGCCTGATGTGCGGACTCGCCGGCGTGGCCCGTCGCGAGCCACGCGGTGTGGCGCCTGATATGCTCGACCGGATGGCGGGAGCGCTGCGGCACCGCGGCCCCGATGGCTCGGGACGCTACGCCGATGCGCGGGTGGGTCTCGCGCATGTGCGCCTCAGCATCATCGATGTCGCGGGAGGTGCGCAGCCACTCGGCAACGAAGACGGATCCGCGCTGATCGTGTACAACGGTGAGGTCTACAACTACCTGGAGCTGCAGGCGGAGCTGCAGGCCGCCGGCCACCGCTTCCGCACACGCTGCGATACCGAAGTGCTGGTGCACGCGTACGAGCAGTGGGGCACCGCGATGCTGTCGCGCCTGAACGGGCAGTTCGCGTTCGCGATCTATGACCGTCGCGCGGGGACGGTGTTCCTGGCGCGCGATCGCTTTGGCGTGCGGCCGCTCTTCTACACCGTCGCAAAGGGTGATCTGTTCTTTGCTTCCGAAGCGAAGGCGCTGTTCGCGACTGGTGAGGTCGACGCCGAGCTCGATCCGATCGGGCTCGATCAGGTCTTTACGTTCTGGGCCGCCCGCCCGCCGCGAACCGTGTTCCGCCGCGTATCATCGCTCGAGCCCGGGACGTTCGCCGTGTGGAATGGGCGCGACGGCGTGCTGCGCCACGGCCGGTACTATGCGCTCGACTATCCGGAGGCACGCGAGGAAACGCCCGACACACTCGCGAGTCTCGGCGGGTTGCTCGACAGCAGCGTCGCGCTGCGGCTGCGTTCGGACGTGCCCGTCGGCGGCTACCTGAGCGGCGGTCTCGATTCCTCCATCAGCTGCGCGCTCGCCGCCCGCGGATCGCCGTTCTCGCTGCGGACCTTCTCGGTCACGTTCGACGACCCACGCCTCGACGAGCGGGAGTTTCAGCAGCTCGTGGCTCGGCAGCTGCAAAGCTGCCATTACGTCCAGGCGATCGGCGCTCACGACGTCGCCTCGGTCTTCCCGGAGGTGGTCCGCCATGCCGAAACGCCCATGGTGCGAACCGCCCCCGCCCCGATGTATCTGCTCGCACGGCTCGCGCATGAGCACGACATCAAAGTCGTGCTCACCGGTGAGGGATCGGACGAGCTGTTCCTTGGATACGACCTGTTCAAGGAAACGGCACTGCGTTTGTTCTGCCTGCGCCAGCCGCACTCGACGGCCCGGCCACGGCTCTTCGATCGCCTCTATCCATACCTGGATCCGCGCGGTCGGCGCGGCGACTTCTGGCGCCGCTCCTTTCTCGAGGCGGGATCGCCGGACGATCCGCTGTTCTCGCACCTGCCGCGGTTTCAGCTCACCGCACGCATCAAAGACTACTACTCGGCCGACATGCGCGCGGCCGTTGCCGGGAACGATCCGCTCGACGAGCTGCGGGCGAGTCTGCCTGCCGGCTTCGCGACCTGGTCGCCACTCAACCGCGCGGCGTACCTCGAGATGGTCACGTTGTTGTCTCCATACCTCCTGAGCACGCAGGGCGACCGCATGTCGCTCGCGCATGGCGTGGAAGCGCGATACCCGTTCCTCGACACCCGCGTCTTCGAATTCGCGGCACGCCTGCCGACGCAGAGCAAGCTCCGCGGCTTGCGTGAGAAAGCGATCCTGAGGCGCTGGGCGCGGGACGTGGTTCCCCCCGCGGTGCAGCAACGTCCCAAGCAGCCGTACCGTGCGCCGGACGTTCCCGCATTCTTCACACCTGAACCGGTCGAGTACGTTCGCGACGTCCTCGATGAGGGCAACCTGGGGAGGAGCGGTCTCTTCGACCCGGCGGCGGTGGCAGGACTCGTGCGACGCTGCCGAACGGGCGCCGCCACGGGCTTCCGCGAAAGCCAGGCGTTAGTGGCCGTGCTCTCGACGGAGCTGTGGTACCGCCAATTCATCAATGAACAGGCACGGCCTCCAGCGCAGCCGGCGCCGCTGCACGACCGCGTGCCAGCGGCGAGCTGATCGTGAACGCAAACGGAGACGCATTTGGCTATGGATGAGTCAGCAGTTCTGGCGCGCACGCGCGCATACGTGACCGAGACATTCTTATACATGCGTCCAGGGTTCACGCTCGCGGATCAGGATCGCCTCCTCCAGCGCGGCGTGATCGACTCCATGGGCGTGATGGAATTGATAGCCTTTCTCCGGAGTGAGTTCGGCGTCGACGTTGCCGATGACGACATCACGGAGAGCAACCTGGGCACACTCGCCGATATCGCCCGTTACGTCACCGCCAAGCGCGGCAACGGGACGGCTAGCTCGTCGGCGACTTCGCGCGGTGCCGCGTTCCCTCCAGGATGACGACCGCGGCGGCGAAGCCCTGCTGGTGAGAAAGGCTGACGTGCGCCCTCCGGACAACAGATTTGCGCTCTCGGGTCGCGAGCGCGCCTGCCAACCGGATTCTGGGGGCATTTCCGGGGTCGGAGACGATCTCGATTTGTCGCAGCGCCCCGCCCGCGATCCCGGTGTTCAGGGCCTTGAGATATGCTTCTTTCGCGGCGAAACGCGCGGCTAGCGCCTCGACCCGGTCAGCCCGATCGGCGCAATCCGCCAGCTCCTGCGATGTGAAGATCTCGTGCTGAATGCGCTCGAGCGATCGCGCCCAGCGTTCGATGTCGACGATATCGATCCCCACGCCGAGAACCACGCGCAGCTCAGCGAGCAGCCAACGGTATCCGCGTCCCCAGGGCCACGCCGCGGACCGAAAGGAATACCGGGTAGGACAGCATTACATGGCTCGCATTGCCGGTCTGTTTCGGAGCTGTCGCGATGAGCTTGGATCCGGACGACCGACTCCGACAGCGGCGGCGATCGCGTGAGCCACGACCGCCGCGCCGGCGGGCGTGTAATGATCGTGGTCGTAAAAATGGCGGAAGCGTTGAGTCAGCAGCGGTAGCACGTTGAGGTGCGGGACGCCGAGTGCGTCAGCGACCTCGGCGGCCCGCGCTTGCACGAACCCCAGCAACCGATTGACGGTCTCCAGATCGTAATACACCGTCACCGTTTCCTTCCAAGGCCGGCCAACCCCGCCGTGCCAGAATTTCACCGTCTCCTCCGCCCGGTACGGACCCTCGAGCCATGGCTGCAGCACCACCAGCACCTGATCCGCATGAGCCTTCGCCCGACCGACAAGGCGACGGAAATGATGCTCGAAATTGTCTAGCACGACGGTTGGGTCGGGCATTGCCGTGAGCACCTCTTTTGCTTGCGCCCGCATGCGCCGCGCGGCTACGTACCACGCGCCGGCCCGTTCTTTCACCTCGGCATGTCGAAACCACGTTCGGCGGAGCCGGCGCGCGAGCTCCAGGAGAGCCCACGCCGTCGGGCTCCAGCCGAAGCGCTGCTGCGGGTGTTGAGAGAACAGCCTCTCTTCCGGCACCGCTGCCGACGGACGCGATGGCGGGGCGCCCTCCTCGAGCCAGTGATACACGTCGCTGGCCCCGACCATCACGATTATCCCATTGAGGTGGCCGTACTGCGGTAGCACCCGCTCCAGAATGAGATCCAGATCGGCCGACCCGACTCCCGAGTGGCCGATGTTGCCAACGTGCGCCCGGCGAGCGCCCAGAGCATGGAGGCGGTCCGGCGCATTGAGCAGTTGTTCGAGCACTCCGGGCCAGCTCAGGGGCTGGTCCAGCGCGAAGCACTCGACGGAGCTCCCACCCACCGCCAGCACGCGATAGAGTCCCTGCTCCCCACTAACCACGTCCCCGCCGCGCTCCCCGTCCGCGTTGATGTGGAATCGCACGCGCCGCGCGAGCTCAGGAAAGGCCTCGGGGTCCGGGCGAACCTCGATCCGCGCCCGCGGTGGCCAGACGTAATAGCGCGATCGGCCGCGAATCCACCAGCGGCACGATGTTTCGGCGACGAGGAGCAGAGCTGCTGCCGCGAGCGCGACACCGAGAACCCAAAACATCATGCCCGGCTCTGCGCTCGCAACAGAGGAAGCCGGGCCCGCAGGTCGACATACGGGTCGTTGCGATATACGAAGAACACCGACGTCAGCCCGAACACTACGACGATCGCGACTCCGGCCGCGGCCAAGCCGCCTAAGTTCCTGACGTCGAGGCCAAGCTTGAACCACAGTACCAGCCCGAGGACCGGCAGCGCGCCCAGTGCCGCCCGGGGAAAGACGTATCGCAGGTACTCCGCGACCGGGGCGTCAAGCTCACGGCACGCCTGGACCAACACGAGCGCGGCAAACAGGACGTTCGGAATGGCGGTGCCGAGGGCGACGCCGACCAGGCCGAGCGGACCGACCAACAGGATGCTCAGCACGAGATTGACGACGCCAGCGACGAGAAACCCGATGGTTGGGAACCGGGGCTTGCCGAGTCCCATCAGGATCGGAAGCGCCACTCCGCGAATGGGCAGGAAGACCAGGTACGAGATCATCAAGACCTGCAGGACCTGGCCCGCCGATCGCTCGAACTGCGGACCGACCCACCACGCGATGAAGCGCGGTCCCAGGACCACGAGGAACAGGCCGGCACTCATCGTTATCGAAAGTGCGATCTTGGACCACTTCAGGAAGATTTCGCGCAATTCCGGAATCTTCCCCTGCGTCTGCAGTCGCGTGGCGGTCGGCATCACGACGGCCGCGATGGCGACCACGAATTCCATCAGATAGATGATGACGCTGTTGGCCACGGTGAAGTGGGGAATCCACCCTACGCCCATGAACCCTCCGATCACCATCGAGTCTGTTTCGAACGAGAGGCGAGCGCCGGCGTTCAGTACCAGCACGTACAGGCTGAAGGAAAAGATCTTGCGCACCAGAGCCCAGTCGAACCCCGCCAAGCGCATGCGGATCTCGGGGTAACGGCGTCGAATGACCAGCCAGCAAAGCGTGAAGTCGAAGGCCAGGCAGGCGAGCTGGACCAGGGCGAGCACGGTCAGGGACGTCTTGAGCGTGAGCAAGGCAACAGTGAGCCCGAGCCGGAGCAACAGCGTGGCGAGGCGGACGACGTTGCGCGGTACAAAATCACAGTGCGCGGCCAGGACGCCTTCCGGGAGGAGCGCGACGAATCCGACGGCCACGAACACAACCATCACGCCGAACGCGGAGCGGGCGTCGCCATGCAAAGCCGTCGGGATGCCGTAGAGCGTAAAGAATGCGTACAGGCCAACGCCGACTACGAGCGCGACGACCCCCAGCAGCAGGTAGAGACCCGTGCAGCTGCTGATTGCCTCGTTGAGGCTGCGCGTGTCCCCGGTAGCGACGTGCTGCGTGAAGTAGCGGACGGACGCCATCGGGACGCCTAATACGAGCAGTCCCAGGTACCCGTTTATCGAGGTGATAAGCAGCCATGTGCCGTATCCGTCGACACCCAGCTTGTGGAGCGTGAACGGGGTGAGCATATAGACGGCAAACACCGTCACCACGGTGACGACCCAGTTGCTTCCGATGTTCTTCAGCATGCAGCCGCCTCCGGCAGTCCGCTGTCCGCCAACAGGGCCGCTGCCTCACTCGAGGTGACAAATCTCAGCGGGGTGAGTTGCGAAAGTCGCGCGAGAAATTCTTCGACCGAGGCGTAGAGGCGCGCCACATCGGCCGCCGTGGCGCAATGCGCCAGTCCGGGGGTGAGACTCGGCGAATGCCAGAACAGCTGGAGATGGCGCGCCCCCTCCTCGAGCAGGCGCCGCGCTAACGTGAGCATATCGCGCGTCAACGATTGTTCCGGAGACAGGGCAATGGGCTTTACCAGGCCCGTGCGGAACGCGATCCCAGGCAGGTGCAGCCAGCGCGGCCCTGCCTCGAGCAGGCGACGCGCGGGATGCCAGAAACTGAACGGCGCCCGGCTGTAACCGTAGGACATGGGAATCTCCAACAGCTCCCCATTCGGGGCGGGCTGTCGCACATCGCGGTCCGGCCCCAACCGATATGGGACGATCGGGGCACCGACGAAGCTGGGACCATCGTCAACCGCCTCCAAATTGATGAACGGCGCGACACTGCTGTCGACGCGGTAGCCGCAGCGCAGCAGCGCGGCGACGGTGTCGCGGCCGATGCCATAGCGGCCGGCGCGAAACACGGTGGGCCTGAGTGCGAATGCCTCCTCGAGCGCCGCGGTGAGGTGCTGGAGTTTCGCCAGCTGCAGCTCGGCCGGCAGGTTCTTGAGCATCGAGTTGCGCGGCACGAACGCCTCGTTGAGCGGCGGCGTGTTCCACGGGTGCAAGTGGGCAGCGATCTCTCCACGGCCGCCGCTACAGACCTCTCGCATCACGTCGGCCGCCCGAGCATCAGTGGCGACCTGATAGGTGGTAAAGTAGGTCGCCCGCACCCCAAGCCGATCGAAGAATGCCGCCAGTCGCCGCAGCTCGCCGATGTTTTGCACCGTCACGTCTTGGCGGCTGCGGGACCAATTGTCCTCCTCGGTGTCGATCGAAACGATGACCAGCGCCGGAGAGTCACCCATCGCGCGGCCCCCCCTGCCGGAACGCCGAGGCCGCATCGAGCGCGCGCAACCACAGCCTTCTCCACCCCGAGCGGAAGATGACGGTCTCGGTGGTCGTCCGGCGTGCCGGCGTCCACTGCTGTTTGTAGGGATCGTCCCCGCGCAGGAAGTCGAACGCGCGATAGCCCTGCTGAATCGCGCGCTGGATCATCATGCCCATCAACACCAGCCCCACGCTTTCCCGCTCCCACCGCGGGTCGCGCCCACCCTGGTAGAAGTACACCGTGTCGCCGGCGGTGAAGCCGTACCAAGCCGCTGCTGGTTGCCCCTCCAGGTCTAGCGTGCTCAGCCAGAGTCGTTGTTGCTTCGCCATCTCACCGGCGAACTGCCGCTGCAAGCGCTCGCTGCGCGAGTCGCGAAACGCTCCTCCGCCCGCGCCGTCCCAGCGCTGCTCGTGCAACCGCAGCAGGTGGCCCCAGCCCTCGTCGAGCCGATCCTCTCCGTAGTCCACAACGGCGGCACGATGATCTCGAAACAGGCCGCGCTCCTTGCGGCGCAGAATTTGGCGTCGATTCGCACTGAGCGTCGCGAGGTAACCGTCCCATGAACGCGGCAGCTCGAGCCGCGGACAGCGCCACAACGGGCTCCGTCGGATCGTATGACCGCGTGCCGCGAGGGCGGCGCAGAGCCGCTCCGCATTCGGAGCTCGCTCCGCGAGATTATCGAGGACGATGATCTCCCACGGCATCGCTTCGATCGCCGCCACGAGCGATGGCATGTCGGCGTCAGCCCCAGCCAGGACGTCGAGCTGATCCGGACAGCCGATGTCGCCGATGGCCCAGTTCAGCGCACGGACCCAAACCCGGTGGAATCGAACGCGGCACATGCGAACGGGCACCACGGCGTGGAGCGCGCGATCCGCGCCGTGCAGCAGGAGAACTTGGCTCGCATCCAGCTCCTCAGCCGGCGCGGACTCGGCCCACGCACGATGCCAGCCCCAGCTCATGAACGGGGACGGCGAAGCGTCGCGCGCGAGCAGGGCATCCCACGCATCGGCTCCCAGTGCGAGAGCATCCGACAACGACGCCCGCGTCACACGCGACGTGGCTCGCGGGGGTTCCATGACCAGCAACCGACTCCCCAATCCTGGTTTCCTCCCGATCCGTGGACGTCTTGGGGGAGCAGCCGAACCCCGTCGGTCGCTTGTGCAAGAGGCGCGCCCTTTGGATCGTCGGGTCATGTCCCGCACGCGTGAGGCGCGGGTGTGGCGTCGCCATGTTGCGTCGAGGCCACACCGCCCGTGGCGCCACTCTTGCTCTTGAGCCACTCGACATGTGCGGCATCGCAGGCATCGTGTACCGGGACCGGGAACGCCCCGTGGCGGAGTCGTTGGTGCGCCGCATGTGCGGCGCGATCACGCACCGTGGGCCGGACGACGAGGGGATTTACGTCCAAGGGGCCGCAGGTCTGGGCATGCGGCGGCTCAGCATCATCGACCTCAGCGGCAGTCGGCAGCCGATCTTCAACGAAGACGGCTCCAAGGTGATCGTCTTCAACGGGGAGATCTACAACTACCAGGAGCTGCGAGCCGACCTCGTGGCCCGGGGCCATAGGCTCCGCACATCCGGCGACACCGAGACCGTGCTGCACCTCTACGAGGATCGTGGGCCTCAATGCGTCACGCCGCTCCGCGGGATGTTCGCCTTCGCCATCTGGGACCGGTCCTCGGAGACCCTGCTACTCGCGCGGGATCGGTTCGGAATCAAGCCACTCTACGTGATCACCGCTCCTTGGGGGATCGCGTTCGCGTCCGAGCTGAAGGCGCTGCATGCCGCCGGCCTGACGTCCCGCGAACTCGACTGGGAAGCACTCGACACGTTCTTCCAACTCGGATACATCCCTGCTCCGCGGTCCCCGTTCGTGGACGTGCACAAGCTCGAACCCGGACACACGCTCGAGTGGCGCCGCGATGGAGACGTGGTCACCCGCCGGTACTGGCAGTTCCCATTGCAGGAGCGTCCCAGCCCTAGCCCTGACCCCGAGGAGCGGGTTCGCGAGTGGCTGGATGGATCGGTGGGGGCGCATCTGGTCAGTGACGTGCCCGTGGCCACATTCCTGAGCGGCGGTCTCGACTCCTCAGCGGTCACCGCGAGCATGGCCCTCGCGGGAAATACGCCGCACGCGTTCACCGCCCGATACTCGGGTTCGGGCGCGACAGCGGCCGACGAGACGGGGCTCGCGCGCACATTGGCCGACCGGTACGGCGCACAGCTCACGGTGGTCGACATCCGCCCGGAGCTCCTCAACATCTTCGAGCCGATTGTCCGAGCGCTCGACGAGCCCCACGCCGACGACTCAGCCGTTCCCACGTGGCTCCTGTCACAAGCGGTCGGGAGTCGCTACAAGGTTGCCTTGAGCGGCCTGGGAGGTGACGAGCTGTTCGCCGGCTACCGGCGCCACTTCGGTCTCCTCGCCGCCGAACGCTACGCGAAACTCCCTGCAGGCGTCCGCCGCATTGCCGGCACCCTCAGCCAATTCATCCCCGAGCCGCGCGACGGGACGCTCGGCGTCGATCGCCTGAAGCGCTTCCTCCGGACGGGCAACGGTGCGGTGCCCGACCGGTTCTTGAGCCTGATGACCCGGCTCTCGAACGATGAGCGTCTCGCACTCTACACGCCCGGCCAGCGGGCCCGGATCACGGGTTCTGCCGCAACGGCGCGCTTTCGCGACGTTTTCAGCGCTCAAGGCAGCCCCCCTCCCGGCCTCGCCGCCGGGTTATTTCTCGACTACACCACGTTTCTCCCCGACGACATCCTCGCGCTCAGTGATCGGCTGGCCATGGCCCATTCGCTCGAGGTGCGAGTGCCGTTCGTCGATCATGTGCTGGTCGAGGCTGTCTTCCCGCTCCCCCAGCGTGTGAAGATCGGATCGTGGTGGCGGGCGAAGCGCCTCCTGCGGCGCGCCCTACGTCCTCGCCTGCCACCGGATCACCTCCGCGCACCCAAGCGCGGCTTCGTGGGTCCCACTGCGGCCTGGCTCCGAAACGAGCTCCGCCCGATGCTGACCGACGAATTGTCCCCTGAACGCCAGCGTCGCTTGGGTTATTTCGAGCCCGCGACCGTGCAGACGTTCCTCAAGGAACACCTGACGGGACGCCAGAACTGGGAGCGGATACTCTGGGGACTGCTGTGTTTCTCGACGTGGCATCGACTCTACGTGGAGTGACGAGACCCAGCCATTGGAGCGTCTCGACGACGAATGGCGCCGGGTCGCTCCAGCGCCAGACCTCCGAGCGATCCCGGCGGGGAGAAACCCGAAAGAAGTCCAGGAGCGCGCGGAAGCGCGAGCCGCCTGCCTTGAGACGCAGATACAGTTGGTCGACGTCCCCCCAGAACCAGCGACTCCGGACACCCACTCGGTAGTCACGGTGCTCGGGGACGCTCTCCCCGACGGCGCAGCGAACGAGCAGCGACGGGAAGTCGACGCCCGAGTCGATCGCCAGTTGCAGGGAGCCCCAAAAGCGACCGTTGATCTCCATCAGGACCTGACGGCCAGTCTCCTGTTCCCGCTTGCACTCGATCATCGCGACGCCCTGCCAATCGAGCGCGTCGAGCAACCGCATTCCCGGACCGGCCAGCCGCTCGTCGAGCGGGATGCTTTCCCGATAGGTGCTGATACCGCCGCTCGGTGGCTTCTCCCGCAGACGGCGATGGGCGAACATGGCGATCGTCCGGCCGCCCCAACGCAATGCGAAGAATCCCTCCCCGAGACCCGAGACATGCCGCTGCACCAGGACGGGGAATGCAGCCGCCGGGAGGGCAGCCAGAGCGCGGCGGCACTCGACGGCATCGGCTACCGGTGTCACCAGCAACTTGCGACGGATACCGGCCGCGGTCACGACCGAGCGGTGGGGTTTGACGACGGCTGGAAAGAAGTGCTCGGGCAGCGTCACGTCACAGTCACCGGGCGTCGCGATGGTGCGCGTCTCCGGCACACCGAAGCCGCAGTCGTGCGCCAGCGACAGGAGGCGCCCCTTGTCTGAGGCCGCTCGGTAGATCGCGAGGTCTGGAAACGGCAGGACGACTCCCGCGGGCAGCACACTCCGATGTTCGAGCACCGCCTCGAGCGAGGCGTCGGTCATCGGCAGCAGAACGGTGGTGCCGTGTCGGCGCGTGATAGCGGCCAGCTCCGCCGCGTAATCTGCGGGCTGCGTCATGGGGTCCGTCGTAAGCGGATGGGGCCGTATGCCGCGCGATACCCCCGCAAGCGACACACGGGAGTCGGCCGTCACGCCGACGGAGTGTCCCGCGCGAACCAGTGATCGCGCAGCGGCGAGGGCGGCGCGTTCGTTCCCGTCGGTGATCAGGATGCGCATGGGCTCTCTGAGCGCTCCGACGCAACATGCGGGCCGGTCAAGGTTGGGGCGCCCATCCGTAGGTTCGGTGTTGCGTCGACGCCACGATCTGCTGACTCCCGGCAGCAACCGCTTTCATGCATCAGCGTGGCTCCGGTCTTGCAATAGGGCAGTCACATGGTGAACGCACTGTGCGAGTAGGCTTCATCGGCGCCGGCAACATGGCCGGCCATCACCTGCAGGCGCTGCGGTCTGTCCCAACCCCCCACCGTGTCGTCGGAGTGTCCGACGTACGGCGCGCGACGGCCACCGCCTTCGCTCAACGCGCCGGTGCCCCGGCCTTCGCCACGATCGCCGACCTGTTGGAGCAGACGCAGCCGGAGATCGTGCACATCTGCACGCCAGCGGGCCGGCACTTCGAGCCCGCGCGCCAGGCACTCCAGGCCGGGGCGCACATCTACGTCGAGAAGCCGTTCGTGGAGACTCCGGAGGAAGCGGAGACGCTCTTTGGTCTGGCGCGCGAGCGCGGCCTCTTGATCTGCAGCGGTCACCAGCTCGTCCGCGATCGGGCTTTCCGGATGTTGATGCAGCGCGCGTCGGAACTGGGGCCGCTCACGCTCGTGGACAGTTGCTTCGCATTTCGGCCCCCGCAGCTCGATCCGTACCAGGCGGCTGGTTCCGCTCTCGCGAGCCAACTGCTGGATGTCCTCCCGCATCCACTGTACGTGCTCGTCGCCGCGTTGGAGCGCTTCGGGCATGGCGCGGGAGGACGCGAGGAAGGCGCGATCGAGATGATGCACGTCACGGCTACGCCCACCAGCCTGTACGCGCAGCTGCGCGCGGGAGACGTGACTGGCCGGCTTGCCGTCAGCCTCCGCGTTCGGCCCGTCGCCTCGACCCTCACGATCGCCGGGGCCAACGGGTCGCTGACGGCCGATTTCGTCCGCGGCATCGTGCTCGGCGCCGCGAATGAGGGCACGAGTCCCGTCGAAAAAATCGTGAACCCATTTGTGGAAGCGGCTCAGCTCGCGTGGCGGAGCGCGACGAGCTTGCTCGGGCGCGTCATCCACGGTGCCGACTACCCGGGGCTCGTGGAGTTGCTCGGGGATTTCTACACCGCCGCTGCCAATGGCGGTGGCTCGCCCGTGAGCGTCGACCACTTGCGACGCGTCACGGCCGTGTACGAACAACTTGCCGCCAATCTCCGGAGCGTCGCTCGTCCCGCCGTCATCACCACGACGGCGTCGACGACCGCTCCGCTGGCGGTGCTCACTGGGGCAGGCGGGTTCTTCGGACGGGCGATCGCCCGCGAGCTGACGCGCCGCGGCTTCCGGGTCCGTGGGGTTGGTCGCTCCGTGCGACCCGATACGCCGTACGTGCACGAATGGGTTCGCGACGACTTAGCGAACGAGATTGGATCGGATGTCCTTGCCGGAGCCACCGTCGTCGTACACGCCGCCGCCGAGACGGCAGGGGGCTTCGACGCTCACGAACGCAATACGATCGGCGCGACTCGCGAGCTGTTACGCGCCATGTCGGCGGCGGGTGTCCGACGCCTCGTCCACATCAGCAGCATTTCGGTCTTGCGCCCGCCCCGTCCGTTCTGGGAGCGGCAGGCGGAGTCAACGCCACTCGCGGAGCGATCAGAGCGACTCGGTCCCTACACCTGGGGCAAGTGCGGCGCCGAACAACTCGTCGCCATGGCGGTCGCGCGCGAGGAGATCGAGGCTCGGATTGTCAGGCCCGCGGCGCTGATCGACTGGAGCCATATCGAACTGCCCGGACTCGTTGGACGCCGACTGTTCAACCGGTGGCACCTCGGCCTTGGCCGTCCCGGTCTCCCCTTCGCGGCGTGTGACGTGTCGACAGCCGCCGCTGCCGTCGCATGGTGCGCGGACCGCTTTGGCGAGGCACCGTCCGTCATCAACCTCATGGACCCGACCATCCGCACGCGCGGTCGGCTGCTCGAGCGGTTTCGCGAACATGGGTGGCGCGGGCGCATGCTGTGGACACCGATCAGCCTCCTCGCCGGCGGCGTCATGGCGGCGCGCTTTGTCCTGGCGCTCGCTCGGCGGGAACGGGGCGACGTGCCGCCGCTCGCCGTGTGGTCCATCCTGCGGCCCCGTCGTTACGACTCTGCGATGTCACGCACGGTCCTGACGGCGGCGCGCGAGCACCAACCAGCCGCGAAACCGGTTGTGGAGATGATCAAGACTGCCGGTGTGAGCCGCGCATATGGCTAGCGTCATGCAGGCCACTCGCCGCGCAGCTGCGCCTGCGACCACCGTACCCTCGCCCGTTCCCGGAGCGGCCGTCCTCGCATGGGATGCGCTGCTCGTGTGCGTCGCGGTCTACATCGCGACCTCCATCGGCCGTGTCCACCAGCTATTCCCGATCCTCGATCTCTTCAAGCCGGCGCTGCTGGCGACAGCGCTGACCATTGGCCTCTGGCTGCTGCAGCAGTACGGGCAGCGCCGGATCGTCCTACTGAACTCGACCACAACAACGTGCCTGCTCGGATTGGTGATCTGGAGCGCCTTGTCCGTCCCCTTCGCTTTGAACCAAGGCGTCGCGTTCCAGTTCTGGATCAACTTCGTTCGGACTGTCGTGATGACGCTGGTCATCGCCAGTAGCATCCGCAATGCGCGCGATCTTTCGCGCCTGATGTTCGTGTACTGTGGTGTGACTGTGCTGTACACGGGAGTGGTGCTGTCCCGGTTCCAGCTCGGTAGCGGTGACACCTGGCGCCTCGGGCGGCTCTTCTACTACGACGCCAACGACATGGGAACGCTCATCGCAACTGCGATGCCTGTCGCGCTGTACTTCCTCCTTGGACAACGACGCCCGGTCGTGCGCATCCTCGCCGGCGTCGGACTCGCCGTACTGGCGGTGGGACTGATTCGCTCAGGCTCGCGCGGTGGCTTCATCGCGCTGCTCGCCGTCGCCCTATTCGTGTTGCTCGGCTTCACGACCATTTCAGCACGGGCCAGACTGATGGGGCTCGTCGCGATCCTCGCCATCGTCTTCGCAGCCGCGAGCGATCGCTATTGGCAGCAAATCCAAACGATTTTCAACCCCCAGCAGGACTACAATCTCACATCCAACGAAGGTCGGATTAAAGTCTGGAAGCGCGGCCTTGCCTATATGATCGATAACCCAGTGCTGGGCGTCGGCGGCCAGAACTTTGCCGTTGCCGAGGGAACTATCTCCCCCTTGGCCAGGCTGCAGGAGCGTGGCCGCGGCGTACGTTGGGGGGCCGCGCACAACACCTTCATCCAGGTTGGCGCCGAGCTGGGCGTGCCGGGGTTGTTGCTGTTCATGGGACTGATCGCGACGGCATTTGCCTCACTGCGTCGTGTGACGCGGCTGGCGCGCCGATCCGGCCCGGCCGCCGCTGACCTTTCGCGGTTGGCCCAGGCGCTGACGGCGGCGCTCATCGGCTTCGTGACAGGTTCCTTCTTTCTTTCGTTGGCCTACCACGACATCCTCTACACGCTCCTGGCTTTCACCCTGGCGCTGGCAAAGATTGCACACCACGCGGCCACCCGATACGCGCCGCGCGCAGGCCGCGTGTCGATATAGGCAGTTCACCTACCTTGGCCGCCCGACCACGACTGCTCTTTCTCGCGCAATCCCTTCCTCATCCGCCTCATAGCGGCGTTGCCGCCCGAACGCTCCACATCCTGGAGCAACTGCAGCTGGCTTTCGATATCGACCTCGTCGCCTTCTCGCGCTTGCATCACCAGCCAGATCCCGCAGCACGAGAGGCGGCGTGGAGCGCGTTGCGCACCGTTGCGAGCTTCGTCGCGGAGCCGACTCCTATTCCCAACGAGCAGTCGGCGGTGCGCAAGCTTTGGGACCACATGCGCAGTGTCGTGACGGGACGTCCGTATACCTATTATGAGTACCAGAGCGGGGCCTTCGCCGACCGGCTCCGCACGGTGTTACGAACGCGCGCACCGGATCTGGTGCACCTGGATAGCCTCGACCTGCACCGCTGGCTCCCCGACTTGCCGCCCGTACCGATCGCCTGTACGCACCACGACATCGAGTGCGAGTTGCTGCGGCGGCGCGCGCAACGTGTCGACCGCCAGGTGCTGCAGCGCTACCTGCTGTTCCAGGCTGACCGAGTCGAGCGAGTGGCGCGGGAGCTCTGTCCGCACCTCGCCCTCAACGTGATGATGTCGGAGGTCGACGCCCAGAGGCTCCGGGCGCTGGCCCCGCGCGCCCCGACGCTCGTCGCGCCGAACGGCACGGACACGGAGTATTTCAAACCGAACGGAACCGCCACCGTCGCCGGGCGGGTCGTATTTGTGGGACCGACCTACAGCCACCCAAACCGGGACGCGGTAGAGTTCCTGCTCCAGGAGGTCTGGCCCCGCGTCCGAGCTGCGGACCGCGCCACCTCCTTACGACTGGTCGGCGGCAACGCAGCGACCGATCGCGCGCGCTACCATCGCACGCCTGGCGTCACCGCTCTCGGCTACGTACCGGACCTCCGGCCGGCGCTCGCGGAAGCTCGCTGCTGCGTCGTGCCGATCCGCATCGGCGGGGGGACGCGCCTCAAGATCCTCGACGCCTGGGCCATGGGGAAAGCGGTCGTGTCGACGTCGATCGGGTGCGAGGGGCTCGACGCGGTGGACGGAGAGAACATCCTCATCCGCGATGCGCCAGATGCCATCGCCGACGCAGTGCTCGAGGTCTTGCGCGACGCCACGCTCCGCTCGCACCTCGAGCGTAACGCGCGATGCGTTGCGACCGACCGCTACAGCTGGAACATCGTCGGCCAGGGGATCCGCTCAGCCTACGACAGGCTCCTGCACCAGCCATCAGGACCTTAGGAACTGCTGCAGCCGTTCGTATTCGGGCCCGAACCGCCTGTACACACCCGCTTCGGCGTACTTGAGGTTGGGCGCGTTCTTATGGCCGACGATGTCCGTTGTCCACGGGAGGCCTCGCTGCCGCGCGATCCCCGCGAGTGTTCGGTTGAGGAGGCCGGTCGAAGTGATCCAACCGGTGTTGGCGAGGGCCCACTCCCTCGGCCTGAACTGCTCCCACCCATCGACGACGCTCAGGATGACACCTGCAAGCTCGTCGTCATCCGCCAGACGTCCGACGTCCTTCGTCACGTGATCGAGGTTGACCCCGCGGTGATGCCGATAGACGATCACCGGCGTACCGCAGAACATGCTCTCGTACAGTCCCCTGTTCGCACCTTCACGCCGGGACAACAGCACGTACGCCTTGGCATCGCCGACGACCCGCGCCACTTCATCATGAGGAATGTTCTCGAAGAGTGTGCACTGCTCCTGGACATCGTAACGACGCATGAGCTGCTCGATTTTGGTGCGAGTCCAATGCTGGGGGTAGCCGATGAGGGCGACCGACAGGACTCTTCCGTGTTCCTGCTTGAGCTTCCGCAGCGTGCGAAACAGCAGCGTGTGTCGCTTGAGAACATTCCAACCAGAAACCATGACGAGATCGTAGGCGCGGTCCCGGCTCGCCTTGGGGCGGAACCGATCCGGGTCAATCCAGTCTCCAGCACCCAGGCGCGCGGGAATGAGGTTGGTCTGCAGGTCGCGGATGAATTCGAAGTCCGGACGGCATTGCGCGAGGACGACGACATCGAGGTCCGCACCGAGGTACAGAAGAAACTCGGCATCCTGGTAGCCCCACCAGCTCGGTTCCAATACGAGCATGTACCGGGATGCCAGC